>Ga0194121_10000356_pt1 | contig 81301 bp, 60 predicted proteins | sample TA2MahCa50mmetaG_FD_148609 | JGI IMG/M metagenome (GOLD analysis project Ga0194121, IMG submission 148609) | Freshwater microbial communities from Lake Tanganyika, Tanzania - TA2015020 Mahale Deep Cast 50m | ecosystem: Environmental > Aquatic > Freshwater > Lake | place: Tanzania: Lake... | reverse complement strand
GTCGCCCGACATCTGCGCGGCGAACGCGAAGAACAGGAACGCGCGCACCATCATCGCCGGGTTGAAGATGTTCATGCCCGTGCCGCCGAAGACCTCCTTGCCCAGCACGACGGCGAACGCGATGCCGACGGCGAGCTGCCACAGCGGGATCGAGGCCGGCACGATCAGCGCGATCAGCATGCCGGAGACGAGGTAGCCCTCGCTGACCTCCTCCTTGCGCACGCACGAGAACATCATCTCGATGCCGAGGCCGACGCCGTAGCTGACGACCAGGATCGGCAGCATGCGCTGCAGTCCGAAGACGACGTTGTCGAACGGCGTCAGCGCGGCGAGGTCCGGGCCGCCGAGCAGCGACTGCAGCCAGCCGAGCGCGCCGGCGTACGCCTCGGGCGTCATCTTCATCGCCTGGACGGCGGCGAAGTGCTGCACGCCGGCGTTCCAGATCGCCCACAGCAGGCACGGCACCATCGCAAGGATGACGTTGTTCATCACCCGCTTGAGGTCGACGTAGTCGCGCACGTGCACGCGGCTCGTGCCGGTGCGGTGATCGGGCGCGAACAGGAAGGTCTCGAACGCGTCGAAGAGCGGCCAGACCTTGTGGAACCGGCTGTCCTTGGCGTGGTACAGCGTCTTCTGCTTCTCGATCAGGTCGCGTAGGAACTGCACGGACTCAGCCCTCCCTCTCGTACATGTCGAGGCCCTCACGGATCACCTGCCCGACGTCGATCTTGCAGGGATCGACGAACGTGCACAGCGCGACGTCCTCCTCGGTGACCTCGAGCAAACCGAGCTTGACCGCCTCCTCGACGTCGTTGGCCTGGATGGCGCGGACGAGGTAGCTCGGCACGATGTCCAGCGGCGTGACGCCTTCCCAGGCGCCGATGTTGACGATCGGCCGGTGGCCGCCGTGCACGCGCGCGTCGACCTCGTACTCCTTCTTCGGCGCGAGCCAGTTGAACACGCTGCGGTGCCAGCTCGGGCGCGCGAACTGCGGCAGCGCCCAGCCGAAGAGGTCGCGCACGCCGGTGCCCTCGGGGATCACCGTCAGCGTCTTGTTGTAGAAGCCGAGGCAGGCGTCCTCGCCGACGACGTCACCGTGCAGGACCGTGCCGTTGATCACGCGCACGTCGCCCGCGAAGGTCTTGCCGCCGTTGAGCGCGCCGACGTGGCCGCTCTGGCGCACCTTATAGTGCTTGCGGTTGGTCGCCGCGCTGCCGCCGACGGCGACGACGACCTTCGCTGGGTAGCGGCCAGTCTTGGCCCACTCGCCCAGGCGCGCGACGTCCTGCGCGGTCAGCGCCCAGCAGACCTCGCCGGGCTTGAGCGGCTGGATGCGGCTGATGTGCGTGCCGACGAGGCCGGCGGGGTGCGGGCCGGCGAACTCGTGCGTGGTCACGCCCGCGAGCCCGCGCAGGTCGCCGGCGTCGGCCCCGGCGCGCAGCGTCAGGTGGACGGTCGGGCACAGCTTCTTCAGCAGGTCGACGCCCGCCTGCAGCAGGTCCTTCTGGCCCTTGCACGCGACGACCGGATCGGCGGCGTTGGGCGCCGTGTCCATGCCGTTGACGTAGATCGCGACCGGCGTCTTGCCGCTGTTGGCCATCTTGCCGACCGGGCGCTGGCGGAAGAGCGGCCACAGGCCTGCGCCCTTGATCGCCTTGATCAGCGCCTCGCGGTCGCCCGCGGGCTTCGCCATCGCGGCGAACTCTTCCTTGCCGCCGGTCGCCGCCGCGTTGTCGATGACGAGGCGCAGCAGGAAGCGGCGCTCGCCGAAGTCGATGCGCGCGACCGTGCCGGTCGTCGGCGAGCACCACACCAGATCGCGGTCGGTCTTGTCGAGGAACAGCGGCTGGCCGGTCACGACCATGTCGCCTTCCTTGACCAGGACCTTCGGCTTGATGCCGGGGAACTCCGCGGTCTGCAGGCACACGCGCGCCGGCTCCGCAGCGTCGACGAGGACCGACTCCGGCTTGCCGGCAAGTCGGAGGTCGAAGCCCTTCTTGATCGTGTAGGTGGTCATTCGTTCGCTGGCCTGGATTCGGTCCGGGCGCCGCGCGATTTCACCGCGAGCAGGCGCCCTCGGGCTCCGGCTCGCCCGTGTGCTTGCCGCATCGCTGGCAGCTGCCGTCTGGATTCATGCCACCGCACGAACCCGACAGCTTCCGACCGCCAACCGCGAGCAGCGCGATCGCCAGCACGGGGACGGTGATCACCAGGATGGGAAGGAGAACGTTCGTCACCGGATGCCGAAAAATGGCGCAAGCAGGATAGCGAGCACGGTGCTCGCATGCGAGTCGCGCGGCGCACAAAAAACGCTGTCCGGGCGCCGCCTCAGCGGCGCTGCACCACGAGGTCGGCGAGCGCGGACAACGTGTTGCAGTTGGCCAGCGACAGGTCCGCGTCCTCGAACCGGGCGCCAAAGCGCCGCTCGACGAATTCGACCACCTCGATGACGCCCGCCGAATCGACGATGCCCGACGTGACCAGCGGCGTGTCGGGCAGCAGCCCGTCGTCGCGGCCGTCGCGAAACCAGTTGGCGACGAAGGCGCGCAACTCGGCGAGCACGGCAGTGCGGTCGGGCGGCGGAGCAAACGGCATCGGCGGGCGCGGGATCATGCCGATGGTCCGCGTGCGGGGGAACGGCGAAGGAGCGCGCGGGTTCTGGCGGCCGGCTGGGCGGTGTTTCCGCTCCTCCGAAATATCTGTGGGGCCACAACATGGGTCCATTCCGACCTCCCGACTGCGGATCGCCCGATTGCGGTCGAAAACCTCGGCCGCCACATCACCTCGCGCGCTGGCCGCATGCCGACGACGCTGCCTGCGCCGGGCCCCGCGACACAGCGAGCGCAGCGCGACCACGGACAGACCGCCCTGGTCGCCGCTCGATCTCATCCCGCTGCGCCCGATCCTCTACCAAGGGATCACCTACGCGCTTGCCCCGGACGCGGCGCCGCCGTTCGCTGCCCGGCATCGATGCGCTGGCGCCGCGTATTCCTGCTGCTCGGCCTGTTCGCCGCCCCGGTGGCGCTGGCGCCGCACCTCGCGTCGCCGCACTGGACCCTCGACCTGCTCGCTTGCTTCCCGGCGCAGGCTGGGGCGTGGTGCCTGCTGTTCGCCGTGCTCACGCTGCTGTGCGGTGGCCGCGCTTCGTTCGTGCTGCTGCTCGGCTTCGCGCTAGCGGCAGTCGCGGCGCTCGCGCCGGCATGGCTGCGCGCTCCCGCGCGCGGCGCTGACGGCGATCCGACCGTGCGCGTGCTCGCGCTCAACCTGCTACGCGGCAACGAAGTCGCGGCCGCTGCCGCGCTGGCGACGATCCAAGCCAGCGACCCGGACGTGCTGTTCTGCAGCGAAGTCACGGCCGAGTGGCTGGCGTGCCTCGAGCCCGCGCTCGCGCACCTGCCCCACCGTCGCGCGCGGCCCGACCCGGGCTACTTCGGCGTCGCGCTGTTCAGTCGCTGGCCGCTCGCTTCTGCCGACGTCTGGCCACTGCCGTTCGACTGGACGCCAGCGATACGCGCGACAGTGACGACACCGCACGGGCCGCTCGGCGTGCTCGGCGTGCACCCGCCGCGTCCCGGTTTGCGCGACGCATGCGAAGCGCGCGACCTCGGTCTCGCCGCGGTCGCTGACGCGCTGACACCGCTGCCGGCGCGCCGCGTCGTGCTCGGCGACTACAACGCCACGCCGTGGAACTCCGGCTTCCGCGCGATGCTGGCAGCGACCGGCTTGCGGCGGGCGGACAACGGCAACTGGCAGCCGACGTGGCCGAGCAAGTTGCCGTGGTTCCTGCGCATCCCGATCGACCACGTGCTCGTCAGCGACGGCGTCGCGGTCGCCGATTGCGCGGTCGGAGCGTCGTTCGGCAGCGACCATCTGCCGGTCGCGGCGACGCTGCGGTTGGCGCGATGATCCAGCGCCTCGGCGGCAAGCGCGCGGCCCGCGCCCGCGCCCACTCCGCCCGCGCGATCGCGGGCGGAGTGGCGGGAATGCATGGGAATCGAACCCACCGGGCCCCTCGCGAGGAGGAACCCCACAGGTTTTGAAGACCAGGCCGAACACCAGCTCGGATGCACTCCCGTGATCACACGCAGTGTGGATGCCACCACGCGCCGTTGCAAGCGCGCCCGACGAACCGGATCAGCCCGGGGGTGGCGACCCGCCGCGCGCGCCGCTAGCCTCCTCGCCCCATGAACGTCGCCGCCAATGAACTCCGCCCCGGCATGCTCGTGCGCCACGAAGGACGCATGTGCAGCGTGCTGTGGTGGAACATCCTTCGCAACGACCGCCGCGCCTTCGTGCAAATGCGCATCAAGGACCTGCAGAGCGGTCGCGTCCAGGAACTGAAGGAACACACCGACTCGAAGTGGGAGGTGCTCGACAAGGAGGAGAAGGACCTGTCGCACAGCTACCGCGACGGCCAGGTCGAGGTGTTCTTCACCGAGTCAGGCGACGAGGTGCGCTGCCCGATCGCCGCGTCCGAAGAGGCGCTGAAGTGGCCGTCCGAGGCCTACGTCGGCTTCTTCGTCGACGACCAGCTCGTGGCGGTGTTTCCGCCCAAGCACTCGATCCTGACGATCACCGACACCTCGCCGCCGATCCGCGGCGCCGGCAGCGGCCAGAAGGAAGCCGTGCTGGAGAACGGCATGAAGGTGAAGGTCAACCTGCTCTGCGACGTCGGCGACAAGGTGCGCATCGACACGGAGACGCAGGAGTTCAAGGAACGCATCGCGAAGTGACGCGTCGCCGCGGCCCGCAGCGTGCGGGCCGCCGCGCGGACCTCGTCCGCGCCCGGCCGGGCAGGCGCGCTGACCGCCACCGGCCCGCGCCAAGTCGCCGCACGGCGCCGACGCCCCCCCGCGGACGCTACTGCAGCACCAGCGCGATGCCCGGCGACAGCGTGACGCCGTTCGGATTGGTCGCGTCGTTCGCGAGCGCCTGCGCCCAGAGCTGCGTGCCGACCAGCGGCGGAACGAAGGGCACCGCGATCGGCAGTTCGGCGAAGCCCTGCGTGTCGCTGACGAAGAACTGCACGAGGTCGGGAACGACGTAGAGCGTGCCGCCGAAGAGCGGCAGCGCCGTCGGCGTGAAGCCGACGCCGATCAGCGTCGGCGTGAGCGGCGCGGTGCGCGAGGCCTGCAGGCGGATCGTGCCACCGAGTCCCGCGCGGCCGAGCTTCGCCAACTGCACGCCGCCGAGCGCGCCGACGGTGCCGCTGCCGACTGCCGATGCCTGGCCGCCGCGCAACCGCGAGCGCATCAGCGTGACGCCATCGGCGATCACCTGCGTGCCCGGCAGCGCGCGCACCTCGACCGGCACGACGCCGGCGTTCAGCCACACCATGCCGACCTCGGTCCAGCCGGCGCGCAGCGCCGCCTGGTTGGTGCGCACGGTCGCTGGCCCCGAAGGCGTGGCGATGCCGTGCGGCGCTTGCGGGCAGTACCCCGGCGCGCCGGGCGTCGAGACCAGCAGCGTGTAGAGGCCTGCCTCGGGCACCGGCACTGCGTACGTCACCTTGTCGCTCGCCGCCGCCGTCGCCGGCGCGACGCGGCACAGCAGGTTGACCGAACCCGGCAGCCCCGCCAGCGCGAAGCCGGTCGTGGTCGTCGTCGTCGGGTCGCCGTCGTCGCGGCGCGTCGGGATCGGCCGCCAGTTGGCCGGCCGACCGGGCACCGCCGCCGGCTGCGCGAAGTACTGCGCCGTCAGCGACGGCAGGTCGTCGTAGAGCCCCTCGGCGTACCAGAACACGTGGCCCGGCAGGTTGCGCGCGCGGTCGGCAGCGACCATCGCGAGCACCTCGTTGGTCGGCGTGCCGGTGATCGCGCGGATGCCCGGCGCGACCTTCTGCCGCTGCGCCGTCGTCAGGTAGGCGAGCTGCTGGTCGAGCGTCGTGACGTAGCTGCTCGCCGTCGTGCGGTAGACCTGCGGGTAGACGAGGTCGAGCGAACCAGTGACGACCCACTGCGGCCAATCCTGCAGGAAGTTGTCGTATGCGCCGGGCATCACCGTCGGCGCGTCGGTGATGCGCAGGCCCGGCCGGCGCGCCTTCACCGCGTTGTAGAACGCGGTGTGCCACGCGATCAGCCGGTCAGCGCGCCAGCGTTTCCACTGCGCGTTGTTGACGTTGCTGGTCGGCGCCGTCTGGCCGGTGGCCTGCTGGTAGGCCGCCGTCGTCCAGCTGTCGTAGCCCCAACTCGTCGACGGATAGCGGCAGCGGTCGAACTGGACGCCGTCGACGTCGTACCGGTCGGCGACCTCGACGCAGAGGTCGATCAGGAACTGCCGCGCCGCCGGGCACTCGTGGCTCGCCCAGGTGAAGTAGCCCGTGCCGCCGTCGCTGACCTGCGTGTTGCCGTTCACGTCGCGGCCGATCCACGTCGGGTTGGCGGTCAGCACCGGGCCGATGCCGGTCGGCCCGGCGTACCAGCCGCTCCAACCGAACATGAAGCCGTACTCGAACCACGCCTCCACCTCGATGCCGCGCAGGTGCGCTTCGATGACGAACTCCTGTAGCGGATCGCGGCCGACGTAGTCCGGGTCCTGTTGCACGCCGCAGGCGGCGAACAGCACGTCGCTCGGATGGATCGTGTAGCCGCGGCTCCAGACGTTGACGCACACCAGGTTGACGTTGGCGGCGGCGAGCTGGTCCAGCGTCTGCACGATCTTGCTGCGCGAGGTCAGGCCGTCGCGCGCGACCCAGACGCCGCGCAGTTCGGTCGACTGCGCGCGCAGCGAAGCCAGCAACACTGCCGCGGCGAGGAACAGGCGGAGCATGGGCGTAAGCATGGGCGCGGCGCGGGCAGGGCGCGGGCGAGCTGGCGTGGAAGTATCCATCGCATCCCCGGAGCCGTCCACCGGCGCGGCCCGCGATGCGACGGGAGCCGCCGCTGCCACGCCGCGCCCCGCCACGTCCCGGGCCGTCGACGACGCTGGGCCCTCGCACCGCGTTCGATGCCACGGCAGGATGCCCGCCATGCCGTCGCTCGCCGCTCTGCTCGCCATCTGCCTAGTCACGTTCTGGGTCGCCCACCGCGTCTACGGTCGCATGCTGATGCGGTGGTTCGGCCTCGACGCCACGGCAGCCACGCCAGCGCACGTGCATCGCGACGGCGAGGACTTCGAGCCGACGCCGCGCTTCTACCTGCTCGGCCAGCACTTCTCGGCGATCAGCGCCGCCGGGCCGATCCTCGGCCCGATCCTGGCAGCGACGCAGTTCGGCTGGCAGCCGGCGTTCTGGTGGATCGTGCTCGGCTGCGTCTTCGTCGGCTCGATGCACGACTTCGCCGCGCTGGTCGGCTCGGTGCGCCACGGCGCCTGTTCGGTCGCCGAGATCGTGCAGCGTTACCTCAACCGCCGCAGCTACGCGGCCTTCGTGCTGTACATCTGGCTCGCGGTCGTGCTCGTAATCGTCGCGTTCGCCGACGCGACCGCGAGCGCGTTCGTCACCGCGCTCGACGTCGCCGTGCCGGGCGCCGACGGCCAGCGCGTCGCCGTCGACGGCGCCGGCGTCGCCAGCAGTTCGATGCTCTACCTCGGCCTGAGCGTCGCCATGGGGCTCGTCGTGCGCTTCCTGCGGCCGCCGCTGTGGCTGGTGACCCTCGTGTTCGTGCCGCTCGTCGGCGTCGCCATCTGGCTCGGTCCGCAGCTGCCGCTGCGCTTCGTCGCCGACGGCCCGATCCCCAACCTGCACTGGGCCTGGGCGATCCTCGCCTACTGCGGCGTCGCGTCGGTGCTGCCGGTGTGGCTGCTGCTGCAGCCGCGCGGCTACCTCGGCGGCTACTTCCTCTACCTGACGCTCGGCGGCGGCCTGCTCGGCCTGTTCCTGTCGCAGCCGACGACCGAGTGGCCGTCGTTCACCGGCTTCACGGCGAAGAACGGCCAGTCGATGGTGCCGTTCCTGTTCATCACCATCGCCTGCGGCGCCTGCAGCGGCTTCCACGGCCTCGTTTGCTCGGGCACGACCAGCAAGCAGATCGACCGCGAGCCCGACGCGCACCTCGTCGGCTACGGCGGCATGCTGCTCGAAGGCGTGGTCGCGCTGCTGGCGCTGGCGTGCGTGATGCTGCTCGCGCCCGGCAGCGAACTGGCCGGCGCCAGCGCCGACAAGATCTTCGGCGTCGGCATCGGCCGCTTCCTGCACCAGCTCGGCGTGCCGCTGCAGTTCGCGGTGACCTTCGGCATGCTCGCGTTCGCGACGTTCGTCTACGACACGATCGACGTGGCGACGCGGCTGGCGCGCCACCTGTTCACCGAGTTCACCGGCTGGAAGACGCGGCTCGGCGGCACGGTCGGCACCATCGTAACGCTGGCGCTGCCGGCGTACTTCGTCGCGCAGACGGTGACCGGCCAAGACGGCAAGGCGATCCCGGCGTACCGCGTCGTCTGGCCGCTGTTCGGCTCGATCAACCAGCTGCTCGCCGGCTTGACGCTGGTCGGCCTGTCGCTCTGGCTCGCCCGCAGCCAGAAGGGCCTCGGCCTGCGCGTCGCCGTCGGCGCGCCGATGGTGTTCATGATGGCGATGACGATGACCGCGCTGGTGCAGCAAATCATCACGGCGCAGAACGGCGCGCTGCTGGGGATCGCGATCCTGCTGCTGGCGCTCGCCGTGTGGATCACCGTCGAGGCCGTGCTGTCGCTGTGGCGCGGCCGGCCGGGCGGGTCTGCCGCGGCGAACTGGTAGCTGTTGCGACGCACGAGCAGCCCCAGGCCGAAGATCGACGGGAAGGCGGTGGCGCTCAGGCCCCGCGCTACTTCACGTGCGGCACGGCGTGCCGCAGCGCCAGCGCGTTGAACGCCGCCAGCTGCTCGGCCTTCTTCGCCGCACAGGCGTCGAGTTGCGCCCGGATCGCCGCCGACAGCTCGGCGACGACGTCGCGCTGGCCCTGCGTCGGGCCGAACTCGGCGCCTTCGACCGCGGACAGCACGCCGAGCAGCTTGTCGGTCAGCTGGATCGGGTAGTTCAGCGGATCCTGGCCGCTCTTCGACTTCGTCTGGTAGAGCGCCTCCTCGACCGGCGTCAGCGCCGCGTCGAGCGCCTTGCGCGCTTCGACGAGCTGCGCCTTGGCGTCGCCCTCGGCGCGGTCGACGACCGCCTGCGTCTGCGTGCGCAGCGAGCGGATCGCGGCGATGGCGTCGTGCGCCTCGGTGACCATCGCGTTGCCGTCGCGGACCAGCCGGAAGCGCGCCTGCAACTCGGCAGCGGTCGCCGGCGAGCGCGCGTCGGGCAGCAGCGTGCCAACCACCGTGCGCGACGCGTCGCCGCACGTGACGGTGATCGGGTAGTCGCCGGGCGCGGGCTTCGGCGCGCGGCTGCGCCCGTTCCACAGGATCATGCCGTCGAGGATCTTGGCGTCGTCGGTCTTCCAGGCGATGCGCACGGCGTTCATGCCGCGCTTGACGACGAGCTTCTCGTCGTCCTTCTGCGCGTCGGTCGCACGCGACCAGACCACCTTGCCGTCGAAGTCCTTGCACTCGATGCTGACGCGCTCGGCGACCGGCTGGTCGGCCGAACCGCCGATCCAAAAGCGCACGACGAGGTCCTTGCACGGATTGCGGCCGAGGTCGTCCTTGGGCTCGTCGTCGCCGCCACCGCGCACGACCGGGATCGGCTCGAACGCGACGAACGGCCGCGACGCCAGGTCGGGCGCGAGTTGGCGCAGCTGCGGCAGGCCGTCGAACGACCAGAACGAGCGGCCCTGCGTCGCCGCGATCAGGCTGCCGTCCTTGACGACGAGGTCGGTGATCGGCACGAGCGGCAGGCCGTTGGCGAGCTTCTGCCAGCGCCGGCCGTCGTCGAAGCTGCACCAGACGGTGCGCTCGGTGCCGCAGTAGAGCAGCCCGGGAACGACGGGGTCGGGCCGGATGCAACGCGTGAACCACGCTGTGTCGAGGCCGCCGTGGATCTCGCGCCAGGTCGCGCCGAAGTCGTCGGTAGCGAACAGGTACGGCCGGAAGTCGTCGAGCTTGTAGCGCGTCGCCGTCAGGTAGCAGCCGCCGTCGCGGTGCGGGTCGCCGGCGATGCAGTTGATCTGCGCCCACTCCGGCAGGCCCTTGGGCGTCACGTCGGTCCACGTCGCGCCACCGTCGCGCGTCACGTGCGCGCGGCCGTCGTCGCTGCCGGTCCAGACCACGCCCGGCTGCCGGCCTTCGTCGAGCGTGAAGATCGTGCCGTAGTACTCGACGCTGGTGTTGTCCTTGGTGATCGGGCCGCCCGACGGTCCCATCTTGCTCTTGTCGTTGCGCGTCAGGTCGCCGCTGATCGGCTGCCAGCTCTGGCCGTCGTCGCGGCTGGCGAACAGCGTCTCGGCGGCGGTGTAGAGCAGGCCCGGCTGGTGGCGGCTCCAGAGGATCGGGAAGTTCCACTGGAAGCGATGCTTCAGCGCCTCGGCGCCAGCGCCCATCGGGTTGTCGGGCCACACATCGACGCGGCGACGCAGGCCGGTGCGGTGATCCTGACGCACGAGGTAGCCGCCGTAGCTGCCGCCGACCACGACGTCGGGCTGCCCGGGCTTGGGCGCCAGCCAGCCGCTCTCGCCGCCGGCGGTTTCTTCCCAGTCGCCCTGGCCGATGCCCGCGCCGCGGCTGCGATGCTGGATGCGCACCGTGCTGTTGTCCTGCTGGCCGCCGTAGATCCGGTACGGCGCGTCGTCGTCGACGGCGACGCGGTAGAACTGCGCCGTCGGCTGGTTGTCGATCGACGACCAACTGGCGCCGCCGTCGCTCGACACGGTCGCGCCGCCGTCGTTGCCCTCGATCATGCGCCGGGGATCCTGCGGGTCGATCCACAGGTCGTGGTTGTCGCCGTGCGGCACCGAGATGGTCGTGAACGTCTTGCCGCCGTCCGTCGACTTGTGGAACGAGACGTTCAGCACGTAGACGGTGTCGCGCGCCTTCGGGTCGGCGACGAGCCGCGTGTAGTACCACGCGCGCTGGCGCAGGTTGCGGTCGTCGTTGACGCGCTGCCACGACGCGCCGGCATCGTCGCTGCGGAACAGGCCGCCCTCCTCGGCTTCGATCTGCGCGTAGAGTCGCTTGGGATCGGCCGGCGAGGCGCAGATGCCGGCGATGCCGAGCACGCCCTTGGGCATGCCAGGCTGGTTGTGCAGCGGCTGCCAGCTGTCGCCGCCGTCGGTCGACTTCCACACGCCGCTGCCCTCGCCGCCGGACTCGAGCGTCCACGGCAGGCGGATCGCGCGCCACGTCGTCGCGTACAGCGTGCGCGGGTCATCGGGCGCGAGACAGAGGTCGACGGCGCCGGCGTGCTCGTTGGCGAACAGCACACGCTGCCACGACGCGCCGCCATCCGTCGTGCGGTAGACGCCGCGCTCGGCGTTGGGCCCTGAGACGTGGCCCATCACCGCCGCGTAGACGGTGTTCGGGTCGGTCGGATGCACGCGCAGCCGGCTGATGTGCCGCGAGTCCGGCAGACCGACGAAGGACCATGTTGCGCCGGCGTCGGTCGACTTCCACACGCCGTCGCCGCTGCTGACGTTGCCGCGCCAGGTCTTCTCGCCGCCGCCGGCATAGACGATGCGAGGGTCGCTGGACGCAACCGCTACCGCGCCGATCGAGCCGCCGAACGCGCCGTCGCTGACGTTGCGCCACGTCTTGCCGCTGTCGGTCGTCCTCCAGACGCCGCCGCCGCACGCGCCCATGTAGTAGGTGTCGCGGTCGGACGCGATGCCAGTGACGGCGGCGACGCGACCGCCGCGGAAGGGGCCGACGAGCCGCCAGTCGAGCGTGGCGAGCAGATCGTTGGGCACTGGGCCGCGGGGTTCCTGCGCCGGGAGGGCGGTGAAGGCGAGGGTGGCGAGGGTGGCGAGCGCGATGGGTGCGCTGGCAAGTTGGGGGAACGGCGACGCGGCGCGCAAACGGCGGGTCATGGGGTGGATGGTAGGGCGCGGGCGGCGGGTTTCACCCAGCGGCGAGCCACGGCAACCAACCGAAAGGCAACCGCAGCGAGGACGTGGGAAGTAGAAGGCACGGCGGTCCAGGGCGTGTCCATGCCGCTCCAACTCGGAGCGCCCGTCGCCGCGCTCCCCGCCCCCGCCCGCCGGCATGCCCGCGCCGTCCCGCCGAATCGCCCGCCAAGTTGGAGCGGCGTCGACACGCCCTGTATTCGACGCAAACCCTCGCTCATGCGACATTGCCGCCGCATGAATGCACCCCGCTTGTCCTTTCGCTGCGCCCTCCTCGCAGCCAACGCCAGCGCCCTCGCCATCGCCGCCGTCCTCGCCGCGTGCGCGGCCACGCCCCCACCACCCGCAGCGCCAAACCCGCTCCGCGCGCCGGCGTCTCACGACGACCGCATGGCGTGGTGGCGCGACGCGCGCTTCGGGTTGTTCCTGCACTGGGGCCTCTATGCGATCCCCGCCGGCAAGTGGCGCGATCAGACCGGCTACGGCGAGTGGATCCGCGACAGCGCGCGCATCCCGCGCGAGGTCTACGCCGAGTTCCAGCCGAACTGGAACCCGACCGCTTTCGACGCCGACGCATGGGCGCGCATGGCCAAGGACGCGGGCATGAAGTACGTGGTGATCACTAGCAAGCACCACGACGGCTTCTGCCTGTGGGACAGCGCCGAGACCGATTGGGATGTCGGCCGCACGCCGCACGGCCGCGACGTGCTCGCTGAGCTCGCCGCCGCCTGCCGCGCGCACGGACTCGCGTTCGGCACGTACCACTCGATCATGGACTGGCACCACCCGGACTACCTGCCGCGACGGCCGTGGGAAACCACGCGGCCGACGAAGGGCGCCGACTTCACGCGCTTCGAACGCCACCTACGCGCGCAGGTGACTGAGCTCGTGCAGCGCTACCAACCGTCCGTCATGTGGTTCGACGGCGAATGGGAAGCGACGTGGAGCCACGAACGCGGCGTGAGCTTGTTCGAGCACTGCCGCGCGCTCGCGCCTGGAATGCTGGTCAACAACCGCGTCGACGTGCACCGCGGCGGCATGGCCGGCTTTTCGACCGCGGCAGGCGCCGTCGGCGACTTCGCCACGCCCGAGCAGGAGATCCCGGCGACCGGCCTGCCCGGCGTCGACTGGGAGTCGTGCATGACGATGAACTCGCACTGGGGTTGGAACGCCGCCGACCGCGCGTGGAAGTCGACGCAGGATCTGCTGCGCAACCTGATCGACATCGCGAGCAAGGGCGGCAACTACCTGCTCAACATCGGCCCGCGCGCCGACGGCACGTTCCCGCCGGAATCGGTCGAACGTCTCGCTCAGATCGGCGCCTGGATGCGGACCAACGGCGAGGCGATCCACGGCACGACCGCGAGCCCGTTCGACGCGCTGCCGTGGGGCCGCTGCACGAGCAAGCGCGCCGGCGGCCGCACGACGCTCTACCTGCACGTGTTCGACTGGCCGACCGACGGCGTGCTGCGCGTGCCCGGGCTCGGCGGCACGCCACGATCGGCGCGGCTGCTCGGCGACCCCAACCGCGAACTGACTGCGACGGCGACCGAAGCCGGCGTCGAGATCGCCGTGCCGCCAGCAGCGATCGACGCGATCGCCACCGTCGTCGCGCTTGAGATCGCCGGCGAGCCGCTGGTGTTCCGCGCGCCCACGATCACCGCTGAGTTGGACGCATTCGTGCGCGACCTCGCCGTCGCGGTCCAAGCCGCCGATCCGCGCATCGAGGTGCGGGCCACGACCGACGGCAGCGAGCCCGACGCCGGCGCGCCGATCGTCCGCGGCCCGCTGCGCGTGACGGCGACGACGACCGTGCAGGCCGCCGGCTTCTGGCAGGGCAAGCGCCGCACGCCGGTCGTCGTGCGGACGTTCACGCAGGCAACGCCGCTGCCGCCGGTCAAGGCGCGCCCGACCAAGGACGGCCTCGTCGCCGAGCGCTTCGCCGTCGACTGGAAGGCGATCCCCGACGACCGCGCGAGCTTGTCGGCGAGCGGCCGCGAGGTCGTCGGCTCGGTCGGTCCGCTGACCGACGTGGGCGAGCGCGTGGCCTTCGTCTATCGCGGCTTCCTCGTCGTGCCACAGGACGACGTCTACCGCTTCGCGCTGACCAGCGACGACGGCAGCAAGCTGTGGCTCGACGGGCAGGTGGTCATCGACCACGACGGCCTGCACGCGCCGACCGAGAAGCGCGGCGAGGTCGCGCTCGCGGCCGGGCTGCACGCGATCGAGGTCGCCTGGTTCAACGCCAGCGGCGGCGCGACGCTCGACCTGCAGTGGGCCGCGCCGGGCCAGCCGTTCGCGCCGCTGTCGGCGGCGTCGACGCGCCACTGACGGGCGCGCGGACGAGCCCGGCGACCGGTGGCCGCGGCGATCACCCGCCGGGAACGTGCGACGCCGGATCCGGCGCGACGACTTCCTCGACCGTGAGCGGCGGCCGGCCACGGAAGGCGGCCGCGCGCACCGGGCAGTCGGCGAGGTCGCAGGCGGCGCAGAACTTGCGCTCGCACGGGTCGGTGTGGAAGTCGATGTCGCCCTCGAACTCGGCGAGCACCTTGGCGGCGAGCTGGTCGGCCGCGGCGTGCGCCCGCGACACCGGCCAGAACTCCGGCACGACGAGGTGCGCGCTGACGTGGTGGAAGCGACCAGCGCGGATCGCGCGCAACTGGTGGATGCGGATGAAGCCATCGCGCACGTGCGGTTGCAGCATCGTGACGAGCCGCTGTACGAACCCCGGATCCTCCTCGTCGAGCAGCGCGCCGACCGAGGTGCGGACGAGCCGCCAGCCGGTGCGCAGCAGCCACAGTCCCATCAGCGCCGCGATCGCCGGATCGAGCCACCAGACGCCGGTGACATAGACCGTCAGCAGGCCGATGACGACGCCGAGGCTGGTGACGAAGTCCGATAGCACATGGTGGCCGTCGGCCTCGATGGCGGCGGACTGGTGCTTGCGGCCATGGCGCACCAACAGCCAGCCGAGCGCGCCGTTGGCGAGGCCGGCGCCGAAGGTCAGCATCAGGCCGATGTCGAGTTGCTGCGGCTTCGAGCCGTCGATCAGGGCGTCGGTCGCCTGCCACAGGATCGCGAGCGCGGCGGCGACGACCAGGCCGCCCTCGAACGCGGCCGAGAAGAACTCGATCTTGCCGTGGCCGAACGGGTGCTCGCGATCGGCGGGCTGGCCGGCCCACGACAGCACGCGCAGCGCGAAGGCGGCGGCGACGACATTGACGATCGACTCGGCGGCGTCGCTGAAGATCGCCTGCGAGCCGGTCAGCAGCCACGCGTACGACTTGACCGCCAACAGGATCACCGCGACAGCCAGCGACAGCGCGGCAAGGCGGGTGTGGGCGGCAGCGGGCGTTCCGGCAGCGGACGTCACGCCCGCATCATGCCGATGGCATGGGCGCCTTGCACGCAGCCGCTGCGGGTCCAGGAACGGGAGGTCCCACGTCCAGCGGGCGCGCGCGCAATGCCGAAAAACGCGACATCATGGACCACGTCCCCAATGCGGCACCGCCACGGACCGAGGAGCGCGGCATCGCGCTCATTTTGGGGTTGATGTTCACGATGATCGTCGCGGGCATCTGCCTCACAGGCACGACGCTGCTGCGCTCGCACATCCAGAAGAACCGCACGTCGTGGGCCAGCAAGAGCCAGGCGCTGCAGGTGGCGCGCTCCGGCCTCGCCGAGGCGCACAGCTGGCTGCGGCGCCAGACCTCGCAGCCGGTGACGGCGTTCGCGCCGCTGCTCAACACCACCAGTTCGCCGCAGGTGCTCGATACCATCGACCCGAACATCGGGCTGGTCCGCGAGTTCCGCGTCACCGAGAAGATCTTCGCCCGCTACGAGGTGTGGAAGCGCTGGGACACCGACCCGGACAGCGAGCGCCGCGCATGGCGCCAGCAGTTCGAGTGCGAGGACGTCTCGTCGCTGCGCGGCGCTCCGGCATCCGGCACCATCTGGCGGCTGCGCAGCGTCGGCTACATCTTCGAGCAGTTCGACCCCAACGTGCCGTTCGACCAGGCCCCGAACAAAGTCATCGCCTCGCAGGTGGCGAGCAACGAGTACCGGCGACTCGTGCTCACCCTGCCCGGCAACGCCGCCATCAACGTCGGCGACGGCAACTCCTGTCACATCAACACCAACGGTCGCATCATCGGCGGCTCGGCGGCCGGCATCTTCTACCCGGCTGGCACGGGCACGCCGACGACTGGACCGAACAACGCGCAGCGTGTGACCGGCACGCCGCGTCTGGCGACGACGAACAACTACGACGACAGCTACGAGACGGTGTTCGGCATGAGCTACGAGCAGCTCCGCGCCATGGCGACGCTCGTGATCACCGACACCAACAGCATTCCAAGCCCGATGCCCGAGCACGGCATCGTCGTCATCGAGACCAACAACACCGTCAGCTTCGACGCCAGCAGGCCGCTGCGCGGCACAGCGCTGGTGATCGTGAAGCGCAACACGACGATCCAGCAGGGCAGCAACTCGGACTTCAACGGCATGCTCTACGTCGATGGCAACCTGACGGTGCGCGAGACCAGCACGATCCGCGGCGCGGTCGTTTGCACCGGCAACGTCACCGTCCAAGGCTCCGGCGCAGGCCAGTACGCCACCATCCAGTACGACGGCAACGTGCTGAACCAGCTGCTCGGCATCATCGGCAACTACGCAATGGCCAACGCCACGTTGCTGCCGCGCACGGCCCACTGACCCTTCGGTGGCTGATCGGCCGTGCCGGCGCGCTCAGCGCCCGGAGGCGCCGAGCACGGCGTTGAGCAGGAACAGGTTGAGGCCGTCGGCGAAGCCGCGCACGTTGGGGTCCTCGGCGAAGGCGATGACGTGGCCGCGGCCGTGCGGCTGGTGCACCAGCCACGCCTTGCGCGGCAGCTGCTTACGGCTCGCCTCCCACACGAAGCCCGCGCGGACCAGCCGCTCGGGCGCCTCGTAGATCGCGACGTTCGTGCCGCGATCGAGCTTGAGCGGCGTGAAGATGTGCGCGCTGTCGTGAACGACCGAAGCGGCGCCGTCGTAGCCGAAGCCGAGCCAGTGATCGCGGTCGACGGTGACGGCAAGGATCGCGCCGGGCGTGCTGGGTGGCGCCTCCTTCTCGGGCCGGATCGCGGCGTCGTAGTCGAACGGCTTGTCGGCGGCCGTCGGCGCGTCTGCTTCGCTTGGCTTGGCTGCTTCCTTCGGCTTGTCGGCGGCCTTCGGCGACTGCCGCGACTCCGCCTCGCTGGCGAGCAGCGCCACGTCCTTGTCCATCAGCCAGCGCGACGCCGAACCGAGCGTCACCAGCACGCCGCCGCGCTGCACGAAGTCCTTGATCGCCGACGCGCCGCCGGCGCCGAGAGCCTGCTGGTAGCCCGCGCCCTCGGGCAGAATGAGCACGGTGAACCGCTCCAACTCGGCGCGAGCGATGTCGTGCGTGCGGATCGGCGAGACCGGCACGCCGTAGCGCTGCTCGAGCAGATAGCGCGCCCAGCCGGCGGAGTTGGCGTTGACGGGGCGATCCCACAGCATCGCCACACGCGGCGCCTTCGGCGCGTGGCCGTCGTTGCTGCCGAAGTTGGGCCCGTCGTCGACCCACGACGCATCGGCGCAGGCCGGCGTGACGCCGTGCGCGGCGGCGAACTCGCGCATACGCGCGTGCAGGTCGGCCGGTTGGTCGTGAACTTTCACCACGAACGAGCCGGCGGAATAGCGCACGCCGTCGTGGGTGAAGGGCTCGTCGAGGATGCGCGCCTTGACGCCGTGCCGCAGCAGTTCGGCCAGCAGCGCCGCGGCGCCGTTCTGGCCCCATGCCACCACGTACGCGACCTTGGGCGGCTCGGTCCGCAGCGGCGCAGCGCCGCTGCTCGCCGCGCCGGCGGCGACCGCCGCGAGCCCGGCAGGCGGCGCGTCGCCGATGCGCCACGACTCGACGCCGAACAACAGCGGCAGCGCCCAGGCCGTCAGGTCATAGAACTCGGTGTCGCGCCGCTTCTGCTCGCGCCGCACCTGCGTGGCGAGGAACGCCGGCTCCAGTTTTGCCTCGGGCTCGAGCAGCACGGTCGCCAGCGTGCTCGCCGGCTGCGCCGTCGCCACCACGAACGAGCCGGCGGGGAACTCGCGCGCCGCCGGCTCGCCGCCGGCGAGTGGCGTCGCCGCGCCGCACGACCACGCCGCCGGCAGCCGCGTCACCTCGATGCCCTGCGCGGCCAACAGGTTCATCAGCCGCGCCAGCCGCGTGCGATCGCCGACCGCCGGGAAAACCCAGGCCTTGGTCGGGCCGTCGCCGCGCGCGATGCCGGCGCGCCGATGCGCCAGGAACGCCCGCAGCGCCTCCTTGGCGCCGCCGGCGATGGTCTCGAGCGTGCCGAGTGAGGCGACGAAGTGACGGCGGATGCAGTCGCGGTAGTGCAACAGCTTTTCGTCCTTGCGTCGGAACACCAGGCCGCGCGAGCTCGCCATCTCGTAGGTCATGCCGACGCTGCCGTGGAACGTCGGCCAACCTTCGCCGTAGCCGGGATAGAAGCTGTCGAACGACTCGCGCGTGAAGTAGTCGAAACCGAACCGGTCGAACCAGCGCGCATTGTTGCGGCCGTAGCGATCGAGCCACTGCCGCTGCGTCGCAGTGATCTCCTCGTGCAGGGGCGCCGCCGGCGGCGCGAAGTAGTACGACGAGTTGCCGCCCATCTCGTGTAGGTCGACGTAGACCAGCGGCCACCACTGCAGGAACGTCCGCACGCGCGCGCGCGTCTCCGGCTGCGTCAGCGCGAACCAGTCGCGGTTCATGTCGAACAGCGCGTGATTCGGCCGACCGCCGGGCCACGGCTGGCTGTGCTCGGCGCCGAACGGCGTCGCGTCGCCCCAGCGGCCGCGCGCGGCGCGCGTCGAGTGGACGAAGCGATCGCGACCGTCCGGATTCTGCAGCGGGTCGACGATGACGACGCACTCGCGCAGCACGGCGTCCACCAGCGCGTCGGGGCGCGCCGCCAGCAGGTGGTGCAGCACGAACAGCGCCGCGTCGGTGCCCGATGGCTCGTCGCCATGCACGCCATTGGCCAGCATCGCCACCGCCGGCAGCGACGCGACCAACCGCTCGGCCTCGGCGTCGGCGAGCCCGCGCGGGTCGGCGAGCCGCTGCATGCCGGCCTGCACGTCGTCGAGGCGCCGGATGTTCGCGGGCGAGCCGACGACGGCGACGTGCAGCTTGCGGCCTTCCCAACTGACGCCGTACTCGACCAGCCGCATGCGCTCGGGCGCGGCGGCGGCGAGCGCTTGCAGGTAGCGCTCGACGTCGGCGTGCAGCGTGATCTCGTCGCCCCACGCGAAGCCGAAGAAGCGGTCCGGCGTCGGGATCGCCGGGTCGTAGACGACGTCGGGCAGCAGCGGGCCCGCAGCCGGCAGCGAACCGGGATCGGGGACCTGGGCCGCGGCGGCGGCGACGACAACCAGTGAAGCGAGGACGGTGCGCATCCGGGTGACAGTACGCCGCGGGCGCGGCCGGCACGAGCCTGCGCAGCACGGTCCAGCAACGCGCGCGGGGCGGCCGCGCCTGCGCGACCGCCCCGCGGCGACCGACCGGCGCGCCATGCGCCGGCGGCAATCCAAACTCACTGGCCGACGAGCATGACGGCGGCATCCGAGATGCCGAAGCCGAACGCGTTGAGCGTCGGGTCGAGGCTCAGCGCCTGCGTGAACAACTGCGTGCCGACGAGCGCCGGCGTCAGCGGGATCGGGAACGCCAGCGACGCCGACGTGCTAGCGCCGATCATCGTCAGCGTCGCCTCGAACGAGACGCGCAGCGGGCAGCCCGGCATGCCGATCAGGCCGAGGTCGACCGGCAGCGGGCCGATGCCCGAGAACGTGCGGCTGACGCCGACGGCCAGGACGGCGATGCCGAATGGCAGCTTGTTGACCGTGATGTTCGCCGCGCCACCGAGCGTCGGCGCCGTCGACGAGACGTTGCCCGGCACGCCGAGCGTGCCGGCGCAGCCGGCGCCGATGTAGCCGTAGCCCGGCGCGCTGTTGGTCTGCGTCGTCCCGTAGTGGAAGGCGCCGTTCCAGACGCGCGGCGAGAACTGCGGCGACGTCGCCGTCGGGCCGAAGATCGGCGTCTGCTGCACGAGGCCGGTCGTGATCGCCATGTCGGCGTTGGTGTAGGTCGTCAGCGCGCCGAGGTTGCTGTAGAACGGCGAGCCGCCGAGCATCTCGACCGCGACGCCGTTGAGGCCGGCGGCGAGGTGCACCGGCGCCGCCAGCGGCGCGAAGGTGCGCTGGTTGAAGCCGCGCGACGTCGTCACCGACGTGCCGACGAGGCGCCACTGCGTCGCGTCGAGCACCGCGCCGACGTACGTGCCGGCCTTCTGCCAGACGTTGATCGTCACCGGGCTGCCGGCGGCGACGCTGCTGTGCACGTGCAGGCCGCAGATCGTCACGCCGTTGGGGTTGGTGACGTTGACGTCCATGTAGCTGGCGGCGCCCGGCGCCGTCGCGTTGATGAACGTGCCGCCGGTGAACGTCGTCTCCATCGACGTCGCGACGGCGATGCGCTTGCTGAGCGTCACCGTCGGCTGGCACGCGCGCTGCACGCGCAGCGTGACGTTGACCTCGCCGCAGCTGCCGGGATACGTGAACGTCGGGTTCTGCGCGGTCGAGTCGGTCAAGCCGTCGCCGTCGAGGTCCCAGTCCCACGTCGCCGGGGGCGGCGACGAGGTGTCAGTGAACTGCAGCGTGTTCGGCGCGATCAGTTGGTTGGTGAACGACGGCACGACGATGTCCGTCTGCACGTAGTTCTGCTTGACCGCCGTGTAGGCGCCGAGGCTGTCGACGATCGTCAGCGACACGGTGTAGTTGCCGCAGTTGACGTAGACATGGCTCGGGTTGGCGAGGTTGCTGTCGGTGACGCCGTCGAAGTCGAAGTCCCAGGCGTAGGCCAGGATGCCGCCCGGATTGCCGGACGACGCCTGCGCCGTGAAGTTCACTGTCAGCGGCGAGGCGCCGCGGGTCGGCGTGCCGGCGAAGTCGACGAACGTGACGCCGCTGACGTAGTAGAGCGCGATGTTGGGGTGGCGCAGGTTGCCGAGACCCGTGCCGCCAAAGGCGCTGGCGACGGTCGACGTGCGGACGCGCGCGGCGACCATGTTGAGCGACGCCTCGAGCGTGCTGTAGGTGCTCGGCAGCGGCGGCACCGGGGTCGCCGGATTGGTGTAGATCGGGTTGGCCGAGACGTGGTGCAGCGCCATGCCGTAGGTGCCCGGCGCGAGGTAGAACGGCGTCGGCAGGGTCCAGGTGACGCGGCCGCCGGCGTGCGTGCGGGTCGCCGTCGCGACGTTGGTCCAGGCCGCGGCGTTGAGTTCGTTGCCGAGCAGCGTGCCGCCGACGCCGGTGATCCAGACGCCGAGCGTGCCGTTGGTGCCGGAGCCGGTGTTGATGTTGGTGTCGATGCGATGGATCGTCAGGCCGGCCGGATCGGTGACCGTGACGTCGAACAGTTGCGTCGCGGCTGCCGGACCGGGGATCGAAATCTGCAATCCGCCGACGAAAGTGGACTGCAGCGGCGATTGGGCAACGAGGCCAGTCGTGAGCACGAGTGCGGCGAAAAGTCGGACCATGGGGCGATGGGGGTTGGAGCGGCGAGCACTATCGTGAAGGTTCTCTTGCCCGCATGATGGCAACCATACACTCTCGCGTTCCCGCCGCGGCGGCTGGCCAGCGCCTCGCCGCGTGGCTAGCGGCGCAGTTCGCGTACCTGGACGAAGCGGGCTGGCGCGCGGCGATCGCCGCCGGTGCGGTGCAGCGCAATGGCGCACCGACGACCGCGGCGACGTTGCTCGCCGCCGGCGACGTTGTCGCCTACATGCCACCCACCTCGGCCGACGCCGAGCCCGAGGTGCCCGTGCTGCACGCCGACGACGACGTGGTGGTCATCGACAAGCCCGCCGGTCTGGTGGTCCAGCACGCGAGCAGCTGGCCGGGGCGGACGTTCCTGCGGCGGCTGGCGCAGCGTCACCCGCCCGCCGCCGGCGCGCTGCTGGAACCGATCCATCGCCTCGACCGCAGCACCAGCGGCGTGCTGCTCGTCGCGAGGCGCCCGGCAGCCGCGGCGCGCTGGATGGCGGCGTTCGCCGCCGGCGCGGTCACCAAGACCTATCTGGCGTTGGTGCAGGGTGTTCCCGCCGCCGCGGCCTGGACCATCGACGCCCCGATCGGTCCGGCGACCGAATCCGCCGTGCGCGCGCGGCAGGCGGTCTGGCCGGCGGGCGCGCCCGGCGCGCGGCCGGCCGTCACCGCCGTCGAGGTCATCGCGTCCTTCGCCCACCACGCCCTCGTCCGGCTGCGACCGCGCACCGGGCGCACCCACCAGTTGCGCGTCCACCTTGCCCACGCCGGGCATCCGCTGGTCGGCGACCCGCTGTACGGCCGGTCGGACGCGGACTTCCTCGCCTGGGTGGCCCGCCGCCGCGACGGCACCGCCGCGCCAGCCGACGGCCCGCGCACCCTGCTGCACGCCGCCGACCTCACCGGCCTCGGCGCCTGCTGGTCGGCACCGCTGCCCGGCGACTTCGTCGCCGCCCTGGACGCGCTCCGGCCGGCCTGACGGCCGGCGACGCATCCGAAACGCCGATGTCGCCGCAGTAGTAAGGCAAGCAGCGGAACCCGGGCCATGCTCCCCTTGCGGGGCACATTGACCAACTCAGCGTAGCGGCCATACTTCTGACGGCATCCCGCCAACCGTGTGCGGCTGCACCGCACGCGCCATCAGCGCCCCATCATGGCGCCTCTGCCGCCCCTCCAGGATACTGACCACCATGCGAATACTCGCCACCGTTGCGACCCTGGCTGCGTTCTGTCCCGCCCAGGATCAGACTCAGGATCCGACCTTCCAGCCAAAGAGCGCCTTCAAGGCCTTCCGCGCCGAACAGGGCGGCCAGTGGATCGCCCAGTGGCACCCGGCCACCGGCACTCCGAGCGCGATCTATGGCACCGGCATGCCGATCAGCGGCTGGACCGAGAACTCACTCGCGGCGGCGCGCGCGCACGCGAACAAGCTGTTGCGCGACCAGAGCACGCTGCTTGGCCTCGGCACGAGCGACTTCCGCGAGGCGATCAGCGGCCGCATGGGCCGCTCCTGGACCTTCACCTACGATCAGTACTTCCGCGGCCTCAAGGTCATCGACGGCCGAGCCGACGTCCGCATCAACATGAGCGGTGTCGTCGCGATGCTGGGCAGCAAGGCTTGGCCGATCGCGGCTGACTTCGACACGACGCCGGCGATCGACGCCGACGTCGCCACCGCGACCGCGTGGAACGCGCTCGACGCGCAGCCAACGGGCGTCAAGCAACCCGCGCCGGTTGCCGCGCCGCGCCTCGTCATCTGGGGCGACACGCACGCCGACAACCTCGCGCCGTTCTACCTCGCATGGGAAGTCAGCGTCAGCAACGTCGACGGCACGGGCGATGGCAGGATCGGCCGCTTCTTCGTCGACGCCAAGACGGGCGCCGTGCTGACCTTCGTCAGCGACAAGCACGAATGCGGCTTCGTCGGCTGCAACGTCGCCAAGGCCGCGCCCGCGGCGGCGCCGGCCACGACGGCGGCGATGCCGCCGGTGCCGACGACGGTGACGGTGACCGGCTGGACGCGCACCGGCATCGACGCCTTCGCGGCGCTGGTCAACGTGCCGATCCCCGGCCTCGTCGTCGCGGTGCCGGGCCTCGGCAACTACACGACCGACAACAACGGCCAGTTCACCATCGACATCGCGTCGCCGGTGACGATCTCGATCGGCACGCTCGACGGCCGCCACCACAACCCGATCAGCGGCGCCAACGCGCCGGCGGCGAACGTCACGGTCAACCCGGGCGTGCCGGCGTCGATCGACCTGCTGACGGCGGCGGCGACGGCCAACGAAGCCGCGCACACGTCGACGAGCTACTTCGTCGACCGCACCAACGAGTGGTGCCGCACGATCCTCGGCAACAGCACGCAGCTGGCCACCGCGAGCAACGTCGCGGTCACGGTCAACATCGCGTCGACGTGCAACGCCTACTACACGGGCAACACGATCAACTTCTACCAGGCCGGCGGCGGCTGCTCGAACACGGCCTTCTCGACGGTCGTGGCGCACGAGTGGGGCCACGGCATCGACGAGCGCTACGGTGGCATCAGCAACACCAACGCCGAAGGCATGAGCGAAGGCTGGGGCGACATCCTCGGCTGCTACCTGATGGACACGCCGCTGCTGGGCAGCGGCTTCCAGACGGCCGGCGTCGCGCTGCGCCGCGGCGACAACACGTTCCTGTACCCGTACTCGGGCTCGTCGCCGCACGCCGCCGGCCAGGTCTGGATGGGCTTCGCGTGGCGCCTGCGTGAGCGCCTGCGCGCCGCGTTCGGCACGGCCCAGGCGGTCGCGATCTCGCAGGACATCGTCGTCTCGTCGCTGCTCGCCAACGCCAGCACGCGTCCGGACGGCGTCCGCGAGGTGTTCATCGCCGACGACAACGACGGCAACCTGCTCAACGGCACGCCGAACTACGACCACCTCGCCGGCGCGGCGACCGACAAGGCGATCCCGTACCCGGTCAAGCAGGAGGTCTCGATCACGCACACGGCGCTCGGCAACACGAGCGAGCAGCTGAAGCCGCGTCGCGTCGACGTGTCGGCGTCGCCGATCGCCGCCGGCTCGGTCAGCCAGGTCCGCGTCGTCTACAACGTCGGCGCCGGCAACGTCACGCGCGTCCTGGTGCCGAACGGCGTCGCCGACGGCTACGTCGCTCTGCTCCCGGGCCGCAACTCGGGCACCACGACCTACTACTTCGAGGCCGTGCACAGCAACAACTCGGTGACCCGCCTGCCGCAGACGGGAACGTTCACCTACACCACGAACGTCGCCACCACCGGCCCGTTCGTCGGCTTCTACAACGAGGGCTTCACCGCCGGCGCCAACGGCTGGACGGCTGGTAATTACACCGGCACCGCGCAGGACTGGCAACTCGGCGCGCCGGCGGGCAAGTCCGGCACAGCGAATGGTATCCCGTGGGCTGACCCGACGGCGGCGAGCGCCAACGGGAACATCTACGGCACCGACCTCGGCAATACGGTCTGGAACGGTCAGTACTACGCCAGCCGCAGCTACTGGCTGCGCAGCCCGGCGATCAACTGCAGCGGCCGCACCGGCTGCTTCCTGCGCTTCCGTCGCTGGCTGACCGTCGAGGAAGGCATCTACGACCGCGCCGAGATCTACGTGAACGGCACGCTGGTCTGGGGCAACCCCGCCAACGGCAACCTGCTCGACACGACGTGGTCGACGGTCGAGTACGCGATCCCGATGGCCGACAACCAGGCCGCCGTGACGGTCGAGTTCCGCATCACCACCGACGGCGCGCTGAACCTCGGCGGCTGGAACATCGACGACATCGAACTCGGCACCAAGCAGATATTGCTGCTGCCGGCCGAGCTGACCATGCTGCCGGAGCAGGCGCAGCAGGGCGCGACGATCAACTTGGCCGTCGCGACGACGCAGCCGACGTGGCCCTACATCCTGGCGATCGCCGACGCGCCAGGCCCGACGGCGGTCCCGGGCTTCCCGACCGTCCAGGTCGGCGGCTTCATCAACCTGTTCACCGGCACCACGGACGGCGCGGGCCTGTCGACCAGCTCGTTCCTGGCGCCGAACATCCCGTCGACGACGGGTGTGTTCTTCTACAGCCAGGTGGTGACGCTCGACCCGACGTTCACGACCTTCGTCGCCTCGAACGCGTTCGTCAACCTGTTCACGCAGTGATCCGGTTGCGCCCGCCGTTCGCGCACCGAATGGCGGGCATCGTAGCTACCGCGCTCCAGCGCGGCGGCGGCAGCGGCCCGGCCTGATGCCGGGCCGCGGTGACGCGAAGGAGCGCTGCCGCCCCCGTCACCACATGACCTGACCACCGCAGTGGCTGAGGCCCTGCCCGGTCATGCCGCGCGCGCCGTCGGAGCACAGCCACGCGACCGTCGCGCCGATCTCGTCGGGCTGCAGCAACCGGCCGATCGGCACCACCGCCATCGCCTGCTTCTTGGCCTTGGCGAACGACGTCTTCATGCCGTCGGCCATCAACTGCAGGCCGGCGGTCGCCATGTCCGTGTCGACCCAGCCCGGACAGATGGCGTTGACCGTGACGCCGCGTGGCGCCAGTTCGAGGGCCAGCGCCTTCACGAACCCGATCACGCCGTGCTTGCTGGCGCAGTACGCGGTGTAGCCCGGCACGCCGAAACGCCCGAGCACCGAGCTGATCGCGACGATGCGGCCGCCGTCGGCGAGCATCGGCAGCGCCGCGGTGACCGTGTGGTACAGGCCGTCGAGGTTGGTCCGCAGGATGACGTCCCAGCGATCGGGACCATCGACGGCGCAGCGGTTGGGGCCACCGACGCCGGCGTTGGCGACGACCACGTCGAGTCCGCCGAAGGCGTCGCGGACCGCGGCGCACGCGCGCGCCATCGACTTGCGATCGGTGACGTCGCCCGCGACGGCCAGCGCGCCCGCCTTGGCGCCGCCGAGCGCCTTCACCACCGCGGCGAGCGGCGCCTTGCGGCGGCCGAGCACGGCCACGCGCGCGCCCTGCGCGGCGAGCACGCCGGCGATGCCAGCGCCGATGCCGGAGCCGCCGCCCGTGACGAGACAGCGCTTGCCAGCGAGGGCAGCGCTCATCGCCCGCCGCCCGCGCCGCACATCGCGACGACCTCGGCACACAGCTTGCGGATGCCAGCGCAGACGTCCTTGGGGCGCGCGTCGTACATGTACGCCGGCGCGGTGACGATGCGCCGCACGCGGTCGACAACGCACTGGTCGACCGGGCAGTCCTGGTGCTTCGCGCCGAGCCGCTCGATCGCCTGCGCGACGCCGCGATCGTCGCCGACGGTCAGCGTCGGGTGCGCCGTTGCGCCGAGCGCCAGCGCGACGAGCGCCGGCGCAATGCAGATCGCGCCGATCGGCTTGCCGGCGGCGTGCACCTCGCGCAGCAAGCCCGCGACCTCCGGATGCGGCGTCCCGTCAGCCCCCTGCAACGCAAAGTCGCTGAGGTTCTTCGCTACGCCATAGCCGCCCGGGACGATCAGGGCGTCGACGTCGGCGGCCTGCACGGTCGCGAGGTCGCGCACGCGGCCGCGCGCGATACGGGCCGACTCGCGCAGCACGTCGCGGCACTCGCCACCGACCGGCGCCTGCGCCGCATGGTCGACGACGTGCCGCTGGTTGCCGCGCGGCGCCAGGAACACCGCTTCGACGCCGAGCTCGTCGAGGCACAGGAGGGTGAAGACCGACTCTTGGATCTCCGATCCGTCGAGGAAGCCGCACCCCGATAGAAGAACGCCGACCCGCAGCTTCATGCGGCCGGAATCATGCCGGACCGAGCGGGCCGCGCCACGGCGATCCGCGCCGGTCCGCGGGCCGCTAGCCCGCGGGGCCGCCGACCGCCGACTGCTGGCGGGCGGCAAGCTGACCGAGCACGTCGAGCGCAGCGACGCGATGGGCCGCGGTCTCGGCGCTGCCGACGCTGCTGATCTCCGACAGCGTGGCAGAGGGACAGCGCTTCCGACGGGGTCGGCGGCAGCGGCGGCAGTTTCATCTTGCCGGTCGCGATCTGACGCGCGAACACGCGCGAATGTTCGTTGGTCGCGGACCAGGGCATGAAGCGCCGCGATCCGCCCCACCGCACGGGCGCAGGCGCGTCGTCACGGTATTCCACGACCCCGCCGCCAGGCTGCCGCCGGCGCCGCTAGTATGGCGGTCGTTTCCATGCCCCGCTTCCTCGTCGCCGCCGGGCTCGCCGCCGCCATCGCAGCGCAGGCGCCGTCGCCGTGGGCAACGCTGACCGTGCCGTCGGGGGCCATCGCGGCTCAATGCCAGTCGCTCGGCAAGATCGCGATCTACCGCGACGGCAGCACGCTGCACGCATGGTCGGCCGTGACCCGCGCATGGAGCAACCACCGGGTCGCGCCGAGTGCGTCGCTCAGTCTGCACAACGACTGCCTGCTCGCGCTCGATAATGGCAACTGTTTGGCCTACTCGGCCTTCACCGGCCGCTTCGCCACACTGGCCATCGGCCCCACCGCCGTGCCGCACAACGCCGCCGGCGCGCAGAACGACGCCATCCTGGCCGTCTCCGACAATGGTCTGTTGCACATATTCGCTGCCACCGAGGGCCATTGGCGCCACCGCCCCGTCGCCGCGAACTTCCAGGTCACCGTGCAGCGCCAAGTGCTGCTGCTGCTGCAAGGCGCGCTGCTGTCGGCGATGGACGCGGCCACGGCGGCATGGCACGACCACGCGGTCGCCGCGGCGCCGACGCAATGCAGCGCCGACGGCAGCGCGGCCTTCGCCTGGGGCGCCGGCACCGTGCACGCGTTCTCGGCGATGACCGGCGCGTGGCTCGACACCAACGAACCAGCTGCCGCCGCGTTTGCGCGCGGGGATGATTGGGGCGCGTTCTGCGGCTCCAGCCGGGCCGTCGCATTCAGCGCGATTCGCGGCGCCTTCGCCGTCTGCGACGCCGGCGGCCTGCTGTCCGTGAGTCTGTGGGACCTGTACGGCCTCTTCGACGACGGTACCACGATCCGCGCCTTCTCGGCGCTGGTCGGCGCCTGGAGCGCGCCGCTGGCGCCAAGCGGCGCGTCGATCAGCGCGCGCGGGGCGACCGCGCTGCTCTTCGACGCCGCCGGCACGCTGGGCTACAGCGCCGAGCGCAACGAGATCGCGTTGTTGCCGGGTCAGGCGGCCAGCAGCGGCGTCGCCGACCTGGTCGCTTGGGCTCGCCCGGCCATCGGCGCCGCGCCGCAGTTCTTCAGCGCCGTCACCGGACGCTGGATCGAGGGTCCGCCGGGGCTCACGGTCCCGCTGCTGACCACGACCGCCGCCGCAGCGCTGACCGCCGCCGGCGTCGTCGCGTTCTCGCCGCGCACCGGTCGCTTCGTCGCGCTCGCCGAGCCGGGTGCGCAGCTCGCCGGCAATCCGAGCAGCGCGCCGCTGATCGCGATCGGCGCGACCTCGGTGCACGCCTTCGACGCGCGCATCGATCGCTGGGTCAGCCGGCCGCTCGCGGCCACCGGACCGGTGACGCCGCAGATCTGGCGCACGACGGCGCTGCTGCTCAACGGCGGCATCGCGCTGGCCTACGCGGCCCAGACCGGCGCGTGGTCCGCACAGACCCTGTCTGGGCCACTGACCAGTTTGCGCGCGAACAGCGAGTGCCTGCGGCTGACCACCGCCAACGAAGTCCTCGCGGGGTCGGCGCTCGCCGGCGCCGGCTGGTTCGCGCAGTTTCCCGAGTTCCGCCGCGTTCAGCCAGCTGACGCGCCGGTGACCTGGTTCGCTGCGGCGCCGCCTGGCGGCGGCCTCATCGCGCCCGCCCTCGGGCTACCGGCGGCCGGCCCCATCGCGCTGCCGGGCCTCGGCGCCTTGCTGCTGGCGCCAGACGACACCCTGCTGCTACCCCCGGTCACCCTCGCTGCGAACGCAACCATCGTCGCAAGACTGCCGATGCCGTCAGCGTGGCCGCTGCTGGGCGCCGAACTCGGCCTACAGGCCGTGTGCTTGTCGACTACGAACGCGCCGTACCTGACCGAACTGGCGACCCTGCGGCCGCAGTGACGATCGACCGATCCGCATGAGCCAAGGCGCCCCTGGCGCCGATGACAAAGCGTGGCCCGAATCAGGATCCGCACCAGCGACCGCAACATGGTCGCGGTCGTGCAAGCGACCGCCGGCACGGCCATGTCCGCGGCCGACGTGCGCAGCGCACTCGCGGCCGGACGGATCGTGCACGGGCTCGACGACGAAGTGATCGACGCGCTCGGTCAGAAACTCGCCGACGCCACGTTCGGGGGCGAAACCTTGGTCGCGCGCGGCACGCCGCCGGTCGCCGGCGAGGATGGCCGCATCGAAGGCGTCGCCCCACCCGGCACGCAGGCTGGCATGCCGCGCGAAGACGGCAGCATCGACTACCGCGAGCGCCTGTTCCTGATCGGCGTCAGCGTCGGCACCGAGCTCGGCCGCATCGTGCCGCCGACCGCCGGCACGCCCGGGACCGACGTCAACGGCGGCGCGGTGCCGGCGAAGAGCGGCAAGCCGACCACCATCCGCATCGGCGCCGGCGCCAAGGTCCAAGGCGCGAGCGTGCTGGCCACGCGCGCCGGCGTGCTGCTGCGCACCGCGCGCACGCTCGACGTGGTGCCACTGTTCACGCACGGCGGCGACGTCGACTACAGCAGCGGCAACCTGCACACGGACGGCTCGCTCGCCGTTCAGGGCGACGTGCGCGAGGGCTTCGTCACGACCGCCAGCGGTGACGTGCAGGTGCAGGGCGCGGTGACGGATGGAACCGTTCACGCCGGCGGCAGCGTCGAGATCGGCGGCTGTGTCATTGGTCGCCACGCCGTGGTGCACGCTGATGGTGACGTCGCCTGCCGCCACGCGACCAGCGCCGCCATCGAGGCCGGCGGCACAGTGACGATCGCCGACCAGGCCACCCACTGCCACATCCGCGCCGCCGTCGTCAAGGTGGTCGAGCGCCATGGCGTCCTGCTCGGCGGCGAGACGCGCGCCCGCGACCGCATCACCGTGCGCAACGCCGGATCGCCCGGCGGCGCTGAGACGCTGCTGGTCGTCGGCGATGTGCTCGCCGAAGCGACCAAGTCGGTGCGCGCCACCGGCGCCGCGCGACTCGACGAGCACGCCCAGCAGCGTCATGGCAGCGGCACGGACCTGCACAGCGACGATGCGGCCAACGCGGAGCGCCGCAAGCTGCGCCTCCACCAGCGCGAAGCACTGGCCAAAGCGTGCGTCGAGATCCAAGGCACGATCCATCCCGGCGTGCGCGTCGTCTTCGGCGAACGCAGCTGGACCTGTAACACCGCAAGGCACGGGCTGCGCCTGCGCTGGGACGCCGCCAGCGAGACCATCACCGAGGAAAACATCCGCTGATCTGCGAACTGCGCGACCTACAGGCGCGCGAAGTCATGTCGAGCGACGTCCAGTGGTGCGACGCCGTTGAGAACCTGTTGGCGGTCAGCAGCCGCATGGCCGCCAAGGCCTGCGCAGCCTGTTGGTGCGCGGCGAGCGCGACACCGACCTGCCCGGCATCGTCACCAGCAAGGACATCGTCAACCTGCTCGGCACGCACGACGCCGCGCTGCTCGACGAACTGCGCGTCGGCGACGTGATGACGCGCCCAGCCATATGCGTGCCGGCTCAGACCAACCTGCGCGACTGCATCAACCTGATGCGGATGAGCCGAGTTCGCCGCCTGCCCGTGCTGGATGGCGCCGAGGTCATTGGCGTGCTCAGCAGCACCGATGCGTTCCGCCGCGCGCTAGCCGACGCCTGAACGCCGTCAGCCGGTGCCGCCGCCACGCGGGTCGACAGGCGGTTGCTCCCACGGCGTCGCCGACGCGATCTGCGCGACGACCTCCTCGGGCGTGCTGGCGACGCGCCAGAGGCCACGGAGGCGCTGCTGGATGAAACCCTCGGCAACGCAGCGGTCGAGCATGTCGAGCAGCGGCCGCCAAAAGCCGAAGGCGTCGAGCACGACGATCGGTTTGTCGTGAAAGCCGAGCTGCTTGAACGACATGACCTCGAGCAGTTCCTCGAGGGTTCCGAGCCCGCCAGGCAGCGCGACGAAGGCGTCGCCGTTCTCGTCGAGCACGCGCTTGCGGCTGCGCATATCGTCGAGCGACTCCATCGTGTGGGCCTCGTCGCAGGCGACGTTCTTGTCGACGAACTGGCGCAGGATGACGCCGAACGTGCGCGCGTCGGCCCGGCGCGCCCCGCGCGACACCGCCCCCATCAGGCCGAAGCGGCTGCCGCCCCAGACCAGGTCCCAACCCCTGGCGCCGATCTGCTCGCCGAGGCGCTCGGCGACCGCGTGCCACTTCGGGTCGATGCGCTCGCTCGACGAGGCGTAGACCGTGACGCGGAAGCGCCGCTCCGGCGTCGGGGCGCTCATCGGGCGCCCCCGCGGGCCAGCCAGCGGTCGAAGAGCATCAGGCCCGCCATCGACTGTCCGTCGCCGACCGCCTGGCCGACGACGAGTTCGCGCGCCTGTTCGAGCGGCATGCGATGCACGGTGATCCGTTCGCTGGCCTCCAACCGCTGCGACACCTCGGACAGTCCCCGGGCGACGAAGAACCAGCAGCGCTCGTTGGAGACGCCCTTGTAGGGCGCGAACGAGCCGAGCGCGTCCCAGCGCGTCGCCGCGAGACCGGCCTCCTCGGCGAGTTCGGCCCGCGCCACCGCGAGCGGCTCCTCGCCGGGCTTCATGCCGCCGATCGGGAACTCCCAGAGGTCGCGACCAAACAGGTAGCGGTGCACGCGCACCAGCGCCGTCGTGCCGTCCTCGAACCACGGGATCGCCGCCGCGCTGCCCGGCATGTCGACGTAGAAGTACTCGCCGGGCGAGCCGTCGGCCTGCGCGTACCGGTCGCGGCGGTAACGATGCCACCGGTTCTCGACGAGCGTCTCGCTCGTCAGCCGCTCGAAGGGACGCGTCATCGCTGACCCAGCGAGAACCAGAGCTGGCGACGGGTGTCCGTCTCCTCGTAACGCCAGGGCCAGCCGAGGTCGAGCGCGATAGGGATCTGGAAGTACGGCAGCTCGATACGAAAGCCGAAGCCCGACGACGCACGCATCTCGCCAAAGGTCGGATCGTCGGGCCCGAGGCCGAGGAAGCCGACGTCCGTGAACACAAGCCAGCGCAGGATCTCGCGGTCGCGGAATTCGCCATCCATGCGCGTCGCCACCAGCGGGAACGAAACCTCAACCGTGCCGGTGACGGTGATCTCGCCGCCGTAGGGGCGGCCGAACTGCTTGGGGCCGGCGCGGCGGAAGTCGAAGCCGCGGAGGTTGGCGCCGCCCATGTAGAAGCGCTCAGTCAGGAAAACGTCGTCGGTGCCGCTGAACTCGTTGGCGACGCCGAAGAGCGCGTCGAGGTGCAGCACCGTCGGGTGTCCCGACTCGTTCTCGCGCAGGCGCACGTACACATTGCCGGTCTGCGTGAACTTGGTCAGGCTCTCCTCGCCGCCGAGCGGCCCGCCGACCATCTCGACGTTGGACGACAGCTCGAAGCCTGAGGTCGGGCGCAGCACATCGTCGTAGTCGCGATAGCGACCGAACAACCGCAGGCCCCGCAGCTCCGTCTGGCCCTCAGCGTCGTACGCCAGCACCGTGGCGTCGGGCGCCAGCGACTCGATTTCCACCGAATCGGCGCGCACGCCAAGGCCGGCATTGAAGTTGTCGGTGAAGTTGTGCGACAGCGCGACGTCAGCGCCGAACGTGTCCGAGGTGTAGCCGTCGGGCAGCAGCTGGATGCGCCTGCGACCGCCGACGCGCAGTTCCCACGTGTCGAGGTGCTGCACGAAGACGTCTGGCTCGGTCCAGGTCAGCGAGAACGTGCTGAAGCGGCTGCCCGGCGAGACCAAGGCGTCGAGGCGTTGCCCGCCGCCGTGGAAGGCCTTGTTGTCGAGCACCTCGACGAAGCCCGTGACCGGGTTCCACGTCGACGGCGGCTTCCACAGGTCGAAGTTGTTCTTGCTGAACTCGAAGCGGCCGATGACGCCCTGGCCGGTGCTGACGCCGACGCCCCAGTTGAGCCGCCCAGTGGACCCATCGACGACGTCGAGCCCGACGTCGACGGCGCCAGGGTCGCCGGGGACGGGCTCCAACTGCAGCCGCGGCCCCTGCTGCGAAATCGGGTCGTTGAAGAATCCGGTCTGCTCGACCAGGCGCTGCGAGCGCCGCACCTGCACCATGTCAATGCGCTCGCCCGGGAAGATGCGGAAGCGCCGGCGAACGACACGGTCGCGGGTGAAACGGTTGCCGCGGATGACGATGTCGCGCAGGTTCTTCGGCACGCCCTCGCTGACGCGCAGCACGATATCGACCTCGTTGGCGACGGAGTACGTCTCGACCGGGGGCAGCACGCGGCACCCGCCGCGCACCGCGCTCATGCCGGGGAAGTTCTGCGGTGGATGACCACGCTCGCCGTAGAAGTCGAGGATCGCCTGCACGTCGCGCTGCAGCTTGTCGCTGTCGTAAAACTGGCCGGGCGTGACCTTGATCAACGCCTGGACCTCCGCGAGCGGCAGGGACGGCGCTTCCTGCAACGGCCCACCCTCGCCGTCGACGTGCTCGACGCGCAGCGAGCGCACGCGATACCGCACGCCCTCGACGACCACGAAGGTCAGGTCGACGACGTCGCGATCCGACGAGAACTGTACGTCGGCGAGGTCGACGGTCGCGTCGAGGAATCCCCGCTTGCGGTAGAACAGCCGCAGCCGATCGAGGTCCTCGTCGACCAGTTCGCGGCTGTACGCGTCGCCGTTGAGCAGGCCGCGCGCCGGCTTGCTGACGATGCTCGCATCGCGGATCAGGTAGTCGTCGGCGCCGACGATGCCGAACACCGGGTCGGCGGCGAAGCTGGCATTGCCGAGGAACCGGACCTCGCCAACGGTGACCTTGGGCCCCTCGTCGACGCGGAAGCGCAGGCGGGCAGGCGCGCGGCCGCTGACGTCGGACTGGGCTGGCGCGTCGCCGACGGCGTCGGACGACAATTCCTCGATCATCACCTCGGCGTGGGCGAAGCCGTCGCGGCGATAGCGCGCCAGCAGGGCCTTGCGCATCGCTTCGGCCTCGGTGCGGGTGATGCGCGCGCCCGGATAGACGCCGAGCAGCGCGTCAACCGTCGCGCGCTCGAGATGGTCCAGTCCCGTGTACTCGATGCCCGTGAACACGGTTGACTCGCGCGCGACGACATAGGTCAGAGCGACGCCATCGCCCTCGGGCGCGGCGAAGCAGGTGACGACGATGCGGCGCACGCGCCAAAGTTCGGCGCAGTCCTCGGAAACCGCGCGCGGCTCGAATGGCTGGCCGACAGCCACGGCGAGCCCGCGCAGATACGGCGCCGCCGCGTCGCCATCAACGCGCTCGAGCCGGTTGCCGACGAAGCGCCCGATAGCGATCGAACGCACCGGCTTGCCGGCGAGCCGGACGATCTCCTGTGGATAGACAACCTCGTCGTTCGCGACGCCTTGCCGCAGCGCCACGGGCGTGCCGGGTGGCGGCGGCTCCTGCCCCTGCGCGCGCAGCGGTGGCGTCGCCGCTGCCAGCGCGGCGGCAAGAGCGAGCGCAGGCACGAATCGACCGCCAGGTCGACGGCGCCCGCGGCCGTCACTGCATGGGTTCGGCCCTGCGGGTGTAGTTCTCAAAACGCATATACTCGCGGAAGAACCGCAGGACGACCTCGCCGGTCGGGCCGTTGCGCTGCTTGGCGATGATGATCTGCGCCAGGCCGGCATTCTGCTCCGTCGGCTTGTAGTAGTCGTCGCGGTGCAGGAGGACGATGACGTCGGCGTCCTGCTCGATCGCGCCCGACTCGCGCAGGTCGCTCATGCGCGGTCGATGGTCGTCGCGATTCTCGACGTCGCGGTTGAGCTGGGAGAGCGCGATCACCGGCACCGAGAGCTCGCGCGCGATGCTCTTGAGGCCGCGCGAGATCGCCGAGATCTCCTGCTGGCGGCTCTCGAAGCGGCCGCCGCCCGACATCAGCTGCAGGTAGTCGACGACCACCATGCTGATGCCGTGCTTCTGCTTGAGCCGGCGGCACTTCGCGCGCAGTTGCGTGATAGAAATGCCCGGCGTGTCGTCGACGTAGATCGGCGTCTCGTAGAGTTTCGCCGCCTCGTCCTGCAGGCGCTTGTACTGCTGGTCGGTGATGCGCCCTTTGCGCATCGCCGCGCCGTCGATCTGCGACCGGCAGCAGAGCATGTTCTGGATGACCTGCTGGTTGGACATTTCCAGCGAGAAGAAGGCAACGCCGGCGCCGAGGCTGGCCACGCGCTCGGTGATATTGAGCGCGAAGGTTGTCTTGCCCATCGACGGACGCGCCGCGACGACGATCAATTCGCCAGGCTGCAGGCCGCCCGTCATGTCGTCGAAGTCGTAGTAGTCGGTGCCAAGGCCGGTGAGCCGGCCCTCGCGCTCGCGCAGGCGATCGATGCGCTCGAAGGTGCTCTGCAGCACGTCGGCGATGCTGACCGCGTCGGCGGACTTGTCGAGGCGCGAGATCTCGAAGATCTGCCGCTCGGCCTCGTCGAGCAGATCCTTCGCCTCGAGTTCGTTGTCGTACGCCTTGCGCGCGACGTCGAGGCAGGTCTCCAGGAGACGACGCTGGATCGCCTTCTCACGGACGATCTCGGCGTGGTAGACGACGCCGGCCGCGGTCACGACCGCCTCCACCAAGTCGAGCAACTGCTCGTGGCCGCCGGCCTCCTGCATGCGCCCGCTGCGCGACAGTTCCTCGCCGACGACGATCGGGTCGGTGGCGTGGCGGCCGTTGTAGGCGTCGACGATCGCCTGGAAGATCACCTGATGGCGCGGCAGGTAGAAGTCGTCGGGCTTCAAGAACGTGACGTCGACAACGGCGTCCGAATGCAGCAACAGGGCGCCGAGCACGGAGCGCTCGGCCTCCAGGTTCTGCGGGACGCCGCGCCCGTCGAAGGTTTGCTTGAAGTCGGCCATGGCCGCGTGACATGCAGTCCCTTAGCGACCGCGAGACTTGGCGCAAGCGAGCGCCCGGTGGACAACTATTCAGAAGGTGTGAGGAGTCGTGGGCGACGCGCCGGCGGCGAGGGCCGCCGGTAGGCGTCACCCCAGCACGCGGCCGTGCGTGGCCTCGGCGTCGAGCGCCACGACGCTGCGCGCCGCGAGTTCGGCCAGCAGGGCCGCCGCGACCTGGTAGTCGACCCGCAACTTCCGCTGCAAGAAGACCGCGTTCGCGCGCCGCGAACTGGTGACCAACTCGATGGCCTCCGCGATCAGCCCCTCGTCGAGTTCGGCGCGGTCCGGCGTCGGCTCCGGACGCGGAATGACGACGTCGGCCTCGTCGGACGCCGTCGGCGCCGGCGTCGACGTATCCACAGCAGCGACATCGGCGGCAGCGGTCGTCGGCGCGTCCTCGTCCGCGGCCGCCTCGTCGCCGTCGAGGACCGCGCCGTCGCTGGCGGCGAATCCCGGATCGTTGGGATCAGCGAGCACGATGACCTCGTCGCCGAGACCGAGCGCATCGTCGGTCACCCGGTCGCCGCCAGCGTCCGCAGTCGGCTCGGCCGCGAGGCCATCGCCGCCATCGTCGGCGGCATCCGACGCCGACTCGGCAACCGGCACTTCGTCGGGAAACACGATCGGCGCGCGCTGCGCGCGCGAGCGCGCCGACGCGTACCCGTCGTCCGACATGCCGCGCTGCAGCGCATCCACCACATCGCTCTCCACGGCATCGGCCGTTGCGCCGGTCGTCGCGTCGATCGCGTCGACGACGCGCGCGGCGCTCAACTCGAACGGATCCATCGCCGACGGCTCAGCCGCCGGCGCGACAGCGGCCGCGCTCCAGCGCGACGCCATCGCCTCGCGCTCGGCCCGACGCTCGTCGTAGCTGTGGCGGCGCCGCGGCGGTTCGGCCTTGGTCGCCAGCGGCGTAGCCGCAGCGGCAGGCTCAGCCGCGGCGTCGACCTCGCGCAAACGCTTCGACGCCAGTGTTTCGACGCTGACGTCGCGCTCGCCTGCGGCATCGTCGGGCGGATTGGCGAAGAGCCGTTCGAAGCACTCCTGGAAGAAGAAGTCAGTCGCCAACAGCAGCGACGCGAAGGTCACCACCCACACCAGCACGAGGCTTGGCCAGTAGTTGATGCTGCTGACGAGCACTTGCGCCACCGCGGCGCCGAGTTCGCCCTTGTGCAGCGCCGGCGACACGCCGCCATCGCCGAGGTTCAACAGCACGCCGAGCATCACCGTCATCGCCGCGAGGCGCCCGAGCCGCTGCAGCGGGCGATTCAGCGCGCCGTTGACGAGCCAGATGGTGCTCCACAGGATCACCAGGCCGAAGAACATCACCGCCGGCGCGAAACCGATCGCGCGATAGAGCGCGGCATACACGTGCTGCAGGGACGACTGGACCTCGAAGGCATCCTGGCGCAGGTGGAAGAAGACGAGCGCCGACAGCGAGAAGGCGGCGAAGCCCATTGGCGCAAACGGCAAGAGCCACGCAGTCGCGGGCTTGGGACGGAATGCGGGTTCGGAGCCGAGCGTGTTCGTGGTCATGCGCCCCTCCCGGGCGAGTCCCATGCAGGCGTCCGGCACCACCGGACGGATCGGGAGCCAATCTACTGGCGGCACAGCGGGACCACAAGCCACGGAGACCAGCCGCTGTCCCGCCGCGCGGCGGCGCCGTCACTCGGCGGCGACCTTGGCGTCCGGCAAGAACGGCACCTCGTCCTCGTCGCTAGCCACGGTGGCCGGCGCTGCCGCAGCCGCAGCGTCGGCGGGGCCAGCGGCGGCGTCCGCCTCGGTCGGTTCGTCGGTCGCCGCGACGCCGTCGGCATCGGCTTCCTCGGCCTCGGCTATCGCGGCTTCGCGCGCCTCGTACTCCTCCCACGACATCAGCACGTCCCGCGACTTGCTGCCGGCGAACGGGCCGACGAGGCCGTCCTCTTCCATCAGCTCGAGCAGGCGTGTGGCGCGCGTGTAACCGACCGCGAGCGCGCGCTGCAACAGGGTCGCCGAGCCGCGCTGGCTCTGCAGCACGACCTTGACGGCCTCGACGTACTTGTCTTCGCGATCGGCGATCTTCGGCCGTGAGCTGGACTGCGTCTGCACCAATTCCGGCGTGAAGCGCGGCGACTGGCCCTTGTCCTCGAGGAACGCGACGACCTTGTCCTTCTCTTCGTCAGTGACGAATGCGCCCTGCGCGCGCAGCATCGCGCCGCCGCCGGGCGGCATGTACAGCATGTCGCCGTGGCCGAGCAGCTTCTCGGCGCCGTTGGCGTCGATGACGATGCGCGAGTCGAGCTTGCGGGCGACGCGGAAGCAGATCTGCGTCGGCAGGTTCGACTTGATGATGCCGGTGATGACCTCGCTGCTCGGACGCTGCGTCGCCAGGATGACGTGCATGCCGACGGCGCGCGACTTCTGCGCGAGGCGCTGGATGTGCTCCTCGACCTCGTTCTGCGCGACGGACATGAGATCGGCGAACTCGTCGATGACAATGACGACGTACGGCAGCTTGACGCGCTCGGGGTCGGGCTCGCGCTGCAAGCGCTTTTCGAGCTCCTGCGCGCCGAGGCGGTTGTAGTTGCGGATGTGGGTCACGCTCGCGGCAGCCAGCAGCGCGTAGCGGTTCTCCATCTCGTCGACGGCCCACTGCAGGACGCCGGCGGCCTTCTTCATGTTGGTGACGACGTCGCAGCAGAGGTGCGGCACCTTCTTGTACGACATCAGCTCGACCATCTTCGGGTCGACCAGGATGAGCTTCACCTGCTCCGGCGTGCGCGTCATCAGGATCGACAACAGGATCGTGTTGATGCACACCGACTTGCCGGAACCGGTGGTGCCGGCGATCAGCAGGTGCGGCATCTTCGCCAGGTCCTCGACGATCGCGTTGCCCGCGACGTCCTTGCCGAGATACAGCGGAATGGCGTTCTCTTCCGAGCGCCCGAACGTGTCGAGCAGCTCGCGCATGTAGACCTTCTGGCGCTCGGCGTTCGGCACCTCGATGCCGACCGTGTCCTTGCCCGGGATCGGCGCGACCACGCGCACCGACACCGCTTTCAACGCCGCGGCGAGGTCGCTCTCGAAGCTGGCGATCTTGTTGACGCGGATGTCAGCGCCGAGGCGCAGTTCGTACTGCGTGACGGCCGGGCCGACGGAAGCAGCGACGACCTCGGCCTCGATCTCGAAGTTGGCCAGCTTCTCGATGATCGCCTGGCTGTTGTGCTTCAGGATGCTGTCGGCGATCGAGGCGTCCTGGTCGCCCGGCTCCTGGAACAGCTCAACCGGCGGGAACGGGTACTCCTCGAACGGCAGGTTCTGCGCCACCGGCTTGGGCCTGGGCTTCGGCCTCGGCTTGGGCTGCAGCACGATCATCGGCTTCGGCGGCTCGGCCGGGGCGACCGGCGGCTCGACCTTCGGTGGTTCGACCGGCGCGTCCAACTCGGCCCGCGCTTTGGCCTCGCCGTCCTTCGCGGCGCCCTTGTCCTTGCCAGCGCGACCGACGACCGCGATCTCGCCGTCGTCCTCGGCGTCGGCGGCAGCCTTGGCCCTGGCGGCGATGTCGTCGACTTCATTGGCGCCGTCGGCCGCGTCTTCGGCGCGGCGCGCGCGCGCCGGCTTCGCCGGCGCGTCGTCGTCCGCCACCGCGCCCTCGCCGGCTTCGCCCGCGTCGGCGACCACTGCTGCGACCGGCTTGCGGCGCTTGCGCGCGGTCATCTCCTCACCTTCGTCGTCAGCCAACGCCGACGAATGACCGGCGACGGCGGGCCGCCGCAGCACGCGGCGGAACAACGCATCGATCGCCGCAGCCGTGCGCGCGACCAGCTGCGAGAACAGCCATTCGGTCGCGATCATCAGGCCCATCGCAGCGCCGAACAGCACGATCAATACGCGGCCGGTGCCGCCGAAGCCGGCCTCGAGGCGCGGCGAGACGACGACGCCGAACACGCCGCCGGCGCCGAACGGCGTCGCCGCAGTGCGGCCGACCTGGCCGTCGGCGCCGGCGAGCAGGATCGCGAGCATCGCGGCGAAGACAACGGCGCCGAGCGCCTTGATCGTCGGCCGCGTCAGCGGCTTGCCAACGAACAAGCCGACCGCCGCCGCGAACAGCATCGCGAACGGCACCCAGCCGGCGAAGCCGAGGCTGCGCGCGAAGCCGTGCGCGAGGTAGTAGCCGACGGCGCCGCAGAGGTTCTGCAGGCCACCGCTCGGAATCGTGCCATCGAGACCGGCGAGCCGGAAGGTCGCGAGGCTGAGCATCGCGAATAGCGCGAAGCCGGCGAGCGCCAGGCCCACGACTTCACGCGCCCGCTGCGACATCGGCGCGCGCGGCAGGTCAGCTTCCGGCTTGGCGCGCTTGCGCGGCGTCGATTCGACTTCCCTGATGTCGTTCTTGCTCACGTCGTTGCCCTCTCCCGCCACAGTTGCACGGCCGCGGCGACGATCCTCGCCGCTGCCAGGTCCTTGCCACCGCGAGGCAACGCCTCGTCGCGGCCGTCCGCATGACACAACACGATGCCTGCCTCGTCGCTGCCGATCGCGTCGTGCAGGTTGACGACGACGAGGTCGAGGCCCTTTTGGACCAGCTTGCCGCGGCCGCGGGCGATCGCCGCCGGCATGCCAGCGGCCGCCGACTCGAGGCCGAAGCCAACGACGACGCGGCGGCCCTTGCGCGCGGCGAGGCCGGCGACGATGTCCGGGTTGGCGACCAGTTCGAGCGTCTGCCCGCCGCCGGCCGCCGGCTTCGGCGGCTTGCCGGGGGCCCGCCGCGCCGGCCGCCAGTCGCAGACGGCGGCGGCGGCGATCGCCACGTCGGCGGTGGCGAAGGCCCGTTCGGCGGCAGCCTGCATCTCGAGGGCCGACACCACGCGAACCACGGCGACGCCAGGCGGCGGCGGCAGTTCGGTCGGACCGAGCACCAGCGTCGGCTGGTGGCCTGCGGTCGCGGCAGCCAGGGCGAGGGCAAACCCCATGCGCCCCGAGCTGCCGTTGCTCAGGTAACGCACGTCATCGAGGTGCTCACGGGTCGGCCCCGCGGTGATGAGGATCGCAACCATGCCCCCGGATCGCTCCAGTCCAGACCGACCGGAACCGCCAGTCCGCGCAGTGTAGTAACAGTCTTTCCACAGGGGAGAAAAAAGACCCCCGCGTCCCTAAGACAAGGCAGATTGCTGATCTCGGAACCGTGCGCCGCCCCCACCCTAGCCTATCCCCCCTGCTGCTGCCGTGCCTTGGCCCACTCCTGGTCGGCCTGTCGCTGGCTGGCTGTATCTACCAGCCGGAGCCCAACAAGCAGTCGGCCGACGAGGACGTCTACAACATCCTCGGCAACACCACCAAGCAACTGACCGGCTCCGAGCGGGCATTTGCGGTCGAGCGACCGGTCGACACCCTCCGCAAGCAACTGCAGGCCAATGGCCACCAGGTCACGCTGACCCTGGCGCAGGCCCTCGATGTCGCCGCCGAGAACAACCGCGACTACCAGACACAGAAGGAGCGGCTGTACCTCGCCGCCCTCAACCTGACGCGCAGCCAGAACGACTTCGCCTGGCGCTGGGCCGGCGGCGGCTCGGCCGCGCTCGACGGCGAGGCGGACGTCGCCGACACCGCCCGCCTGACCGACGACCTGGGCGGCAGCGCCAACAGCGTCTACGGCACACGCGTCGTCGCCAGCTTCGCGCAGACGTTCCTGCGCTCGGTGCTCTCGGGCGGCAGCTTCGACGGCGGCTCGATCCTCGACCTGACGATCACCCAGCCGCTGCTGCGCAGCGCCGGCCGCCGCGTCGCGCGCGAGCCGCTGACGCAGTCGGAGCGCAACGTCGTCTACGCGCTGCGCGACTACGAGCGCTTCCGGGCGCAGTTCGTCGTCACGCTGGCGAGCGACTACTGGAACATCACGCGCCAGATGCGCGACCTCGTCAACGTCGAAGCGAACTACGTGCGCCTGCGCGACCTGCGCACCCAGGTGCAGGCGCTGTTCGACGCCGGCCGCCGCACGGTGACCGACCTCGGCCGCTCGCAGCAGGACGTGCTGACCGCCGACGCGCAGCGCGTGACGGCGGCCAACCGCCTGCAGGCCGCGCTCGACCGCTTCAAGCTGCTGCTGGGCCTGCCGACGACGACCCTGCTGGCACTGAACGTCGGCGAGCTCGACGCCCTGGTCGCCGCCGGCGTCAGCACGATCGACCTGCCCGAGGACCGCGCGGTCGAGCTGTCGCTGACGCGCCGCTACGACCACCTGACGACGATCGACGAGGTCGCCGACGCCGGCCGCAAGGTCTTCGTCGCCGAGGACGCGCTCAACATGCAGCTCGACCTGACGGCCGACGTCACCGTGCCGTCGGAGTCGGGCAAGGGCCTCGACCTCGACTGGTCGAAGGTCGACTGGCGCGCTGGCCTCGACCTCGACCTCGCGCTCAACCGCGTGCCGTCGCGCAACGTCTATCGCGCGGCGCTGATCACGTTCGATCAGGCGATCCGCGCCCGCGAGCAGAGCGAGGACCAGCTCACCTTCAACGTCCGCAACTCGATGCGCAACATCCAGGCGGCGCTGCAGACCTACCGCATCCAGTCAACGGCCGTCGACGTCGCCGAGAGCCGCGTCGAGGCGACCACCGACCTCTACGACGCCGGCCGTATCCAGGTGCTGGAGAAGCTCGACGCACAGCGTTCGCTGCTCAACGCCCAGCTCGCCCGCAACACCGCGATCGTCGAGTTCTCGATCGCGCGGCTCCAGCTGATGAACGACCTCGAGGCGATCCGCCTCGCGCCGCAGGGATTCCGCTTCGACACCAGCCTGCCGCTGCCGCAGGCCAAGACCGCCGAATGACGCCGATGAACACGACCGCCCGCCTCCGCCTGCTCACCCTCGCCGCGCTGTTCGCCGCGTGCGGCGGCGAGACCACCGGCGCCCCGACCCAGGATCCGGACCTGTTCACGGTCAAGAAGGACGACCTGCCAATCACCGTGCGCGAGAACGCCGAACTACAGGCGCTGCGCGAGACCATCGTGCGCTCGGAGGTCGAAGGCCAGACGACGATCATCTTCATCGTGCCTGAGGGCACGCAGGTGAAGCAGGGCGAGAAGCTGGTCGAGCTCGACGTCAGCGAACTGGTCGAGAAGCGCGCCAACCAGGGAATCTCCGTCGGCAAGGCGGAGGCTGCGCTGGTGCAGGCGCGCAAGGAGCTCGAGATCCTGCAGAAGCAGTTGACGACCAACCTCAACACGGCGGCGTCCAACCTGCGCATCGCCGAGCTCGACCTCGAGAAGCTGCTCGGTCGCAAGTCGGACGGCGGCGAAGGCACCAACGGCGACATGATCGCGCGCCTGCTCTCGCTGGTGAACCCGCCGGCCGCCGAGCCGGCCGCCGTCGCGACCGGCAAGGGCGCCGAGATCCCCCCCATCCCGGCGCACATCGCCGCAACGCAGGTCGACCCACGCAGCTACGCCGGCCTCGTCGAGAGGGTCTACGAGCTGCTCGCCATCGAAGGCGACCGCGACGCCGCGGCGGCGCGCGACATGGGCGAGATCGGCAACAAGATCCTCGCGCAGGCCGACGCCATCCGCGTCGCCATGTCGGAGCTCAAGGTCAAGGAGGACACGTACGGCTACAGCCGGCGCCTCGCCGAGCGCCAGTTCATCACCCGTACGCAGCTCGACTCCGACCAGCTGTCGTTCCAGTCGCAGATGAGCAAGGTCTCGCTGGCGTGGAACGACCTCGACCTGCTGATCAACTACACGCTCGCCAAGGACCGCATCAAGTTGACGCAGGACCGCGACAACGCGGCCCTAGAGCTCGAGCGCGTCAAGGGCGCCAACGGCGCCGCCGAGATCAAGTCGACCAGCGACCTGGAGTCCAAGCGCCTCGAGTTCGAGCTGGCGAAGGAGCGGCTCGACGCGCTCGACCGCCAGATCAAGAGCGCCGTCGTGTACGCGCCGACGCCCGGCACGGTCGTCTACGCGCGCATCGACCGCAATCGCGGCGGCGGCGAGGCCGTGCGCGAGGGCGTGCAGGTGCGCCAGCGCCAGGAGCTGATCATCCTGCCGGACACGACCACGATGCGCTGCCTGATCAAGGTGCAAGAGGCGCAGGTCGACAAGGTGATGCGCGGCCAGGTCGCGGTCGTCACCGTCGAAGCCTTCCAGGGCGAGCAGTTCACCGGCCGCGTGACCAATGTGGCGCCGGTCGCCGACAGCAACAGCGGCTGGATGACCAGCGACCGCAAGGTCTACACGACGATCGTCGACCTCGACTCCGACAACCCCGACGGCCGTCTGCGCTCGCGCATGGCCGCAAACGTGACGATCATGGTCGACGTCGTGAAGGACACGCTGCCAGTGCCGCTGCAGGCGGTCTACCGCGACCGCTCAGTCAACTACGTGTGGAAGATGGTTCCGACCGGCCCGGTGGCGATGCCGGTGAAGTGCGGCCGCCAGAACAGCGAACGCGTCGAGATCCTCGAGGGCGTGGCGGCCGGCGACGTGCTGCGGCTGAAGGCGCCGACCGGCGTGCCGACGCCCAAGTTCGAGCAGCCCGTCGCCCCACAGGCGGCGCCGACGAAGGCGGATGACGGGCCGCGAACGGACGGGCAGGCGGCGGCCGCCGCCGGCGGCGGCCAACGCGCCAACCGCATGGGCATGGGCACGCGCAAGAAGTTCGCCGAGATGACGCCGGAGGAGCTGCAGCAAGCCAAGGAGCGCCTCGACGGCATGCCGGCGATGATCGACGGCTTCCGCGACCGGATGGAGGAGGCCAAGGTCAAGGAGCTCGAAGACGCGATCGCCGCGGTGCGCAGGGCGCTCGACGACAACGACCTCGCCGCCGCGCAGACGCAGCAGGACAAGATCAGCGCGGCGATACGCAACATGATGGGCGGCCGCAGCAGCGGCGGCGGCGCAGGCGGCGGCGGTCGGCCGAACGGCGGCAACTGAGGGCTTGCGCGTGACCGCCACGACCGAGCGCCCGATCATCGCCGAGTTCGTCGACGTGCATCGCCACTACGTGATGGGCAAGGCTAACGTCGTGCGCGCCCTCAACGGCGTGTCGATGAAGGTCCGCAAGGGCGACTACCTCGCCATCATGGGCCGCTCGGGCTCGGGCAAGAGCACGATGCTCAACATCCTCGGCGGTCTCGACCGCCCGACCATCGGCGAGTACCGCGTCGGCGGCCGCGACGTCAGCAAGCTCGACGACGACGCGCTCTCCGACGTGCGCGGCCGCGAGATCGGCTTCATCTTCCAGTCGTTCAATCTGATCCCGCAGCTGACGGTGCTCGAGAACCTGGAGGTGCCGCTGTTCTACCAGGGCCGCGTCGGCCCGGAGTCGCGCAAGAAGGCCGAGCACCTCGCCGACCGCGTTGGCCTCGGCAAACGTCTCGATCACAAGCCGATGGAACTGTCGGGCGGCCAGCAGCAGCGTGTCGCCATCGCGCGCGCGCTGATGAACGACCCGCTGTTCCTGCTCGCCGACGAGGCGACCGGCAACCTCGACAGCAACACCGAACGCGAGATCCTCGACCTCTTCGACGACCTCCGGAAGGACGGCGTCACCATCGTGATCGTCACGCACAACCCCCGGGTGGCCGAGCGCGCCGACTCCACCCTGTGGCTCAAGGACGGCCAGGTCGAGACTCTGGTCGACAACCGCGCTGTAGCCGCGACAGGTGGCCAGCCGTGATCGGCGACACGATGCGCATCGTCCGGCTCGGGCTGAAGAGCCTGTTGCTGCACAAGCTGCGCAGCTCGCTCACGACCGCCGGCATCCTATTCGGCGTCGCCTCGGTCATCGCCATGCTCGCCGTCGGCGAAGGCGCCTCGAAGGAGACGCTGCAGCAGTACCGCGACATGGGCGTGACCAACGTCCTGATCCGCAGCAAGAAGCCGGAGGAAACGCAACAGTCCGCAAACGCGTCGAGCATGTGGAGCGTGCTCGGCTATGGCCTGCTCTACCAGGAGGCCGACCGCGTGCAGAACCTGCTGCCGCAGGGGCTCGTGGTGCGCTCGCGCGAGTTCCAGCGCGGGGTCGTGCACGGCGAGCACTGGGCCAGCACGATGATCATCGGCACCGAGCCGCCGTTCCTCGAGGTCACCAACATGCAGGTGCGCGAGGGCCGGTGGCTGACCGAGCTCGACATGCAGCGCCAGTCCAACTGCGTCGTGCTCGGCGAGAGCCTCGCGCGCCAGCTATTCCCGCTCGAGGACCCGGTCGGACAGACGGTGCTGATCGGCGTCGAGGACCGCTTCGAGGTCGTCGGCGTGCTCGAGTACCAGGGCCGCGCCGCCTCGCCCAACGGCACGACGCTCGACGAGTGCGCGTTCATCCCGCTGACCAGCAGCCGCCGACGTTTCGGCGACACGATCCGCAACCCGTCGACCAACCGCTGGGAGAACATCGAGTTGCACGAGATCAAGGTGAAGATGCCCGGCCCCGAGTGGGTCGAGTCCGCCGCCGGCGTCGTCGACCTGATGCTCAAGCCGGCGCACGGCAACAAGAAGGACACCGAGATCACGGTGCCGCTCGAACTGCTGCGCAAGGAGGAGCGCGCCGAGCGCATGTTCAGCCTCGTGCTCGCCGTCATCGCCTCGATCAGCCTGCTGGTCGGCGGCATCGGCATCATGAACGTGATGCTGGCGACGGTGACCGAGCGCACGCGCGAGATCGGCATCCGCCGCGCGCTCGGCGCCAAGAAGAAGCACATCGTGCAGCAGTTCCTCGTCGAGGCCGGCGTCATGGCGACGCTCGGCGGCCTCGTCGGCGTCGGCTTCGGCATGCTGGTTCCGCTCGGCATCGAGGAGTACTTCGAGCAGCCGACCGACGTGCAGCCACAGCACGTGCTGATGGCGTTCGGCATCTCGGCGCTCGTTGGCGTCGTGTTCGGCCTCTACCCGGCCTGGCGCGCGGCGAACATGGACCCGGTCGAGGCCCTACGCCACGAGTGACCGCAGCGCCGGCGCGGCCGGCGTCAAAGACGACGGCGACGGCATGGCGCCCAACGTCGTCGAGCAGGCCCGGCACATTGCGCCAGCAGCGCAGCAGGCGAAGCTGCAGGAACACCGGGCGCCGCTGCGAGTCGGCTCCGTCGGGCTCGCCGACGCGCGGCGGTCGGATCGCGGCGTCACCCTCGCGACTCAGGCGCGCTGACCGACGTGCTTCTCGACCAGAGCGATCAGCTCGTCCGGCTCGAACGGCTTGCGGAAGTAGTCGACCGCGCCCATCTCGGCGCTGCGCTGGTGGCCGCGGGCGTGCTCACGGGCGGTGAAAATCACCACCGGGATGCCCGCCGTCGCCGGATCGCGCTTGAGGCGTGTCAGCGTCTCCCAGCCGTCGATGCCCGGCATCATGATGTCGAGCAAGATCAAGTCGGGCGCGACTGAGCGCGCCTTCGCGATGCCTTCCTCGCCATTGACGGCGGACTCGACGCGGAAACCGCCCGCTTCGAGCACCATCTGGGTGGAGACGACGATGAGCTTCTCGTCTTCGATGATCAGGACGGTTCTGGTCATGGTTGCGCTCCCTGCGATGGGTTCTTGGCTCCAGCGATGACGGGAACGCCCTGCTTGTGCACGGGCAGGGCAAAGGAGAAATCGGCACCTTGGCCCAGCTGGCTGGAGACCTCGATGCGGCTGCCGTGGGCTTCGACGATGCCCTTGGCGACAAAGAGGCCAAGGCCGGCGCCGCCGTGGTGGCGGGTCAGCGGATCCTCGACCTGGAAGAACTTCTCGAAGATGCGGCGGTGGTAACGGGGGTCGACGCCGACGCCGTCGTCGGTGACACGGAATCGCAGGCCGGCGCCTGACAGCTCGATGGCAACGGCGATGTGGCCGCCATCGCGCGTGAACTTCACGGCGTTCTCGACCAGCGTCTGGCAGGCCCGGCGCAGGTCGGCGCGATCGGCCTGGAGCCACAGGTCGTCGCCCTCGACGTCGAAGGTCAAGGCGATCTTACGGTCCCTCGCCGGCTGCTCGAACGGGGCCAGCAGGCCGGCGGCGAATTCCGCCACGGGGAACGATTCGCGGTCCTGGCCGTACTCACAGGCCTCCAGGTTGCCGAGGTTGATCAGCTTGTCGATCTGGTGCTCCAGGCGCACCGACTGCTCGCGAATGGCGTCACAGACACGCTGCTGGCGGTCGCTGAGGGGGCCCAGCGAGCCCTTGGCCATCATCGTGGCGAACGTCTTGATCCCGGTCAGCGGCGTGCGCAGTTCGTGCGCGACGATCGAGAGGTACTGATTGCGTAGCTGGTCGGTCTTGTGCTCGGCGGTGACGTCGCGCAGCGCCGTCAGCACGCCCGCCAGCTGGCCGCGCCAGTCGAGCACGCGGCTGGTCGTGCACTTGATGAACATGATGTCCTGCGCGTCGTGATGCACCTCGACGGTCTGGGTCACCTCGCGCTGGCGGTCCATGCGCGCGTGGTCGGCGGCGACGGCCTGCAGCAGTTCCTTGCGGCCCTGCAGCGCGACGACCGGCTTGCCGATGGCGACGAAGAACTTCGCGCCAAGAAGATCCTCGGCGACCGGGTTCATCAACGCGACGTTGCCGCCACGGTCGACGAACACGATGCCGTCCATGATGTTGGTGATGATGTTCATCAGCCGCGACAGGTCGAGGAAGAAGGTCTCTTGGTGATCGTGCAGCCGCTCGTCCTGGCGCTACATCCGCACGCGCGCGTCGCGCTCCTGGTGACGCAACAGTTCGTCGCCGGCAGCGCGAGCCGCAGCGACGAGACCGGCGCAGCCGCCGGGGGCAGCGATGGCGGCGCGCAGGCAACCGCCGCGCGGCTCGCCGGAGTCGACGTTCGAGAAGGTCGTGCTCGTGGCCATGGCGGGATCACGCGCCGTCGGCGTCTGGCGATGGTGACGGCGACGGGCAGGCGGCGGGGAGGCGCCCCGCCGGCGGCCTCACTTCGCCGCCTTGATGGCCTGTAGCGCCTCGTCCTCGCGCTCGAAGATCGCCAGGTGCTTCGAGATGCGCATGATCTCGAAGATCTTGACGATGAATGGCTTGATGTTGCTCAGGTAGAGCTTGCAGTTGCGTGACGACGTCACGTTGTTGGCGACGATGACGAGGCCAACGCCGCAGGAGTCGATGATCTTGACGTTGTCGAGGTTCAGCACGAAGTGCTGGTAGCCCTCCTCGATCTTGCCGTTGATCGCCTCCTTCAACTGCTCCTTCAGCGCGTCGGTGACGTAGAAGTTCAGGCTACGGTCGTTGAACGTGATGATGACGGTCTTGTCGTCCTTCAGCGCCGTGACCGACAGGCCCGGGCTCTTCTTGCCCACGATTTCCATGGCGTACCTCGGTGTGCGCGGCCGCCGGTTCCTGGCGTCGCGTGGCGGGACCATCGACCGACGGCAGCGCCAGGGTTGAGGCGGGCGGTCGAAATCGCGGTGGCGACGGCCGGATGAGGCCGTCAGGGGGCCTGGGCAGCCGCCTCGATCGGGGCGACGCGCCCGGGCGTAGCAACCGTCACAGCGGTTGTCGGATCGGCCGGCCGATAGCGCAGCGAAACGTTGGCCCGGCCGATGTCGGCGAGCAGCACCGGTGACTTGTGCAAGCCCAACTGGTTGGCCTTGTTGGCGACGCTAGTGACCGTGCGGCCGAGGGTCTGCGCCACGGCGAGGTTGTCGCGGTCGGGATAGATCGCGCGCAGGCGCTCGACCTCGCCCGCGGTCCAGCGCGGCATGTGCGTCGGCCGCCCGGCGAACGCGCGAACCGCGCTGGCAACGCCGCCCGCGCCGGCAACCGCGGCAGCGAAGCGCTTGTCCTTGGCGAGGCAGAGCGCCTGCGCCATGGCGCGCACCTCGCCGGCAGGCCGCCGCAAGCACACCTCAAGGTCGGCGTCGGCGCGCGTGCCGTACAGGCGCTTGAGGCGCTGGCGCTCGGGTTGCTTCCACGGGCCGGCGAGCGGCCGTTCGCGCAGATCCGTAGCGCGCTTGCGCACGTCATGTGGCATGCGCCCGAGCATCATCGCCAGCAGGCGCGCGTCGACGGCTCCCCATGCGTCCTGCAGCACCTGGTCGTCGCTGTCCGTCCAATCGCCGCGGCGCGGTGGCACGCGCAGCAGTTCGGCGGCCTTGCGCTCGACGCACACGGCCGAGCGGCGGAGCAACTGCGCCGTCGTCAGCACGCCGCGCGCCGGCAGCAACTGGCGCAAGCGCTCGAGTTCCTGCACCGACCAGTTACCGCGCCGCAACGGCCGCGAGTTCATCGTCGGGTCTCCTCGGCGCCAAGTTGGCTCGCCCACCGCGGCTGGATCTCGTCCTGCACCAGCTTGCGGACCGCCGCGGTCGAAGGCATCGCCATGGCCCGCGCGGCGAGGTCCTCGCACTCGACGATGGTGAAGCTGCGCAGCATGAGTTTGACGCGCGGCAGGAACACGGGCGCCATCGACAGTTCGCGGTAGCCAAGCCCCACGAGGAACGGCGTGAACCAGTGGTCGCCGGCGATCTCGCCGCAGATCGAAGCGGGTTTGCCGGCGGCCTTGGCGGTCGCCGCGATCTCGCGCAGCACGCGCAGCACGCCCGGATGGAACGGGTCGTACATCTTCGCGACGCGCTGGTTGTCGCGGTCGACGGCGAGCAAGTACTGCACGAGGTCGTTGGTGCCGACCGACACGAAGTCGGCGAGCGGCAGGACCTCGGGCAGCACCGGCACGAGGACGGGCACCTCCACCATCACGCCGAGTTCGATCTTCGGGTCGTAGGGCACGCCGGTCGCGCGCAGGTCGGCAGTCAGCTGATCGAGCACGTCGCGGCAGCGCGCGACCTCGGCCCGCGAGCTGACCATCGGCAACAGGATGCGGGCGTGCCCGAGCGCGCTGGCGCGCAGGATCGCGCGCACCTGCGAGTACAGGATGTCCGGCCAGTCGAGGCACAGCCGGATGCCGCGCCACCCGAGCACCGGGTTGCGTTCCTCCGGCATCTTGAAGTAGCCGAGCGGCTTGTCGCCGCCGACATCGAGCGTGCGGAAGGTCACCGGCTTGCCGCGCGCGCCGTCCATGGCGCGGCGGTACATCGCCATCTGTTCGTCCTCGGTCGGGAACTGGCGACGCTCCATGAACGCGAACTCGGTGCGGAACAGGCCGATGCCCGCGATCGCGTCGATCTCGAGCGCCTCGAGGTCGCGCACGCCCTCGACGTTCGCCAGCAGTTGCACCTGCGTGCCGTCCGGCGTGACCGACGGCTGGAAGCGAACCTCGGCGATGCGCCGGTCGATGGCGCGCTGCTCGCGCGCGCGGCGCTCGTAGTCGCGCAACTCGTCAGGCGACGGGTCGAGCAGCACGAGACCAGCGTCGCCATCGACAATCGCCATCGTGCCGGTCGTCGACTCCAGCATGACCTGGTCGACGCCGACGACGGCGGGGATGCCGAGCGAGCGCGCGAGGATGGCGCCGTGCGAGTACTTGCCGCCGTGCGCGGTCACGATGCCGCGGATGTGAGCGCGATCGAGGATGCCGGCGTCGCTCGGCAGGAACTCCTCGGCGGCGAACAGGTAGTCGGCGCCGTTGGAGGTGTACTTCTGGCGCGCCTGCGCCATCAGCGCGCCGACCAGCTGGCGGCCGATGTCGCGCAGATCGGCGGCGCGGTCTCGCATCGCCGCGTTCTCCATCGCCGCGAACACGCCTTCATAGCGGGCGATGACCCGCTGCAGCGCGACCTCGAGGTTGACCTGGTGCGCGCGCACCTCTGCCTCGACGTCGCGGCGGAACGATGGGTCCTGCAGGATCGCCAACTGCGCGTCATAGATGCGCGCGTCGTGCTTGCCGATCGAGCCGGCGATCTCCTGCTGCAGCGCCATCAGGCTGGCGGCGACGGCGGCGACGGCGTTGGTGAAGCGGGACCGCTCCGCGTCGATCGCCGCCTCGGCCACTTTCCAGGTCGGGATGTGCTCGAGCGTCGGATGGAAGCGCACGATCGGAGCGATCGCGACTCCACGCGCAGCGGCGATGCCTTTGAGCTTGCGAGCCATCCTTGACATCGCGTTTTCAGGGACGGCCGGTCGGATTGCAACATGCCCTCCACCGCCGAGGCCGCCGCTGCCGATCCACAAGGAGTTCCGCTGATGCGCACGACGATGAACCAGCCGCCGGCCATGCGCCCAGAGTCCGCCCTGCCCGCCTTCCTGGACGACCAGGATCCCGCGACGGTGGTTGACGCAACCGCGGCGAAGGCCGCGGCGACTGCGGCGGCAGACACGGTCACCGACGAGCCGGCCGTGACCCTGGTGACGCGCCCTGGCAACGGCGGCTTCGCCGGGCTCCTGACGGTCCTCGCCGGCGGCGGCGCCGCGGCGGCCGCGTTCGTGCCCGACCTGCCGGCCCTCGGATTCTCGACCGGCGCGCTGCTGGCGTGCGCTGCGGCGTTCGCCGGCGCGTCGGCGCTGCAGCGCCAGAACGCGAAGCTGCAGGATCGGCTCGCGGCGCTCGACGACGACCGCCGCGCCGACGCCGCGTCGATGCAGGCGCAACTCGAAGCGCTGGCCGCGACGCGCGGCGCCGACGAGACGCTCGGCGACCTTGGCCAGGCGCTGCTGATGATGCAGCGCCAGGACGAGAAGATCGCCAACCTGACCAAGGCCGTGAAGATGTACGGCGCGCCGCTGATGGAGATCTCGGGCCAGACCACCGAGCTCGCCTCCGCCGTGGATCAGCTCGACCAGCGCCTCGGCGCGCTCGTCAGCCGCGCCGCCCCGCCCAACCTCGACCCATTGGCACAAGCGCTCGCGCGCCTCGAGGTCGGCGTCGCCGCGGTGGCGCAGCGCCTCGAGGACGGCGAAGCGCGCAAGTCGCTCTTCCGCCTCGAGGAGGCGAGCGACCGTGCGAACGCCGCGCTCGAGTCGCTACAGCGCGGCGAGACAGTGCAGAAGGTCGGCGGCGACCTGTCGGCGCGCGTCGACCGCGCCGCGACCGACTTGCAGACCGGCCTAGCGAGGCTGCGCGACGGCAAACTAGGCGACCTCGAGGCCATCGTGCGGGAGGTCCAGCGCGAGATGGCCGGCGTCGCGACGCAAGTCGCGCAGATCGGCGCCACGGTGAACGGCGGCTTGCGCGCCGTCCCGACGAACGCCGCGCCAGCGATGACCACGTCGGCGGCGACGCCAGCGGAGCCGACCGTCGCCACGGCCACGCCAATCGCGGCGACGACGACGGCCGAGCCAGCGGCCCAGAACGTCGATGACGGCGGCGGCTACCAGACCGGCACGCGCACCACCGCCGGCAAGAACGTGCTCGGCGCGATCGCCAAGCTCAAGCAGATGAAGGGCTGACGGGCCGTCGCGCGACGCCTACGCTGCGCGCGTGGCCGACGTCGATCCCGCCCGCTGCCCGCTCTGCGGCCAGCCCACCGCCTGCGCCATCGCCGCCGGCGCGACCCGCTGCGAGGACTGCTGGTGCGGCGCGGTGTGCATCGCGCCGGCGACGCTCGCCGCGATCCCTCCCGCAGCCGTCGAACGCGCGTGCGTCTGCCGCGCCTGCGCCACGACGCCCGATCCGTTGGTCGGCTGCGGCGATGCCGACGGCACGGCCGTCGCGACGACCGACCCCGGCGGTCGCCCTGCCGTGCGCCTGACGGCAGCGTGCGGCGAGGCCCTCGTCGCGCAGCTCGGCGCGCAGGTTCTTTCGTGGCGCGACCGCACCGGCGACGTGCTGTGGATCGGCAGCGCCGAGGCCTACGCCGCCGGCAAGGCCGTGCGCGGCGGCGCGCCGATCGTGTTCCCGTGGTTCGGCGCGCATCCGGACGATCCGACGAAGCCGCAGCACGGCTTCGCGCGCACGCTGATGTGGCGCGTGGCGTCGCTCGGGCCCGGTGCGCGCGCACGCTTCGTCGCCGACGACGACGAGGCGACGCAGGCGCTGTGGCCCCATCGCTTCCACCTCGCGTTCGACGTCGCGCTCGCCGATCGCCTCGAACTCGCGCTGACCGTCGTCAACCGCGGCGACGCGCCGTTGCGCTACGAGGAGGCGCTGCACACCTACTTCGCGCTCGGCGACGTGACGACCGCCTCGGTGCACGGTCTCGAAGCCGCCGACTGCGTCGAACACGCCAAGGCGCCAGACCCGCACGCCGACCTGCGCGCGCCGGTGCGCTTTCGCGCCGAGACGGATCGCGTCTACCAGGACGCGCCAGCGCGCATCGAGCTGCACGCGCCGGCGCTCGGCCGCGTCGTCGCGCTGGTGGCGCCCGAAGCCCGTTCGGCGATCGTCTGGTCGCCGTGGCCCGCCAAGGCATCGACGCTGTCGGGGCTCGGCCCCGACGACTGGCTCCGCTTCTGTTGCGTCGAGACCGCCAACGTCAAGCAGGCCGCGCGGACGCTGGCGCCGGGCGCGCGCGCGACGCTGCGACTGACGCTGTCGGCGCGGGCCGGCTGAGAGCCCGAGAAGGAAACGTCCTACGGGCTCCCAGTATGCCCCTCGTGGCCGCGTTCGCAGCCACGCAGCGCCTGCGACCCGACCGCCTCCACAGTGCGGAGGCCGTCGCACGACGGGCCGGTGCGGCCCGCAGGCAGCGATCGCTGCGCTACTGCGGCGCGCCGAGCCGGCGACGCGCCTGCTCGCGCAGGAACTCGCCCGTCCACTGCGTCCCCGCGTCGGAGCGCGCGCCGACGGCTGCCCGCCACTCGATCTCGGCCTCGGCGAAGCGTTCTGACGCCGCCAGCGCGTCGCCATAGAACAGGCAGTTGACGAGGTTCGGCGTCGCCTGCACGGCTCGCCGCAGCGCCCGCTCGGCCGCCGGCTTGTCGCCGTACGGCCACGGCGCCTGGCTGCGGAAGCGACCGGCGAGGCGCAGCGGCGCGGCGCCGTCGAAGAGCGGGTCGATCGCGACGGCGGCGTCGACCGCATTGCCGATCGTGCGGCCGTAGCCGGCGACGAGCGCCTTCGCCGCGCCCTGCGACCACGCCAGCAGCGACGTGTGCAGCGCCTGGTGCAAGCGCGCGTCGACGTCGCCGGGCAGCTTCGCAGCGGCGCGGTCGGCGAACTCGAGGCCGCGCTGGCACAGCGAGGCGACCTCCTTGCGCACGCCGTCGGGCACGCGCTCGTCGGCGGCGAGCACGTCGGCGCGCGCGGCGGCAGGGTGCGCGCGCAGCCACTCGCAGATGGCGCGCTGCATGCGCCAGTCGGCGGCGAAAAACAGCCAGCGACTGGCGACGAGCGCCGCCTTCGGGTCGGCGGGCGCAGCATCGGCGGCAGTGATGGCCGCGCGCGTGCGCGTCTCCAGCGCCCGGTCGCCGCGCTCCTCGCGCAGCGTCGCTTCGGCGGGCGGCACCTCGAACGGCGCGCAGGCGGCGAGCGCCAGCGCGGCGTACACCGCGAACGCGACGCGGCTCATTCGAGTTCGACCAGCAGCGCGCCAGCCGCCACCGCCTCGCCCTTGATGCACAGCACGCGCGTCACCTTGCCTTTCTGCTCGGCGGCGAGCGGATTCTGCATCTTCATCGCCTCGAGCACGACGAGCGTGCGACCTTCCTCGACCTCGTCGCCGGACGCGACCTTGACGTCGATGACGATACCCGGCATCGCCGCGCGCAACTCCCGCTTGCCGCCGGCCTTGTTGCCGGCGACCGCGTGCGCGGCGCGCTCGCGCTCGTCCTCGACGCCGACGACGAAGCGCTGGCCGAGGACCTGCGCGAACACCTTCTCGCGATCAACGTCAGCGACGACGTCGTAGCTGCGGCCATCGACGAGCAGCGAGAACGTCGCGCCGTCGCCGACCAGCGCGAGGTCCAACTGCTGGTCGCGGCCGCCGGAGCGCGCGATGAGCTTGCCGCCTTCGCGCACGAACTCGAACTCGCGTTCGACGCCGTCGAGCTTGGTGACGTACTTCACGGTGCGGTCCTCCACTGGCGCTGGCCGCGGACGCTCGCCGCCCAGCGCGGGGTGTCGTCGCGGCCGCCCTTGCCGGCCGGCGCGGCGCTGGCGGCGCCGGCGCGCTCGGCCAGCAGGAAGCGCGCAGCGGCGGCCGCCAGCGCGGCCAGCTCCGCCGTCGCCGCCGGCGCCTTGCGATCGATGCGCTCAAGGATGCCGGTGTCGTAGTCGCCGCCGGCGAACTCGGCGCTACGCAGCGCCGCGAGCGCAGTCGGCAGCGAGGTGGCGACGCCGACGAGGCGCAGTTCGCGCAGCGCGCGGACGCAGCGGGCGATCGCCTGCTCGCGGTCGGCGCCGTGCACGATCAGCTTGGCGAGCATGCTGTCGTAGAACGGCGTGACCTCCATGCCGCGGTACATCGCGCTGTCGAGGCGCACGCCGGGGCCGCCCGGCAGGTTGATGCGCGTCAGCGTGCCGAGCGACGGGAAGAACGTCGCCGGGTCTTCGGCGTTGACGCGCACCTCGATGGCGTGGCCGCGCGGCTCCGGCGGCGGCGCGACCTTCTCGCCGGCGCCGACGCGGATCTGCTCGCGCACGAGGTCGACGCCGTACCGCATCTCGGTGACGGGGTGCTCGACCTGCAGGCGCGTGTTCATCTCCATGAAGTAGAAGCGCCCCTCCGACCACAGGAACTCGACGGTGCCAGCGCCGACGTAGCCGACCGAGCGGGCGAGATCGCAGGCGGCCTTGCCCATCTGCTCGCGCAGCTCGGGCGTCAGCGCGACGCACGGCGACTCCTCGACGAGCTTCTGGTGGCGGCGCTGCACCGAGCACTCGCGCTCGCCGTAGTGCACGACGTTGCCGTGCTTGTCGGCCATCACCTGGATCTCGACGTGGCGCGGCCGCGTGACGAACTTCTCCAGGTAGATGCGGTCGTCGCCGAACGAGCTCTTCGCCTCGGCGCGCGCCAGCTCGAACGCCTCGACCAGTTGCTTCTCCTCGCGCACGATGCGGATGCCCTTGCCGCCGCCGCCAGCCGCGGCCTTCAGCATCACCGGGTAGCCGACCTGGCGCGCGGCGGCGGCGAGGCGCGCGGCGTCGACGTCCTCCTGCAGGCCGGGCACCAGCGGCACGCCGGCCTTCGCCGCCGCCTTGCGCGCCTCGACCTTGTCGCCCATCACCGTGATCGCGTGCGGCGGCGGGCCGAGGAACTCGATGCCCGCCTGCTTGCAGGCCTCGGCGAGGTCCTCGTTCTCGCTGAGGAAGCCGTAGCCGGGGTGCAGCGCGTCGCAGCCGGTCGCCACGGCCGCCGCCACGATCTTGCCGATGTCGAGGTAGCTCCCGGCCGGCTTGCTGCCACCGAGGTGCACGGCCAGCGTCGCGCGGCGGACGTGCAGCGCGGCGCGGTCGGCGTCGGAGTACACGGCGACCGTCTCGATGCCCATCTCCTGGGCGGTGCGGATCACGCGCAGCGCGATCTCGCCGCGGTTGGCCACGAGGATGCGTCGGAAGAGCGGCATGGCGAACCGCAACGGTAGGCGGCCACGGCATCGGGGTCGAGCGCGACGTCGCCACCGCGCGCCGCCGCGAGCCTGGGCGGCGCACGGTCCGGCGAGTAAGAAGGTCGGCCATGGCACCCCTGCGCGTCCTGGTCGTCGGCTGCGGCAACATGGGCACCTCCCACGCCCGCGCCTACCACCAGCTCAAGAACGACTTCCGCATCGTCGGCCTCGTCGCCCGCAGCCCCGGCTCGCGCGACAAGCTGTCCGCCGAGCTCGGCGGCCTGCCGACGTTCGCCGACTTCGAGCAGGCCTACGCGGCGACGAAGCCGGACGTGGTGTCGATCAACACCTACCCGGACACGCACGCGGCGATCGCGCGGGTCGCCCTGCGCGGCGGCAGCCACGTCTTCCTCGAGAAGCCGCTCGCCGAGACGGTCGCCGAAGCGGAGGAGATCGTCGCGCTGGCGAAGCAACACCGTCGCAAAGTCGTCGTCGGCTACATCCTGCGCGTCCACCCGGCGTGGCAGAAGTTCATCGAGGTGGCGCAGACGCTCGGCAAGCCGCTGGTCATGCGCATGAACCTGAACCAGCAGTCGAAGGGCAAGGACTGGCGCACGCACAAGGCGCTGATGGACTCGATGTCGCCGATCGTCGACTGCGGCGTGCACTACGTCGACGTCATGTGCCAGATGACGCGCAGCAAGCCGGTGCGCGTCTCGGCGATCCAGGCGCGGCTGTCCGACGAGCTGAAGCCGGGCATGTACAACTACGGCCAGCTGCAGGTGACGTTCGCCGACGGCTCGGTCGGTTGGTACGAGGCCGGCTGGGGCCCGATGATGAGCGAGATCGCGTACTTCGTGAAGGACGTCGTCGGCCCCAAGGGCTGCGTGTCGATCGTCGACCGCCAGGGCGAACGCAAGGCCGGCAGCGCCGACGTCGGCGCGCATACGGCGACGAACGCGCTGCGCCTGCACCGCCAGGATCGCGACGCGAGCGACGCCTTCGTGCACGCCGACCAGTGGATCGACACGACGGACGAACCGGACCACGACGGCCTCTGCCTGCGCGAGCAGCAGTACCTGCTGCGCGCCATCCGGGAAGACCTGGACCTCGGCGAGCACCTCGCCGACGCGGTCAACAGCCTGCGCATCGTGCTCGCCGCCGACCGTTCCGCCCGCGAAGGCCGCACGATCGAACTGGCCTGAACGACCGGCGACCCGGGCCGCCGGCCCGTGCCCCCCGATTGTCGCTGCGGGACCTTGCCTCGACAGGGGCACGCCGGAATCGTCCACGGTCGTGACTTCCCAGTCCGACCGGACGCGCCCCGCCGCGGCCCAGGAGCCCTCCCCATGAATCGTTCCTTCCGTCTTCTCGTAGCCGTCGTGGTGGCGCTCGCCGCGCCGCTCTGCGCCCAGCGCAAGGTCGAGCTCGACAAGCTCTACAAGGACAAGAGCTGGGGCTACCAGATCCAACCGCTCAAGGGCTGGAACTCGATGCCGCCCGACCAGGAGGACCGCGCCACCGTCGGCCGCTGGAAGCTCGCGCTCGACGAGTTCGAGAAGCGCGGCGACTACGAGGCGATGTTCTCCGGCCGCCACTGCGAGTTGCAGGTGATGCGCATGGCGATCGCGGTCGAGACCAACAAGGGCGGCGCCGCGCCGCCGGCCGAGCCGAGCGTCGACGACAAGCTCAAGAAGGTCCTCGGCGTGAAGAACCCGGCCAAGAGCATCGACGAGTGGATCGAGAACCGCTGGAAGGGCGCCGGCAAGCGCTGGCTGCGCCGGCCGCTCAAGGGCGGCAAGATGCAGGGCGACCTGATCGACTTCGGCGCCGACTCGGAGCACGTCACCATCGGCGCGTTCCGCTACATGGGCACCGAGTGGGCCGTCGTCTACGTCTGCTTCGAGGAGACGTGGCAGAAGACGTGGAAGGAGGCCTACGAGAAGAGCATCCTGAGCTTCCAGGTAACCGCCAACGTCAACCCCGACGTCGCCGACGCCAACCGCGTCGACCCCAACAAGCTCGAGGGCGAGGAAAAGCGTGCGGCGCTGAAGGCGAGCGTCGCCGGCAAGCCGGGCTGGTTCACCGTCGACACGAAGTACTACGTCTTCATCAGCAACGCCGACAAGGCGTTCGTCGACAAGCTGGCGAAGGACCTCGAGACGGTGCGCGAGAAGGTCTACGTGCCGATGTTCAAGCCGCGCAACCAGAAGACGCCGCTGAACCCCGTGCGCGTGTTCGCCACGCAGTCCGAGTACCACCAGTTCGGCGGCCCGGGCAGCAGCGCCGGCTACTTCTCGCCGACCAAGGGCGAGCTGGTGCTGTTCCAGAAGTTCGACGACATGTCGGCCAACAAGTCGAAGGACGACTGCCGGTCGGTGATGTTCCACGAGGGCTTCCACCAGTACGTGCACTTCGCGATCGGCGACGTGTCCCCGCACTCGTGGTTCAACGAGGGCCACGGCGACTACTTCGCCGGCCTGACCGTTGCGGCCGGCGCGGTGCAGGGCGTCAAGGTGTTCGACTGGCGCGTGCGCTACCTCAAAGAGCACATGCGCGACGGCAAGGACCTGATCCCGCTGCGCAGCCTGCTGCGCTACGAGCAGAGCGAGTACTACAGCAACGCCGGCCTCAAGTACTCGCAGGGCTGGGCGACGATCTACTTCATCCGCGAGGTCAGCAAGAACAAGGCGCACAAGCAGGCGCTCGAGACCTACTTCGGCTACCTCGCCGACAACGTCACCGCCTTCCGCGCCAAGCGGAAGGAAGAGGACGACGACAAGCCGGGCGGCGACACGTCGATCCCGGGCATCCCGGGCGTGCGCCTCGTCGACTTCGAGGACCGCGAGAAGGTCGCCGAGATCCTGTCGCAGGCCGTCGACAAGGCGTTCGCCGGCATCGACCTCGAAGCGCTCGACAAGGACCTGCGCAGCTGGGTCGACCGGCTGTGACCGAACGCTGGCGCCGGGGCGCCAGCGTTTCTTGGCAGCGCCGACCGGCTTCGGGCCAGCACCGCCGGCGACGGACGCGTCAGAGCGGGATGTTGCCGTGCTTCTTCGGCGGGTTGGTGTCCCGCTTGCTGCGCAGCAGCTCGAGCGCCTGGATCAGCAGCGGGCGCGTGCGGCGGGGCTCGACGACGTCGTCGACGTAGCCGCGCGCGGCCGCCTGGTAGGGGTTGGCGAACTTCGCCTTGTAGTCGGCGACGAGCCGCTTCTCCTCGGCCACCGGGTCCTTCGCCGCCTGGATCTCGCGGCGGAAGACGACCTTGGCAGCACCCTCGGCGCCCATCACCGCGATCTCGGCCGACGGCCAGGCGAGGTTGAGGTCGGCGCGGATGTGCTTGCTGTTCATCACGTCGTAGGCGCCGCCGTAGGCCTTGCGGGTGATGACCGTGATCTTCGGCACCGTCGCCTCGCAGTACGCGTACAGCAGCTTGGCGCCGTGCGCGATGATGCCGCCCCACTCCTGGTCCTTGCCCGGCAGGAAGCCCGGCACGTCCTCGAACGTGATCAACGGGATGTTGAAGGCGTCGCAGAACCGGATGAAGCGCGCGCCCTTGAGGCTCGCCTTGATGTCGAGCACGCCGGCGAGGTGGTTCGGCTGGTTGCCGACGACGCCGACGGCGCGGCCGCCCAGGCGCGCGAAGCCGACGATCATGTTCTTGGCGTAGCGGGCCTGCACCTCGAAGAACTTGCCGTCGTCGACGATCTTCTTGACCACCTGCCGCATGTCGTACGGCTGATCGCTGGAGGCCGGCACGATCGAGTCGAGCGCCGGATCCATGCGGTTGGGGTCGTCCTCGGTGGCGCGGAACGGCGGGTCCTCGGCATTGTTGAGCGGCAGGTAGCCGAGCAGCTCGCGCAACTGCACGAGGCAGGTCGCGTCGTCGGGCGCGGTGAAGTGCGCCACGCCGCTGACCTCGCTGTGCACGCGGGCGCCGCCGAGTTCCTCGCTGGTCGTGTCCTCGTGCGTCACGGTCTTCACCACATCCGGGCCCGTGATGTGCATGAAGCTCGTGCCCTCGACCATCAGGATGAAGTCGGTGATCGCGGGCGAGTACACGGCGCCGCCAGCGCACGGGCCCATGATCGCGCTGATCTGCGGCACCACGCCGCTGGCCAGCGTGTTGCGCAGGAAGATGTCGGCGTAGCCGCCGAGCGACACGACGCCCTCCTGGATGCGGGCGCCGCCGGAGTCGGACAGGCCGAGCATCGGCACGCCCATCTTCACGGCGAGGTCCATGACCTTGCAGATCTTCGCCGCGTGCGTCTCCGACAGGCTGCCGCCGAAGACCGTGAAGTCCTGCGCGTACAGGTACACCGGCCGGCCGTCGATGCGGGCGCTGCCGGTGACGACGCCGTCGCCGAGGATCTGGTTCTTCTCGCTGTCCATGCCGAAGTCGCGGCAACGGTGCGTCACGAACCGGTCGATCTCGGTGAACGTGCCCGGGTCGACGAGCAGGGCGATGCGCTCGCGCGCGGTCAGCTTGCCCTTCTGGTGCTGGGCGTCGATACGGTCCTTGCCGCCGCCCAGCAGCGAGCGTTCGCGCAGGTCCTGGAGCTTCTTCAACGGGTCGGTCATGGATGCTTGTCCTCGACGAACTCGGCCAGCACGCCGCCAAGGTACTTGGGGTGGACGAAGGCGACCTTGCAGCCGTGGGCGCCCGCGTTGGGCTTCTGGTTGAGCATCGGCGCGCCGAGCGCCGTCATCGCGTCGATCTTGACCTGGCAGTCGCCGACCGTGAACGCGAGGTGATGGATGCCCGGCCCGCGCTTGTCGAGGAACACGGCGATCGGCGAGTCCGGCGAGGTCGGCTCGAGCAACTCGATGCGCTGGGTCCCAGCGAGCAGGACAGCGACCTTGACCTTCTCGGTCGGCACCTCGTCGACGGACTGCAGCACGAGGCCCAGGCCGTCGGTCCAGCGCGGCAGCGCCTCGGCGAGCGAGCGGACGGCGATGCCGATGTGGTGCAGACCGGCAACGGCGGGATCAGAAGCCATGGCGGTAGGGTCGCGGGAAAGAGCGCGGCATGGTAGCCATGCGCCTCCTGGCGGCCAGTTCCAGCCCCGCAACCTGCGCCGCCCCCGCCGCCGCCGTGCCCGAACTGCCCGAAGTCGAGACCGTGCGCGCCGGCGCCGAGCCGCACCTGCGCGGCCGGCGCCTGCGCCGCTACGAGCAGACGCGCCCCGACCTGCGCTGGCCGATGCCGGAGGCGGCGCTGCGCGCGCTCGTCGGCCGGACCTGCGGCGGCGTCGACCGGCGCTCGAAGTACCTGCTGCTGCGCTTCGACGGCAGCGGCGCGCCGGCGGCGATCGTGCATCTCGGCATGACGGGCCGGTTGCTGGTCGACGTGACCGACGCCAAGGCGTCGCGGCCGGAGTGGCGCAAGCACGAGCACTGGCGCATGGACTTCGGCGACCGGCTGGTGCGCTTCGTCGACCCGCGGCGCTTCGGCGCGCTCGACGTCGCGGACGCCGCCGACCTGCCGACCCACCCGCTGCTGGCAGCGCTCGGCCAGGAGCCGCTCGAGCCGGGCTTCGACGGCGCGTTCCTGCAGCGCGAGAGCCGCGGCAAGAAGGCGAACGTCAAGGCGCTGCTGATGGACGGCCGCATCCTCGTCGGCGTCGGCAACATCTACGCCAGCGAGGCCTGTTGGCGCGCCAAGGTGCGGCCGCGCCGAGCGGCCGGCTCGCTGACGCGCGCCGAGTGCGACGCGCTCGCCCAGGCCGTGCGCGCCGTGCTGGCCGCGGCGATCGCCGCCGGCGGCACGTCGTTCCGCGACTACGTCGGCGTCGACGAGGACGCCGGCTTCTTCGCCCGCGAGCTCGCCGTGTACGAGCGCGCCGGCAAGCCGTGCCCGCGCTGCGGCGCGCCGGTCAAGCGCGCCGTCGACTCCGGCCGCAGCACCTACTGGTGCAGCGGCTGCCAACGCTGACCCCCTGCCCGGCCGATCAGCTGGTCGCGCGCCTCGACGAACTGCGCGCGGGACTTGCGGGCGTCCATCGCAGCGCCCCCGGCGCCTGGCGAACTGCGCCAGCGACGGAAGTGGCGTCCGTGCCGCGAGCGGCGATGGGCAGTGGCGCGCAGGGGCCAGCAGCACTTGTGCCGCCCCCGCGGCGCCTCAGACGGAGAACCGCACGAACCAGAGCAGGCGCACATCGGTCGCCTGGGGCGACGTCTCGACGCGCAGCAGGCCGAGCACGGCACGGAAGACGTTGCGCGTGCGCGTCTCACGCGTGGACTTGTCCGGGACGTAGCGGCTCTGGTCGTTCATCAGCAGGCCCCACGGACCGAGCGACCACGAGTCGTCGAACGTCCCGGTCTCCAGGCAGAACACGAAGGGAACGCGCACCAGCGTCCCGCGTTGATAGTCGTGCAGCGCGACGTCGGCGTCGTGAGCGGGACCGTCGCCGCGGCGCACCGTCCAGCGCATGCGGCTGCCGGCCACGCCGAGCGCCGCGATGCGGTCGGACAGCGCCCGCACGTCGGACACCGGCGCGCCGTCGACCTGGTCGATGACGTCGGCGCTGCGCACCCCCGCGAGCCATGCCGGCGAACCGACCTCGACGTCGGTGACGACGACCGCGTGACGCGGCGCGCCGTACATCGCCGCGCAGGCGTCGGCCGGGATGCCGCGCAGGGTCGCGCCGGCGTAGGCGCGCACCGGCGTCGGCGGGATGTCGAGGTCGATGCGGCGCTCCTCGACCGCGCGCGTGAGCACCCGCCCGAGCGCGACCTGCACGTCCAGTTGCTGCTGGCCGCGCAGCAGGCGCAGCGCGAGCGCGCCGCCAGGCTGCAGCTTGGCGATCACGCCAACCCATTGCTCGCGGTAGACCACCTCGGCGCCGTCCATCGTCAACACGAGGTCGTTGGCGAGCACGCCGGCAGCCGCGGCCGGCGAGTCGGCGGCGACCTTCGTCACCAGCATGCCGGTGTAGGGCTTCACCCCGCGGCGTTCGGCGTCTTCCTTGCCGATCTCCCTGGCGTCGAGTCCGAGCACCGCACGCTCGCGATCGAACTCGCGCACCACGCGGATGCGGCTGTCGGCCTGGGTCTCGAGACGCCACGTGGTGGTCACGGTCCCCTCTTGCCGCGTCGCCAGGACGCAATCGTCCGGACCGACGAAGTAGCGCTCGGCGGCGGAACGGCAGCCGGCGAGCGCGGCAGCGAAGGCGAGGCAGACGAGCAGGGGCAGGTGGCGGAGCATGAGCGGGGAGTTCGTCCGTGGTCGGAGGGTATTGCGAGAAGGTCACGCGGGGTCGTTGTGCGCCGGCGGCTCGTTCGCGCCGATCCGGAGGACCACGAAGGAGAGTGTCTGCCATGCCGCCGCCAGGCACAACACGCCGGGGAAGCCGTAGGAAGCGAATATCGAGCCGGCGTTGAGCGCGAACAAGCCGACGCCGGCCTGCATGCAGGCGCCGCGCCAGCTCATCAGCGCGTCGAGTTGTGCTTGCGGCACGGCGCCGGAGACCAGCGCCTGCAGCGGCCCGGTGCGGGCCGACGCGACGATCGCGCAGCCGCCGCCGACGAGCAGCAGCGGCAGCGCCGCCGGCTCGGTCGCGAGGAACAGGAAGCACGCGACCAGCAGCGCCGAGGTCCACAGCACGAAGCGGCGCTTGCCGACCGCGTCGCTGACGCGGCCGAACAACGCGCTGCCGGCGACGGCGCAGAGCCCCAGGCCCACCCACACGCCGGTCTGCTCGGCCTTGGGCAGCCGGCCGGTGGCGTCGAGCCACGTCGTCGCCAACTGCACGGTGACGAAGAATGAGCCGACGTGCAGCAGCGTCGCCAGCAGGCCGGCGCGGGCGGCGCCGACGCGCAGGACGGCGCGCAGCTCGCCACGGCCGGTCTCCGGCGGCGTCGCCGGCACGGCCCGCAGGGCGCACCACAGGCCGATGGCTGCCACGGCCGCCTGCACGCCGAAGATCGCTCGCCACGCGCCCGCCGTCGCGAACGCCACCGACAGCGGCAGGCCGACCGGGATCGCCAGGAACATGCCGGCGTTGAAGCGCCCCATCGCCGCGCCGCGGCGGCCATAGGGCGCCAGTTCGGCGACCAGCGCCGAGGCGGCGGCGTAGGCGACGCCGACGGCGACGCCGGCGGCGCCGCGCAGCGCCAGCAGCCAGCCGTAGGGCCCTGGCGCGAGGTGGAGTGCGCTCGCCAGCACGAAGCCGGCGAGCCCGAGCACGAGCGCACGGCGGCGGCCGACGCGGCGCGCCAGCCGGTCGAACGCCAGCGCGCCGGCGGCGCTGCCGAAGCCGGCGGCGGCGAGCAGCGGCCAGGCGGCGCCGTCGAGTTCGTCGCGCACGAACGGCAGCAGCGCGCCGAGCACGTTGGTGTTCAGGTTGAGCGAGAACGCCGCGAGCGCCAGCGCGGCGATCGCCACTGCCTCGCCGGGGGCCGCGCTGCGGCTCGGCGCGTTCGTCGGTTGCGATGCGGTCGCGTCCACGTGCGCGCGATCATCGCCCGCGGCCTCGGCGCTGTCTCGCGCCGGGACCGATTCCACCGGCGCTTCCGTCGCGCGGCCTTCCGCGCGTTGCGCGCGCGAGTATGGTTGCTGCTGCCGTGACTGCCCCGCCCTCGGAGTCCTGCTCGTGAAAATCGCCATCCTCGGCGGCGGCATCTCCGGCACCGCCCTCGCCCGCATGCTGGCCCGCGACGGCCACCGCGTCACCGTGCTGGAGAAAGGCGAGCGCGCCGGCGGCCTGTGCAAGAGCCGCCGCTACGGCGAGTTCACCTTCGACGAAGCCGGCGGGCACATCGTCTTCAGCAAGGACAAGAAGGTCCTCGACTGGCAGATCGACCGCTGCGGCGGCGAACCCGGCGTCGTCAAGACGGTGCGCAACACCAAGATCCGCTGGCACGATCGCTGGGTGCCCTACCCGTTCGAGAACGGCGTCGGCCACCTGACGAAGGACGCGATCGTCGACTGCATGGCCGGCTACATCGAGGCCTACGCGCAGCGGCGCGCTGGGACGCCGTGCCCGACGAACTTCGGCGACTGGATCCGGTGGCGCATGGGCGCTGGCTTCGGCCGCCACTTCATGGTCCCGTACAACGAGAAGGTCTGGAAGCGCGACCTGCGCACGATGGCGAGCGACTGGGTCGCCGGCCGCGTGCCCGAGGCGCCGATCGAGGACATCGTCAAGTCGGCGATCGGCATCGACACGGAGGGCTACACCCACCAGTCGGTGTTCTGGTTCCCCAAGCACGGCGGCTTCGAGACGATGGTGCGCGGGACGGTCGCCGGCGGCGGTTTCACGCTGCAGTGCGGCGTCGCCGCCGAGCGCGTCGAGCGCGCCGGGAGCGGCTTCAAGGTCAACGGCGAGGCCTTCGACCTGGTGGTCAACACGGTGCCGCTGCCGCAGGTCGAGCGCGCTTTCGCCGACATCCCCGAACCGATCCGCGCCGACATCCGCGCGCTGCGGCCGATTTCGCTGATCAACCTGATGATCGGCGTGAAGCTCGACGAGCCGCTGCCGCCGCTGTCGTGGATCTACCTGCCGTTTCCCGAGCAGGGCCCGACCAACCGGATCACCTACTTCAGCAACTACTCCCCGCACAACGCGCCGGCGGGCCACGGCTCGTTCCTGGCCGAGGTCACCCACCGCGGCGACCTCAAGCCCGACGCCGCCTGGCTGAAGGGCGTGGTCGGCGCGCTCGGCCGCGCCGGCATCCTGCAGCCGGCGAAGGTCGTGCTGCTCGAGTGGTGCGACAACGAGTACGCCTACATCGACCAGGACCTCGAGTTCGCCAGCCGTATCTCCCGTGTTCGCAAGTGGTTCGACGAGAGCGGCTACATCACATTCGGGCGCTTCGGCCGCTACGAGTACCACAACAGCGACCAGTGCGTGCAGCGCGCCATGCAGGTGCACGCCCACATCCAGCAGGTGGCCGCGTCGGGCCAGCCGGCCCCCCTCCGTCTGGCGTAAGCGATTTTCGCGGTCCTGACGGAACCAGCCGGGATGCCCCCCGCGTCCAACGACCGTTCTGCGGAAGCCATGCCTTCTCGCAGGGCTCTTTCCCGTTCTCCGGACTGCGCTGTACGAGCACTCGGACGCCGAGACGGCATCACGAATCAGAGGGGTCTGTTCCGGGGCGAAAGCCCTAGGTGCAGCCGGCCAATCAGCGAGTTGGCTGGCACGTCTCGCACTCAGCGGCGTGGTCTGGAGGGCGGGCATCATTTGCTTTGCTTGCCGTCGGATCGGGGGTTCCATGCAGGATCGATCGACGGCGACTCCCAAGGTTGCGGCACGCGCTGCGGCCTCCGAGGCTGGCCCTGTGGCCAGCCTCGACCTTTTCCCGGCGAGTTGCCCCGCCGGTGCCGCGTCCTAGGTGCTGGCGCACCACCCGCGTGCCCTGCGGCACCGGCAAGTTTGGCAGATGACGGAACTGGATTTCCGGGGCGAAGCGGCTCTCATACGGCCCGCCGCAGCAGGCTGGGCTGGTCGGCTGTGGCGTTGGGCAGACCCTCCGGGAGGAACGCGCGACGACCGTCGTTGCGCGTTGCGAACCGGATCCACCGATCCACGGTTAGGGATGGAACGTATCGACATCGAGACGGTGCGGGGACGCGTCCGCGACGAGTGGGCCCGGCACGGCTTCACCTGCGATCTGTGGATCGATCCGCCGCGCCAGGTCTGGCCCGGCGCCCAGCACGAGGTCGACGTCGTGCTGCGGTTGATCGACGGCGAGGCGCAGATCGAGTTGCCGGGCCGGACGGTACGCATGCATCCCGGCGACGAACTCGACATCCCGGCCAGCACGCGCCACACGGTGCGCAACTGCCACGGTCACCCGGCGCGGTGGCTGCGCGGTTACCGCCATAGCCAAGCCGCCGCGGGCGGCTGACGGCACGGGCATCCGGCGGGCGCGCGCGCCGGCTTCGTGACGCCCCTGCGGGCCTCACTCGCGCAGCGTCCAGATGCCGCGCTGGCCCGGCGTCTCCTCGATGCCGACCGACAACTCGCGCACGACGAGCTTCGGCCATGCCATGCGCATGCGCTCGCACAGCGTGCGCCCGAACCAAGCCGCGAGGTTCTCGGCGCTGCTGTTGCCGATCGGCAGCACGATGACTTCTTCGCGCGGAATCAGGTAGAGCCGTTCGCGGTAGCGGACCTCGACATGATCGCCATTCCGTGTCACGGTCAGCACGGGGTGCTGGCCCGGCAGCAGCAGGTGCTCGTCAAGCTCGTCGCAGAGCTTGCGCACCAGCGGCTTGATCTCCATGAAGTTGATCACGAGGCCGTGCTCGTCGAGGTCGGTGTGCAGGTCGACGAAGACCTTGTAGTTGTGCCCGTGCAGACGCTCGGCGCTGCCGTCGGGGAAGATCAGGAAGTGCGCGGCGCTGAACTTCAGGTAGTCCTTGTCGATCGCGATCGACCAGCTCTCGCGGGGTGCGGCCATGGCGCTCACCTTATGCGATGCGCGCGGCGATTGCGCCGGCGCGCGGCGTAGGACTCTGCGTCACGGGACGCGCGCCGGTGGCGTGGCCTTCCATGGCGCAGACTCCTAGCCTTGCCACCGTGGACTTCGCCGCGATCCCCTGGAAGTCGACGCGCCATCCCGGCGTCGCGATCTGGTTCTACGCCGCCGACCGGCAGAGCGGCCGCACGCTCGCGCTGATCAAGATGGACCCCGGTTGCGGCTACCCGCGCCACAAGCACAAGGGCGAGGAGCGACTGCTCGTGCTGCAGGGCGGCTACCGCGACGAGGCAGGCGTGCGCCGCGCCGGCGAGTTCGCCGTGTACGAAGACGGCACCGAGCATGGCCCCGTGGCGCTGGACGGCCCCGGCGCGGCGCCGTGCGTGCTCCTCGCGCTCGCGCACGATGGGGTCCTGCTGGTCGGCGGCTGAAGGCCGCCGGCCACCAGGGAGGGCAACCCGCTGGTCGACCGCTGCAAGCGGTCGACCGCGAGCATCAGCCCTTGCTGTACTCGGCGAGCACCTTCTCAGCGATGTTCGGCGGCACCGGCTCGTAGCTCGCCGGCTCCATCGAGTACGTGCCGCGACCCTGCGTCATCGAACGCAGGCGCGTCGAGTACTGGAACATCTCGGCGAGCGGCACCTTGCCGGTGACGGCGCTGATGCCGCCCGGCTTGCTGATCATCTCCTCGACGATGCCGCGGCGGCTGCTGAGGTCGCCGATGACATCACCCGTCTTGTCCTCGGGCGCCTCGATCTCGATCTTCATGATCGGCTCGAGCAGGATCGAGTTGTTCTCCGACGCGAGGCGGAAGGCGAGGATACCCGCCGTCTCGAACGCCATCGCGTTCGAGTCGACGTCGTGCGCCTGGCCGTCGTACAGCTCGGCGACGACCTTGCAGAACGGGAAGCCGATGCGGCCGCCGCCCGTGACCGCCGCGAGGATGCCTTCCTCGACCGGCTTGATGTACTCACGCGGCACCGAACCGCCCTTGACGCCGTCGATGAACTTCAACGAGTCGACCTCTGGGTCGACGCTGAACTTCACGCGCGCGACGGCGAACTGACCCGAGCCGCCCGACTGCTTGATGTGGCGAGCTTCGACGGTCTTCGGACCCCGCAAGGTCATCTTGTAGGCGACCTTCGGCCGCCCGACCTTCACCGGGATCTTGTAGTCGTTCATGATCATGTTGCACTTCACTTCGAGGTGCAACTCGCCCATGCCCGAGATGACCGTCTGGCTGGTCTGCGGGTCGGTGTTGGCCTTGAACGTCGGATCCTCGCGGACGAGCTTGCCGAGCACTTCGCCGAGCTTGTCGCGGTCGCCGCCGGACTCGGGCTCGATCGACATGCTGATGACGGTCTCGGGGAACGCCATCGCCTCGTAGACGACCGGAGCTTCCTTGGTGGACAGCGTGTCGCCGGTGATCGACTCCTTGATGCCGACCGCCGCGACGATGTCGCCGGCGCGCGCGAGTTCGATCGGCTCGCGCTGGGCGGCGTGCATGCGCATCAGGCGGCCGATGCGCTCGTACTTGCGCGTGCGGCCGTTGTAGTAGCGCTCGCCCGCCCTCATCTCGCCGGTGTAGACGCGGATGAACGTCAGATCGCCGTTGGGATCGCTGATCGTCTTGAAGACGAGACCGGCGAACGGCTGATCGGGCAGCAGCGGCCGGGCGACCTTCTCGTCGGCCTCCGGGTTGAGGCCCTCCATCGGCGGACGGTCCAGCGGGCACGGCAGGTAATCGACGATCGCGTCGAGCACGTTCTGCACGCCCTTGTCCTTGAAGGCCGCGCCGCAGAAGACCGGCGTGATCTTCATGTCGAGCGTGCCCTTGCGGATGGCCATCATGATCTCCTCGGTGGAGATCGGCTGGCCCTCGAGGAACTTGTTGAGCACGTCGTCGTGGCACTCGGCGACCGCCTCGACCATCTCGTCGCGGCGCTTCTTCGCCTCGTCCATCAGCTCCGCCGGGATGTCCATCACGACCATCTCGCGGGCGTCGTCCTCGGCCCAGACGCACGCCTTCATCTTCACGAGGTCGATGACGCCCTGGAACGTCTTCTCCTTGCCGATCGGCATGACCAGCGACACGGCGTTGGCGTGCAGACGCGTGCGCATCGACTGCACGGCCTTGTAGAAGTCGGCGCCGGTGCGGTCCATCTTGTTGACGAACGCGACGCGCGGGACCTTGTAGCGGTTGGCCTGGCGCCACACCGTCTCCGACTGCGGCTGCACGCCGGCGACCGCGCAGAACACGCCGACGGCGCCGTCCAGGACGCGCAGCGAGCGCTCGACCTCGGCCGTGAAGTCGACGTGGCCGGGCGTGTCGATCAGGCTCATGCGGTTGTTGCGCCAGAAGCACGTCGTCGCGGCCGACGTGATCGTGATGCCGCGCTTGCGCTCCTCCTCGAGGTAGTCCATCGTCGCCGCGCCCTCGTGCACCTCGCCGATCTTGTGGCTCTTGCCGGTGATGTAGAGGATGCGTTCGGAGAACGTCGTCTTGCCGGCGTCGATGTGCGCGATCACACCGAAGTTGCGGTAGGTGCGGATCGTCTGGACGTCCTTGGATTCGGCCATGGGAGGAATCGTGGGCTGTGACAGTGGTTCGGATGCCGGACCATCGGAGCGGGCCGGCGCGGCGGAGATGGCGGTCCGGGGGGCGCTGCCGCAGCGCCCGTCCGCGCCCCCGCAGCGGCGGCCGCCCGGGAACGAAGGGCGAAGAGGGTAGCGCGCCCCAACGCGGGGTCAACGGCCGGGCGACCGGCGGCTGGGCAGCGCCCCGGGGCGGCACCGGGCCGCGATGGCATCGGATGCGCCGCGCCACCCAGTCGGCGACGGCCGGACGCCGATGGGAACCAGGACCCGCCGACGACTCCGCACCATAGGCGCGCCGCGTCGACCGCTGGCCTGACTGCTCGCTGCCGCCTGCACGACCGCGGCCGTCGCCGCGACCCACCGCACGCCCGACGCGGCACTACGGGCGCAGCAGGACGGCAACCAGCGCTACGCCGCCGCCCGCAATCGTCGGCGCCGGGGGCCACTGGCGCTGGCGGCGCCGCGCCTGAACGCGACGCGGGGAGATCAGCGCAGCGCCGCTTCGAACGCCGCCTTGCGCGCCGGGTCGTCGTTGTGCGCGAAGTAGAAGCCGGTGAACTTCGCGTAGTCGGAGCGCACCTGCTCCTTCGGCTTCTGCGCGACGTCCTTCAGGTAGGCGTCGAGGAAGGCCTCGAAGTCGGCGACCAGCAGGCCAGGCACGCGCCGGCGCAGTTCGGCCATCAGCTCGCGGTCCCAGGTGACGAGCCGCATCGGGAAGCCGAACGGCGGCGCCGGGAAGGTCACGTCGCGCCAGGTGTCGACGACGCCGAAGTCGCCCTGGTAGTTGGGCTCGAGCATGAAGTGCACGCCGCGGCGTTCGAGGTAGCCGGGATCGCGCGGCTTGTCGTGGCCGGGCTTGCCGCGCACCGGCACGGGCAAGCGCGCGATGTGGGCATCGGTCAGGCCGGCCGCGCACTCGACCGCGATCGGCGCGCGCGAGCGGTAGGCGACGTTGGCGTGGCCGCCGGCGATGGCGAGGCGCACATCGAGGCCTGCGAACACCGGCAGCAGCCACTCGGACGCTGCGCGGAACGGCTCGATCCACGGCAGCGAGATGCGGCGGTTGTCGGAGACGTTGTTGCGCGGATCGTCGAGGCCGGACGGCTCGACGCGGAACACGCTGCCCAGCGCGACGACGGCGGCGAGCGCCAGCGGCAGCCACGCCGCGCGCCAGCGCAGGCACCACAGGTCGAGCGCGAACAGCAGCGCCGGCAGGATCGGCAGCAGGAAGCGGCCGAACATGAAGTCGCCGCCAACCCACAGCACGAACGCGAGGTAGCCGCCGACGAAGCCGAGCACAGCGAGCCATGGCCGGCGACCGAGGCACGGGCTGATCGTCGCCAGCAGGTCCGGCTTGCGCAGCGCGAACCACGCGAGCGGCGGGAAACAGACCAGCAGCGGCCAGTAGCAGACGAAGAAGTCGCGCGCGTAGACGAAGCCGGCCGCCGGATCCGGGTCGGCGCCGGACTTGGCGTAGAACGTGTTCGGCAGCCAGTGGCCGTAGTAGCCGTGCCGCCACAGCAGGTACGGCGCGAAGACCAACAGGAACGGCGCGGCGTAGCCGACGACGAGCCGCCAGTCGCCGCGCCGCCAGCCATCGTGCAGCATGAACAGCCCCGCGACCGCGCACGGGATCGCGCCGTCGGGCCGCGTCAGCGCAGCGAGCACGCCGACGAAGCCGAGCAGCCACGCCGCGCGCGCGCACTTCAGCGCGAGGCAGGCGCGCAGCATCGCCGTGACCAGCAGCACGAACAGCGCCGTCTCGAGGCCGGCCGGCGCCAGCGACGCGGCGTGGTGGATCGCGGCGTAGCCGATCGCGGCGACCGGCACGAGCGCGCGGCCGCCGGACGCGCGCCACGCCATCGCCGCCAGCAGCAGCACGACGCCGCCGTGGCAGGCGATACCCCAGGCGCTCGCCCACGCCTCCAACGCGCCATCGGTCATGCCGAGCGCGACGGCGAGCGCGAGCCACATCGTCCAGCTGAAGTTGGTGTAGCCCTCGACCGGCGCCTCGGTCGGATCGAGGTTGAACACGAGGCCGTGGCCCTCGACGAAGTGCTGGGCGTAGCGGAACGAGATGAACGCGTCGTCGCAGGTCCAGCGCAGCGCCCACGCCTGCCCGACCGCGGTCAGGACCGCGAGGGCGGCGAGCGTCCAGAAGACAGCGCGGCGGTTCATAAGGAGCGGGGCCGGCCGCGGGCGGCCGGCGCGGCGGTCACTTCAGTTCGCCGCAGTCGGCAATGACGACGTCGGCTGACGTGCTGCCCGAGCGCGAGCCGGCCGCCTCCATCGCGTCGAGCGCCTTCATGCCGTCGACGACCTTGCCGAAGACGACATGCTTGCCGTCGAGCCACGGCGTGACCACCGTGGTGATGAAGAATTGCGAGCCGTTGGTGTTCGGGCCGGCGTTGGCCATCGACAGCAGGCCCTTGCTCGTGTGCTTGTGCTGGAAGTTCTCGTCCTGGAACTTGGCGCCGTAGATCGACTCGCCGCCGGTGCCGTTGCCGCGCGTGAAGTCACCGCCCTGGCACATGAACTGCTGGATGATGCGGTGGAAGCGGCAGCCCTTGTAGTGCAGTGGTTTGCCCGACTGGCCCATGCCCTTCTCGCCGGTGCACAGCGCGCGGAAGTTCTCGGCCGTCTTGGGGACGACGTCGGCGAAGAGTTCGAAGACGATGCGACCGGTCGGTTTGTCGCCGATCGAGATGTCGAAGTAGACGCGGGGATTGACCATATGGTTCGCACCATGTTGCCCGAATCGACGCGCGCATCCAACCGCTCTCCGCGCTACGTGCGCGCGGGCCGAATCGAGAGAAGGTCGGCGTCTTCGTCTACAACGCCGACCGCGACGCCGCGTGCGGTTTCGCCAACAGCATCGTGCGCGCGCTCGCCGCGTTGATCGCCCTGCTGACCGGGTTGCCGGCGCAGGCGCAACTGCGGGCCGATCTCGGCCCGACGACGATCACCTGGGCCGTGCAGCCCGACAGCGCGTTCGGCATGACGTTGGGCGTCGAGACAGGAGCCGCCCGGCGGCGCGCCGCTCACTGCGGCAGCGCGGCGAGCGCCTGCTCAGCGAACGTCGCCGGGTCGACCTTGCTCCAGTACTGCACCACCTTGCCATCCGGGCCGATCAGCGCGGCAGCGCGACGGGCGAACTTCGCGTCGGCCGCGTCCGCGGCGCCGTAGGCCTGCGCCAGCGCGCGATCGACGTCGCACAGCAGCGGGAACGGGAAGCCGTGCTTCTGCGCAAACGCAGCGTTGGCGGCGGCGGCGTCGACCGACACGCCGAGCACGACGCAGCCGCGGTCCATGAAGTCGGCGAAGCGATCGCGCAGGCCGCAGCCCTGGGCCGTGCAGCCGGGCGTGTCGGCCTTCGGGTAGAACCAGACCAGCACGTGCTTGCCGCGGTAGTCGGCGAGCGCGCGCGTCGCGCCGGTGGCGTCGGCGCAGGCGAAGTCCGGCGCGGCGGCGCCGCGCTGTAGCTTGGCGCCCGGCGTCGTCGCCACCGCCGCGGCGCCCGGAGCCGCGTCGCCGGCGGCTTCCGCGGGCTTCTCGGCAGCCTTCTCGGCCGGCTTCTCCGCGGCCTCGGCCGGCGTCTCCGCTGCCTTCGGCGCCGGCGTCGGCGCGGGCTTGACGTGCGCGTCGACGTAGCTCGGCGCGAACGGCAGCTTCTCGGCCTCGCGCTCGTGGAACGGCACGCCGTCGGTCATCCACTTCGGCGCGACCTCGCCCTTTAGGTGGTGCGCGAAGTACTCGGCCATGCGCCGCGACCAGTCCTTCATGTTGGCGCGGCTGCGCAGGCCGTGGCCCTCGCCGTTGTAGTTGAACAGGTAGCTCTCCTTGCCCAGTCGCCGCAGCGCCGTGAAGTACTCGATGCCCTGCGTCCACGGCACCGCGCCGTCCTGGTCGTTGTGGAGGATCAGCACCGGCGTCTTCACCTTGTCGGCGAAGTGGATCGGCGAATTCTCCTGGTAGCGCAGCGGGTACTCCCACGGCGTGCCGCCGATGCGCGACTGCGTCATCTCGTACTGGAACTGCCGCGACATGCCCGACTCGTAGCGAATGCCGCCGTACGCAGAGAGCATGTTGCTCACCGGAGCGCCGCTCTCGACGGCGGCGAAGATGTGCGTGCGCGTCACCAGGTACGCGGTCTGGTAGCCGCCCCAGCTGTGGCCGGCGGCGCCGATCGCCTTCTCGTCGACGAAGCCCTGGGCGATCAGGTGCTGGACGCCGCTGACGACGCACTTCACGCACGACGTGCCTGGATAGCCGACCTCGTAGACGACGTCGGGCATGAACCACAGGTAGCCGTTGCTGACGTAGTACGCGGCGTTCGGCGACGTGCCAGGCGCCGGCGCGACGTAGTTGTGCAGCCCCTGCGTCATGCGCTCGTAGAAGTAGACCATCATCGGGTACTTCTTCGTCGGGTCGAAGTCGTCGGGCTTGACCAGCACGCCCTTGCGCTTGCCGCCGTCGCCGTCGATCCAGTGCACGAGTTCGGCCTTGCCCCAGCGGTACTGCTGCTGCTGCGGGTTCGCGTCGCTGAGCCGACGCGCATCGGTGAAGTCGGCGGCGACGGTCCACAGGTCGGGGAACTCGGCGAACGAGCCCTGGGTGAAGAACAGGCGGCTGCTCTTCTTCGGCCGCGCGACGTCGCCGAAGTTCTTGTCGCCGTAGAGCAGCTTCTGCGGCCGCTGCTGCCGCGTGATCGAGTCGGCGAAGAAGCCCTCGGCCATGGTGTCGAGGTTGGTCGCCGCCAGCAGCAGCTCGTCGTCGAGCCCGAGCTTGTCGTCGTCCCGCGGCAGCGACTGGATGCGCAACCGCGTGCGGTTCTGCCGGCCGAAGCCGTCGGTCGCGCAGACGGCGGCGCCGGTCTCCGGGTCGACGCGCCAGACGTCGAACTCGTCGTACAGCAGCACGGCGGCGTCGCCCTCGGACCAACCAGCGAGGCCGAACGCCGCGTCGGGCTCGGGGTGGTCGTCCTGGTAGTTGTGGAACGGCACGCCGAGCCTGCCGGTCAGGTCGCGCGTCGCGCCCGTGGCGAGGTCGTGGCACTGCCAGTGGTAGCCGGCGTCGAACCAGACGAGGTACTTGCCGTTGGGCGAGTTGGTGACGTTGCCGCGGAAGCGCGTCAGCAGCTTCTTGCGCGCGCCGGTCTGGCCGTCGACGACGTAGACGTCGCTGTAGCGGCCGTCCCACGTCACCTCCTGCTCGTAGGGCTTGCTGTCGGTGCCGAGCAGCCAGCGGCCGTCGGCGCCGATCGGCCGCAGCGACCGCAGGGCGTCGTCACCGAGCGCCGCAACCTCGTCCTTCTGCCGGCGATACACCGCGGTCCACTGCGGGTTGCGTTCGCCGTTGCCGCGCTTCTGCTGCATCGTCTGCAGCAGGCCGTCGCGCCAGTTCCACAGGTCGAGCGTGACCTTGTCGTCCGGCAGGATCGGCAGCGGCTCTGGCGCTGGCGCGTTCTGCACCTCGAACGTCAGCGTCCAGCCGTCGCGCGTGAACGACGCGCCGCCCGCCGGCCGCTTGCCCGCCGGCATGCCGGGACCGCCGGCCCACGCGATGCGCTTGCCCAGCGCGGCGCCGCCGTCCCACAGGTAGATGTCGGCGACCGGCTTGTCGTCGGCGAACGTCTCCTTGTCGCTGGTGAACGTCAGCGCCGTCTCGCTGCGATCGAACTGCGCGCCGCCGATGCGCGCGATGCCGTCGTGGACGCAGACCGGCTCGCCGCCTTCGGGCGCCTGCACGAACAACCCGTGCTTGCTGTCCTTCGCCGGCTTCTTCGCCGAGGTCTGGAACCACATCTTCTTGCCGGTGCGCGACAGCCCGTAGCCAACGACGTCGGCGTACGCGCGCTGCTCGCCGGTCGCGAGGTTGCGCACGACGAGCTCGGTGCCCTCCGGACGCTTGGCCTCGAGCGGGTCGGTCGCAGCGCCGCCGCGCCGGCCCTCGCCGCGCCGTGCGCCCTCGCCGGCCGCCGGCGTCTCGGCGTTGGCGGTCTCGCCAGCCGCGCCTTCCGCCGGCTTGGTCGCGGCGGGCGTGCTCTCGGCAGGCTTGGCCTCGGCGACCGCCGGCGGTGCGGCCTTCGTCTCCGCCGGCGCCGGCGTCGCGGCCTTCGCTTCGCCGGGCTTCGCCGCCTCCGCCTTGGCCTCGCCGGCATTCGCCTCGGCGGGCTTGGCCGCCTCCTCGCCCTTGCCTGCTTCGGCCGGCTTGGCGTCGGCCTTCGGCTCGTCCTTCTTCGCCGCGGGCTTCTCCTGGTGCAAGAACAGCAGCGGCTGCTCCGGCGCGAACGCCGCCGACTTCAGCTTGCCGAGCTTCTCGACCTTGCCGGTGGCGAGTTCGAGCAGCATCCACTCGCGATCGCGCGCCGCCGCGGCGTCATCGCCGTCATTCGCGCCGCCGGCAGCGCCACCGCCACCGCCCGCGGCCGGCGGGCCACCCGCGCCGCCGCCGCCGCGACGGCCACTGCCAAACGCGCCCGCGCCACCGCGCCCGCCCGGACCGCCGCCCGCGCCACCCCGGCGCGGCGGCGCCTCTTCGCCCTCCGCCGGCTTGCTCACCTCGCCGGCTGGCTTGTTCGCTTCCTTGGCCTTCTTGCGCAGCTCGTCGATCTTCTTGGCACGCTCCTCCACCTTCGACTTGCCGGCGGTGAACAGCGCGAAGCGGCCATCGGCCGAGAACTTCGCGCCGCTGCCGAAGTCGTAGCGGTACGCCTTGTCGCCAGTTGTCTGCTTGATCGCGAGCGCGCCGTCGCCCCACTGCGGCTCGATCTGGAACGCGACCCAAGCGCCGTCCTGCGTGTAGGTTTGCCCGCGCAGCGACTTCCAGCCGTCGTAGTCGTCGTGGGTCAGCGGGCGACGATCTTGCGCCGCCAGTTGGGCGGCGACGGCGAGTAGGACAAAGGCGGAGACGGAATGGACCGAGGTCGGGCGCATGGCGTGGGGCCGGCTAGAGCCGGGTCGCGAATGGTAGTGCGTCGCCGTCGGCGGCAGGCAATCGAAGACGCGTCGACCCGTGTCGCAGCCTTGTCGCTAGCGCCCGCCGCGCCGCGATCAGCCCGCCGGCGCTGGCCCCATGCGGCCGACGACGCCGACGCCGGCAGCGCCGCCGCGCTGCGACAGCTCGTCGGGATCGACAGCCCATGCCGCCGCCAGCGCATGCACGATGCGTCGGTCGGGCCACCACTTCACCTCGTCGTCGCTTTTGTCGCGCGGATCGTCGACGTGGCAGCCGAGCGCGCGCTCGACGTCGTCGACGTCTCCCTCCCACGCCACCGGGCCGTGCTCGCCGGCGAAGGCGTAGGCGCGCGCGAGTTCGCCGTCGCGCGCGCAGGCCCAGCCGTACGCGTCGGCGGCGTCGTCGCTGCGGAACCACGCGGCGAAGCCGAACTCCGCCGACAGCCGCGCCAGCCGCGGCGCGACGTCCTGCTCGACCGCGCCGAAGCCAACGACGTCGGCCCCGGTGACGAAGACGAAGCCATCGACCGGCGGCGACACGAACGTGCCGACATCGCGGACGTCGACCAGCCCTGAGTGCCAATTGGCCGGCAACATCGTGCGCAGCGCCAGCGCCCGCGCCACCGCCGCCGGATCGGCGGCGCGCACCGCGAACCAACCGGCGTCGCGGCCGAAACCGATCGGTCGGTCCGGCTCGCACGACGGGCGGGCGGCACGCGCCCGCGCAGTGGCGCCTCACGCCGTGCCGGGGTCTTCGCGGCGTCGACGCGCGACGATCCGTTCCCACGCGTACAACCCGTAGACGATCAGGCCGAGCGTCAGCGCGAGGGTGAGTACGAGCGACACATCCATGGCGGTCGGGCGAGCGTAGCGCGCCCGGCGAAGTGGCGGCAACGGCCGTCGCATGGCAATCCCCCATCGCGCTGGCGCCGTGGCGCCAGCCGCCAGCGCTAGCGCATGCGGCCGTGGCCATCTTGCAAGCGATGCGCGGGCGTTCATCGCGTCATCGACAAGCTCATCCAGGTCACGACCGGCGTCGAGCTGCCGCTCGAAGTCGAGGTCGGCAGCGGCATCGTCGACCGACGAGCCGCTCACCCGGCGGCGGCGGCCTTGCGCAAGCGGTCCGCAATCGCCTCCCACGCCACGCCCGCAGGGGGCGCCTGCACGACCAGTTCGCGCGCGCCAAGCGCGTCGAGGGCGTGTAGCACGCGGTAGAGCGACGCGCCGTACGACTCAGGATCGGTTGGCATCGCCACCTGCCACGAATTGGCGGGCACGCCAAAGCACAGACCGGCGTCATCCGGGCCGATCGTCGTCGCCAGTCGCAACGGCGTGCGCGGCGCGTAGTGGCGCGCGTACATGCCCGGCGCAGCGCGCGGCCCGCTCGCGGGCGCAGCGTCCGCGAGCGGCACTTCGCAGCCGAGCGCGCGGGCCAGCGCCTCGCGTGGCACGCCGCCCGGACGCAGCACGCGCGGCGCCCCGGTGCAGTCGACGACCGTCGACTCGAGGCCGATGCGGCACGGGCCGCCGTCGAGCGTGCAGGCGAGCTTCTGCTGCAGTCCGGGCTCGATGTCGTGCGCCGTGGTCGGCGACAACCGCATGAACGTGTTCGCGCTCGGCGCGGCAAGCGGCGCGCCAACCGCGCGCAACAGCGCCAACGCGATGTTGTGGTCGGGCACGCGCACGGCGACCGTGTCCATGCCGGCGGTCACCGCGTCGAGAACGTGCGGTTGGCGCGGCAGCACCAGCGTCAACGGCCCGGGCCAGAACGCCGCAGCCAAGACCTGCGCCGCCGGTGGGATCGTGCGCGCCACCAGCGGCAGGTCGCCGGCAGAGGCGATGTGCACGATCAGAGGGTTCTCGCTCGGCCGGCGCTTGGCCGCGAACGTGCGCGCCACGGCCGCCGGGTCGCTGGCCAGCGCCGCGAGCCCGTAGACCGTCTCGGTCGGCAGGCCCACGAGTTCTCCGCGGCGCAGCGCGGCGGCGGCAGCCGCGATCGCGTCGTCGGTCGGGGGCAGGATGGGCATGCGGGGATCGTGGCTATGGGGTACGGCGGAGGGAAGAGGAGAGGGTTGGGGTGGCGGGGTATGGCTGGTTGGGGTGGCGGGAATCGGGACGCAGTCGCGGCGATGGGCCACCCAAGGCGGAATGGCTTGGACGCGCGGCCTCACGCCAGCGGCGCTCTGCGCCGCAGTTCCGCCAGCGCCGGCAGTCCCCACTTGGCGCGCTCGCTGTCCGTTGTCGTTTCGTCGACGACCCACAACTCCCACCGTCCGTCCTGCGCCACCCACTGCGTGCCGAACTTCTGCCGCGCGCCTGCCAGCAGGCGAAGGCGATCGAACGCCGCCGCCGCAATCGGCCGCGCCGCCGGCAGCGCGCCGAATGACGCCATCGCCAGCGTCTGCGCAGTCTCGACGTCCTGCCGCTCGTCGCTGCCGACCAGCAACTCGGCGGCGGCGACGCGCTCAGCCGGCGTCGCCAGCAGCTTGCCAGCGGCCAACGCCATCGCCGCCGCGCGCGCCGCCGGCCACGCCGCCGCATCGCGCGCGCACGCCGC
>Ga0194121_10000354_pt1 | contig 81411 bp, 80 predicted proteins | sample TA2MahCa50mmetaG_FD_148609 | JGI IMG/M metagenome (GOLD analysis project Ga0194121, IMG submission 148609) | Freshwater microbial communities from Lake Tanganyika, Tanzania - TA2015020 Mahale Deep Cast 50m | ecosystem: Environmental > Aquatic > Freshwater > Lake | place: Tanzania: Lake... | reverse complement strand
AAGTCCAGGGTGTTGCTGCCTCAGCGGTTCCCTACGGGCAAGATCGAAGGCAACGCTCGCATCGCTTCGCATCTGCTCTTCTCGAGGAAAGAGGGCACTTACGGGGGTTTGGTAAAGGGCCATCAACGCGCTTAGCCGCCCTATGGTGATAGCGCGATCGGCTCGCTCGTACGAACCCACAACGACCGCCTTCCAACGCCCTTCGGAGAAGCTCTCGACATCCGAGAGTGAGAGCCCTCGCTGTTTCCGGATCTTCTTCAATTCCTGCCCTATTCGCAGGGCTTCAATGCGGTCGAATTCCATGGCGGCAGGGTAGGCGCGCTTGGAGCAGGGCGTTTTCAGATATCCACCGTTGCTCCTATATACTCGCCCTCGATCCTTTAAGACTCGTCCTGAGAGGCGAGGAAGGAACGTGAATTATGGCCATTAAGGCTGTCTTGAGTAGCGCGGATATCGATCGCGCATTAATGCGCATTTCCCACGAAATTGTCGAAAAGAATCGTGGAAGTGATGAGATTTTATTGTTGGGGATTCCCACTCGCGGAACATACCTCGCTGAACGCATTGGCATCGCGATGGGCAAGGCGATGGGAAAGAGTAGTTCGGAGCCGATTCCGGTTGGCACTTTAGATATAACCCTGCATCGAGATGATCTCCGTTCAAAACCGCCCCGCGCTCTCACTCCCACTCGTATTCCTGGGGAGAGTATCGATGGTAAGCGTGTGGTTCTGGTCGATGATGTGCTCTATTCTGGGCGCACCATACGCGCGGCTCTCGATGCTCTCGGAGAGCTCGGCAGACCCGCGCTAGTCCAGTTAGCAGTCCTGGTTGATCGAGGCCATCGCGAATTACCGATTCGCGCCGATTATGTGGGAAAGAATCTACCTACCTCTCATGATGAAGTAGTGCGAGTGAGTATCGCTGAAGTGGATGGGGAAGATTTCGTCGCAATCGTAGGTGCAAATCAGTATGAGTAATCGAAGCGATGTTCTCTCGCCGAAGCTATCCCGTCACTTATTAACAATCTCTGACCTTTCGCGCGAGGGTGCTATTCATATCCTTGATACTGCTGATGAGCTTGCGCGAGTCTCAGATGCGCCAATAAAGAAATTACCGACGCTTCGAGGAAGGACAGTGGTCAATCTTTTCTATGAAGATTCCACTCGGACTCGAATATCATTCGAAGCGGCAGCTAAGAGGCTCTCTGCTGATGTCATCAACTTCTCTGCAAAAGGTTCAAGCGTCTCTAAGGGCGAGAGTTTGAAAGACACTGCTCTCACCTTGCAATCGATGGGAGCAGATGCAGTCATCTTGAGACATAGCGCATCGGGTGCTGCACATCGTTTGGCGCAATGGACTGATGGTGTAGTGATCAATGCTGGCGATGGAACTCATGAACATCCCACTCAAGCGCTCTTGGATGCCTTCACGCTCCGCAAACACCTGAAAGGGGCTCGAGGAGAGGATTTATCGGGGGTACGAATTGCCATCGTCGGGGACATACTCCACTCGCGAGTTGCGCGAAGCAATGTGCTTTTACTCTCGCTTCTAGGGGCGCACATCACTCTGGTCGCACCGCCGACTCTCTTACCTGTTGGAGTTCATGATTGGCCAGTTGAAATTTCCTACGATTTCGATGAAGCGATTGGTGAGTGCGATGCCGTCATGATGCTCCGTTTGCAAATGGAGCGGATGAAGAGCGCCTTCTTTCCTAGCGCTCGGGAATATTCACGGCTATATGGCCTCGATCGAGAACGAATGAAGAAATCGAAGAAGAACCCTCTGATACTCCACCCTGGCCCGATAAATCGCGGTTTAGAAATCTCTGCTGACTGCGCTGACGATGTTGACTCAGTCATTCTTGAGCAGGTTGCAAATGGAGTGAGCGTGCGAATGGCTGTGCTGTATCTGCTACTAGGGGGTTCTCATGAGTAATGTGGAGAAAATTGCTAATAAACCAATTGTTATCCAGTCCGCTTATTCATTAGAGGGTAAGAAGGTTGATTTACGTATCGAATCTGGTGTGATTTCTGATATCAGCGAGGCGGGATCGCTCAAAGCTAGCGATGTGGATGTAATCAATGCAGAAGGATTGCAACTGCTCCCTGGTTTAGTTGATCTTCACACACACTTGCGTGAGCCAGGGCGCGAGGATGCAGAGACGGTCCGATCGGGTAGCGCTGCTGCGGCCTTAGGTGGGTTCACTGCAGTTCATGCGATGGCAAATACAGAACCAGTTGCCGATACTGCAGGCGTGGTCGAACAGGTGGTTCGACTCGGGCGTAAGGCAGGATATTGCGATGTCTTTGCCGTGGGCGCGGTAACTCAAGGTCTCAATGGTGCGCAATTGGCAGAACTTGGAGCAATGGCCCACTCAATGGCAAATGTCAAAGTTTTTAGCGATGATGGAAAATGCGTTTTTGATTCATTGGTGATGCGAAGAGCTCTCGAATACGTTAAACAGTTTGACGGAGTGATTGCCCAGCATGCCCAGGATCCCAGACTTACTGAAAATGCCCAGATGAACGAAGGTGTGGTCTCTGCGCGATTGGGATTGGCAGGATGGCCAGCGGTAGCCGAAGAGGCAATAATCGCCCGAGATGTACTTCTAGCCGAGCACGTTCAAGCCCGTTTACATATATGTCATGTCTCGACCGCAGGTAGCGTTGAAATCATTCGATGGGCTAAAGCGCGCGGGATAAAGGTGACGGCAGAAGTTACGCCACATCATCTTTTACTCACTGACAGCGCGGCCGAGAGTTATAACCCAGTCTTCAAAGTTAATCCTCCGCTTCGTACCGAACGTGATGTGCAGGCGCTCCGTACAGCGTTGGTGGATGGCACGATTGATATCGTCGCAACAGATCACGCTCCACATCCGAAAGAGAGTAAAGAGTGCGAATGGAGTGAGGCAGCCTGTGGAATGGTTGGCTTGGAAACAGCCCTTTCGGTTGTACAGGAGAGCATCATCGAAAGTGGACTCAGTAATTGGAAGACTATTGCAGAGCGTATGTCTACAGCACCGGCAAAAATTGGGCGTCTGACTCATCATGGTTTAGGGATCACAAAAGGCGCTCCGGCAAATATCGTCCTTTATGACACCGCTGCCCGGCGCACGGTGAGTGAGATAAGAAGTGCTAGCAAGAGTATGAACAATCCTTATTTTGATCGAACTCTGCCAGGACAAGTGATGTACACCTTCCTCCACGGCAACTTAGTGGTTGCAAAGGGAGATTTGGTCAATCCGTTATGAAGAATCGAAAGAGCGCATACCTAGTCCTTGATGATGGTCGAATATTTGAGGGGCAGGCGTGGGCAAAAGAAGGGGAGACTTTTGGGGAAGCAGTTTTTGCAACTGGCATGACCGGGTATCAAGAGACTCTGACTGACCCCTCCTATTTCCGTCAGATAGTGGTCATGACCGCTCCACACATCGGAAATACCGGCATGAACACCGTAGATGAGGAATCACGTCGAATCTGGGTTTCAGGATTTGTGGTCCGCGATCCATCGCGCATTTCAAGTAATTGGCGCTCTGAGCGGGATTTGGAGAGCGAATTAGCAGAGAGCGGCGTTGTAGGAATTTCAGGTATCGATACTCGAGCGCTCACTCGACATCTACGCGATTGTGGTGCGATGCGAGTGGGAATCTTTTCAGGTGAAACGATATCCCGAGAAGAGATGATCAGAAGAGTTCGTAAATCACCAGAGATGGTTGGGGCAAATCTCGTGGCCGAAGTATCAATTGAGAAGAAGTATGTAGTTCCAGCTATAGGTGAGAAAAGAGGAACAGTCGCGGCCCTTGATCTCGGAATTAAAGGTGCAACCCCTCGCCTCATGTCAGAGCGAGGAATCGAAGTACATATTTTTCCCTTCAATGTCACGCTTGACGAGTTACTGGCAGTGCGCCCGGATGGAATCTTTCTCTCCAACGGCCCAGGAGATCCATCAACCATGCAGACAACTGTTGAATTGGTCCGGGAGATCCTCCAGCGCGAGATTCCCGTTTTTGGAATCTGTTTTGGACATCAAATATTTGGTCGCGCGCTCGGTTTCGAAACGTATAAATTGCGTTTTGGCCATCGCGGCATTAATCAACCAGTTCTCGATAAAACTAGTGGCAAGGTAGAAATCACCGCACATAACCATGGATTTGCCGTTCAGGCGCCAACTGAAGGGGTATTCGATACAGTTTTTGGGAGAGGACGCGTTTCGCATATAAATCTCAATGACCAAGTAGTCGAGGGCCTTGAACTTCTCGACCGCCCAGGATTTAGCGTGCAATACCACCCTGAAGCAGCGGCCGGTCCCCATGATGCGGCCTATCTCTTCGATAGATTCTTGCATTTGATGGAAGGTAAACGCTGATGCCGAAAAGAAGCGATATCAAGAGCGTCTTGGTCATCGGGTCAGGACCCATCGTCATTGGACAGGCATGTGAGTTTGACTATTCAGGTACACAGGCATGTCGAGTTCTTAGATCTGAGGGTTTACGTGTAATCCTCATTAATTCCAATCCTGCAACGATTATGACCGACCCCGAGTTCGCTGATGCTACGTATATCGAACCCATCACCACCGAATTTGTCACGAAAGTGATTGAGAAAGAACGTCCCGATGCCCTTCTTGCAACCTTAGGAGGACAGACTGCGCTCAACACCGCGATAAGACTCCATGAAGCAGGAGTATTAGAAAAGTATGGGGTTCGTCTCATCGGTGCCAATGTGGAAGCAATCAATCGAGGTGAAAATCGCGAGATATTTAAGGGAATAGTTGAGAGTATTGGCGGCGAATCAGCTCGATCTCAGATATGTCACACCTTAGAGGAATGTATCGCTGCTGCTCATGAATTCAATTATCCGGTCGTTGTTAGACCTTCCTTTACGATGGGCGGACTGGGTTCAGGCATTGCTAAAGATGAATCAGAACTCCGAGAGATTGCTGGCGCTGGGCTCCGTTACAGCCCAACAACTGAGGTTCTCATCGAAGAATCTATTCTCGGATGGAAAGAATTCGAACTTGAGATGATGCGAGATTACAAGGATAACGTCGTTGTAATTTGTTCGATTGAGAATTTCGATCCCATGGGCGTGCATACTGGAGATTCGATAACAGTCGCTCCTGCTCTTACGCTTACCGATGTTGAGTATCAGAAATTACGAAACCTTGCTATCAACATCATCCGCTCTGTGGGGGTAGATACCGGCGGATGCAATATCCAATTTGCCGTCAACCCGCGCAATGGTCGAATAGTGGTGATCGAGATGAATCCACGGGTTTCCCGTTCGAGCGCGCTGGCATCTAAAGCGACAGGTTTCCCTATCGCGAAAATAGCAGCAAAATTGGCGATTGGGTATTCGTTAGATGAGATTCAAAACGACATTACGAAAGAGACTCCAGCTTCGTTCGAACCAACACTTGATTATGTGGTTGTAAAAATTCCACGGTTTAATTTTGAAAAATTTCCCGCCGCTGATCCTCGATTAACCACCACAATGAAGAGCGTGGGTGAGGCCATGGCGATCGGTAGGAGCTTCCCTGAAGCGCTACAGAAGGCGATGCGCTCACTCGAGAAGAAGGGATACACATTCGATTTCTCACCGGAAGGAGATCTCGAATATGAATTAGAGGCATCCAGAACCCCGACAGAAATGCGAATCCATCACGTTCAACGAGCTCTCTATCTCGGTGCTGGCGTTGCTAGAGTTCATGAAGCTTCAAAAATCGATCCCTGGTTCCTCGATCAAATCGAGCAAATAAATGAGATGGCTCGAGAATTGTCAGAGCCTGGAGAGTTGACCGCCATCTTATTGAAGCGTGCGAAGCGATTAGGTTTTTCAGATCACCAGATTGGCTCAATTGTCGCCTTGAAAGAGAGCGATATTCGCCGTAAGCGTGAGGGTTTTGGAATCCATCCTGTATACAAGACGGTGGATACGTGTGCAGCTGAATTCAAAGCGCTTACTCCATATCACTACTCCAGTTATGACGAAGAGAGTGAAGTAGAGCCACGGACAAAACCTGCAGTTCTTATCCTCGGAAGTGGACCAAATAGAATTGGGCAGGGAGTGGAATTCGATTACTCCTGCGTGCATGCGGCCTTCGCCCTAAAGTCGATGGATTATGAAACAATCATGATCAACTGCAATCCCGAGACTGTGTCAACAGATTACGACACCTCAGACCGACTTTATTTCGAGCCACTTACCTTTGAAGATGTAATGGAGATTTATCGAGCCGAGCTTGCAGTTGGACCGGTAGCAGGCGTAGTTGTACAACTCGGTGGGCAAACTCCCTTGGGGCTAGCCAAAGCGCTCGAGGATGCGGGTCTTCCAATAGTTGGTACCAGCCCTTCGGCTATCGACATAGCCGAAGATCGGGGAGAGTTCGGCGCTCTGCTAAATCGTGAACAATTGCGTGCGCCAGAATTTGGACTTGCCTATTCATATGACGATGCATCCGTGATTGCAGAGAGGGTTGGATATCCAGTACTCGTCCGGCCTTCATATGTTTTAGGTGGAAGAGGAATGGAAATCGTCTACGACGATGAAGCGCTAGCAAGTTATATTTCGCGCGCTACCGAGATTAGTCCTGACCATCCAGTTCTGGTAGATCGTTTCTTGGATCATGCAACAGAACTCGATGTGGATGCTCTATTCGACGGCCAGGAACTTTTCCTCGCTGGCGTCATGGAACATATCGAAGAGGCTGGAATACATTCAGGAGATTCAGCATGTGTTTTACCACCGGTGGACCTGAGTGCTGAGTCCTTGAGGGAAATTCGCCACGCTACCGAGAAGATTGCGCGAGGAGTGGGTGTACGAGGTTTAGTGAACATTCAATTTGCAATAGAAGATGGAACTCTCTTCGTACTAGAAGCAAATCCACGCGCTTCTCGAACTGTCCCATTTGTCAGTAAGGCAATAGGGGTGCCACTTGCTAAAGCTGCAGCACAAATCTCGTTAGGAAAGAGCATCGAACAACTTCGCGCTGAGGGCATGTTGCCAGAATCTGGAGATGGAAAGGCGCAGGGCATTAGCGTGAAAGAAGCCGTTTTGCCATGGAATCGTTTTAGGAAACGAGACGGCAGCGGAGTGGATGCGCTCCTTGGTCCAGAGATGCGTAGCACCGGTGAGGTGATGGGGCGAGATGAGAGTTTCGGTAAGGCATTTTCGAAATCGCAAAGTGCAGCATCAGGAGCGTTACCGAGCGCCGGAGCGGTTTTTGTCTCATTTGCAGATCGGGACAAGGTAGAAGGTATCCGTGGAACCAAGAAGCTCTTCGAATCCGGCTACAAACTTTTTGCAACTTCTGGAACTGCCAAAGCGTTAGCCAGAGAGGGAATCAACGTCGAGCAGGTACGAAAGTTCTCGGAAGGTAAAGGACCGAAGGGGGAGATGACTGCCCTAGATTTGATCGAAGGTGGGGTTGTCGCACTCGTGGTAAACACGCCATTTGGCTCAGGTCCACGTGAAGACGGGTGGCGTATTCGAACTTCGGCTGTTGCTCGAAGTATCCCGATCATTACTACGATTTCCGGGCTTAACGCCGCCGCGGAGGCGATGGCTGCTCAACATAATGGTGATTTCACCGTCACCTCGCTTCAGGAGTGGTTGCGATGAACGAAAAAACTTCTCGACCAGTGCAGGCAGAGTGCGAAATTATCTCCAATCGCAAAGTGGGGGCTTATCACCATCTCACCCTTGCCGCTCCAGGTATTGCAGAGGGGGCCAAGCCGGGTAATTTCATCGCGATAAGCGTCGGCGATAGCCGAACATCGATGCTCTTGCGCCGTTCATTTGCTATCTACCAATCGACCAGTCGTGGACCGTTTGGCGGCACAATAGAAATAATTGTTGCACCTCATGGCGATGGCAGTACCTGGATTACCGAGCGCGCAGTTCATGATCGGTTGAATGTGGTGGGGCCACTCGGAAATGCTTTCAAGCTACCTAAAGATCCCGTACGAGCGCTATTAGTGGGAGGTGGTTACGGTTCAGCACCACTCTTTCCATTAGCCGATCTCTTGCGTCAAAAGAATTCGAGAGTGGAGATGGCAGTGGGAGCCAGCACCGCTGAGCGCGTCTTTGCCCCCGTAGAAGGGAAACGTTCAGTCCACTCGCTAGCAATTGCGACTGAGGATGGAACTCTAGGAAGTAAGGGTCGAGTAACGGATTTATTTGATAATTCTTTGGCCAACATCGACATTGTCTATGCCTGTGGACCCATGGGGATGCTTAAGGCGCTCTCGACAATAGGAGATGCGGCCGGAGTGACTGTGCAATGCGCGGTTGAAGAGTCAATGGCCTGCGGAATAGGTCTCTGCATGACCTGCGTATTGCCGGTACGCGACAAAGATGGAACGTTAAAGATGTTGCGATCATGCGTCGAGGGACCGATCTTTGATGGCGCAGCGGTCGACTGGGATGGAATCGGAACCATTCCGCCGGGTACATATGGGGCGCCAAAATGACCCAGTCATCATTTGATTTCAGAACCACATTAGGCAGTGCACACTTACCTAATCCCATTCTCACAGCGAGCGGTTGCGCTGCAAATGGGAAGGAGCTCTCCGCATTCTTTCCATTGGAAGAGATCGGCGCTGTCGTCACTAAATCGGTGATGAACCACCCTCGCTCTGGAAGGGCAACGCCGCGCATGGCTGAAACCCCCAGCGGAATGCTCAACGCTATTGGTCTTCAAGGACCTGGTATCGACAATTTCTTGAGGGAAGATTTGCCATGGTTGGTTGAGCATGGAGCGCGCACAATCGTGTCGATTGCAGGGGAGAGCGTCGAAGAGTTTGCCGCCCTATCGAGAAAAGTTCGTAATGCACCAGGAGTGAGTGCGCTGGAGGTAAATATCTCTTGCCCTAATGTTGAGAATCGCGGTTTGGTCTTCGCCTGCGATAGATCATCAGCGCGCGAAGTTATCGAAGCAGTGAAACGAAGCGTTGGGAATTCCCTTCCGATAATCGCCAAGCTCTCGCCTGATGTCACGGATATCGTCTCTATCGCAGAGGAGGTAGTTTCCGCGGGTGCCGATGGATTGGCGATGATTAACACCCTCCTGGGAATGGTCATTAATACTGAAACGATGCGTCCTCATTTAGCAAACAAAACGGGCGGACTCTCAGGTCCGGCAATTCGACCAGTAGCGGTCCGTGCGATCTATCAGGTACATCAAGCGATGCCCAAAGTTCCCATTGTTGGAATGGGTGGAGTTCTCACCGGAAATGATGCTTTTGAGTTGGTACTCGCTGGTGCAAGTGCAATCTCGATCGGGACGGCAACTTTCCATGACCCATCTGCACCGGTTCGAATCAAAGATGAGCTAGAAGAACTTCTGATTTCCCGAGGATTCACAAGATTCTCTGATGCGGTGGGCTATGCACATAGGGGGCAATCATGAGTCGAATAGTTCTCGCTGTAGATACGACAGATCTAGAGGTAGCCGGTCAATGGGTAGAGGCTACGAGAGAGCATATTGCTATCATAAAACTTGGTCTTGAATTCTATTTAGCCCATGGAAGTTCTGGTGTTGAGAAGATACGGAGAAAAGCTCCTGAACGAAAACTTTTCCTCGATCTTAAACTTCACGACATTCCAAACACCGTTTCAGGCGCTGCACGCGCTGTTGCATCTCTGGAACCGCACTTCCTCACCGTTCACGCATCTGGCGGACCATCGATGATTGCAGCTGCTGCGAAAGGGCTTCCTGGTGGTGCCATCACTGCAGTAACACTCCTCACCTCACTCTCGGAGAGCGAGATCGGAGAATTAGGAATCTTAGGAAATTCTCAGGAAATTGTTATCAAGTGGGCAAAACTTGCAGTAGAGGCTGGCGCGAGGGCGATTGTTGCCTCACCGCAAGAAGTTTCATTACTTCGCTCCGCCCTCCCAGCCGATATCACGTTAATAACTCCTGGCGTTCGCCCAAAAGGTAGCCAAAGTGGCGATCAAGCTCGCGTGGCAACACCGAAAGAGGCTGTGGAATGGGGAGCTGACTATGTTGTCATCGGACGACCCATCACATCTGGAGAATCGCTTGCGGAGATTTCGCTCAACGCGAAGCGGATTAGTCAATCAATTTCTCAGTAAATTTGAAGGTGCCTTGATGATGAATATTGGTTACCGTTGAGGTGTGCCACTGCCCCCATTAAGTGATAGCGAACGAGCTGCTGCGCTTGAGGCTGCAGCGCGCGCTCGCAAGATTCGTGCTGAGATTAAAGCCGATTTAAAATCTGGAAAAAGAACGCTGAAAGATGTCATCGATATCGGTAAGAGCGATGGGGTCGTAGGGAAGATGAAAGTCAGCGTGCTCATCGAATCTCTTCCTGGAGTGGGCAAGGTTCGGGCCGCAGCCGTGATGGAGAGGATTGGCATCGCGGGTAGTCGCAGAATTAGAGGACTTGGCATTCATCAGACTCGCGAGTTATTGGCGGAGTTCCAACTACGCTAAGGGCGTGGAGCTCATAGTTCTCTCAGGTCCTGGCGGAGTCGGCAAGTCCACCGTCTCTGAATTCATCCGTCAAAACAGTGATGAAATATGGGTCAGTGTCTCTGCTACAACCCGACCGCCGCGACCAGGTGAAGTTGATGGCGTCGACTATTTTTTTCATAGCGAAGAGAGTTTTAAAAGGATGATTGCCGACCAAGAGTTCCTCGAATGGGCTCACTTTGCAGGAAATTATTATGGAACCCCCAAGGAACCAGTATTCGCGAAGATAGCCGAGGGTAGATCGGTCCTTCTTGAGATTGAGATATCCGGAGCGCGTCAGATTCGCGAGAATCAATCGAATGGGGCTCGAGCCTACCTAGTCTTTCTCGCGCCACCTACGATTTCCGAGTTGGAGCGACGCCTAGTAGGCAGGGGTACGGACTCTCCCGAGCGAGCAGCGCAACGACTGGAATTGGCACATGAAGAGATGGCTGCTAGCCACTGGTTCGACGAGGTCCTGGTCAATACCTCGGTCGAAGAGGTGGCGGCCAGGCTGATAACCTTGGCCTCTACCGGGCGTTAAAGGCGCTCACGGAAGGGCAGTGACCATATGATTCAGAGCGACGGCATCACCAATCCGCCTATCGACGATCTCTTGGCAAAGAGTGGCTCCAAGTACAGCCTCGTCCTCTTCTCCGCTAAACGTGCTCGCCAAATCAACGCCTATTACTCGCAGTTAAGCGAAGGGCTTTTGGAGTATGTCGGACCATTGGTAGAGACCCACGTTCACGAGAAACCCCTTTCCATTGCGCTCCGCGAAATCAACGGCGGTCTACTCACACTTGAGTCGCTTGAAGGTAGCGAGGGCGGCGCCACTACACCGCATGAGAGCGCGTAAGCGCGGCTGCGCTCATCATGTTTCCCCGCAGAGTAATCCTCGGTGTCACTGCCGGTATCGCTGCATATAAATCCTGCGAACTGCTCCGTCGCCTTCAGGATCGGGGCTTGGATATCACAGTTCTCCCTACCGAGAATTCATTGCACTTCGTTGGCGCCACCACCTGGGAGGCTCTCTCCGGCAAACGAGTCATTACCTCACTTTGGCAAGATGTAGCCAGCGGCGCTCATGTGGAGCTTGCCCGCGATACAGAACTCATTCTGATAGCACCTACCACCGCCGATTTCATCTCGCGTCTAACCCAGGGACGAAGCGATGACCTGCTCTCTGCGACAGTTCTCACCTCACAATCTCCAGTAGTTCTCGTACCTGCGATGCATCATCAAATGTGGACCAACCCAGCGACTCAAGCGAACATCAAGACGCTCCGCTCCCGTGGAATTATCGTGATGGAACCCGCGGAAGGACCGTTAAATAATGGAGATATCGGAGTCGGCCGATTCCCAGAGACCTTTGAAATAATTGATTTTCTCAACGAAATGGGTCTACTCAAGAGCGATTTGATTGGAAAGAAGTGTGTAGTTACTGCTGGTGGTACACGCGAAATGATAGATCCGGTCCGATTTATCGGAAATCTCTCCTCTGGTAAACAAGGAATCGCGTTGGCCAAGGAGGCAGCAAGCAGGGGCGCTCACGTCACGTTAATTGCGGCCAATATCGAAAGAAGCCTCATTCCACAGGATAGTCGTATCGCTGTAGTCAATGTTCAATCTGCCAACGATCTGTTCACAGAGCTCTCTTCTATTACAGAGTTCGATGCCTTATTCATGGCTGCTGCTGTTGCTGACTATCGACCAGCGGAAGTCAGTCAACGAAAAATCAAGCGAGCTGGTTCTGCTCTCTCATTAAAGCTAGTGGAAAATCCAGATCTCATCGCGACCTTCACGGCGGATTATCGTGGCCGAGGGGGGCAAGGAAAGATTATTGCTTTCGCAGCTGAAAGTGAAATGGAGTTAGAGAGCGCACGGGGAAAATTGATCCGCAAAGGGGCCGATTACCTTTTTATCAATGATGTTCTCTCCCAGAAGGTCTTCAATTCTGAAAGCAATGGTGGAACTCTCCTCTCTAAGAGAGGCGATAGTTGGAGCTTCGAGTATCAATCAAAAGACACGCTAAGCGGGAAGTTGTTAGATATTCTCTCTAAAGCGCTAGGTTAGGCCAGTGCCAAATCGACTCTTTACCTCTGAATCGGTGACAGAAGGCCATCCAGATAAGATGGCCGATCAAATATCAGATTCCATTTTGGATGCATTCCTAAGCGTTGATCCCAAGAGCCGAGTAGCAGTTGAAACGTTATTGACTACTGGACAAGTTTACGTTGCTGGTGAGGTAACCACCTCTGCTAACCCCGATTTGATGTCTCTGATTCGTTCAGTGATTCTTGATATCGGATATGACAGCAGCGAACGCGGTTTCGATGGCAACTCATGCGGCATCAGCCTTTCATTGGGAAAACAATCACCGGATATTGCACAGGGGGTAGATGCAGCGTTGGAGGAGCGAACAGAAGAGTCGAGCGATCCATTGGATCGTCAGGGCGCTGGTGATCAAGGGTTGATGTTCGGTTATGCATCTGACGAGACTCCTGAATTGATGCCGCTTCCTATCGCTATTGCCCATGCTCTCTCACACGAGCTGGCACAAGTACGCAAGAGCGGAAAATTGACATACCTCCGCCCAGATGCAAAGACACAAGTGACAGTCGAATATGATGGAAATGTTGCGACTCGTCTTGATACGTTGGTGATTTCAACTCAACATGATCCAGAAGTGGATTTGAACTCTACGCTGCCCAACGACCTTCGCCGCCATGTAATCGACCCTGTATTAAGTAGATACGATCTTGATACCAAAGATATGCGCGTTTTGGTTAATCCAACGGGAAGATTTGTACTTGGCGGACCTATGGGCGATGCTGGACTGACTGGCCGTAAAATTATCGTCGATTCGTATGGTGGCATGGCTCGTCATGGCGGCGGCGCTTTTAGCGGGAAAGATCCTTCAAAGGTCGACCGTTCCGCCGCATATGCAATGCGCTGGGTTGCCAAGAATATAGTCGCTGCCGGATTAGCGAAACGATGCGAAGTGCAAGTGGCATATGCGATAGGCAAGGCTCAACCAGTCGGATTATTTGTAGAAACTTTTGGGACCGAAACTATTGGCGTCGAGAAGATTCAGAACGCAGTGAGTCAAGTATTCGACCTTCGCCCGGCTGCAATAATTCGCGATCTCAACTTGTTACGCCCGATTTATCGAAAGACGAGCAATTACGGCCACTTTGGTCGCCAACTCCCTGAGTTCACGTGGGAGCAGAGCGATAGAGTGGAGCAATTGCGCAGGGCTACCAGCTAGATTCGTTTCGATTCTCGAACCCCGAGCAAGGTGGGTGGGGGTGCCGGTGAACAGTGAGCAGTGAGCAGAGAATGAATGAACAGGTCGCACCACTTCGCTTGAAGCGTGAAAAAGTTGTAACTGCGCCACCTGCGCTCGCAAGCAAACTGCCGATTGCCAGCATTTTGGTTGATACTGGACTCCTACATCTTGATCAAGAGCTAGATTTTCTGGTTCCGCAAGAGCTCTCCGAGCATCTCACTCCTGGAACTTTGGTCAAAGTACCATTTAATCGAAAACGAGTTCTTGGAATTGTTCTCTCACGGAAAAGCACCTCTCCTTATGCCGGACGACTCCGATTTGTCTCGGAACAAATCCGTTCCTTTCCTCTGGTGACTCCCACCATACTGACGTTGGTTACTGAAGTAAGCCAGCATTATGGGGGAAACCGGTGGGACACTCTCCGATATGCACTTCCAAATTTTTCGAGTAAATCAAAAAAATTGGAGAGCAGCACTGAGATACCGAACAAACCCGCAAGAGCAGTAACACCTGAATCAGTAGATAATCGATATTCGGAGTATTTTTGGCGAGCTTTGCAGGAAAGACCGAGCGCGCAGAAACAGATTCGTGCATTTTGGCCCGCTCCTCCTGCGGAGAACCCTCTGCTATTTCTTGAGAAACTAATGGAAAACACGGTCCGAAGTGTCCTATTGGTGATGCCAGATTATGTAGATGTTCAACGAATGTTTGAATTGCTCACATCCACCAACAGACATTCCGGAAAGAAGGTCGTCACTTGGCATTCTCAAATGACCCGAAGTGAACGAGAAAATACTTTTCTACAGATTCTTCAATCAGAAGAGATCGTGGTCCTTGGAGTAAGAGGATCACTCTTCTTGCCGATTAATAATCTCGATTTGATAATGGTCTGGGAGGAGTCAAACGAAAGTCACTCCGAGCCACGTTCTCCCTATTTCCATGGGCGCGAGGTGGCAATTATGAGAGCTAACATTGAAAATACGCACCTCATTCTTGCTGGCTTTTCACCCTCCATGCGCTCGGCGAGTTATATTGAAAAACGCGCTCTAATTCCGCTCACCTTCAAGGCGGGACATGGCGCACAATCGAGTATCTCGGTTGAGGCTATAAACAATCGGAATTCTCCGGTGGAGAGTGGACGAATCTCTTCAAGGGCTTGGCGAACAATAAAGTCAGGGCTAGAGAGCGGGCCGGTCTTGATTCAGGTTCCTGTTCGGGGGTATATCCAATCACTCTCATGCTCAACTTGTCGAAACAGAGCCCTCTGCTCCTGTGGGGGAAAATTGGTTCTTACTCATGATGCGGGAGCTCCAACCTGCACTCTCTGTCATGACCTGAAACGATCGTGGAATTGTTCTTATTGCCATAGCCAGCGATTGCGTCAAAGCCAAATCGGTGACCTACGAATAGCTGAAGAACTAGGGCGCGCTTTCCCCAATCAAAGAGTGGTTTTCTCAAATCGCGACCACCGGATTCCAAGCGTTCCTGACGAACCTACGATCGTAGTGACAACACCTGGAGCCGAACCAGTGGCGCAAAATGGGTATGGAGCCATTGTGGTTCTCAACTCACAACTTCTTCTTGACCGCGCAACTCTTGATTCTGAGGTTGAGACGCGAAACCGATGGTTTTACCTAGGGTGCATGTTGAAGCAGAAGGGCATCATTTATGTAGATTGCGATTATGCCAATCGAAATATTCAAGCGCTCGTGCGCTGGGATCCGATTGGTATAGCTCTCACAGAACTAGGTGAGAGAAGGAATTTGCTCTTACCTCCAACTGTAAAGGCTGTCGAAGTATCTGGTGAATTAGATGCTGTTACAGAAGTAGTGCGTAATCTCCCCGAAAACGTTCTGGTTTCACATCCGTTAATCTCACGCACTGGGGAGAGCGTGGTGTTAATTCGAGCAAAAGCGCGCGAATCGCAGGCGTTAATCAGTGAAATCTTCCGCCGCATAAAGCATCAATCGGCATCTGGCGCGCGGGTCGCTCGCGTTAAAATTGACCCAGTTTCTCTCTAAAAAGGTAATATAACCAGGTGGCAATTCAACCAATCCGTCTCTTTGGCGATCCAATATTGGCGACTAGAGCGCAAGAGGTTGATAATTTTGATAAAGAGATTCGGCAATTGGTAGAAGATCTCGCCGACACAATGCTTGATGCCCCAGGGGCGGGTTTAGCTGCACCACAAATCGGAGTTTCTCTCAGGGTCTTCACCTGGTCAATTGATGATGAGGTAGGGCATCTGATCAATCCCGTGCTCTCTCTTGGCGAGGAGGAGCAAGATGGAGATGAAGGGTGTTTATCTATCCCGGGTTTGACCTATCCGTGTAAAAGAGCGTTCACGGTAGTTGCTGACGGTTTCACGATGCATGGTGAACCGGTGCGGCTAGTCGGGGAGGAATTACTGGCCAGAATATTTCAACATGAGACTGATCACCTGAATGGCATTCTCTTTGTTGATCGCTTGGATAGTGAAACCAGAAAACTTGCGTTGAAGGATATAAAAGATAGTGAGTGGTTCGGCTTGAACCCTCCCCAAATAAGGTTTTCACCACACGCAACTGGTGGCCTGGGCCTCTAGTGCGCGTAATACTCGCTGGCACTCCGTCATTGGTTTTACCAATTTTCGATTCTGTGTTTCACAGCGGAGCTGAAATTCTCTCTGTCATAACGAATCCACCCAAATCTCGGGGGAGAAGTGGTGCGCTCTCACCATCACCAGTAAGCGTGTGGGCAAGGGAGAGTGGGCTCTGCGTCTATGAAGAGAGCAATTTAGAGGGAATTCGCAACCTTCTACCCTCTGCAGATGTTGCATTGGTCGTAGCTTTCGGGCAGTTGATCCCTGAAGATCTCCTCACTCTTCCCAAGCGTGGTTGGGTCAATATTCACTTCTCACATTTGCCACAGGCCCGTGGGGCAGCTCCGGTACAACGGTTGATTGAAGCGGGAGCAGAAATGATTGGATACAGTGTTTTTCAACTCGACCAAGGAATGGATACCGGTCCGATCTTTTTTCAGAGCAGGGAAGTGCCCATCTCTGGATTGACAACTGGAGAGGTGTGGGAGATTCTCATTAAAGAGGCTGCCAATGAAATTAATGTAATTTTGTCGAGGATTTGCGAGGGGGAACCGCCAATCCCGCAAAGTGAATATGTAGGAAGAGTGGCGCTAGCCCCAAAGATCTCCACCGAAGAAGCGAAGATCGCTTGGAGTCAATCTAGTGATCGAATAGTCGGAAAAATTTTGGCATTTAATCCAAGGCCAAGCGCTTGGACTTCTTTCCGCGGGGAGCGTTTTTTAGTTCATCGGGCCATTCGCGCTGAACAAAAGGATGAAGCAGCGCTTGCATCTCGAGCAGCACTCACATTAGGTGAGATTGTCAGAGTAGATGCGGGTGTATTTGTGGCCACTGGCTCTGGATTTATACGTCTTGCTGAGGTGCAGCCAGCCGGGAAAAGAAAAATGTCCTGCGAAGAATGGTTGCGGGGAGTAACTCTGGGCATTGGCGAGAAATTTGAATAAACGAAGGCCAGAGCGTATTGATTCAGGCTTTGAGTCGAGAAACTTAGCCCTCGGTGTGCTTTTGAAAATCGAAGCGCACGATGGATATGCCAATTTGGTGCTACCAAGCGAGCTACGACGATTCCCACTCGAAGCACGAAATGCTGCGTTCGTCACCGAACTTGTTTATGGCACTCTCCGTAAACGCCTCTTCTATGACAAGGTGATTGAGAGCGCCGCATCGCGAAAAATCGGGAAAATCGATCGAACCCCGTTAAATATCCTTCGAATAACTGCTCATCAGTTACTCACGCTACAAACCCCGCCGCATGCTGCCGTTGATTCAGCGGTCCGGCTGGTGGTGCGAAATAAGTCAGGATCGGCATCAGGGTTTGTTAATGCGATATCTCGACGAATCAGTGAGAAATCTGAGTCAACTTGGATTGATAACTTGAGTGAAGGATTAAATGAACTAGAGAAGCTCTCACTCGAATATGCCCATCCACAATGGATAGTGGAGAAATATCTCGAACGTTTAGGGGATATGGAGTCCGTCAAACGAGAGTTGGCAGCAAATAATGTCAATCCACGGACGACGGGAGTGATCTATCCCGGTCATCAGTGGTCGAGGCAGTCGCTCTCTAATAGCCAAGAGAGCCACTGGTCCTCGAGCTGCCGATATTTAGAGGGTAACCCTGAGCAATTCGAGGAAATTCGTAACGCCCACGGCGGGGTGCAAGATCAAGGCTCTTTTTTAGTAGCGCAGGCGCTCTCATTGGCGGCTAGCTCGGAAGATGGCCCGGAAGATGGCCCGAAAGTTGGCATCTGGGTTGATCTCTGTGCTGGGCCAGGGGGTAAAGCAGCGTTGCTCAGTCGTTGGGCGGGCCACTCCTCGGCCAACTTCCTCGCCCTTGAGATATCTGAACATAGGGCGGGGCTGCTCACTCGCATGACCGATCAGGTTGTCATCGCAGATAGTCTCAAGGCCCCCATCCGCCCGGGGAGCACATCGGTCATTCTTCTTGATGCGCCATGTTCTGGATTAGGTGCGCTCCGAAGGCGCCCTGATGCACGGCACCGAAAAAAACCAGAAGAATTGGCCGATCTCGCTGATTTGCAGCGAAAGTTGATGAAGGCGGCAGTAGAACTGCTTTCAGCGGGCGGAATCTTAGGGTATGTAACTTGCTCACCTGTTGGTGAAGAGACGACAATGAATAGAGATTGGCTTCTTGAGCAGGAGAAAAACCTTGAACTTTTAGATGCTCGAAAGTACATGCCCAAAAATATGGAATTAGCGGAGAATTTTGATATCCAATTATGGCCAGGTTTGCATGGGACTGATGCAATGTATCTTGCGCTCTTTCGAAAGAAACCCTCTGCGGCGATAGGATGAATCTGTGACTGTGCGAATAACACCAAGTATTCTCAATGCAGACTTTTCACGATTAGATGAAGAGATTGCGCGAGTTGCAGATGTCTCTGATTTGATCCACCTTGACATCATGGACAATATTTTTGTTCCAAATTTTACTTTCGACTTCGACAAAGCGGCAAAAATAATTGAGAACTGCCCGATTCCAGTCGACTCTCATCTCATGGTTATAGAGCCCGAGAAAGCAGCGCCTCGTTTTGCAGAGATGGGCTCAGCGAGCGTGACCTACCACTTTGAAGCTGCAATCAATCATCGACAGATTATCGAAGATGTACATGGATTGGGCTCTCGAGTTGGCATCGCTCTAAAACCTGGAACAGCACTTTCGGTTCTTGATGACTACATCGGATTAATAGACATGATTCTGATCATGACTGTGGAACCAGGTTTTGGTGGACAGAGTTTCATGAATGAAATGTTGGAAAAAGTACGCCAGGCGCGTAAGCGTTTAGGAGTAAATGATCGAGGGGTTTGGCTACAGGTTGACGGTGGAATTTCACCAAGCACGATAGAGGTAGCGACAGAGGCGGGCGCCGATACCTTTGTGGCTGGCTCGGCTGTATACAAGGCAGAAGATCCTGCAAAAATGGTCACTTTGCTAAGAGAGCTAGCAACACAGAGATAACCCGAGCGAAATCATCCGCATGAGCTCTTAACCTTGAGTTACCCTTGCGTTATGAAAAGTTTTGACGATTTATGGGATGAACTGTCCGACCGAAATTACACAGATGGTCCCGATCAGTCAAGCACAACCGGCAAGTTACTTGCATCCGGCGTACATGGGATAGGAAAAAAGATAGTTGAAGAAGCTGCCGAAGTGTGGATGGCCGCTGAATATGAGAGTGATGAGAATTTAGCTAATGAGATCAGTCAACTTCTTTATCACCTTCAGGTTTTAATGTTGGCTCGTGGGATTGAAATCGAAGATGTCTATGAAAAATTGTAGAGTCACCATATGTTAAAAATCGCTCTTCCAAATAAAGGTGCTTTAGCGGATGAATCAGTTCGAATCCTCAATGATGCTGGATATCGCCAACGGAGTGATTCTCGCGATCTCATAACCATAGATTCTGAAAATGGAATCGAGTTTTATTATCTTCGTCCACGAGATATTGCAATCTACGTTTCTTCAGGTGAACTAGATTTAGGTATCACCGGTGAGGATTTACTCATAGACTCTGGTGTACATGCAGAGATTGTTTTGAAATTAGGTTTTGGTAGATCCACCTTTAGATTTGCACTTCCCGTCACATCCTCCCAGGGCGCCACTGTCAAAGACCTCAATGGCAAGAGAATTGCTACGGCATATCCGGGAATCTTGGCAAAAGCGTTAGAGGATTCGAAAGTGAAAGCCGAAATCGTTCCCCTGGATGGCGCAGTAGAGAGTTCAATCAAGCTCGGAGTTGCCGACGCTATTGCAGATGTAGTCTCTACCGGGACAACCCTTCGACAAGCGGGCTTGGCAGTTATCGGTGAACCGATCCTTGAGAGCGAGGCTGTTCTCATTAGCGCTAAAGATGAGAGCGAAGAATCGGCCAATCTTATTCGTCGAATCAGTGGCGTGATTATTGCTCGTCAATACGTCTTGATGGATTACGACATCAAGAGTGATTTGATTGATCAAGCTTGCACCATCACACCGGGATTTGAATCACCAACAATTTCGCCGCTACGCACAGAAGGTTGGTCTGCTGTCCGAGCAATGGTGCCGCGAAAGAGTGCGCAACGGGTCATGGACGATCTCTGGACTTTAGGGGCACGAGGGATTTTGGTGACTGACATCCACGCCTGTCGTCTTTGATCTACTGAGCGACTTCATTTCGAGGTATACCTAAGAGATATAATACGGTATCTAAATATGGAGTGGTTACCGAAGTGTCAGCAGATTCGCGCACTAATGGTTTTGCGTTGAAGGCGACGCCTAAACCAGCTAAAGCAATCATGTCCAAATCATTAGCACCATCACCTATTGCAACGGTATCGGTGAGGTCAACATCGGCAAGCACCGCAAACTCTCGGAGCGCCGATGCTTTACCGGCTCGGTCGATAATCTCACCAAGGACCTTGCCGGTGAGCTTTCCATCAATAATTTCCAGCCTATTCGCTGCCATGAAATCGATTCCCAACTCATCGGCAATAGGCTTTATGACTTCAATGAATCCGCCTGAGACGATACCCACTTTATGATGCAACTTCTTGAGAGTACGAACCAAAGTACGAGCACCTGGAGTGAGAGTTATCTGCTTTCGCACCTCGTCAATTACCTCGGCGGGCAAACCTTCAAGAAGCGAGACTCTTTCGGTTAGTGCTTGCGCAAAATCCAACTCTCCATTCATCGCGCGAGAGGTAATCTCTTTGACTCGCTCTTCGACATTTGCTTGGGCTGCGAGCAATTCGATGACTTCTTGTTGGATCAACGTCGAATCGACATCAAGCACTACTAGTTTCTTGGCCCGACGTTGTAAGCCCCCGGATTGGACGCCTATATCCACCGGCGATTGGTTGGCTAATGTAGCGAGAGGTTTCTTGATTCGATCGACTCCGACGCTGGATACCAGTAACTCAAGAGCGGTAACGGGGGAATGAGCGATTCTGAAGATTCTCTCGATGTTACCGCCATGCTCTCGAACGATTCCCGCGATCTTCCCTAGAGTGCCAGCAGTTAATTCCTGTCCCATAACAGTGATGTGAACTGAAGGGTTTTCAGATTCTGCTGGCTCCGCATGGTGATCACCCTCTTGCGCACGAAATTCCAGGCCACGTTCTTGCGCGCACGCGCTGAGCGCATCCAAAGCCAGCGAGCGCGAAGAGGCATCGATTTCCAGTGCCAGCGTCAAAATCAAATGGCCATGAATGATGACCTGCTCCATATCGGAAATAGCATGAGCCAGCTGTATCGCATCTAGACTCTCGAGGAGCGCCTCTGTGATTCCTGGCCTATCCATGCCACTGACAATCACCACGGTGCTCATGGCTCAAGGTTATCTTTCGCCACCACATCCAGGAGTCAGGTTCTAGAAGCGACTTTCACTCCACCTCGTGCGGTAGGTTCTCCATTTGTGTCGGTGCTTAATTTCGCCCAGGTGACCCTCCGAAGAGGAGCAAAGGAGATTCTCCATCCGCTCGACTGGCGCGTGGAGGAAGGTCAACGATGGGTGATTCTTGGCCCTAATGGGGCCGGAAAGACCACATTGATTCAAATTGCTGCAACCTTGCTCCACCCCACATCAGGCAGCGCCGAGATCCTTGATGAGCGGCTAGGGCGAGTAGATATCTTTGAATTGCGCCCCCGAATTGGTCTAGCAAGCGCAGCGCTCTCAGATCGAATCCCACCGGATGAGCGTGCCGTAGATGTGGTGATGACTGCTGCGTACGCAGTTACCGGGAGATGGCGCGAGTTATATGACTTGTGGGATGAATCGCGTGCACTGGCCTTACTTTATCAATTCGGGGTGGGGGATCGTAAAGATCAATTGTTTTACACGATGAGCGAAGGGGAGCGTAAGCGAGTGCAAATAGCGCGAGCGCTCATGCCCGATCCAGAACTGCTAATCCTTGATGAACCAGCGGCAGGACTGGATCTTGGCGCGCGCGAGGATCTCGTGCGGCGACTCTCCGCATTGGCTCTCGATCCTTCCTCTCCAACGAGCATATTGGTAACTCATCATGTCGAAGAGATTCCTTTTGGAACAACCCACGTATTACTTATGAGGGAAGGGCAGATCGTTGCCGCAGGGCCGATTATGAGCACCCTCACCCCAGATACGTTATCAGCAACTTTTGGAATCCCTATTTCGCTTGCATACGACGGTCAGCGTTGGTTCGCTCGAGCGTGATCTCTGAACGTGCATCCAAGTTGGGAACCAGTACTAGCGCCTCATCGCGCTCTGATTGATTCGTTACTTAGTCAAATAGCAACTCAGGAATATTTTCCCGAGAGCAACCAAATCTTTCGCGCCTTGGAACTTCCCATGGAAAAGGTCCGTGTGATTATTTTGGGTCAAGATCCATACCCAACCCCTGGGATGGCTGAAGGATTAGCTTTCTCTATTCCCGAAAATTCAGAGAAGATTCCTCCCTCCTTGCACAATATTTTTACAGAGTATGTATCTGACCTTAACCTTCCTCGGCCACGTACTGGTCATCTGGGTAAATGGGTTGATGTAGGAGTTCTCTTACTCAATCGAATTTTGACTGTTTCCCCTGGGGCGCCGTTATCTCATCAAGGTTTAGGTTGGGAACGGGTCACCGATTCGCTCATGGAGATATGTGCAGAATCTGCGCCTTCAATCCCGATAATTTGCTGGGGTAAAGCGGCTCAAGTTGCTGCCGAGAAGAACGGTTTTCCGCACTCCGCCATCTTTGCATCGCCGCACCCCTCGCCGCTCTCTGCATATCGGGGCTTCTTCGGTTCTCGACCTTTCAGCTCAGTAAATGATTACTTGATGAAAGCTGGTCTTGATCCCATTGATTGGAGACTATAAAAAATCCCCGGTGCCACCTTTGCGGTGACACTGGGGATTTTTGCGATTATTTAGCTAGCCAATCCACGAACGAATCGGAGAGCTGAGGAAGTAGATCATGAAGAGCAGAGAGGTGACCCAGAGCAATGGATGAACATCTTTGCTACGACCTTGTACCGCACGAATAACTACGTGAGAGACGAAGCCAGCTCCAATACCTACAGAGATGTTGTAGGAGAATGGCATTAAGATGATTGTTAAGAAGGCAGGAATACCTATTCCTAGATCCTGCCAATCGATTGCCTTAACTTGCGCCATCATGAGGAATCCAACGACCAAAAGTGCTGGAGTTGCAGCCTCGTAGGGAATCACCGCTACCAATGGAGCAAGGAAAGTGGTGAGGAGGAAGCAAATACCAGTGACAACCGAAGCCAAACCAGTTCGCGCACCTTCACCAACACCTGATGCTGATTCGATATACGAAGTGTTTGATGAGATTCCGGCTGCGCCACCTGCTGCGGCAGCAATAGAGTCAACGATAAGAATCTTGTTAGCGCTCTGAACGTTGCCCTCTGAATCAGTGAGTCCTGCTTGGTTTCCGATAGCTGTCATCGTTCCCATGGTGTCGAAGAAGTCAGCCAAGAGAAGGGTGAAGACTAAGAGAAGAGCGGCAAGGAAACCGGTCTTGGGATTGGTGAACGCTCCGAAGATATCTTCGAAACCAAGTCCGAGCGTGTCAAAGCGCGGAGTTGCTACGAGGTTATCAGGGATGATTGGAGTATTAAGGCCCCATCCACGTGGGTTGGATTCTGTTGGGCTAACGAAACTATTTCCAATCTTGAATGCACTCTCAAGGATGATTGCAAGTATTGTGGAAACGACGATTCCAATAAGGATTGCACCCTTAACTTTGCGGACCATCAGAATGATGGTGAGGAAAAGTCCGAGCGCGAAGACCACGATTGGCCAACCTACGAGTTGACCACCATCGCCGAGCTCGAGCGGCACTGCCGAAGGTTTAGAATTAGCGCTTCCCCAGACAACGTTTGGCGTACGACGTACGAAGCCGCTATCGACAAGTCCGATCAGTGCGATGAAAAGACCAATACCGACAGAGATTGCCACCTTCAATGGCGTGGGAATCGCTTTGAAGACCGCGACGCGGAAACCGGTGAGAACCAGAATCAAAATCACTATGCCTTCTATGAGAACCAAACCCATCGCTTGCGCCCAGGTTGAATTCTTGGCAATGGAAACCGCCACAAAGGTGTTGAGACCTAGACCAGTAGCAAGAGCTAATGGGAAGTTGGCAACTGCGCCCATGAGGATGGTCAAGAGACCAGCGATGAGTGCGGTGCCCGCGGCGACGATGATGATGGCGTTGGTTCGATCCCCGCCACCAATGAACTGACCGGCACCATCTGTTGTCGCCAGAATCAAGGGGTTCAGCGCCACGATGTATGCCATCGTGAAGAATGTGACTAACCCACCTCGAATCTCTTGGCCAACAGAGGATTTCCGTTCGGATATCTTGAATAACGATTCGAGCATGTATCCCTCTCAACTATTTTGGTTTCGGGGGTGTTTACGACCCCGCCACGAAATGACGGCTCGTGAATACCGAGGGAAGGCCTTCAACCTACCCCCAGGCTCAGCCAATTTTCAGTTACTGGGGAGTATTTCTGATCAGGTGTCCTAACAGGGTTAACCAGAGGGCAATCGAGGCGCCTATACCCAGCGCAAAGGCGAGAGTGCCAAACCCCACTCGCCCTCCCAAGAGCCATCCCAGAGCCAGCACCGACCCCTCGATCGATGCTCGAACCCGCGCTACCGAGAGCCCGCTGGAGTAGTGAATTGCAGTCATGAGCCCATCCCGGGGCCCCGGTCCTAAACCACAGGTGAGATAGAGCGCTGAACCTCCACCAACGAGCGCGATACCCAGGAGTACCAGCGCAATTCGCAGCCCGAGATTGGCAGGGACCGGGGTCCAGGCAACGGTGAGATCAATTGCTATCGCGATGACGAGAATGTTGGCCACTGTTCCTACTCCTGGACGTTGTTTGAAAGGAATCCAGAGAAGTAAGACTGCGGTAGAGACAAGAAAGGTTGCCCAACCAATCGCAATTCCCAAACGAAGTGAAAGACCTTGAGCCAGAACGCTCCACGGAGCATTGCCTAGGTGGCTGACGATCAAAAGTCCATCACCGATTCCGAAAATAACGAGTCCAATGGTCAAGATCAGAGATCGAGAAGGAGAAAGTTGCCACTGATGGCTCGCACGCCAGGGGGTATATGGAATCGAGTGAGAGAAGAACCTACGCACCTTCTCAAGGGTAGTCGCGTACCCTATGAAGGTGAAATCACTTGAAGTTTCCTACTTCCAATCGATTCTCACCGGAATTCTTCAGGGCTTCTCGGAGTTATTTCCTATTTCCAGCTTAGGCCACTCTGTGCTGGTACCTGCCTGGATTGGAGGAAGTTGGAGAGATTTCCTTACCAATGAGACCTCTGGGGAGTCGCCGTATCTGTTGATGATCATCGCCCTGCATCTAGCGAGCTCGCTCACATTAATTTGGTTCTTTCGCAATCGTTGGCTCGTGCTGATTAAGGCATTCTTCACTAGCATTCAGAAACGACGGAATTTTGATTCCTCTGAGCAATTAATTTGGAAGATAATTCTGGCCACCATTCCGGTTGGAGTGTTAGGAATTCTCTTTCAAGATGAAGTAGGAGAACTCTTCAGCGATCCTTATGCTGTTGGTGGTTTCCTATTTCTCAACGGCTTGTTACTTGTTGCCATTGAAATCTATAAAAAATCACGGATTACCAGGGAGCTTACCGATACTGAGAAGATTGGTAATGGCCAAGCATTGGTAATTGGTATCGCGCAATCAGCTGCGCTCTTTCCAGGAATAAGTCGTTTTGGAATCACGATGTCAGCAGGTTTGGCACGAGGCCTATCCCACTCGGCAGCATCGGATTTTGCTTTCCTTATCGCTACACCTGTCATAGTGGGAGCGAGTATTTTGAAGCTTCCAAAACTCTTCGACCCAGAAATCTCTCATATTCTGGGTCCAGTCCTCGTGGGTTCAGTTGTTTCTGCAATCTGCACCTATCTCTCTATCGCATTCTTAGTTCGATGGTTTAAAACCCACACTCTCTATCCTTTTGCGATTTACTCTCTGATTATCGGCGCGCTTTCTTTCTGGCGATTCTCATGATTGGAACGCTTGTCAATGTTCTCACTATTCTTTTAGGAACCTTCATTGGTGTAGCAGTTGGATCCAAGATTTCCAACAAGACGCGAACTCTGATTACCGATGCACTTGGTCTAGTCACCTTTATAAGTGGCGCGAGCGCTTGTGCTGCTCTTTGGAATAGTTCATATGTAAAAGCGGTAGGTTCAGGAAAACCGATTTTGATTACCCTTGGCGCGCTACTCATTGGTGGCGTTCTTGGATCTTTGCTCCGAATAGAGGAGCGACTAGACAGAGTGGGAGAGCGGCTCAAGCTCCGTTTTGCGAGTGAAGGTGACTCGGACTTTGTCACCGGCTTTGTTACCGCTTCTCTAATCTTCGTTATTGGTCCAATGGCTATTTTGGGAAGTATTAGCGATGGATTAGGTAACGGGAATGAGCTGCTGATTCTCAAAAGCATTATGGATGGTTTCGCAGCCATTGCTTTTGCTGCTGCCCTGGGTTGGGGTGTTGCAGCATCGGCTTTGAGCGTACTTATCTATCAAGGCGCATGGAGCGCCGTCGGCGCGATACTCGGAAGCGTGCTTCAGGATTACCAGATAGATGCAATCACCGGCGTTGGGGGATTGCTGCTCATCGGGATTGGTTTGAAACTATTGAATATCAGAAGCATTGCTATCGGGGATATGTTACCCGCGCTCTTTATCGCCCCAATCTTAGCTACCGTAGTAACCACTGTGCTCTGAGATCCGGTTGGGGTTCTCAGAAACTAGAGGCATCAATAACGAAGCGATATTTGACATCGCTTGCAACGGTGCGCTCCCAGGCTTTATTGATGTAATCGGGCTGGATCAATTCGACATCACTGACGATCTGATTGCTTCCACAGAAATTTAACATCTCTTGGAGTTCCGGTACTCCACCAATCATCGAGCCAGCAAGTCTTCGACGCTTACCAAGGAGCACTCCTGCGGGAACCTGATAGGGCTTTCCGGGTAGCCCAATCAGCACGAGAGTTCCATTAAGTCGCAAGAGCGAGAGATATTTTTCAAGGTCAACATCAACTGAAACCGTGTTGAGTATGAGATCGAAAGAGCTGCCGTTCTTCTTGAAATATTCCTCGCTAGGGTTTGCGACAAAGTCATCTGCACCCATCTCGAGCGCATCACTCTTCTTGCGTTCGGAGTGGCTAAAGACTGTGACATGCGCACCCACAGCGTGGGCGAATTTAACCCCCATATGTCCGAGACCACCAAGACCAATGATGCCCACCTTCTTGCCAGGCCCAGCCTCCCAATGACGAAGTGGTGAATATAGAGTGATGCCCGCACACATCAATGGCGCAACACCTGCTAGATCGAGATTCTCGGGGACCGAAACCACGTAGTTCTCATCGACAACAATCAAGTTGGAGTAACCTCCATAAGCTACAGTGGTGCGATCCCGTTCAATTGTGTTGTACGTGCCGGTCATTCCCTCTGCGCAATATTGTTGTAGACCCGCTCTGCAGTTCTCACACTTTCGACAGGAGTCGATAAAAACTCCAACTCCGACTAGTTGGCCGGGAGCAAACTTCGAAACCCTCTCGCCAACGCTCTTTACTCGCCCGACAATTTCGTGCCCTGGAACCATAGGAAAGATGGCTTGACCCCACTCTTCGCGCCCCTGATGGATATCGGAGTGGCAGATACCTGCATGGGAAATGGTGATTTCCACATCACCTGGTCGTAAGTTCCGACGCTCGAACTCAAAGGGAACCAAATCCGCTTTAGGAGTAAGGACCGCATAACCACGAGCTTGGGCCATCATTGCCTCCAGGGTGCACATCTATTTTCTATCGAACAATCAGAATCGGAGTTTAACGGGAATAATCCGTGAGAGCATCTTCTCCATGATTTCCACTGCAAGTCTCGAACTTCGAGCCGGTGCTCGATTGTTGTTGAGCGAAGTGAACATTCGAATCAATCACGGTGATCGCATCGGTCTAGTTGGCAGAAATGGTTCTGGAAAATCTACGCTAGCCAAGGTTCTGGCCGGGGAGACGCTACCTGCCGGCGGGCAGGTCAATCGGAGTGGAACTATCGGATATTTGCCACAAGATCCTCGAACCGGAGATGAAGAAGGAACGGTTCTCAATCGGATTCTTTCGGTACGAGGCCTGGATGCGATATCGGAGCGGATGCGATCACTTGAAGAGAAGATGACAAATAGTGAAGGCGATGAATTGGCAACGGTCCTCGAGCGATATGCGCGAGCCGAGGAGGAGTTCCAGAGCGCTGGCGGGTATAGCGCAACTTCTGAGGCTGAAGCAATCGCTACTAACCTCGGATTGCCAGAGAAAATTTTTGCGCAAAAGCTCATTGAATTATCTGGCGGACAGCGTCGACGAATCGAATTGGCTCGAATACTTTTTAGTAATGCTGAAACTCTGCTTCTCGACGAACCCACAAACCATCTCGATGCAGACTCGATAGTTTGGTTACGAGACTTTCTTGGAAAGTACTCTGGTGGATTGGTAATTATCAGTCACGACGCGAACCTCATCGAAACTGTTGTGAACCGAATCTTCTATCTCGACGCCAATCGAAATGTGATTGATGTATATAACATGGGATGGAGAAAGTATCTCCTTGCCAGAGAGCAAGATGAACATCGAAGAAAGAAAGAACGTGCCATTGCCGAGAAGCGTGCCGAGATTTTACAGAAGCAGGGTGAACGAATGCGCGCTAAAGCAAGCAAGGCAAAGGCAGCACAAGTGATGTTTAAACGGGCCGAAAAACTCATCGCTAGTACTGAGGGAGAGCGTGCTAAAGACAAGGTGGCAAAACTTCGTTTCCCCACCCCGGCACCCTGCGGTAAAACACCACTCACTGCTCAAGAGCTGAGTAAGTCGTATGGTTCTACTGAAGTATTTACCGATGTGGATTTAGCAATCGATAAAGGTTCGCGAGTGGTGATTCTCGGATTGAATGGTGCTGGGAAAACCACTCTGCTTCGAATGTTGGCCGGCGAGTTGGAGCCTGATACCGGCGGGGTTGAACCAGGCCATGGTTTGAAACTTGGTTACTACGCCCAAGAGCATGAATCCTTAAATTATGAGGAGAGCGTGTTGGCAAACATGCTCAAAGCTCGGGTAGATATCTCCGAAGGTGAAGCACGTAACGTCTTAGGCACCTTTCTCTTTAGCGGAGATGATGTCTTTAAACCAGTCAAAGTTCTTAGTGGCGGAGAGCGCACACGTTTGGCGCTAGCGCAACTAGTTGTGAGCGCAGCGAATGTACTGCTTCTTGATGAACCTACAAATAACCTTGATCCGGCATCTCGAGAGGAAATTCTTGGAGCGCTCCGCGAGTATCAAGGAGCAATTGTTCTCGTTTCGCACGATGAAGGGGCGGTAAGCGCCCTTGCGCCCGAGCGAGTCTTGCTGATGCCTGATGGAGATGAGGATCTTTGGCGAGATGATTATTACGACTTGATCACATTGGAATAGTCAGAACGCTATAACGCGAAGAGCGAGTGAACCCTATGGTGTGGGAATCTTGCACCAACTCGTTTACGTCCTTCCAGAAAACCAATTTCAGCTACGACAACACTGCCCAAAGTTTCTGCCTCCGTCATGGCAAGTAATTCAATAGCGGCGCAGAGCGTACCTCCGGTCGCAAGCACATCATCCACAATGAGGATTTTGTCACCGGCGGTTAGTGCATCTTTATGTATTTCAATCGAATCTTGACCGTATTCGAGATCGTAAGAGACCGAAAATTTCTCTCGCGGCAATTTTTTTGGCTTTCGGAGGAGAATGCACCCTCGTTCTAAACGTGCAGCCATCGCAGAGGCAAATATAAATCCTCGCGCCTCCAGTCCAGCAAAATGGGTTGCTTCGGGCGCATATTCATCGAGCGCATCAACGACGGCTCGAAGCGCTTTCGCATCAGCGATCATAGGTGTCAGATCTCGAAAGAGAATTCCTGGAGATGGGTAATCGGGAATATCGCAAATCAACTCACGCGCTCTCTGTAAATCCGGTTTCAGCATCATGTTCGATATCGCCTCCAAATAATTCGCCACGTGGCAAGTGCGAAGAGAACTCCCCAGAGTCCAAAGAAACGAGCGGCGATGCCTATCTCGCTGAGTAAAAGAAATGTGCCAAGAGTTGCCGAGACTATTGAAATCGGTATGGCAACAATGGCAATCCATCGTTGATGGAACTTCCAGGTAAAGAGAAAGGTTATAGGGGAGGCAATTACTGGAAAGAAGAGAATTATCGCGACTGTGCGCGCTAGATCTTCCATGGCGCCAACCCAATCTTCCCGGAGTGTTGCCGAGATTCAAGTAGAAGATGAGCTTTTGCTGCATCGGCCAGTGTAAAGACTGTAGCGCTTGGGTACCGAAGCAAGCCCCGTCCCCGTAACGAGAGTAAATCCTGCAAACGTCGGAGGCGCTCTGGCACAGAGGCAGTGTAGGTAGCGAGCGTTGGTCTGCGAATCGCTAAAGATTTGGAGTTTAGCCGCATCAAATCAAAAGGTGGGACCGGACCGCTAGCTCCACCATAGAGCACGAACATTCCACCATTTCCTAATAACCCGAAGGAGCGATCAAAGGTATCTTTCCCTACCGAGTCGTAGACCACGTTCACGCCATCGTCTCCGGTTAGGTCATGGGTTACTTTCTCCATCTCGTCATATAGTCCAGCGATATCGGCGCCATGGTCGAGCGCCCGCTCTGCTCGTTCTTTCGATGAAGTGAGTGCAATAACTTTCGCCCCACGCGCTTTTAGTAATTGAATTAAAATGAGCCCAACACCACCAACCGCTGCGGTAACCAGCGCAACATCACCTTCACTAACGGGATATGCCGAATCCACTAGGTAGTGCGCAGTCATTCCTTGGCAGAGTAACGGGAGGAGATCTTCATCAGAGAGCGAGTTGTTAGGTAATGGTGTGAGCGCGCCAAATGGGAGAGAAATTTCTTGCGCATACGAGCCCATCGCGCTCAACCAGAAGTATCGTTCGCCATTCTCGGCTGTACCTATTCCTTCAATGCCAATCCCAGAGGGCAAAGGGAGTGGATATTGACCGCGGCGATGATAGACATCAATGAAGTTGACCCCGGCAATATCTACGCGAAGCCTCAGATGATCAACAGGGGTATTAGTAGGCGGTGGAATCTCCTCGAGGCTAAGCGCCTCAGCTCCACCATGATGGGATATTCGAATCGCCCGCACGCCGAGCAATCTACTTGAAAGAATGGTTTTTACCCTGAAGTGTCCGAACGGGGACTTGAACCCCGAAGCCCTTTCGGGCACTAGCACCTCAAGCTAGCGCGTCTGCCAATTCCGCCACCCGGACCAGGTTCCCTGATTTATACATAATCAAGAGCGCTGAGCCTACCAATGCAATCGCGCCCCATCAAAACCAGGCGTATTGACCTCATTGGAATAGGCAAGTGTGGGAGAGTGTAGGAGAGTGTAGGAGAGTGTAGGAAAAGTCTGGGAAAGTATAGAATGATGTGGGCATGAGGCAGAGCGACTATCTGGCACTTGGCGAACGCGCGGTAGAAATTTGCCAGGATTTGATTCGAATTCCCAGCGTCAACAATGGAGGCGGGGACGGCGATGAACGTGCCGTCGCGCAATATGTTGCAGAGTTCTTAAAAAAGTGTGGGCTCGATCCGGTGGTGTACCAATCTGCGCCTACCCGCGTAAGCGTCGTTGCGCGAATCAAAGGGAGTAATTCAACGCGACCTGGGTTGGTGTTGCATGGCCATCTCGATACCGTCCCCGCGGATGCGAAGGATTGGAGACAGGATCCCTGGTCTGGTGACATCATCGATGGCGAAATTTGGGGTCGTGGCGCCGTTGATATGAAAGATATGGACGCGATGATTCTTGCGATTGCCGAAGATTGGCATCAGCGAAGTTTCGTTCCAGATCGAGATATCGTCCTCGCTTTCTTTGCAGACGAAGAAGCAGGCGGTACCTACGGAGTCAATTGGATTGTGAAGAATCATCCAGAGGCATTTGCAGGGTGCACAGAGGCAATCTCGGAGGTAGGAGGATTTTCGGCAACATTAAGTAATGGAAAACGACTCTACTTAGTGGAAACCTCTGAAAAGGGAATGTACTGGATGGAGCTCTCGGCACAGGGAACTGCAGGTCATGGCTCAATGGTCAATAAAGATAATGCTGTAACTGCCGTAGCAGAGGCTGTGGCTCGGATTGGCAACCATCAATGGCCTATTCGAATCACGGAAACCTTGCGCATCTTCCTCTCAAAAGTAGCGCAACTAGTTGGAAAAGATTTCGATGAGAGAAATCCCGCTCCGATTGTCGCCGAATTGGGTTCCATGGCGCGGATGATTGGCGCGACCACTCAAAACACGGCCAATCCCACGATGCTGTCAGCGGGATATAAGGAGAACGTCATTCCACAACATGCCAAAGCAGTGATAGATGGTCGCTTCCTGCCAGGTTATGAAGAAGAATTCATCACCACCATCAAGGAACTTTCTGGACCTGATGTAGTGGTCAACCCAATAATTCACGACGCCGCACTTGAACTCCCTTTTACAGGAGAGTTAGTTGATGCGATGTGTGCGGCAATTAAGGATTGTGACCCCGAGGGAATACCAGTGCCATATGTCATGAGCGGCGGCACCGATAACAAAGGACTTTCAAAATTAGGAATCGCCGGTTATGGATTTTCACCACTGAAGTTGCCACCCGAACTTGATTTCATGGCCCTTTTCCATGGAATTAATGAACGGGTACCTGTTTCAGCAATTCACTTTGGGGTAGAGGCGTTAGACCGATTCCTCCAGCGCGCTTAATCTCCCCTTCGCGCTTAGAATTTACAGAGGCGGTAGCGCTTGCCCCTCTGAATCGGGGCGCCAAACCTTCCGTTTGAGTTGGACCAAATGACGCCCATCGGGATAAATACGGACTCGATCTACAACCCATCGCTCTCGCTCGGCATACTCAGTCAGCATTGTTCGAACCGCTCCTCTGGTAGTTCCTCGCGGCACACGGATAAGTTGATATTCGTAGGTAATCATTGTGCACTCACATCATCAAGTGCGCTACGGACCAAGGCCGGAAGTTCGATTTCATCTACCCGAAGGATTCCACGAAGTTGAGCTGCGCTTCGAGCGCCAACAATTGCGCACGAGATGCCGGGAGCATCTCGAACCCAGGCAAGCGCGATTTCTAGTGGGGCGCACCCCAAGCCATCTGCAGCCATCGAAACCGCCTGCACGATTTGTCGAGATCGAGGTTCCAGATAGGGCGAAACAAATGGACCAAGATGCGGGCTGGCTCCCCGCGAATCTGCGGGAACTCCGTTGAGGTATTTTCCGGTGAGAACCCCGCGCCCTAATGGAGACCATGCCAGAACGCCTAATCCCACCTCTGCAGCACAGGGGAGTATCTCATCCTCTGAACTTCTATTGAGCAGTGAGTACTCGTTCTGCGTAACACTGAGTGGAATTGTTCGCTCCAACAGAGTGAAGGCTCGCGCTGTTTGCCAGCCGGAGAAATTCGAAATACCTATATATCGAACTCGACCACTCGAAACCGCTAATTCCAGGGCAGTTAAAGTTTCATCCAGTGGAACACTCTCATCCCACCTTTGAACCATCCAAATATCCAAATAATCAGTTCGTAAACGGCGTAATGATTCATCAAGATCCTTCAAGAGATTTCCTCGCGAATTATTGACTCCGGTTTTCGTCATCCCAGCTTTGCTGGAAATCACCACCGATTCGCGGGGAGTTAAGGTGTTGAGCATTCCTCCAATGACGCGTTCGCTATCCCCATCACCGAATATTGCAGCGGTGTCGACGAGAGTTCCGCCATATTCAAGGAAGGAACGAAATTGCTCTACTGCCTCATGCTCATCGGTATCTCGACCCCAAGTCATCGTGCCTAAGCCAAGCGCAGAGACGCGTAGGCCGCTCCGACCCAGTTGGCGAATCTCCATTAACTGCACGACCTCACTATCTTCGCTAATCTCCCTGAAGGGAAGTTTCTGGTGGGAGAGTATCTAGGAGGAGCGCCTTGGGAACAGTAATTCTTATTCGCCACGCGCGAAGTGTTGCCAATGCTGAAAATATTCTGGCCGGACAAACTCCTGGCGTTCGCTTAGATCCCACTGGAGTAGCGCAGAGCAAAGAGCTCATCGAAACCCTAGGGCCCTTGCCGTTGAAAAGGGTTTTCGTAAGCCCTCTCGAACGATGTAGCGAAACGATCGCACCTTGGCTCGCTCAATATGGGAGCAGTGTCTTCGTGCAGAGCGATAGTCGAATCATCGAACCGGATTATGGGTTGTGGAGTGGTCGGAAATTGGAAGAGCTGGCCTTAGAACCCCTCTGGAAACAGGTGCAAGGTGATCCCGAAAGCGTTCACTTTCCCAGTGGCGAGAGATTTGTCGATGTGTGGGATCGCGTTGCATCCTTTTATCAATCATTGATTGACCTTGCCCACGAAGATGAGAACTTCCTCGTAGTCAGCCACGGAGACATCATTAAGTTTCTGATTGCGCAGGTGCTCAAAGTGGATTTTAGGAACTTTCAGAGCCTGGTGGTTGAACCGGCCTCGATTTCAGTTGCACAGATCTCCGCAGATGGTCCGCGTTTACTTCAATTTAATCGGACTCAACAACCTTTAGCCGAGAGCCTAAGCAGAATGGTTGCGAAGACTCTTGGTGGAGAAGTACACAATTCTTCCGGAGGAGCGAAAAATTAGATGAGGGAAATTTATGGTTTTATTTTTCCAGAGAAATTTGTTTCAGCGACTGTAGGAATGCCTGGAGAGCGCACTTTCTATCTGCAAGCTGTAGATGGACGCAGAAATATCGCAGTGGCGCTCGAGAAGAGTCAATTAGCGGTGCTTGCTGAACGAATCATCGCTCTTATGAAGGAAATTAAGATCGGTAAAGCTCAAGATTTTCAACGCGGTAATCGCCCCTTGCCCAAACTCACCATTCCCTTCGCGGAGGAATTTCGAGTAGCTGCGCTCTCGTTAACATGGAACCCACAGACTCAGAAATTGATAATCGAGGCGCAAGGTGGCGAAGAGAGCGAGATCATCGAGGATGTTTTGGAGGGTCCACCTCTTTTACAGGTGACTGTAGGTATCGAAGAGGCTCTTACCTTCGCGGTAGATTCTCTTGCATTAGTCGGTGCAGGTCGTCCGCCATGTCAATTCTGCGGGAGCCCGTTGGATCCCGCCGGTCACCTATGCCCGAGGGCAAATGGCTATCGACGTTAGTGAAGTAATCGCTACAGGGGAGATCTCCATTACTGGGCGATTAGTCGATGCTTCTAATGCCACACTCTTTGGTCAAGCGACCCTAAATAATGAGACAGTCAATGTGATTTACAAACCCATCGCAGGGGAGCGACCGCTATGGGATTTTCCCGATGGAACGCTAGCCGGTAGGGAAGTTTCGGCATTTCGTTTCAGTGAATTTGCCGGTTTTCATCTTGTACCTCTAACAATTCTCCGCGATGGCCCGTACGGTTTAGGAGCAGTTCAAGAGTGGATTGATGTTGATGAGAGTGTAGATCTCATTGATCTGGCTCAATCGCAAGATGAACGACTACGTAAATTTGTTCTCTTCGATGCAATGGTAAACAACACCGATAGAAAGATTGGTCACCTACTCCCCAGAAGTGATGGTCGCCTTTTTGGTTGTGATCATGGTGTTTGTTTCCACGAAGAAGATAAATTGCGAACAGTGCTTTGGCAATGGATGGGCGAGCCACTTGATGATAACGAAATTGGATTGGTGAAATACATTGTCGCCCATTTTGATTCGTTTTCGCGTGAGGTAAGCGAATTCTTGAGTAATCGTGAATTGCACGCAACGCTACAGCGGGCCACCACTCTTCTTGCAGAGGGAGCATTCCCATTTCCGGCTGAAGATTGGCCCGCAGTGCCATGGCCACCCATCTAAATTGTTATTATAATTATGGGCAGAAGCTCTTGGTACTCACCCGATAGACTGGCGGAGTGAAAGCCTGGTCGACAAGTTACATTCCTCCTCTTGAGAATCGCTCTCTACCTACTTTGAAACTTTATAACAGCGTAAGTCGGCAAATTGAGGAAATTTCAGAAGCCAATCTTTCAATGTATGTCTGCGGTATCACTCCTTACGATGCAACCCATTTAGGCCATGCCGCAACGTATTTGAGTTTTGATCTTATTCATCGATATTCCCTAGCTACTGATAAATCCGTTTCCTATATCCAAAACATCACGGATGTAGACGATCCACTCCTTGAGCGAGCCACTCGAGATCATGTCTCTTGGGCTAATTTGGCCGAGAGCCAAATCGCATTATTCAGAGATGACATGACAGCGCTAAGGGTCCTTCCACCGCAACACTACCTGGGGGCAGTTGAGACTATTCCTTGGGTAATTGAAGCAATTGCCTCACTAGAAAAACGCGGCGCTATATATCGAGTTGAAGATGATCTCTATTTTGACATTTCCAGCGATGGTAGTTTTAAATCTAATTCCACTCTTTCTGTCGAGGAGCAGAAGCTGATTTTTGCTGAGCGAGGCGGAGATCCAGATCGGTCTGGCAAGAGAAATCCGCTCGACTGTTTAATTTGGCGAGCCCACCGCGAAGGTGAGCCAAGTTGGCCATCACCCTACGGGCCGGGACGACCTGGATGGCATATCGAATGCACTGCAATTGCCTTGAAATATCTGACCGCACCTATCTCTATCCAAGGGGGAGGAAGCGATCTGCATTTTCCACACCATTCAATGTGCGCAGCGCAGGGCCGAGTCCTTGCTGGCGCTGATTTTGCTCGACGTTTCGTGCATACCGGAATGATCGGGTTGAACGGTGAGAAGATGAGTAAATCCCGCGGAAACCTCAAATTCGTTTCGGTCATGCGAGATGAAGGTATTGACCCAATGTTGCTTCGCATTGCACTGCTCTCTGGCCACTACCGCGCTGATCGAGAGTGGAGCGATCGATTGCTTTCAGAATCCGAACTGCGATTGAATCTATGGCGCGAAGCCTTTTCTAGCCCCTATGGCGGACATGTAGAGGGGCTCATCATGAATATCTCTGCTGCAATTAGTGATGACCTGAACACGCCAAAGGCTTTTGCACTCATTGATGAGTGGGCCAAGAATCGCATTCATTCTCTCGTACATGCAGAGTCATCGGATTCAGTCAATGCCATTGGGCAGCTTTCGCGATATCTCGATGGAGTTCTGGGAATTGCTCTATAGCTAAAACGCTATTTTTTCTCTTCGCCTCGGTGCCTTAAGTAACGCTCGAATTCTCGCGCGATTGATTCACCTGATGCCTCGGGTAGTTCGGCGGCATCCTTAGATTCTTCAAGTGATTGCACATACTCAGATATCTCACTATCTTCCTGAGTAATTTGAGTTGCGCCTAATTCCCACGCTCGAGCATCATCGGGCAACTCACCTTCATCGATATTCATCTGTAGCAAATCTTCTAGATGATTGATCAGAGCGAGTGTCGCTTTAGGACATGGAGGTGCTGATACATAATGCGGTATCGCTGCCCAGAGTGAGACCGAATCTATATCACGAGCGTTGCAACCATCTTGAATTGCTCCAAGAATTCCGGTCGGCCCCTCATAGCGACTAATCTCAACCTCGAATTTCTTCGCTAATGTTGAATTTGCCACTGAGAGCGTTACGGGAATCGGGCGAGTGTGTGGAACATCGGCAAGGAGCGATCCAAGTGAAACCACGAGAGAGATATTAAGGTCTTCGCCGAGCGAGAGAATTTCACCCACGAAGCTCCGCCATCTCATGGATGGCTCCACTCCAGTAACGATTATCAAATCTCTATCGTAATCAGGGACGCTAACTGCGTAGATAGTCGTTGTAGGCCAAGACAACTCTCGTTCGCCATCTTCATCAAGAAAAACTTGCGGGCGATTAACTTGATAATCGTAGAAATCTTCAGATTCAACTTCGGCTATCAATTGCGAAGGCCAGAGCGAAAGAAGATGAGCCAGGGCTTTAGAGGCTGCTTCTCCTGCATCATTCCAACCCTGAAATGCGGCGATAAGAATCGGGTCCCGCAGCGAGGGGAGGGAGTAAATCTCCATAGCGGTACATTAGAGCAGGTATCCTTACTCCAATGAAAAGCCTTCGCGAAACCCTCACAGAACGGGTGGTCATCGTCGATGGCGCTATGGGCACGATGCTTCAAGCCCAGAATCCCACCCTTGATGATTATCAGGGCCACGAAGGATGCAATGAAATCCTCAATGTCAGTAGGCCGGAAATGGTGAAAGAGGTACACCGCGCCTATCTTTCGGTCGGAGTTGATGGGATTGAAACCAATACCTTTGGGGCTAACTTCGGCAATCTTGCTGAATATGGGATTGAAGATCGGATCTACGAGCTTTCTTTGGCTGGAGCGCGCTTAGCACGCGAGGTCTGCGATGAATTCTCTGGTGAATCCCAGAGATGGGTATTTGGTTCGATAGGTCCAGGTACAAAATTGCCAACGCTCGGTCATGCTCCATATTCGAAACTACGAGATGCCTACCAAGAGTGTGCGCGCGGTCTTATCGATGGCGGCGCTGATGCCCTTTTGGTGGAAACATCGCAAGATTTGCTCCAAACAAAAGCAGCAATAAATGGTTGCCATCGCGCTCTCGAATCATCCGGAAAGGATCTTCTATTAATCGCACAAGTAACCGTTGAGACGACCGGCACCATGCTTCTTGGGAGTGAGATTGGAGCAGCGCTAACTGCCCTAGAACCTCTGGGAGTAGATGTCATCGGACTAAATTGCGCAACCGGACCAGCCGAGATGAGCGAACATCTTCGACAACTTTCCAAGTCATCGACAGCGATGCTTTCATGCATGCCTAATGCTGGTTTACCTGTTCTCCAAGATGGGGGGGCGTTTTATCCACTCGCTCCCTCCGAATTGGCAAAGAGTCTTGAAACTTTTGTCAACGACTACGGACTGAACATTATTGGCGGTTGTTGTGGAACCACACCCGAACACATAGCTCAAGTAGTCAAGATCTTTAAAGAGAAGAAATTCAAAGATTCACTCTCACCCTCACGTTCATTCACTCATGACCCAGGAGCTGCCTCGCTCTATCAGCATGTTTCGTTCCGACAGCAAAACACTTACATGGCAATAGGTGAGAGAACCAATGCCAATGGGTCTAAAGCCTTCCGTGAAGCGCTACTTGAGCAGAACTGGCAAGAGTGTCTCGAGATAGGTAAGGAGCAGATTCGAGAAGGTGCCCACATGCTTGATTTATGCGTTGACTATGTGGGTCGAGATGGCGTTGCAGATATGTCGATTCTGGCAGAGTTATTTGCGACCAGTTCTACCTTGCCCATCGTTCTCGATTCAACCGAACCCGCTGTGCTTCAAGCAGGATTAGAGAGACTCGGTGGACGCGCAGTTATCAATTCAGTTAATTATGAAGATGGGGATGGTCCAAACTCTCGTTTTGCGCGAATCATGCCACTTGTCAAAGAACACGGCGCCGCTGTGGTTGCTCTTACGATAGATGAAGAGGGGCAGGCACGTACCTCTGATTGGAAAGTAAAGATAGCCACCCGACTTATCGAGGATTTAACGAAGAACTGGGGGATGCGCACCTCTGACATACTCATCGATGCCTTAACTTTCCCGATTGCTACCGGTCAAGAAGAGACTCGCAAAGATGGAATCGAAACGCTCAATGCGATCCGATCTATCCGGCAGTTATATCCAGAAGTTCAGACTGTGCTTGGCGTAAGCAACGTCTCTTTCGGCCTTAATCCAGCGGCCCGTATCGTGCTCAATTCAATCTTTCTTCATGAAGCGGTAGAAGCGGGATTGACTAGTGCAATCATTCATCCCTCCAAGATCACACCGATGGCTCGCATTGATGAACGTTCACGGAAACTCGCGCTCGATCTCATCTATGACCGGCGAGAATACGACTCGGGAACAGGAAATGTTTCCTACGACCCTCTCTCAGAGTTCTTGTCGCATTTCGAGGGGGCTGAAGTCTCTGCATCTCGTAATTCGCGCGCTGAACAATTAGCTGCTCTACCACTGACCGATCGATTGAAGGCACGAATCATCGATGGCGAACGAAATGGTTTGGAAGATGATCTGGAGTTGGCAATCTCTCAAGGTATTGCGCCCCTGGACATCATCAATAATTTACTTCTCGATGGAATGAAGACCGTTGGAGAGTTATTTGGCAAGGGTGAGATGCAATTGCCATTTGTTCTCCAAAGTGCTGAAGTGATGAAGAAAGCCGTAGTACATCTTGAACCCAAAATGGAGAAGACCGATTCCACTGGGCGCGGAAAGATTCTTCTTGCAACAGTTAAAGGGGATGTTCACGACATCGGTAAGAATCTTGTCGACATAATCCTTTCCAACAATGGATATAGCGTTTACAACATAGGAATCAAGCAAACTATCAACACAATAATCGACGAGGCAGAGAAAGAAAGCGTCGATGTAATTGGGATGAGTGGACTGCTTGTGAAATCGACCGTGATCATGAAAGAAAACCTTGAAGAGATTTCCGCCCGTGGATTAGCAGAGCGCTGGCCGGTAATCCTCGGAGGTGCCGCGCTCACACGTGCCTTCGTCGAGCAGGATTTGGCCGAAAAGTTCACTGGAACCGTTCGCTATGCCAAGGATGCTTTTGAGGGTTTGGAACTGATGGATCGTTTAATGGCAATCAAACGAGGGGAGCCAGGAGCAGCGCTACCCGAATTACGTAAACGTCGGACCAAAGTGACCTCGGATGCCAACGGTGCAGTGGAAATCGATACCAATCGAAGTGCGATATCGGCAGATAACGCAATTCCTACCCCACCATTTTGGGGTTCACGCGTAGTCAAGGGTATTCCATTAGCTGATTACGTCAGCATGATTGATGAGCGCGCGCTCTTTGTCGGGCAGTGGGGTCTTAAAGGTGGGAAGAGTTTTACAGAGATGGTCGAGGAGGAGGGACGTCCGCGTTTACGAGCGCTACTCAACGATATTCAAGTGAATAACTGGATTGAGGCGGCGGTTGTCTACGGCTATTTCCCGTGTTACAGCGAAGGCAATGATCTGATAATTCTTGACCCGCAGGACCTGGATTCTCGAAGCGAGATCACGCGCTTTACCTTTCCCCGACAGCGCCGCGATAAGAGATTATGCCTATCGGATTTCTATGCCAGTAAATCAAGCGGCAAGATCGATGTCGTCGCCTTCCATGTCGTAACGATGGGAGAGGCGGTCAGTAAGGCTACTGCTCAATTGTTTGGTCAAAATAATTTCCGCGAGTACCTGGAATTGCACGGTCTATCTGTCCAACTCACTGAAGCGTTAGCAGAGTACTGGCATGCCAGAGTTCGCGATGAATTGGGCTTCGGCGGGGAAGATAGCAATCAATTGGGGGAGATTCTTGACCAGGGATATCGCGGATCGCGTTATTCCTTCGGATATCCAGCATGTCCTGACTTAGAGCAACAGGTTCAACTCTGTGAACTCCTCCAACCAGAACGCATCGGTGTGGACTTGTCGGAGGAGTATCAACTTCATCCAGAACAATCCACATCAGCAATCATCGCTCATCACCCCGAAGCAAAATACTTTAACGCAACATGAAATCTTTCCCCGATACTCCAGTTGCAGTCTTTCTCGATATGGATGGACTGTTGGTTGATACTGAACCATATTGGCTGGAAGCCGAGCGTGAACTCATGGCGGAATTCGGTGTCACTTGGCGGGAAACCGATCAGCTCTTCTGTTTGGGCGGGCCAATGGAGAAGGTTGGGCGCTACATGTCTGAACTTGCAGATGGAAGCGAAGAACCAGAATGGTTTTCCAAAGAACTAATCGATCGAATGGCCAATAAATTTAGGAAAGTATCCCTAATGCCCGGGATCGCCGCTCTGCTAGACGAAATTTCAGAGTTCAACCTCCCAAGCGCTCTTGTCTCGGCAAGTCCGCGCCGGCTGGTTGATTCGGTTTTGTTATCTGTAGAGAATCATCCATTCACGCTCTCGATATCTGCCGACGACGTGGAGCGAGGCAAGCCCCATCCAGACCCTTATTTGAAGGCGGCTAATCTCTTACAAGTAGATATCAATAACTCCTTGATCATCGAAGATTCTCCGACCGGTGTTGCTGCAGCGCGGAGCAGCGGAGCTTGGGTCATCGCTGTCCCACATATTGCTTCGATTCAAGAGCATGAAAAAAGCGCCATCATTGCCTCGCTCGAGGGGCATTCACTCAATTCGTTATGGAATTTGGTCCGTTCTCGTTAGGAAGAGGTGGAGGGGTGCCGCCAAATTCCGGACAAATACCCTGATGCGCACACCAATCACAGAGACGCGATTTTCTCGTTTGCCATTTACCGCTTTTCTTTGATTCCTCTATATCTGAGGCGATCTTCTCGATCTTAGTTTGAGTGCGGAGTAAATCATCCTCCGATGGATCTTGAGTGAGAACCTTCCCATCTCCTAAAAAGATCATCTGTAAACGTTTAGGAACCTTCCCTAAAGTCCGCCAAAGTATCAGCGCATAAAATTTCATCTGGAAGAAGGATTTCTCTTCAAAACCGATTCCGGGTGCTTTCCCAGTTTTGTAGTCGACGATTCGAATTTCGCCTGTAGGAGCAATATCAAGACGATCTATATAACCGTGAATCAAGAGGTGCTCATTGAGGGCAACCTCAACATGCGTTTCAAGTTCGGCGGGTTCGAAAATCGTTGGATCCTCAAGATCAAAATATCTCTTAACTAGAGTGAATCCCGAGAGTAAAAACTCCTCTTCATTCATCTTTGGCAATAACTCTTGCACATCGGAACGTGACTCTTTCATTTCGCTCCAAAGCGGTAATAGTTGTGATTCTGCAAGCAGAAGGCTCCGTTCGGCTCGAGGGAAGGTAAATAATTTCTCTAACACGGAGTGGACTAGGGTGCCGCGAATCGCATCAATGCTCGGCGGTTCAGGCAACTTATCAATCGTCCGGAAACGATAAAGAAGGGGACAATTGAGATAGTCGTTAGCGCGACTTGGTGAAAGTGTCGCGATTATCGATGCTGGGGTGCCTTCTTTGTCTTCACTCACATAGACACCTTAGACTGACTGACATGGATTCAGGGGAACGTTGGGCAAAACGAAAAGGGCTCTTCCAGTATGGCGATCGCATCCAACTTTCCGACCAGAAGGGCAAGCTCTACAGCTTTACCTTGAAGGAAGGTGGCTCTTGGCATAGCCACAAGGGGATTATCGAACATGCACAATGCGTAGGTTTGCCCGAGGGATCCTTCATTCTCTCCACCTCTAATACGCCGTATTTTGCGATGCGCCCTCTCTATGAAGATTTCATACTTGCCATGCCACGTGGTGCAACCATCGTCTACCCCAAAGATGCAGCTGACATTGTGGGGTATGGCGATATATCCGAGGGCGATATTGTGCTTGAGGCGGGAGTGGGTTCCGGAGCGCTCTCTATTGCCTTACTTCGCGCGATTGGAGATAGCGGCGCACTTATCAGCATTGAACGACGCGACGACTTCGCGGAAATCGCTAAAAAAAATATCGAACTATTTTTCGGAGCATCGCCAAAGAATTGGAGCGTTCTAGTTGGGTCATTTGAAGAGCAGGATTTTTCTCATGCAGGTATCCAGATGGGCACTGTCGATCGCATAGTTCTTGACATGCTTGCGCCATGGGAATGTGTGGAACAGAGCGCAACATATCTACGCCCTGGGGGAGTGTTTATCGCCTATGTCACGACTACTACACAGCTCTCGCGCACGGTTGAAGCCCTCCGAGCGGATCGGAGGTTCACCGAACCGTATTCCTGGGAATCCCTTCACAGGGGATGGCACGTTGATTCACTAGCGGTACGACCTGATAATCGAATGATTGGTCATACAGGTTTTCTCGTTAGGTCGCGACGAGTTGCTTATGGCGTCGAGGCTCCGCGCCCACGGCGCAGAGGTTCAAAAAGCCCAATCGAAGAATCAGAGCAGCCGGGCTGATCGGATTTCTACGGGGTATTTAGGAGAGCCATCCGATTGACCATTGGCTGTACCGTTGGCTGCGATTTGTTCAACGATATCTAAACCTTTAATTACCTCACCCCAAATCGTGTAGTTGGGAGGCAAGGTCGTATCTTGATAGACGATAAAGAACTGACTGCCATTGGTATTGGGGCCAGAATTGGCCATGGCAATAGTTCCCTTTGGATAATTAACCCCTGATGCGCTGGGAAGATTCTCATCTTTAAAGGTGAACCCCGGTCCACCTGCTCCCGTGGCGCTCGGATCCCCACACTGAAGAACGAAGATGCCCTCTGTTGTTAATCGATGGCAGACGCTCGCATCATAATATTTCGCATTTGCTAAGAACCCAATCGTGGTCACTGTTGCGGGAGCTTTTGCCGCATCGGCAGCAATTTCGATATTGCCACAATTAGTATCGAGGACGAGCGTGTAGCTTTTCGCTTCCAGATAAGAGGTTGGAGCGCCAACTGGAAGAATCTCCCGACCAATCGCATCAGTCGGCTCACAGAACTCCGGCACCGATTGAACCGCGCTCGCTGATGGTGAGGCGGTTGATTCACTTGCCGCACTTGACTGACTGGTGGGATCTGCATCCTTCGGATCACTATCACTCGAACAACCCGCTGTAACTAAGAGCGCCACGAGCGAGAGGGCAATCGCAACTTTCTTGGAGATACGGGGGAAAGAGGTGCTATTTTTGGTGGGCGCTGTTGAATCCATGCGCTTATCGTATCTATTTTTACTACGATGCTCATCATGGCCGGGGATCGCGTCGATAAAACTGAGCGTTTACTCAATCTCACCCTGGCGTTAATCGCAACTCGACGTCCGCTACGAAAAAGCGAGATTTTCGAAACTATCCCTGGGTACTCCGGTTCACCAGAATCCATGGAGCGAATGTTTGAGCGAGATAAAGATGAATTACGTGAAATGGGCGTTTCAGTCCAAGTACTGCCAATAGATCCGCTCTTTGACGATGAAATCGGCTATCAGGTCATCTCCCAGGATTACTTCATGCCTGATTTAAATCTGACAAGGGAAGAATCTATCTGGCTCGCCATAGCTACTGCAGTTCTGAATGAATCGTCTTCCTCTATTAATACCAATGGAGCGCTACAGAATCTCCTGAGTGGGAATGAGATACCGATAGAAGAGATCCTCGATTACTCACATTCCTGGAACCTGCAATTGCCACTTAATGATTCTTTAATGACAATTTGGCAAGCGCTTAAGGAGAGGAGTTCGCTAGCGTTCAACTATTCAACAAGTACCAATCAACGAATGAGACGAGTTTCTCCGCACTCATTAACTTCAAGAAATGGATATTGGTACCTTATCGCAATCGACCATGAGGATTTGAAAATCAAAACCTTCCGAATCGATCGGATCTCGGAAATCGAGCCAGATAGAAAGGTTCCTTTTACCGAACCGCCTGAAAGCTTTGATTTGAGTAGTTTTCTCCGTTCATTCAGTGGTGAACGAATTAGAGAAGTGAAAATCAAACTTCATCGTGAGATTTCACCAATGCATCCGCTAGTTGCAAGGGGATCCCATTCAATCTCCGACTATACGTTGCCGGTTGGAAGCGAACTAGTCTTGCAGAATATCGATAGAAACGAACTCCTCGATCAGATTCTTTGGGCTGGCGATGCGGTTGAAGTATTAGAACCTACCGATATACGTGATGAAATTATTTCTTTGCTTGAAAAGATAATTGAGCAACATTTATGAGCGCAAAAAGTAGTAATGCACGTCTTTCGAGACTTCTTAAATTGATTCCTTTCCTCCAGAAGAATTCGGGTGCTTCGGTAGAAAAGACTGCGCAATTATTTGGGATATCAGAGAAAGAACTCATTTCAGATCTCAATCTCATCTGGTTATGTGGATTACCTGGGTATTCCCATCTTGAATTGATTGATGTCTCATACGATTCCGGCTTTATATCGATTGCAAATGCTGAAACTCTTGAACGTCCGATGCGCATATCGTTTCAAGAGGGCGCTGCATTGCTTTTGGCAATCACCAAACTATCTGAGGTCACCCCTCATACAGATTCAGGAACTTTACTTTCGCTTCGAAATAAAATCGCTTCGCTTCTTGCTCTAGATTTACCTCAAAATTCCGAGATGCCATTAGAGGACCAGGGTTCACTCATCCTTCCGGAGATTCAAAGTGTCATCGAGTCATCAGGTTCGCTTCTAGATATCGAATATTTCTCTGCGACGCTCAATGAGAATCTCTCCCTGAGAATCAAGCCAATGGAGATTCAATCGAGAAACGGTTTTCTCTACTTGATCGGTTATTCGCTCTCAGATCACCGCCATCGCTTTTTTCGAATGGATCGAGTTCTCAAAGTTGAATCAGTTGACGGAGAGGTAACCGGTGGCTCAAGGGATATCAATGGACCAGAGAGCGCCATCGTCAGCATTGAGGTAGATGAGAAGGGGGCGTGGTTTATGCAGAAATGGGGGTTGGACTCCCTCAAACGTGACCCTCACCGAAACGTCTTTACCGGCTCCGTTACCGTTTATGACCCGCGATGGTTGGAACGGGCTGTTTTGGCCTCTGGGGGGACTCTCCGCGTTCTGACCCCTGATTCTCACCGCGCCCAGGTGGCCCTCGCCGCTACCCGAACGCTCCAAAAGTACCGTTAACCACTAAAGTATGAGCATCAGCGCGACCGGTCATTAGGGCCAGGCATCGGGGCCAGAGAGGGATATCTATGTTCTTACGCGAACCCACCCATATCTTGTTGGTTATCTTGGTCCTCATTCTCCTTTTCGGAGCGAAACGTCTTCCTGATTCGGCCCGAGCACTTGGTCGCTCACTACGGATTTTCAAGGGTGAATTAAAGAGCGATAAAAATCCTGAATCTCCGAATGATCCGGATAACCCAAGCTCGCCACCTAAATCGGAATAACTCTCCGGCGCGTAGTGCACCAGTTAGAGGCGGGTCTTTATGTCTTCTGCGGCGCAAGGAGTAGATAAATCGAAAGCGCCACTATTGGCGCATCTCAATGAGCTCCGTAAAAGGATTTTCAAAAGTGCGCTTGGAGTCTTGGCTTTAGCGACAATAGGTTGGTTCTTCTACTCGCAAATAATCACAAAATTGGCAGTTCCGATTTGTGGACCTGACACAACGTTAGAAACATGTAGCGCGCTTTACGTATCGGGGGTTCTTGGCCCTCTCAACTTACAAATTAAGGTTGCATTAATAGTAGGAGTCATTCTTTCGGCACCAATATGGCTCTATCAAATATGGGCTTTTGTACTTCCAGCGCTAAAGAAACGAGAGAAAACGCTGGCTTTCATATTTTTTCTCTCTTCCATTCCTTTCTTCGCGGCTGGAGTGATTCTTGGCTATTCGATACTTCCAATCGCGATAAAAGTTCTCCTCGGATTTACTCCAGATAATTTGGAGAACCTCATTCGGTTTGATGATTACCTCGATTTTGTTCTTCGACTGATATTGCTCTTTGGAATCGCCTTTGAATTACCGATCTTTCTCCTGGCACTCAATGCAGCTGGAGCGGTAACTGGTAAGGCGATTCTGAAACCATGGCGAGTGGCTGTCTTCTCAATCTTTCTCTTTGTAGCCGCCTTCACCCCTACTGGAGATCCACTGACCATGTTGGCCCTTGCCATACCGCTCTGTGGTTTCTACTTTGCTGCTGGAGGCATTGGAATTCTGGTCGATAAGAGGCGAGCGAAGAAATCTTCGGCATTTAATGAGAGCTAACCTCATCATCGCCAATCCCACTTCAGGGCAGGGAAGTGGGGCGAAAGCTCTCTCGGAAACTTTGGAATTTCTCGAGTTCCTCGGGGCTAAGTACAAAGTCATCGCGACAGATTCACTTACAGAATCGCTGACGGAGTTAAAACGGATGAACCTCGTAGATTTTCAGAGACTTCTGGTCATTGGTGGTGACGGCATGATGCATCATGTTCTCAATGCTGTCGCAGACATCAACGGCTTGTCAGAGATTCCGCTGGGACTGATACCGGCTGGCACGGGCAATGATTTTGCTCGTGCGCTCGGTTTAGAGCTAAAGCGGCCGATTAAAAACATCGATCGATTCTTCTCCCAAAATCCTTCCTCTGTAGATATTGGAGTAGTGAATGGAAGGCGCTTTGGCGCAATTTGTTCAACAGGATTTGATTCCCTCGTGAACGAACGAGCAAATCGAATGTCCTGGCCCAAAGGTAAGCGTAAATATGACCTGGCCATGGTACAGGAGTTACCACGATTTAAGCCTCGCACCTACCTTGTAGATGTAGATGGAGAATCCTTCGAGACTCAAGCAATGCTCATTGCGGTAGGGAATGGATCTTCATATGGCGGGGGGATGAAGGTTTGTCCCGACGCAAGCATTTACGATGGATTGTTAGATGTGATGATCTTGCATCGAGTACCCAAAGGGGAATTCTTGCGAATCTTCCCGAAGGTCTACTCCGGCACACATATCTCGCATCCGCAGGTTGAGATTATTCGCGGGAAGATGATTCGTGTTGTGGGGGATGCAATAACTTATGCTGACGGGGAGCGTATTTCGCCAACACCCGTTGAAATCACCGTGGAGCATGGAGCCTTAAAAACTTGGGTCAATCATGGATGAAAGTCCGCTTTCTCCGGCCGAACGATTTGCCGCTTCCCGAAAGAGAGCGACCGGTAGGGACTCAGCGCTTGCAGAATATATTGAGAGGTTGTCCTTCACTCTCGATGATTTTCAAATTGAAGCTTGCAAGGAGTTAGAACGGGGAAGTGGGGTTCTCGTTGCTGCACCTACCGGTGCAGGAAAGACAATCATCGGCGACTTCGCAACCCACCTTTCGCAACGCCAAGGCAAGCGAATCTTCTACACCACGCCAATTAAGGCGCTGAGTAACCAGAAATTTAGCGAGTTTGCCGAGAAATATGGTGAGAGGAAAGTTGGCCTTCTAACAGGAGATATCTCCATCAATGGTGATGGCGAAATCGTTGTCATGACCACTGAAGTCTTGCGAAATATGATTTATGCAAACTCTCAGAATCTTCATGATGTTGCATTTGTGGTCCTGGATGAGGTCCATTATCTGGGGGATAAGTTCCGCGGCGCGGTTTGGGAAGAGATTCTGATACATCTGCCGCAAGATATCTCTGTTGTCTCGCTTTCGGCCACCGTTTCTAACGTCGAAGAATTTGGAGAGTGGTTAGGAACGGTTCGTGGCTCTATCAAAGTTATCGTGAGTGAGGTCCGGCCCGTTCCCCTTCATCTTCACGTGATGCAAGGACCAGAACTCTATCCTTTGCTCAAGGATGATTGGAGCGTGAACTCAGAACTGGTAAAGATTTCTCAGAGTTACAGTCGCAATCTTCACGATCGAAGATATCGGCACACCTTCAAGAATTTGCATAAAGAAGCGATCATTGAACGTCTTGCTAAGGAGAATCTACTCCCTGCAATTTTCTTTATATTCAGTAGAGCAGGTTGCGATATAGCGGTGAAACATTGCCTGCATCTCAATCTGACCAGCGAATCAGAGAAAGAGATTATTCGGGAACGAATCGAAGAGGTTGCTCAGGTAATCTCTCCTGAAGATTATGGTCCACTTAATTTCCTCAATTGGGCAAAAGCTCTTGAACAAGGCGTAGCTGCCCACCATGCGGGATTGATTCCCCCGCTTAAGGAAGTTATAGAAGAACTTTTCCAACAAGGGTTGATTAAGGTCGTATTTGCCACCGAAACGCTCGCTCTTGGCGTAAACATGCCGGCGAAATCGGTAGTTATCGATCGATTAACCAAGTGGAACGGTCAAGGCCACGTAGATATTTCACCAGGGGAGTTCACCCAATTAACGGGGCGCGCAGGGCGTCGGGGTATTGATATCGAAGGTCATGCGGTGATGATTTGGAGCCCTGAAGTGGACATCCCCTCTCTGGCTGGTCTTGCGACTGCTCGAACCTTTCCGCTCAAGTCATCTTTCAATCCCACTTACAACATGGCTGTAAATTTGCTGAGCAGCACGAGCTCAGAAATCTCACGCGAGCTCCTTGGGTCTTCTTTTGCCCAGTTCCAAGCGGACCATTCGGTACAAGGGCTCGAGCGGCAAGTGGCAAAGAATAAGGAGTTCATCAAGTCTCTTGGCGGTGAGAGCACCTGCCATCTAGGAGATTTTACAGAGTACTTTGCCCTCCGAAATGAGATTCGAAAGTTAGAGCGAAGCGGAGCGACTAAACGTGCCGAACTGCCCCAAGTGATTGAAACTCTTGCTCAAGTCTCTCGTGGCGATGTTCTCGCTATTTCCAATAAGGGAGCAAAAAGGGGAGGGGGAAGCATCGCGTTAGTTATCGATCGTGGCCACGAGATGGCCCGCCCTCTTGTTATGTTTTTGGACCGTAAAGTTTCCCGTATCTCACCAGCTGATTGTCAGAATGGTGTAGAGAATCTTGGTCGAATAAAGGTTCCTGGCGGGACTGGACATAAGAACTCACGCGATAAAGGTGTGTGGATTAACGCATATAAGTCAAGTGGATTAAAGGCCCATCAACGCGAGCCAATAGTTTCAGAACAAATGCTCGAGATTCGCGCACAGATGCGCGCCCATCCTTGCCATGCTTGCCCCGACCGGGAAGAACATGCACGTATCCAAGAGAGAATTAGTCGGATGGAGCGAGAGATTGAGGATTTGCGAACGAAGATTGAGGGTAGAACAAACGTAATCCCTCGAACTTTTGATCGGCTCTGTTCTGTACTCAATGAACTTGGTTATCTCAAGGGTGAGAGTGTTTCCCAACAAGGTCAGATGCTTGCCAAGATTTACTCCGACGCCGATTTGGTGCTTGCAGAAGCAATTCGAAGAAATTATTTAGACGACCTATCTGCTAGAGAGTTCACTGCAGTTCTCTCGATTTTCGTCTTCGAGTCCCGCACTGATGAACCTCATCGCAATCTCGCCAACAACAAACGCGTAGTTTCCACAATTCGAGCGATAGAGAAATTGTGGTTTGAAGTGAAATACCTTGAGCAGAAATATCACGTTCAAACGATGCGAGACCTTGATGGCGGCGCCGCTGCTGCAATTTTCGCTTGGGCTGGTGGTCAAGAATTAGCCGAAACCCTTGAGCTTGCTGAACTCCCAGCCGGAGATTTTGTGCGGATTGTCAAACAACTTATCGACTTATTAACTCAAATCTCAGAAGCATCAACTTCACTTCGCGCGCGAGCGCGCGAGGGAATTCTCCTTTTACGTAGGGGAGTTGTCGCCTACTCAGAGGTGGTTGGATGATTCTTCTGATTGATAGCGCATCGCTCTGGTACCGCGCCTTCTATGGAATGCCCGATTCGCTACGTTCTCCCAGCGGAGCACCAGTAAATGCGATTAGAGGATTCTTCGATAGCTTGTCTCGGTTAACAATTCACTATCAACCTCGCCAAATAGTGGCCTGCCTGGATGGCGATTGGCGACCTTCGTGGCGCACCGAATTGATTCCCGAATACAAAGCAGATCGTGATGTCCATTTAACGCAAGACGATGAAAAGGCAGCGGAAGAGGTGGACTTAGAGAGTCAAACTCCGGTCATTCTCGATTTATTGGACGCGATTGGATTGCCAATTGTTGGGATTGATGATTACGAAGCTGATGATGTCATTGCTACGTTGGCTACTAGAGAACCTGGATCAATCGTGATAGCTACTGGCGATCGGGACCTCTTCCAACTCGTTGATGACGAAAAACAAGTACGCGTGGCCTACTTAGCCAAAGGAATCACCAGTCATGAGCTCGTGGATCTCTCCTGGATTGCAGCGCGGTATGGGATTCCGGGGGAGCGGTACTCGCTTATGGCGCTATTGCGAGGGGATCCCTCCGATGGACTCCCTGGTGTTCGTGGAATCGGTGAGAAAGGAGGGGCAAAAATCGCTTCCCTCTTCGGTTCTGTCGCCGAGATGATTGATGCAGCAGCACGAAATGATCAGCGATTAGGACCCAACCTCTCGAAGAAAATCATCGATGGAATCGATTATTTGAAGAGAGCCGAACCAGTGGTTAATTGTGTTCGCGATTTACGACTTCCATCGATTCCCAAAAATCTGCCAACTCAAGTGGCAGATCGTAAGCGGTTAGATGAATTAATCAGCGAATATGGCGTTGGAACGAGCGTGAACAGACTGCTCTCTGCTTTATCGCTAGAGTAGAACGGTGATTCGAGCCCTCTGGGTTTTCCTTCTCGGCATCCTCGCATCGGGTGGTTTTGCACCTCTTGCACGTTGGTGGTTCTTTCCACTAGCGCTTGCACTCTTCATCTTGCACACAATCAATGGGAGTCTAAGAGCTCGAATAGTCCAATCATTTCTCTTTGCTCTTGGGTTATTTGCGCCCATGCTCTATTGGTCAAGTAGTTTTGTGGGATCGCTTCCTTGGATACTTCTCACCATACTCTGCGCGCTCTTTTACCTTCCGCTATCCATCGCTCTAAAAAATTCGCGCTATCTCTGGCTGGTATTTCCTAGCTTCTACGTTGGAATTGAGTTTTTCAGAAATCGCCTTCCTTTCGGTGGATTTGCGTGGGGGAGAGCAGGCTATCTGGGGGTTGATTCCCCGTATTCAGAATTGATTCCCTATATTGGAATCGCGGGCGGAACTTTTTTCATGGCGCTTTTTGCAGTTGCGCTCTATCGCATTTTCACTAGCTTTCGACTTTATTGGATTCCCGTTCTTGTTATCTTTGCTTTCCTGCCTCACTACCAATTGCCCTCGAATGGCGCGATTACCATAACGTCGATACAAGGGAATGTTCCGAGATTAGGATACGAAATCAGTACACAAGTACGAAAAGTTTTTGAAAACCACGCTAATGAGAATCTCCGGGCCTCCAGAGCAAGCAACGAAGTTCCACCTGATGTGTATATCTGGCCAGAAGATGGCGCGGATATCGATCCTCTCAAACGTGGACGAGGGGAAATCACTCGCCTAGTCTCACAAGTGAATGCTCCAATTATCTTTGGATCAGTCGGCAGAGATAATCTCAATCGCCCTGTGAACCTCTCCATACTCTGGCGGGACGGCGGGGCAGCCTCTATCTACCAGAAGCAACATTTAGCGCCTTTTGGCGAGTACATTCCGCTTCGAACCTTGGCGGCGGCGGTATCGCCCTTGGTTAACCAGGTTCAGGACTTTCAACCTGGCACTTCCTGGAAATATCACTTTGTCGATAAAGCCATAATAGCACCGCTCATCTGTTTCGAAGTGGCGGATGACCACTTGATCCGGCAAGCGGTCACCGTCAGCAACATATTCATCGCCCAGACCAATAATGCGACCTATGGACGTTCCGCTCAATCGGCGCAGCAACTTCAAATCACCCGTAGTCGCGCCTTGGAACATCATCGAAATATCGCCTCCATTTCAACGGTAGGGATTAGTGCAATGGTTGATGAGCATGGAAAGATCATCAAAGAGCTTGAGCCGTACACGACCGGCGCATTGACTGCCGAACTTAGGCTTTATGAGGGGCAGACCCCGGCTGGGAGCACTGGGCTAGGGGTCGAATATGGCTCGTTAGCTCTCGTTGGGCTCGTTCTGTTCCGTAGGGTATATCGCCGATAAGCAACATTATGTCAAGTTAACGAGAGCCAGAGAAGGCCAATTCTTCAGGGCGTGGGCAGGCGCAAACGAGATTCCTATCCCCGTGCGCCCCATCAATCCTTCCTACAGGTGGCCAATACTTATTGGGCGCTCCCGTGAGAGCGCCGTCTTCTTCATCTTCTGGGCGCAAATAAGCGCCTCGAAGAGCTGGGTAATGGCGAACGGTTCCCTCCCGAAGGAGAGAGTGGGCGGTATGCGGAGCGTGGCGAAGTGGAGAGTCCTCAATCCCAATCTCCCCTGCTTCGACGGCACCAATCTCGCGCCTGATCGCCTCAAGGGCGGCAATGAATCGCTCGAGTTCAGCGAGGTCCTCAGATTCAGTCGGCTCAATCATCAATGTGCCTGCAACCGGGAATGAGACAGTCGGTGCATGAAATCCGGCATCCATCAGACGTTTGGCGATGTCATCAACGCTCACGCCCACTTTCTTATTGAGTGGTCTGATGTCAATGATGCACTCATGTGCGATAAATCCCTCGCGCCCTTTATAGAGAACAGGAAAGAGCGGATCGAGCTTTTTCGCTAAATAATTTGCCGAGAGAATCGCCATCTGAGTTGCTTCGGCAAGGCCAGAGCTTCCCATGAGGTGGATATAGCTCCACGGGATGGTCAATATTCCTGCTGAGCCGAAAGGCGCGCCCGATATCGGCCCCACTCCCGACGCTGGACCTGCGCTCTTATCAAGAGGGTGGTTGGGAAGGTGTGGAGCCAGATGGGCCTTCACTCCAATTGGGCCCACTCCTGGACCACCGCCACCATGAGGAATGCAGAAAGTTTTATGTAAATTAAGGTGCGATACATCTGCGCCAAACTTCCCTGGCTTTGCCAAACCTACAAGTGCGTTGAGGTTTGCTCCATCGACATATACCTGTCCCCCAGCATCATGAATCAACTGACAGATTTCCGAAATCGTATCCTCGTAGACGCCGTGAGTAGAAGGATAGGTGACCATCAAGGCAGCAAGATTTGCACGATGTTCAGTGATCTTGGATTGCAGATCGTCCATGTCGACGTTGCCCGCGTTATCACACGCAACGACAACTACTTTCATTCCAGCCATCACAGCGCTGGCTGCATTAGTTCCATGTGCGCTAGAAGGAATCAAGCAAATATCACGATGGCTCTCCCCGTTTGCGCGATGGAAGCCCCGAATAGCTAACAACCCTGCAAATTCACCTTGTGAACCTGCATTTGGTTGTAAAGAGATCGCATCGTAACCCGTGATTTCCGCGAGCCATTGTGAAAGTTCGTTAATAATTTTTCGCGTTCCTCGGGTCTGCTCCTCAGGAGCGAATGGGTGCAGGGAGGCAAACTCTGGCCAGGTAATCGACTCCATCTCTGTTGCCGCATTTAGTTTCATAGTGCACGAACCCAATGGAATCATCGTGCGATCCAAGGCTAGGTCCTTATCGGCAAGTGAGCGAAGATACCTCATCATTGCTGTTTCATTCTGTTTACTATTAAAGAGTGGATGAGTCAGGAAACGCGAAGTGCGTTTGAGTTCAGAGGCTACTTTCCCCTCGTACTCTTCAATGAGAAAGCCTAGTCCCCTTCCCAGGGCAGCTAAATGTTCACGCGTTGTTCGTTCGTCAACGGAGATTGAAATTGTGTTTTCATCACGTTTACAGATGTTGATACCTTCATCAAGTACTTGGCGGCGAAGTTTTTCTGCTTCGCAATTGTGAATGGTGACAGTATCGAAAATCTCTGCATCTGTGACATGAAGTCCGGCATTCTTCGCACTTTGTGCTATCGATACTGCATAGCTATGTACTCGATTAGCAATCGCTCGTAATCCTTCGGGACCATGCCACATTGCATAGAGCGCCGATATGTTGGCCAGTAAAGCTTGTGCGGTACAAATATTGCTGGTGGCTTTCTCACGTCGAATATGTTGCTCTCGAGTTTGGAGTGCAAGTCGATACGCACGATTACCGTGAGCATCAACGCTCTCTCCCACCAATCTGCCTGGTATGGATCGCTCCATTCCTTCACGGACAGCAAGAAATCCTGCATGTGGCCCACCAAATCCAAAGGGGACGCCAAATCGTTGCGCGGAGCCAAGAGCGATATCAAAACCCCACTCCCCCGGAGGCTTCAGGAGCGTTAACGCCAAAAGGTCAGTTGCCGCGATAGTGAAACCATCGCGAGAACGCATCGCTTCAATCGCACGCTCAGGAGAGCGCACCTGCCCTCCACTACCTGGATAACTCACGAGAAGGGCAAATCCATCGGGTATTGGTTCTGAAATATCAATCACGTGGACTGGAATACCCAACGGCTCTGCGCGAGTAGTGATAACGGCAATAGTTTGCGGATGAGTATCACTATCAATGAGGAATGGGGCATCCTCTCGCCCCTTCCACAAACGGCGCGCTAACGCCATCGCTTCTGCAGCTGCTGTTGGTTCATCGAGCATGGATGCATTGCTGACCGGTAAACCCGTTAAGTCGGAGACAACGCTCTGGAAGAGAAAGAGCGTTTCGAGACGCCCTTGGCTAATTTCCGGTTGATAGGGGGTGTAAGCGGTGTACCACGCGGGATTCTCCAGAACATTGCGCTTAATAACTGCAGGAAGTTCGGTGTCGTAATACCCCAGCCCAATCATCGAAGGCAGCGGCTGATTGAGTGAAGCAATCTCGCGGAGTTTCTGGAGAACCTCGCCCTCACTAACACTCTCCGGAAGTCTCGTATCATCCATAAGCGTTCTGATTGAACGAGGAAGAGTCTTCTCCATCAACTCATCAAGGTGAGCGAGATTTAAAAACCGGAGCATGTGATCAAGATCGGTACCTGATGGTCCGATATGGCGAGAACGAAATGGACGGCTCTGTTGCATGCGCAGATGCTATGGCGATTTACCCGTTAAGGGCGTTACCCGGCCCCCGTGTTGTGCCCCGTGTGATGACGGTCTCTTATGCCCCTCTTCGATTGCGACGAAGCGCAAGCTCATCGCTTCCATTAGCCACTGCGTCCACTCCATCTGGGTTTTCACTTGGCAATTGGGCCAGAGTTCCCTCAACCTCTCGCCAGACTGTTCCAATGGCGATACCAAAGACACCCTGTCCACCAGCAAGGAGATCAATCACATCTTCGGCGCTGGCACATTCGTAAATTGAGGCGCCATCGCTCATCAAGGTGAGCGTTGCTAAGTTATCTGTCCCTCGAGCGCGCAGGTGCTCAACGGCGCTTCGCACATTTTGAAGTGAGATTCCGGTATCGAGTAATCGCTTGACGATTTTGAGGACGAGGATGTCGCGGAAACTGTAGAGACGCGAGGTTCCTGAACCCGAAGCGGTCCGAATACTCGGCTCCACAAGTCCAGTACGCGCCCAATAATCCAATTGGCGATACGAGATGCCGGCTGCCGAGCAGGCAATTGCGCCACGATACCCCGCCATCTCTCGCGAACTATGGGGTTGCTCGGGCGACTTCTGCTCAGACATTGGACCTCCGGGGAAGAAGGCTCTAATACTAAATCCGGAGTACCGCCCGCTCAAGGAGCGACACTCACATCCTGAGGGTCAACCTCAAGTTCAAGTTGAAGGTTCCTAACGATGGCGGAGGCGCGCGCGCAAGGCCTTGAGGTAGAGCAGGGTGAAAAGGAGTGCGAGCGCGATACAGGCGATCCGCCCCCACGCCCATGGAGTAGGAGCGATCACGAGGAGAAGAGCAAGTATCAGCGCGAAAGCGATCATTAAAGCTCCGCTCTGACGGAGCGCTCGCTCCGGAAAGAATGCTGCTGCTAGAGCCATGAAGCCGGCTAGAGGCAGTAGGAGTCCAGCGCTTATTCGAACGCTCCAGAGAAACCTCTCCGGATCAAGATCTAGCGGTAACCCCAGTGCGCTCGCGAGAGTTGCTGGCCAGATGAGGGCTGTTATCGCTGCCAGCGCCATGATGGCAGCACCCACCCGCAAAAGAACCTTCATCTGCCGATCAAGCATGGAATTGAGGGTAACCCTCATGCGGAAAGTTCGATAGGGCTACTTGGCAAAATCCTCGGGATCAATCTGGTCGAGAAACTCCCGAAAACGCTCGAGCTCACCCTCGGCCCCCTGCTGACCGGCTCCCTCATCGGCTACCCCTGTCTCCCCCTCATTGATCTCAATTCCCACCTCATCAAGAAGGGCGTTTGAACCGAAGATTGGCGCTCCTGCTCGAAGAGCCAGTGCAATTGCATCTGAAGGGCGAGCCGAAACCTCTACTCCATTACTGAAAATTAGTTCTGCGTAAAAAACGCCATCCTTAATCGACGAGAGGTTGATTTTGCTGATGGTATTCCCAGTAGCAGCAATGACATCCTTTAGTAAATCGTGGGTGAGTGGGCGTGGTGGCGCTACACCCTGTTGCGCGAATGCAATTGCGGTTGCCTCTGCTGCTCCCACCCAAATAGGAAGATACCTTTTCCCTTCGCTCTCTCTCAGTAACACGATTGGCTGACTCGAAGGCATTTCCACGCGCACGCCAACAACATCTAATAACTTCGAATCTTCAGGTAGATCTCTCACCCTGTAATCCTACTTACTTTTACGTAAACCGGTCCTGACGAGAGCAGCATGGATCTTCAAAGTCAATCCACCCAATTGCCTCTCAACCTCCTCAGCGCGCGCTTTCGCATCACTGCCTTTTTGGCGAAGCAGTGGTGTAATCACTTGCTCGATTAACCCAATCTCACGTTCTGCTGCGCTCTTAAATGGACGTAAATGGCGCGCTTCTATGCCGTAAGCAGAGATTTCTGCCACAGCACGAGCAATCGCAAGCGCATCACCATCGTAATGTTTTCCGTTGCTCTGGATAAGTCCATAACTTTCTAATTCGGCTAATTGACTCTCACTCAATTGCGAACTCTCAAGCAGTTCAGTACGAGATAACTTGAGATCGCTACTTTCACCAAATAATTTCTCGCCATCTACCGTGGCAACACGCGGCGCAAGTGGAGTAGATCCTACTTGGGCCGGCGGTTCCAAACCGCGGTCTAAAGCATCTAAGTGATCCTTAATAACCTTGAGCGGAAGGTAATGATCTCGCTGAGCGCCGAGAACATATCTCAATCGGTCAACATCGTGATGTGAGAATTTACGGTATCCAGAGGGGGTTCGCTGGGGCTCAATAAGACCTTCGGATTCGAGAAAGCGAATTTTCGAGATGGTGACATCGGGAAATTCACCACGTAGCTTTCCGAGCACTTCACCAATACTTAAATATGCGCGGGCGGGAACGCTCACTTCGAACCTCCATTAGTCATGAACAGCAGTCGATACTTACCTATTTGCACAGAGTCACCATTAACCAGATCAGTTCGTTCGGCCAATTCCCCGTTGACGTAAGTGCCATTTAAACTTCCACTATCTACAACTGAGAAACTCTTACCTAATCGATGAAATTCAGCATGTTTCCGAGATACCGTCACATCATCAAGGAAGATATCGCTCTCTGGATTTCTACCGACTGTGACCAGATCGCTATTGAGCAAATATCTCGCTCCAGCATTTGGCCCCTTCTGCACCAGTAAAAGCGCACTCCCATCGCCCAATTCACCAACGACGCTCCGCTCGGTTGGCGTGAGTGAATCGAGCGCTCGTTTCGGTAACGGCGTAGGAGCATCGCGTTTAATGGAGGTTGTGTCGGACATTAATCCCACTCCCCTCCTCTGGCTCTCCCGGTTAAGGTTCTAGTACACCTTTACACGCGACCCTATGGAACCAAAGCCCAGCGGTCAAGGCCGCTTTTGACCTCTACTCCCCTGAGGTGAGCGCCTGATAACCCTGGTCTGTCAGAAGTCCCTGGATTTCTTCAGCTGCGACGGAGGTGATTTCAAAAAGCCAGCCACTGCCATATGGAGAGGCGTTGATCGATTCTGGATTAGCGACCACGGCATCGTTGATTGCAGAGATAGTTCCATTCACTGGGGAATAAATCTCGCTCACGCTCTTTGTAGATTCCACTTCACCACAGACTCCACCTGCGCGAACGTTCTCACCAATTTTTGGAGTTAGTACAAAGACGATGTCTCCTAAGGCGCGCTGTGCAAAGTCAGTGATGCCTACACGTACTTTGTTTTCGGGAAGTGGCTCCACCCATTCATGTTCAGCGGTGTATCGCAGGTGCGCTGGAATTTCATTCATGGCGATACCGTACTGCTGCCTCTTCTAATCTGCGAGCGGGCTTCGACCCAATATTGTGCTCCGGTCAACAGATATAGAAGTACACCCCATCCGGCGAAAGCCGAGGCAAAAATCGAGCCCCATCTACCCAGAAGACCTCCTTGCTCCCCCAAGAGAAGTAACGGAAAGGCATAGAGGAGATTGAGCGTTGCCGCTTTCCCTAGAAAAGTTACTGGCAATGGACCTTTGCCTATTCGATAAAGACCCGGGAGCGTCGTTGCAAGTATGAGATCGCGCAGAAGTAAGAGCGCGACCAGCCAGAGTGGAATCACATCCCGAAGCGCTAACCCGATGACTACCGCAGCGATGTAAAGGCGATCTACTAGTGGATCCAGAAGCTCACCTAACCGAGAGCTCTGATTGAGCGCGCGAGCAAGACGTCCATCTAGGTAGTCGGTGAGACCAGCAAGAGCTAAGATTCCAATCGCAAGGAAATCTCTCTCTCTTTCAGGATCAAATAACGCCCAAAAAAAGAGTGGGATACCAAAGGCGCGGAGCACAGTAAGCAGATTGGGAATGGTGAACACACTCGCACGCTCAATCTTTTCAGAACCAAACATCATGTCGGGACGACAGGATTTGAACCTGCGACCACCAGACCCCCAGCCTGGTGCGCTACCAAGCTGCGCTACGTCCCGGTTGTGCCCTTCTAGTCTACGCGTTCTTGAATTAGGTGCGAATGCGGACCGAAACTTCTACTGGCGAACCCATAAAACCGAACTCTTCACGAAGTCGCCGTTCAATGAAACGTCGATACGAGGGCTCGAGGAATCCACTTGCAAAGATGACAAACCGAGGTGGACAGGTACTTGGCTGGGTAGCAAAAAGAATCTTTGGTTGCTTTCCTCCTCGCACCGGAGGTGGTGTTGCAGAGATAAGCGCGCCAAGGAATGAATTCAATTTCGAGGTTGGGATTCGCATCTGCCAACTATCCAATGCGCGTCGAAGGGCAGGCGCTAATCGATCTTTATGCCATCCTGTCTTAGCAGAGATGTTAATCCGTTCAGCCCATTCGACTTGATTAAGCTCTCTCTCCTTCTCGCGTTCCAGAGCCTCTCGCCTATCCTCATCCACTAAATCCCATTTATTCATGGCAATTACTAGGGCTCGACCTGAATCTACAATCTTGGACATGATGCGAAGATCTTGTTCGGCAATTGGCTCGGAGGCATCGATAACAAGAATTGCAACCTCTCCACGCTCAAGCGCTGATTCAGTCCGCAACATTGCATAATACTCCGTGCCGCTTGCTTGGTGAGCGTGTTTACGAATACCTGCAGTATCGATGAAACGCCAAATCTCCCCACCGAATTCGATCTCTTCGTCAATCGGGTCACGAGTAGTCCCCGCAACGGAATCCACAATTGCTCGAGCAGTACCTGCCAATGAATTAAGAAGGCTTGATTTACCAACATTGGGTCGACCAAGAAGTACAACCCTTCTGATGTGATCTTCCTCTTGTGCATTTGGGCTCACCGGAAGGGATGACACGACAAGATCAAGAAGATCACCACTGCCTCTTCCGTGCAAGGCCGAGACAGGTACCGGCTCGCCCAAGCCTAAATTCCATAATTCATGAATCGCAAGTTCGGCCTCTGGTGAATCGGCTTTATTACCAATCAAGATAACTGGTTTCCCACTTTTGCGAATCACGCTTACCAAGGCCATTTCCTCGTCAAGTGCTCCGACAGATACATCTATGATGAAAAGAATCAAATCAGATTCTTTAATTGCCAGTTCAGCGCCAGCAGAAATACTCGCAGCGATCGACTCTGGCTGCGGGTCTAACTGCCATCCTCCAGTATCCATAACGATGAAATCCCGCCCATTCCATTGAGCGGGGTATTTAATTCGATCTCGAGTAATTCCCGGTTGATCTTCGATGATTGCCTCTCGACGGCCGATCAATCGATTAATCAAAGTTGACTTTCCCACATTGGGGCGACCTATGACAGTAACGATAGGCAGATTGCCTGTTTCTTCACTCACGTGATTCACCGTCATCGCTTAACTCTAATTCAATTACGAGTCGCTTGATTTCGCTGACGACCTCTTCCAATGAGAAGTGGGTCGCATCAATAATTATCTGTTCATCAATCTGGCGCAACGGCGATGTGGAGCGATTGGAGTCAACAACATCTCGGGCTGCTAAAGCATCTTGAATCTCTTTATTGGTGAAGTGTGATGATAATTCTGCGTTTCTCCGTTCTGCACGAGCGATTAAATCTGCAGTAAGAAAGATTTTTAACTCTGCATCAGGCCACACTGTCGTACCGATATCACGACCTTCTACAACTATTCCAAAGCGTGCTTGATTAATGATTGCGCGTTGAAGAGTAAGTAGAAATTTTCGAACATTAGGATCAGCAGCAACCTCACTGACCCGCTTGGTTACCCTCTCACTTCGAATCTCGCTGTTGACCTCTCTGCCTTCGAGAAGTAGTTGAGGTTCCTCTGGGCTTCCCTTCCACATGATTGAGTCCGAGGTGAGCAGCTCAGGGATAAGCGAGAAGTCCTGCACATCGCGCTCGATGGCAAAGAGGGTAAGAGCTCGATAGAGGGCGCCGGTATCGAGATATTCCCAATGGAAGAAGGCGGCTACCGCTCGTGAGGCGCTCGACTTTCCAGAGCCACTAGGGCCATCGATTGCGATAACAACCATCTGCTCACCTCCCCTGCCATAAAAGTTTGTCTAACAATTAACTTATAAATTATTTTGTCGGTTAATTGCCTTTAGTAACCACCGTGCTATGCCATCCCTGAATCGATAAATAGTCATTTAAAGTCGATAAATCGCTAGGCTTTACCGAGAGCGAGATCAGACCAGTCTCCTGGCCAGGGGAATGCTCAATTCTGAGGTCCTCAATATTAATTTTCGCAGCTGCACAATGATTAAATAGTCGCGCAAGCGCACCTGGAGCATCTGGAATTACCACGCTCAAGGTGCCGTAATTGCGAGGAACTCCCCCATGTTTTCCTGGTACCCGAGCGGCACCCTTTGCGCCCTGCGTCATAAACGATAAGACAGCATCTTGATTAAAGTTTTGGTTAATAAGTTTATTTATCGATTCATTAATTTTAGTGAGAAGGGAAATTAATTCGCTCTGGTTCGCCTCAAAAATGGGTTGCCACATCGCAGGGTCAGAGCTGGCTAAACGAGTCATATCGCGGAGCCCTGCTCCTGCCAGATCCAAAGGTTCCTCCAAAACTCCAGCCAAAGCGCTAGCAAGAAGTTGGGGCAGGTGCGATGTCATAGCCACCTGTCGATCATGTTCTTCAGGAGATATCAGGTAGGAAGTAGCTCCTAGTTCGCGCACCAAGAGCTGCCCAGTGGCCAGCGCTGTCGAGTCAAGCCCAGAATGGGGAGTGATAGCCCAGGCGCGCCCCTCGAAGAGGTCAGAGCGAGCACCTTCTGGACCTGCTATCTCGCGACCGGCCATTGGGTGGGTCGGAAGGAATCGTGAGAGAGCGCTTCTCGCTGAATGTGCAGCAAGAAATTTCTCAACCTCAAGTAGAACTTTAGTTTTTATGGACCCTGTATCTATAACTGTGGCTGATGGATTGCTAATCAAAGCTTCAGCTATGACTAGTGGTGAAATGTCCACCGGAACAGCAACTACCACTAATGACGCGCCCACGTCAGAGGCGAGGAGCGCCTCTCCAATAAGCCCATTTGCGACTCTTTGATGACCGGGATTGGCGTCTTTGATACGCACTTTCCCGCCATGATTGGCGATTTTCAAGGCTATTGAGGTGCCAATGAGGCCTCCCCCAATGACCTCAACTAGCCATTTTTCGCTCATGGCGCGAGATCGGGGCGGAGAGCGCGAGCGCCGCCGCGATAGATATGGCTTATTTGGCTACGTTCTAGAGTGGTTTCGACATGAATCATCGCCCGCACAACCCGAGGGAGGGAGCCGGGGACGGCAATTTCTACCGCACACATCAGGGGAATCCCTACCCAGCCCGCCAATCGGGCGGCCGCGGCAGGAAAATCGCTGACCAAATCTGGGGTAACGGTAAAGAACGCAGAAATCACGGAATCGAGCGATAGGGAATTAGCTTCAAGCACCTCCGCCAAGAGCGCTGCAACCTCACGATGCATCTCATCTCGATCGTCGGCTGAGAGCTGTACCGCTCCCCGGACTGCTCGCACACTCATTCCCCTAGTCTACGGGAAAAGCCGAAAATCAAGTCAGGAGTAACTTCCTTAGAATTACCTTTTGATTAATTTATTAATATATAGTTTAATATATATAAGTAACCTTGCAATATATATTTATATATTTGTCAACTATTATGCGAATTCCGTCTTGCCTCAAAACCCCTTAATCGATAAATTGAGACAGGTGTTAGCAGGTCAGAGCATCTTAAATATAGTTTTATCGATTATTTGGGTTCTGCCATCTTGATTTCTGTCGATAAATACACTTTCGATGCTTCTCGAATTATGTTATTTATAAAGCGATAAAGCCTTTTGTAAGGAAACCAATTCGGCGCCTTTGATCTCGCGCCACTTCCCAGGGGTTAGCTCCCCTAATTTCAGCGGACCCATTCCGATTCGAATGAGGCGTTCGACAACCAACTCTTTTGCTCCGGCCATTCTCCGCAAAATCTGATTTCGACCATCATGGATCACCACGTCGAAAAGGGTCCTACCCGCCTGCCCTGGCAGAACAGTTAATTTGTCGACTTTTGCCATTCCATCCTCGAGCTCTATTCCTTGGCGAAAAGCTTCGGCCACTTCCTTGCTGACATTGCCCTTCAACTCCATCAGATAATTCTTAGGTAACGAGAAGGAAGGATGGGTGGCGCGATGAGCCAAATCCCCATCATTGGTCAACAGCAGCAACCCTTCAGATTCCTTGTCCAAGCGACCGACATGGAAGAGTCTCTCCTGTCTATCTCGTAAGAGATCACCCAAATGCGGCCTATTCTCAGGGTCTGAGAGGGTGGATAAAATGCCCCTGGGTTTATTGAGTGCAAGATAAATCTTGGTTTTTACTTGGTTTATTGCTTCACCATCAACTACAACTTTAGACTTTTCTGGATCCACTTTCACTCCGAGAGTGCGAATAACCTTTCCATCAACAACTACTCGGCCATCGAGAATCATCTCTTCAGCTTTGCGACGGCTTGCGACCCCCGCATCAGCGAGCACCTTCTGTAGTCGTATCTCCATGACAGAAGAGCCTAGAGGTCCCGTTGGGACCGGGTCTAATCAGGGTCTAATCAGTGAGGGTATCGAGGACCGAATCCAAGGCATCGATATTTGGTAGATGTGGTGCAATCTCTGGAAGGTCGGCAAGGGAGGCTATCCCCAATCGCTCTAGGAAGTACCCGGTCGTTTGATACAAGATCGCACCAGATTCTCCTTCGATCCCAGCCTCTTCCACCAACCCTCGATTGACTAACGTCTTCATTACCGCTTCCACATTTACACCACGAATTGCGGAGACGCGAGCTCGGGAGACGGGCTGTCGGTAGGCAATAACCGCCAAGGTCTCTAAAGCCGCTTGAGTGAGTTTCGCTTGCTGTCCTTCCAAGACAAAGCGTTCAACGGCGCTGGATGCCTCCGGATGGCTATAAAAACGCCACCCTCCTGCCACCTCTCGCAATTCAAAACCTCGCTCTTCGGAGCTGTAACTTTCCGCAAGGGCGTGCAGGCGAGCGCGAATTTCATCGGTAGGTACCTCAAGCACTTGAGCAAGAAGTAGCTCCGTCACTGGCTCATCGACCACCATCAAAATGGCCTCCAGTGAGCGTTCAATCGTTCGATCTGCCATCGTCTTACAAGCCCTCTCGTTCTGCAGGATTCTCGACGCGCTCTTCGAGCACGGGCGGGAGATCAAATTCATCGGTGACAGCAACCTCTCCCTCGGCGCTGCCAATCCAGCGTATCTGGAGATCGCCTAGGGGTGTTACCTGAGCAAAATGAAGGACCCCTTCTTTATACAACTCCAAGAGGGCAAGAAATCGAGCAACAACCACCAGGGTGTGCTCGGCATCTGCCGTTAGGGCGCGGAAGGTAGCGGTCCCCACTCTCCGAAGGTGCGCGACCACATGCTGCGCCTCTTCGCGAACGCTCACCGCCGGGCTGTGAAGGTGCGAAATACTGAAAACTGGTGGGGTTTTTGGGGTGAGGGCTCGGGTTGCGATGAGCGCGAACCGTTCTGCGCCAACCCCGATGAGGACTTCAGGAAGGAGCGCGGCCAATTTGGGGTCTAACGCCACCATTCGGGGGTGACGCTTTGTTTCGCTCTCAATCCACTCCTGGAAAGTTGCTGCAATCTCCTTATAAGCCTTGTACTGGAGCAAGCGAGCAAAGAGAAGGTCCCGAGCTTCCAAGAGGGCTAAATCCTCCTCGTCATCAACCTCTCCTGTTGGGAGCATTCTCGCGGCTTTCAGGTCGAGCAAGGTCGCTGCCACTACCAAAAACTCAGTCGCCTCATCTAAGCGCCACTGCCCTTCCATCGCCTTAATGTGGGAGATGTACTCATCGGTGACCACGCTCAATGCCACCTCGGTGACATCCATTTTGTGGCGGGCGATTAATTGGAGAAGGAGGTCAAAAGGCCCTTCAAAATTAGTTAAACGGACGGAAAATCCAGGAATTCGCTCCTCGCTATGAGGAGCTCCCCCTTTATCGTCTTGAGTGCCAATCACATGGACACGTTATCGGATTACTGTCCGCGGAGTCTGCGAGCCAGGATGCTCGACTCTCCTTTAGCCTCGAGATCGGCCACAATTACCGCGACCGCTTCACGAACAATCCGTCCTCGGTCGACCGCCAACCCCATATCTCCGCGGAGCGTTAAGCGCGCCTGTTCCAAATCAAAGAGTTCTTCTGGTGAGAGATAGACAGTTATCTTCTCCTCGTGCCGTTCACGTCCTGACGGCGCGCTTGTGCTTCGAGAGACTCGTCGTCGCGCAGTTGTGCGAACTGGGGCAGGTTTCTCAGCTCGGGGCGGGGCAGAATTTGGTGCCTTGCTCTCTCCCTCGCGCTCCGGCACTGCCGCCGGAACTGCTGACAGCGTTGCAGATGTGGTCCGAAAAAGTTCTTCGGCTCCTGGCAGGCTCACTCGTCGACTCATGTTGTTCCTCCTCGGGCAATAACTTCCCGTGCTAGTCGACGGTAAGCGGCTGCCCCCGTCGAAGATGATGCGTAATTGGTGATTGGCTCACCAGCGGCCGTCGTTTCATTAAATCGAACTGTTTTCGAGATAACTGTGTCGAACACTTGCTCTGGAAAGGCTTCATAAATCCGAGAGAGCACCTCTTTGCTATGTGCCGTCCGTTCAAACATCGTGGCCACGATCCCAATGATTTTCAGGTCAGGATTGAGGCGCTCTTGAATTTTGGAGGTAATTTCCTTCAGTAACTTAAAGCCACGTAACGCGAAATACTCACATTGCAGAGGTACGAGAACCAGATCTGCAGCGGTCAATGCATTCACCGTGAGCAGGCCCAAGGAGGGCTGACAATCGATAAGTATCACGTCGTAATCGGGTGCAACCGTGGCCAGAATCCGCTTCAATGTCTGCTCTCTTGCAACCTCGTTGACCAAGCCAATTTCGGCGCCAGAGAGCATGATGTCGCTGGGGATCAGATCCATGCCAGGGACGCTCGTTTTGAGAAGAACATCATCAACCTGTGCATTGCGATCCATTAAAAGGTTGTAGATAGAGCTTTCTAACTCGTCGGTCACTACTCCCAGGCCGATGGAGAGCGAACCTTGTGGATCAAAATCCACCAATAAAACCTTCCGTCCCAGTTCAGCCAAACACGCTCCCAGACTGATGGTTGTCGTCGTTTTTCCAACGCCACCTTTTTGGTTTACCACTGCAATGGTCTTCGCAGGACCATGCTTCCCCTTGGGATCAATCTTCTTGGCTACGGGGATACTCTTTGAACGACCTTTCATCAGCTCGTGCACTGAAACGACATCATCTTCAATGCGGGCGGCTTTTGTCGATTTAGCACTCAAGCGAGAAACCTCTCTTTTGGGTAGCGGGAGCCTAGAGGTCAATTCCTGAGCGAGGCAACTATGAACCCTGGGTTTAGGTAGCGCCCTTACTTGGCTCGTGGATGGGCGAGTAGGTATGCCTCGCGCAACCGGTCAATTGTTACCAAGGTATAGATCTGCGTCGTTGCTACGCTCGCGTGGCCGAGCAGTTCCTGCACGGTACGAATATCAGCCCCACCGTCGAGCAAGTGCGTGGCAAATGAATGTCGCAGGGAGTGCGGACTCAGTTCGGTTGTTACGCCACCTTTGATTGCTGCGCTCCGCACGATTTCCCATGCGCTCTGTCGCGATAACCCACCGCCTCGCATATTCAAGAAAAACTTCCGTTCACTTTTTCCCGCCAGTAGTGCAGGACGACCACGAACTGCGTAGGCATCTACTGCTTCCCCTGCAAAAGTGCCCACAGGAACAACTCGCTCTTTACCGCCCTTACCAAAGAGTCGGAGCGAGGTCAGTGGTTTTCTTATCTGATCTATTTCTAGATTCACAATCTCGCTCACTCGAGCTCCCGTTGCATAGAGCAATTCAATGAGGGCGCGATCCCGTAACGATTGGGCGGTAGAACCATCTCCCGCTCCGGTAATCATTGCCTCTATTTCCGCGACAGTAAGGGCTTTCGGCAAACGCCTTCCCGGCGTTGGCGGACGAACCTGCGCTGCTGGGTCTACCTGAGCGTGTTCTCGAGCGTAAAACTTATGGAAACCTCGGAGCGCGATGATCAATCGCGCCGATGATGAGACCGATAGCGGTGAGTGTTCACCATCCCCGCTTCGAAGATAGCTGAGAAAATCCTCGATATCGCTCTCACGTGCTTCTGCAATTTCTTTTCCGCGTCCTTCGAGGAACTCGAAATAGCGAGTGATATCACGGCGATAGGCGAGCAAAGTATTTCGAGAGAGTCCACGCTCAACCGTCAGGTGATCGAGAAATACCTCAACATCAGGAGGTAAGTTCATGGATATCTCGAACGGGCAGACCAAGCGCATGTCCAACTTCTGGGGAGTAAAGCGCGCCATCATGGGTAGCCAAACCTGCTTGAAGCGCAGGGCTCTGCTTCACCGCTTCTTGCCAACCCAGATTTGCCAACTGCAAAAGGTAAGGCAAGGTCGCGTTGGTAAGCGCAAGAGTTGATGTCCGAGGCACTGCTCCGGGCATATTTGCAACACAGTAAAAGAGGCTCTCATGGACCGGATAGGTTGGTTCGGCGTGGGTAGTGGGCTTGGAATCCTCGAAACATCCACCCTGATCGATAGCGATATCCACCAAGACGCTCCCAGGTTTCATCTTCGCTACCAGGGAATTAGAGATCAGTTTAGGCGCCTTATCCCCTCGGATTAAAACCGCTCCAATTACTAAATCTGCTTCAACTGCTAATTCGGCTATCGCGCCGCTTGTCGAATAGATAGTCTCGATATTGCCGGCAAAGATCTCTTCCAACTCTTTCAGCCGCGCAATATTTCTATCAACAATCTGAACATGCGCGCCCATCCCATGAGCAATTCGCGCCGCCTCTGTTCCGGCAACGCCACCGCCAAGTACTAGCACTCGACCAGGTCGCACTCCGGGTACACCACCAAGAAGTACTCCGCTACCTCCGGAGGCTTTCTGCAACGCGTATGCGCCTACCTGTGGCGCAAGTCGTCCCGCTACTTCACTCATAGGCGTAAGTAGCGGAAGTTGGCCATTAACGGTGACAGTTTCATATGCGATGCTGGTGATTCCGCTCTGCAACAAACCATCGGTACAACTTCGGGAAGCGGCAAGATGAAGATATGTAAAAAGTAATTGCTCTTTCCGCATTAATGGAAACTCCGAAGGCAATGGTTCTTTCACTTTAACGATGATTTCGCCACTACCCCACACCTCTGCCGCACTATCGAGAATCCGTGAGCCGGCATTTCTGTAATCATCATCTGAGAAACCCGCACCCACTCCGGCGCTCTTTTCAACAACTACCCCGTGCCCGTTTTTCACTAACTCGGCGGCGCCATTAGGAGTGAGGGCCACTCTAAATTCTTGAGCTTTTACCTCTTTAGGCAGACCAATAATCATCAGAACAACGCCAATCTATTTATGCTGCCGAAGCGCCGGCACGTACCGCAAGCGCTGCTCCTATCAAACCAGCAAAGAGCGGATGTGGCCTTGTGGGGCGACTTTTGAACTCTGGATGCGCTTGAGTGCCCACATAAAAAGGATGGACGCTCTCAGGCAACTCTACAAATTCCACCAAATGACCATCAGGAGAGAGGCCGGAGAAGAGCAACCCTGATTTCTCAAGATCACCTCGATACTTGTTATTGACCTCGTAACGATGACGGTGGCGTTCCTCGATCACCTCGGCTCCGTAAAGTTTTGCAACGATTGAACCTGCACGAAGATGTGCGGGGTAAAGCCCCAGGCGCATCGTTCCACCCATATCCCGTTCGCCACGAATGACATCTTCTTGTGAAGCCATAGTGGCAATAACAGGAAATTCGCATTTTTCATCGAATTCCGCGGAATTAGCGCCCTTCATTCCCGCAAGATTTCGCGCTCCTTCAATCACCATACATTGCAATCCCAAACAGAGACCGAGGGTAGGAATTTTATTTTCACGCGCGTAGGTAAGCGCACCGATTTTCCCCTCTAAACCTCTGATTCCAAAGCCACCGGGGACGCAGATTGCATCGATGCCAGCCAACTCTTTCGCAGCGCGCTCTGGAGTATCACATGAATCGCTAGCCACCCATTTGATATTCACCTTCGCGGAATGGGCAAATCCACCTGCTCGGAGAGCCTCTGTTACTGAGAGATATGCATCAGGTAAGTCGACGTACTTTCCGACAAGGGCAACATTCACTACATGTTGTGGGTGGTGAACGCGACTGAGTAATCGATCCCAATCACTCCAATCGACATCCCTAAATGGCATGCCTAGACGTCTGACGACGTAAGCATCAAGACCCTCTCGATGAAGCACCTTGGGAATGTCGTAAATTGATGGCGCATCTGAGGCGGCGACGCAAGCTTCAGTATCAACATCACACATCAAAGAGATTTTTCGCTTTACCCCATCAGGGATATCCCGATCGGAACGGAGAACAATCGCATCCGGCTGGATGCCGATACTGCGCAGAGCTACAACGCTATGTTGAGTCGGTTTAGTTTTTAATTCTCCCGAAGGGCCGATGTAGGGAACGAGTGAGACGTGGAGAAAGAAGACATGCTCACGACCTAGATCTTGGCGAACTTGGCGGGCAGCTTCGAGAAATGGCAACGACTCGATATCCCCGACCGTGCCACCAATCTCCGTGATGATGACATCGATTGCCGGAGCCGCTCCAGCGCGCATTCGTTCTTTAATTTCGTTGGTGATGTGTGGAATTACTTGGACGGTATCCCCCAGATATTCGCCACGCCGCTCCCGAGAGATAACTCGTGAATAGATTTGACCTGTTGTTACATTGGAAGAGCCAACGAGGTCCACATCAAGAAAGCGTTCGTAATGACCGATATCCAAATCAGTTTCCGCGCCATCGTCAGTGACAAAGACTTCGCCATGCTGAAAAGGATTCATCGTTCCGGGATCGACATTGAGATAAGGATCGAGTTTCTGCATAGTGACTCGTAAGCCACGCGCCCGAAGAAGGCGACCTAAAGAGGAGGCAGTTAACCCTTTACCTAATGAGGAGGCGACGCCACCGGTTACGAAAATATGCTTGGTGATATGAACCGAAGCCATCATGGAAGACCAGTCTATTGGGTGCTGGTCGACTTCAGGTAATTTGCCGGAAATTCAGGCGCGTTTACTCCCTCCTCCCACTCTTCCCGCTCCTCCCACTCTTCCCGCTCCTCCCACTCTCTTCTGCTCTGCGGCAACGAAAGCGAGTAGCTCTTCGGCATGCTCTCGGGCCAATGGCGACTCCTCGCGACCTGCCATCATCCGAGCCAATTCGTTGGTTCGATCACTCCCCTCCAGCAACGTGAGATCGCTACTGGTGACACTCTCTGAGGACTCTTTTCTGATGGAGTAATGGGTATCGGCCCACGCAGCAACCTGTGGCAAGTGGGTCACGACAAGAACTTGAGCATGTTGAGCTAATCGCGCCAGCCTCCTGCCGACCTCGACCGCTGCCTTCCCACCCACTCCCGCATCTACCTCATCGAAAATATAGGTGGGGATGGTGGAGCGACCAGCGAGTACTACCTCGATTGCCAACATGATTCTGGAAAGTTCGCCACCGCTTGCGCCTTTATTGATTGGTAATGGTTGCGCACCAAGGTGAGGAGTGAGTAAAAAAGTTACTTCATCACAGCCAAGTGGTGAACAAAGACGAGTGCGCGCCCCGTCATTTACCGCCAAACCTTCAGAGATGTTCTCCACAAGTATGGATATTCGCGCTGCAGGCATCGCCAATTGCGACAACTCCACCGAGATCTCTTCTTCACATTTCTGGGCATACTCTTGGCGCACGCGAGATAATTCTTTTGCGGAGTCAAGAAGTTTCTTAGCGCACTCTTGGCGCTCACTCTCAAGTGCGGCAATACCTTGATCACCCTCTTGCAATTGACCAAAGAGAAGCCGTGACCGTTTGGCCTCGTCGATGAGAGCGCTCTCTGGGTCATCTAACCCCGATTGTCCATATCTTTTGATTAAGGTAACGACCTCCGCGCGACGCGAGTGCATCTCTTCAAGCGCTCCTGGCTCAACATCGAGATCCTCCTCTTGACGCCGTAATGATGAGGAGAGCTCGTTTACGAGTATCGAAATTTCACGAATCAACCCCTGGTTCGCTTGAGTAACAGTAGTTCCATCATTAAGGGCGTCCAGTGCTCGTTTTGTCAGCGCTAATTGGCCAGAAATGCTTGACTCATCGTCGGCCAGAATATTTAAGGCGCTCGCAAGAGCGCTACGAGTGGCATCCACATTCTCAAGAGCGAGGATACGTTCCTTCAATAGTGCAGACTCGTTCGCTAAAGGTTTGACACGATCAAAATCGGTAAGAAATGTAGTTATCCGTTCCAATTCTCGTTCTCGAGTGCTTCGTAATTCTTCCAAAGATTTGATGCTCTCAACCACTTCGCGATAGCGGAGAAAGAGCGCTCTATAACGCTCTAAGTGATCTGCAAGTGGCTTTGCGCCATAACGATCGAGAATCTCCCGTGCGCGATGAGCCTTAAGGAGCGTGAAATTAGCGCTCTGTCCATGGATGGAGAGCAACTCCGCGCCAATATCGCTCAATGTTGAGATCGTCGTAGAACTTCCACCCACATTGGCGCGACTCTTTCCTTCACTGGTCACTGTGCGCGATAGAAGCACTTCACCAGACTCCACCTCTCCGCCCAACTCGGATACCCGCTCTGCAACATGAGCATCGACTGCGAATCGCCCAACAATGTGGGCGCGCTCGCTTCCAGTTCGTACGACAGTTGCATCCGCCCGAGCGCCGGTTAAGAGCGAAAGTGCAGAGAGAATCATCGTTTTTCCAGCGCCTGTTTCTCCTGTGATTACCGTCAAACCCGGGCCAGGTGAAAAGTGAGCGCGTTCAATAACTCCCAGTGCGGAAATTTCCACATCTATGAGAGCGCCACTACTCACTCTCCACGCCACCCAGCAACTGGCAATTGAAATTTAGCAACCAGGCGATTGGTAAATGGTGCGTTATTCATTCGGGCGAGAGTAAAGGTATGTTGATCTCGAGTGATCGTTATTAAATCCTCTTTCAGTAAGGACTTATGTCGAAAACCATCAGCACTTAACGTGGCGTTTTCGGAGCGAACCGAGATTGAAATTTCACTTCGAGGCGAGAGGACCATGGGTTTGGCAAATAGCGCATGGGCTGCCAACGGGAGTAAAACCAGAGCATCAACGTCTGGCCAGACCACAGGCCCCCCGGCAGAAAAAGCATAGGCAGTTGAACCGGTGGGCGTGGCGCAGAGAACGCCATCACAATTCCATAATGAGAGAGGTCTCTGGTCCACGAAAACGAAGAGTTCCACCATTTGAGAAGACTCTTTCTCAATAACGATCTCATTGAGCGCCCAGCCTGAATCGACTATCGCCCCATGTCGTTCGATTTCATAGGAGATACTCATCCGCTCTTCAAAAACGAAATCTCTCGAGATTATCGCGCGCACAACTTCTGCATTGGAAGGGCGTTCTACTTCCGCAAGAAAACCCATATGACCAATATTGATCCCCAAAATCGGAATGGTGCTTCCATAACTCATCTCGGCGCTGCGAAGCATGGTGCCATCGCCGCCAAGAACCAGGATAAGTTCAAACTCTTTGATGGGACGTCCCGAATAGCGAGCAATTTCAGGGACGCCACTTCCATCGCTGCTGAGGTGATGTTCCACAGAAATTCCCGCACTTGATAGGCCTCTGGCGATTTCAAGGGCAGTTGTAAGTGCGCTCTCTCGCTTGGGGTGAAGGAGCATAAGTACTCGCCGTTCTGTGTTCTCGTTCATTGCGGACCCTCTGTGATTGCCAACGCTGCACGTTCGCGGGTGAGCTCTGGAGCGCCCCTGTGTAGCCAGAGGAAATACTCAACATTTCCCGATGGTCCAGGCAGTGGACTTGCAGTAACCCCAACTACCCCAAGGCCCATCTCCCAAGCGGCCCGGGCAACCTCTTCGATAGCCGATAAACGCAAGACAGGATCACGAACCACTCCCCCTGCGCCCAACTTCTCACGCCCAACTTCAAATTGTGGTTTCACCATCACAAGGAAATCCGCATCGCTATCTGTTACCGCGACAAGTGCGGGAAGTACGAGCGTTAGGGAGATGAAGGAGAGATCAGCGACAACCAAATCGACAGGAGCCCCCACCTGCTCAAGAGTGAGATGGCGAACGTTAGTTCGATCAAGAACTGTTACCCGGGAATCTTGTCGTAGCTCCCATGCCAATTGACCATATCCCACATCGACTGCAATAACCTGACGTGCCCCATTTCGAAGGAGGACATCAGTAAAACCTCCGGTAGAGGCGCCAGCATCCAACGCTCGCTTACCCTCGACCTTCACTTCCGAGAAGACTGAGAGAGCTCCCGCAAGTTTATGGCCACCTCGAGAGACAAATTCATCTCTATCTTCAGCAATCGCGATCGAAGTCTCAGCATCTACTTGGGTAGCAGGTTTGGTTGCAGGTATACCCGCCACTAAAACTACGCGTGCCTCGATGAGATCGGTTGCCGCTTCGCGCGAACGCGCCAAACCACGTCGAACCAACTCTGCATCAAGTCGCGAACGCACCATTATCTAGAGACCTTCAATCTCCGAAAGCGCTCGCTGCAGATCACTATGGATTTCCTCGTACGCCAGAACATGTTCGCTTACCTCTTTTTCAGAGAGCGCGGCAATCTTCTCTCTCATCGAAGTAATGGACTCAGGAAGTTCTCCGCTCATCACTAACCCTTACTCTTCTTTTTTGTCTTTTTTGCTTTTTTCTGGAGGCTCTTTTGGGCACTTCTCTTGCTGGCTGCTTTCTTGGTAGCAGATTTTTTGGTAGCAGATTTACCTCGCCGGGTAGCGGGCTTCTTGGCGGCGCTCTTTTTCTTTAAACCCAATTGATTTCGCAAATCTGAAATCTCTTCTTGCAGGGCATGAAGATCACTCTCTTTAGCAAGCCCGAGCTTCTTCACCGCTCGCTCTGTCTCGCGTTCGATGCGAATCTTCAAGGCATCGCCACTCTCCTTAACCCACGAGTTAAGCGCTGCGGCCGCTTTCTCTGGATTGAAATCATTACCGAGCGCCTTCTGAGCATATGCACGAAAAGCGCCAATAAGGTCAGTGCTACCTGCCATGACCGCTCCATTCACTAGGGTTGGCTAACGCTACCGCTTTCTCGCCACCGGAGCCGGGCGGGCAGCGCTCCTTGCCTATCGTGGAGAGATGCTGGTGACCTCAATATAGGTACGCGATGCGAGAGCTCCACCTGCTCGCCAGAACCTTCGGCGGATTCGCCCTCGCACCTCCACCCACTCTCTGACTTTCATCGAACGAAAAGCCTCAATAATTTCCTCTTTTTCGCACTCCAACTCAAAAATCTCTCGCGCGCCAGATTGAGGAATCTCCAATCGTCTGGCAAAGACCCCTTCTCGCGAAGTAGTTGCAGATGCGATCACCCCGACCAGGCGTACTTGGTTATAGCCCCTAAGGGATGAGTTGGTGTTCTTGGCGCTCTTCACAGTCATGTGCTCTCCTTCAATCAATTCCACACTGCTAAAAATGCAGTGGAAGCAAGTGTGAAGATGAGGTGTGACAGGTTCTGTCGCTTACGTGGAAAAGAATTATTCTTTCTTAAGTGCTAGTGATCGTTCGCGCGCATCAGTCTCTTGATTGATATCGACTGCGGCTGCCTTTTCAAACCATTCTGCCGCTTCATCGATTCGACCCAACACTTCGAGCACATCTGCATATGCATAACGTAACCGGGCAGACCAGATGGGATTCTTTTCGCCAAGCTCTTTGCACTCCAATGCTGTGAGCGCGGCACCAAACTCTCCAAGGTCTCTACGTGCGCCGCTGAGAACAATCCGAAGTTCTACCTGTCCATCTTTATCCAATTTCTTTGCTTCAGGAGCCTTTGTTAACTCAATAGCTTTAAGAGGCTCACCTAAACCTCGTTGTGCATCACAGATCATCGGCCACATTGAAGGATCTCCGGTAATTCGAAAAGCTGTTTTCAATTCGCGAAGGGCAACATCGAATTTACCTGCGTTATATGCAGCAATCCCTGCTAATTCTCGTACTCGACCCACTCGTGCTGCCCGTGCTGATGCAGCAACTCCATGTGCGTAGGCTCTCTCGGGATCTTCCGGCATGAAATAGACCAATGCCAATAAGTGTCGTGCAGTCTGCTCTGCATTATCGGATGCAAGTGAAGAGAGTTCGTGAAGGAGTTGTTTATCTATCTCTTCTCTATAGATATCTTGTGGGATTTCTGGTTCAAGACGACGGGGTTCTTCTCTTTTTTGATTCTCTACTCTCTTAGGTCGATCAGAGCCTGGCTTACGTGAGGAACTCGATGCGCCCGTTCTTTTTTTAAAGCCACCTGCCCGCTTTCCACTCCCTTTTCCCATCCCTTTTCCCAAGGAGGAGCGCGAATCGCGCGCACGATCAGATCGTGATGATTTATCCATGATCGATGCTCCTCTTACTCTTCTTGCGCTCTATACAAATGAAAAAGGGATGCAGTATGAAACTACATCCCTCTCTCGAATTTAAGTCCGGCGGCGTTCTACTCTCCCACAAGGTCACCCGTGCAGTACCATCGACGCTGAGAGGCTTAACTTCCGGGTTCGGAATGGGACCGGGTGTTTCCCTCTCGCTATGACCGCCGAAACGCTATTGAGATATCAACCGTATCTCGGGAACCGCACAGTGGACGCGAACAAAATATTATGTGTTAAATCCTCGGCCTATTAGTATCGGTCAGCTCCACGAATTACTTCGCTTCCACATCCGACCTATCAACCCAGTCGTCTAGCTGGGGGCCTTACCTGGTAAACCAGTGGGAAACCTCATCTTGAAACGTGCTTCCCGCTTAGATGCTTTCAGCGGTTATCACTTCCGAACATAGCTAATCGGCCGTGCTCCTGGCGGAACAACCGACACACCAGAGGTTCGTCCGTCCCGGTCCTCTCGTACTAGGGACAGCATTTCTCAAGTTTCCTACGCGCAAAGAAGATAGGGACCGAACTGTCTCACGACGTTCTGAACCCAGCTCGCGTGCCGCTTTAATGGGCGAACAGCCCAACCCTTGGGACCTACTCCAGCCCCAGGATGCGACGAGCCGACATCGAGGTGCCAAACCTTGCCGTCGATATGGACTCTTGGGCAAGATCAGCCTGTTATCCCCGGGGTACCTTTTATCCGTTGAGCGACGGCGCTTCCACAAGCCACCGCCGGATCACTAGTTCCTGCTTTCGCACCTGCTCGACATGTCTGTCTCGCAGTCAAGCTCCCTTGTGCACTTACACTCGACACCTGATTGCCAACCAGGCTGAGGGAACCTTTGAGCGCCTCCGTTACTTTTTGGGAGGCAACCGCCCCAGTTAAACTACCCATCAGACACTGTCCCTGATCCAGATATATGGACCGAGGTTAGAAACTCAAAACGACCAGAGTGGTATTTCAACGTTGACTCCACGAACACTGGCGTGCCCGCTTCATAGTCTCCCACCTATCCTACACAAGCCGTTCCGAGTACCAATATCAAACTATAGTAAAGGTCCCGGGGTCTTTCCGTCTTTCTTCACGTAACGAGCATCTTTACTCGTTGTGCAATTTCGCCGAGTTCACAGTTGAGACAGCGCCCAAATCGTTACGCCATTCGTGCAGGTCGGAACTTACCCGACAAGGAATTTCGCTACCTTAGGATGGTTATAGTTACCACCGCCGTTTACTGGGGCTTAAGTTCTCAGCTTCGCTATTACTAGCTAACCAGTCCCCTTGACCTTCCAGCACCGGGCAGGCGTCAGTCCGTATACATCGTCTTACAACTTCGCACGGACCTGTGTTTTTGGTAAACAGTCGCTTGGGCCTACTCTCTGCGGCCACCGCAGGCTTCGGAGGAAAACTCCTACACCCACTTTGGCCCCCCTTCTCCCGAAGTTACGGGGGCATTTTGCCGAGTTCCTTAACTATGATTCTCTCGATCACCTTGGCATTCTCTGCCTGACCACCTGAGTCGGTTTCGGGTACGGGCCGCCATAAAGCTCGCTAGATGCTTTTCTCGACAGCATAGGATCATTCACTTCGCCATTCGGCTCGGCATCAGGTCTCATGAATATGGACTACGGATTTGCCTATAGTCCTCACTACACCCTTACCCCAGGACAACCATCGCCTGGGATGAACTACCTTCCTGTGTCACACCATTGCTTAGCTACTACAACTTAGGGTCGTACGATCCACGGAATTGCTTCCGCTTCACCCACTTAGCATTGTTGGTTCGCCATGGGCGCTTTATTGCGGGTACTGGAATATCAACCAGTTGTCCATCGACTACGGCTGTCGCCCTCGCCTTAGGACCCGACTTACCCTGGGCGGATTAGCCTGGCCCAGGAACCCTTGGTCATTCGGTGGACGGGTTTCTCACCCGTCTTTCGCTACTCATACCTGCATTCTCACTCGTGCGCTCTCCACGGCTGGATTCCTCCGCCGCTTCACTGTGCGCACGACGCTCTCCTACCCATCCACGCCCCTGGATCCTTGCGGACCGGGGTAGTGCGTGAATGATGAAACTTCGGTGATGTGCTTGAGCCCCGTTACATTGTCGGCGCGAAATCACTTGACCAGTGAGCTATTACGCACTCTTTTAATGGTGGCTGCTTCTAAGCCAACATCCTGGTTGTCTATGCGACTTCACATCCTTTTCCACTTAGCACACGCTTTGGGACCTTAGTTGTCATTCTGGGTTGTTTCCCTCTCGACGATGAAGCTTATCCCCCACCGTCTCACTGCTACGTTCTCACTTACCGGCATTCGGAGTTTGGTTGACATTGGTAACCTTGTAGGGCCCCTCAGCCATCCAGTAGCTCTACCTCCGGTAAGAAACACGTAACGCTGCACCTAAATGCATTTCGGAGAGAACCAGCTATCACGGAATTTGATTGGCCTTTCACCCCTATCCACAGTTCATCCCCTAATTTTTCAACATTAGTGGGTTCGGTCCTCCACGCGGTCTTACCCGCGCTTCAACCTGACCATGGATAGATCATCCCGCTTCGGGTCTAGATCATGCGACTAATTCGCCCTATTCAGACTCGCTTTCGCTACGGCTACCCCACACGGGTTAACCTCGCCACATGACACTAACTCGCAGGTTCATTCTTCAAAAGGCACGCAGTCACAAGATTGCTCTCGCTCCTACGGCTTGTATGCAAACGGTTTCAGATTCTATTTCACTCCCCTCTCGGGGTTCTTTTCACCTTTCCCTCACGGTACTTGTCCGCTATCGGTCACCAGAGAGTATTTAGACTTAGCGGGTGGTCCCGCCAGATTCACACGGGATTTCTCGGGCCCCGTGCTACTTGGGATATTACGAATAAGTCAATGATGTTTCGACTACAGGGGTGTTACCTTCTGCGCCGGATTTTTCCAAATCCTTCATCTACATCATTGATTTTTTACTTATTGAGTAATCGGCAGATTACTCGACACAATCCCACGACCCCGATCATGCAACGCCTGCCGGCTTGACACATCATCGGTTTAGTCTCGATCCGCTTTCGCTCGCCACTACTAGCGGAATCACGGTTGTTTTCTCTTCCTGTAGGTACTGAGATGTTTCACTTCCCTACGTTCCCTCTATCTGCACTATGTGTTCATGCAGAAGTACTAGGACATTACTCCCAGTGGGTTTCCCCATTCGGAAATCCTCGGATCAATGCTCTGTTGGCAGCTCCCCGAGGCTTATCGCAGCCTCATACGTCCTTCATCGGCTTCTGATGCCAAGGCATCCACCGTTTGCACCTAAAAATTTAACTACAAAGATGCTCGCGTCCACTGTGCAGTTCTCAAAATACGGTCGTGCCCTATTACTGGTGACCACTTAATTCCTTGAGTTAACAAGTAATCAGTTTGATCGGTAATAGGTCCGTAGAGGTTTGGTTTTACCCGTCCCCTCAGGACCCAACAGCGCGCCATTACCTCTACTTGATTCGAAGTTCGTCAATGCTCCACTTATGAGCTCGATTTCATGTGTACATGAAATCTGCTTTCACATCTTGATGATGCGAAGTCGCTCCTTAGAAAGGAGGTGATCCAGCCGCACCTTCCGGTACGCCTACCTTGTTACGACTTCGTCCCAATCACCGATCCCACCTTCGGCAGCTCCCCCCTTGCGGTTGGGCCACTGACTTCGGGTGTTACCGACTTTCGTGACGTGACGGGCGGTGTGTACAAGGCCCGGGAACGTATTCACCGTAGCGTTGCTGATCTACGATTACTAGCAACTCCAACTTCATGGGGTCGAGTTGCAGACCCCAATCCGAACTGAGACCGGCTTTATGGGATTCGCTCCACCTTACGGTTTTGCAGCCCTTTGTACCGGCCATTGTAGCATGCGTGCAGCCCAAGACATAAGGGGCATGATGATTTGACGTCATCCCCACCTTCCTCCGAGTTGACCCCGGCAGTCTCCTGTGAGTCCCCAACTAAATGCTGGCAACACAGAACGAGGGTTGCGCTCGTTGCGGG
>Ga0194121_10000353_pt1 | contig 81450 bp, 83 predicted proteins | sample TA2MahCa50mmetaG_FD_148609 | JGI IMG/M metagenome (GOLD analysis project Ga0194121, IMG submission 148609) | Freshwater microbial communities from Lake Tanganyika, Tanzania - TA2015020 Mahale Deep Cast 50m | ecosystem: Environmental > Aquatic > Freshwater > Lake | place: Tanzania: Lake... | reverse complement strand
TTGAGCCGCCGCGTTCGATCGTTCGACCCAGAGGCTCTCGACGGGGCACCTGGGCACGGAGAGTTATCTCGCCACCAGTGTTCTCCCTCCATACCGCCCTGAGCCGCCTGCTTCGATTGTATCTATTCTTCCTCCGCCCTCTCCACATCCAGCCCGGCCAGCTCGGAATAGGCGCGCAGGAGGTCTGAGACAGAGAGGACCCCGATGATGGTCCCGTCCTCCGTGACCGCCAGGTGTCGGATCGACTTCTGCTTCATCAACGCAATGGCGGACGCAAGGGGCTCGTCGTCCTCGATACTGATCACCGGTTTGCTCATGCAGGTCTTGACGGTGGATGTGCTGGGGTCCAGCCCTTTCGCGGTCCCCTTCCGGCTCAGGTCCGTGTCGGTAATGATCCCGATGTACCGGCGATCGTCGTCAACCAGCAGCGAGCCCACTTTCCACTTCGACAGCAGTCGAGCCGCCTCCTGTAGCGTGGCGTCCTTATGCACGCTGCGCACGTCATGGGACATGTAGTCGGCTACCCGGACGCCTGCAATGCCTGTCGGTTGAACCCTGGATGACCGGAGCACCGTCAGCTTCGAGAGACAGCTTTCCAGGACCTGCCTGCGCTGCTGGAGGCTTTCCCGATAGGTATCGCGCGCGCCATGTTCCTGCGCCTCCTCCGGCATATTGACGAGACTGCCCGCCTCGCCAATCTTCGCATATTCATACGCTTCGACGAAGTCGGAGGAGGAGCCGAAGATCCGCCCGATCAACCGTTGCGTCACCCGGTCAAAATCCTCCAGCGACGCGCTGGTCGCTTTCCTGGAGAGAAAGGGCTGAAATCTGATCAGCTGCTGCTTGAGCCGTTCCACGTCACGGTCAATGAGCAGACCGCGCGACCACCGTTCATTCACTCGTCGTGCCCTCCTGTCTCCATAACTATTAGGTAGGGAAGGATACCGCACCGAGTGGACGTGAGACAAGAGGGCGTGAGGTCTCGTTCCGTCTTACGAATAGGCCCGTTCGTTGTGCTGGCTGAGGTCCAAGCCGAGGGCTTCCTCCTCCGAAGACACTCGCAACCCCACGAAACGATCCACCAGTTTGACAATCGCATAGGTCCCGATCAGGGAGAAGAGCGCAACCGCAAGCACTGTCAACACCTGAAGGCCGAAGAAGGTGGGGTTGCCGTAGAAGAGCCCGTCGGCGCCTCCTGGATTGACGGCTTTTGAGGCGAAGAGGCCTGTAGCCAAGACCCCCGTCACCCCGCCGACTCCATGGATGCCGACCACATCCAGCGAATCGTCATAACCGAGCTTCCCTTTCCAGATAATGGCGCCATAAGAGAGGGTCCCGGCCGCGAGCCCGATCAGCAGCGCAGAAAATGGTCCGACGTACCCGGCCCCCGGGGTCACGGTAGCCAGCCCGGCCACTGCGCCGCTGGCCACCCCCAACACGGTGGGCGTGCCGCGATGCACCCATTCCACCGCCATCCAGGCCGCAGCCCCAGCCGCCGCCCCCGTATGGGTGGCCAGAAAGGCGGCGACCGCAACGGAGTTTGCGCCCAGAGCGCTCCCGGCGTTGAAGCCGAACCAGCCGAACCACAGCAAGCCGGTCCCCAGGATCGTCAGCGGCAAGTTGTGCGGGGCCATGTAATCAGTGCCGTAGCCGTGCCTCTGTCCCAAAACCAAGGAGCAGACGAGCGCAGCCATCCCCGAGCTGATGTGCACCACCGCCCCGCCGGCAAAGTCCAGTGCCCCCAATTTCCCCAGCCACCCGCCGCCCCACAGCCAGTGCGCGATCGGGCAATAGACCAGAAGGGACCAGAGGACGGCAAACAGGAGCAGCCCGCCGAACTTCATCCGTTCCGCGAAGGCGCCGGTGATCAAGGCTGGCGTGATGGCCGCGAACATGAGCTGGAAGACCATGAAGGCCTGATGCGGGATTGTCGGGCCATAGGTGGGATGGGGAGCCAGGCCGACCCCCTCCAGCCCGATCCAGTCCAGCCCGCCGATCACCCCCTTCTGGTCCGGCCCGAAGGCCAGGCTGTACCCGATCAGGATCCAGAGCAGGCTGATCAGACAGAGGATAATCACCGTGTGCATGATCGTGCCCAATACGTTCTTGCTGCGCACCAGTCCCCCGTAGAAGAGGGCCAGGCCCGGCACGATCATCGCGAGCACTAGTGCCGAGGAGGCCAGCACCCAGGCCGTATCCCCCGTGTCGATAGTGAGGGGAGCAGCCGACACCTGGGCGACTGTGTGCGGCGCGGCCTCCGCATGGGATGGCACTGACTCCTGCGCCCAGGCAGGGCCTCCCCCGATTTCTGCGGCTGTCCAGAAGAGAAGTGATAACAACCAGATGCGGGTCATCCACCGCCTCGCTTGCCCTGCATTTCCTTGTCATAAAACTCAATCATCTTGGCGATCTCCTCCTTGGTCATCCCCTTTTCCACCCACTTGTGGCTCTCCTGCGTGACCAGTTCTTTCGCCACTTCCGGTGACAGCACACGCACCATGGGAAGAAACTTGGTGTAAAAGTGTTTGGCGACCTCATAGAAGCCCTGCCAGTGAACAAAGTCGGGCGCGATCTTGGAGAGCCCGTGTCTGGCGCGCCTGCCCTCATGGTGCCACAGTTCATAGAACACCCATTCGATTTCTTCATCGTAGGGGGTCGGCGTAATCTTCTTCATCGCGAGCAGCTTGTCCATCGCTGCCTTGGACGGCTTGCCGAATTTTTCGTTGTACAAGTTGATTCCTTGGTCCATCGACGTAAAGAACCGCTCCACGATCTGCTCGCTGTGACAGGAAGCGCAGACCTGCCTCATGGCCTTTCGGCGGACTTCGTAATTCTCGAGCCTGGTCGAGATGACCGGCCGCAGGGTCCAACTGATGCGGTCCCCCACGTCGTGGGTCACTTCCTGGGTTGTAGTCGCGCTCATATGGCAGGTGGCGCAAGTAGGGAAAAGATAATCTTTCCCGGGATGCCACTTCTCCGACGGCTGGGCGAGCTTCATCTTGTCCTTGTTCGCGGTGAACAGAACCCCATGCTTGCTCTCGTAGTAGGCCTCGATCTGGGGATGATCCGGCCCCATGTGGCAACGGCCGCAGTTCTCCGGCTGGCGTGCCTGGGCGATGGAGAAGCCGTGCCGCGCATGGCAGGCCGCACACGTCCCCTTGGACCCGTCCGGGTTCACGCGCCCGATACCCGAATTGGGCCACGTGCTGGGATGCAGTTTCCCGTTCTCCATCACCTTGACCACGCTGCCGTGACAGCCGGCGCAGCCGGTGGTGATCACCTCCGGTCCTTCCACGACGTTTCCGAGGAAGTTGTCGAGGGAATTGGTGAACTGAGCGCCCTTCGCATGGTGAGATTTCTCGAACTCCTTGGCCTCTTTGTCATGGCACCGCATGCAGTCTTTGGGCGTAACCAACGTGGACACCACCGAGCCGTAATGGTCGTAGGCGTCCGGCTCTCCCTTCTCGGCTCGATGGCACTCGATGCACCCGATACCCTTCGGTGCGTGGCGACTGTATTTCCAATCATTGATGCCCCCGACCGAGACGTCTTTTGCCATGTGGCAATCAATGCATTTTTTATTCTCGGCTGAGATAAAGGGCCGGAGCCCGCCGCCGCGCCGCTCCTCCACCTGGACATAGCCGACGCCGGTCAGCGCCAGGAACAGGACAAGACACAGGCCACCGATCAGGTAGCGGGTGAAATTCAGCTTCCCGTTCGGCGCGCTGCCTGACACCTCGCTTTGATCCGTGCTCAGGTCCTTATCGGGTTCGTCCATGATTTTTCCTCTCACATCCTGGTATCCAGCATCATGAGGACTACCACCAGCAGGACCACGGCCGTCCCCACCCCCGCATTAACGGCGGTCATGGGCCAACCTCGTTCCGACAGAGCACGGTCCAGAAACGGATAGACGACAAACAGCCCGACAGCGCCCAGCAGGCTCCAGAGCGCCACCGGTCCCGGCAGCAGCGTGATCCACATGTAGGGGGCCGAGAAGTACCAGGGCGGCGACACGTCGGAGGCCACCTCTTGCGGGTCAGCCGGCGGGCCCAGCGTCGGAGGAAAGATCATGACCAGATCCGTGATGAGGACCAGCAGCCCCACAGCGACTGCGCCCATCATCATGGTATGTTCGGGATAGAAGGGATGAAACCTGCGGCTCCCCCTCACATCGGCAAATCCCAGCAGCCGCACCACGACCACATGTCCGGCCACCAGAATGCCCAGCAGGACCGGCAGCAGTTTGGTGTGCAGGTCATAGAGGCGCAACAGCGTCCCTCCCGATACCTCCTCCCCTCCCCGCAGCAGATAGAGGAGCGGCTGTCCCACGATCGGCAGGGTTCCGAGCATGTTGGTGACGACGGTCATGCCCCAGTAGGAAACGTTGTCGTAGACGAGCGAATAGCCCGTGAAACCCATCCCCAACGTCACCAACAGCACCACCGACCCGGTCACCCACTTCAGCTCGCCGGGCGTGCGATAGGCGCGCGTCACAAACACCCGGATGACATGGAAGAACAGGAACAGGATCATCAGATCCACGGAAAATTTGTGCACCCCCCGTACAAACCAGCCCAGATACACCTCATTGGTGATCTGCTCGATGCTCTCATAGGCCTTGTCCGGCGAGGGGACATAGTAAAACGTGAGCAGGAGGCCGGTCGCCACAAGCAGACCGAACAGGGTCAGAGGAATGGCTCCCAACGTATACGGCCACCAGTCGAGATGCTCCGGCAGGTCCTTCTGGATGTAGTCGATCCAGGATTTTGGCTCCGCCCTGTGCTCAACCGGTGATGCCGCCGATTCCATAGTTGATCCTTGTAGGAAGTTCTCAGTGGTCAGTTCTCAGTTATCAGTTTTGGGTCTGACTGATTACTGACCACTGACAACTAGCTACTCTGAATGTTCACGTACAACTGCCCCCCCCGCTTGACCACCTCAAACCGGTCCAGCGGGCGGGGCGGCGGTCCGGCGATATTCCGGCCCGTTTTGTCAAACACCCCCTGGTGGCAAGGGCAGACAAACTGCTCCCGCTCCTTGCTCCAGGACACGAGGCAGCCTAAGTCCGTGCAACGTCTGGAAAACGCCACGACGCCATCGTTCGTTCGCAGCACCATGATCTTCTGGCCGCCCAGGTCCATCGGCACCGCGTCCCCGACCGGCACCCGCGACTCGGCACCGATGAGAACGGCTTCGTATCGCTTGGGGGTGGGGCTGGGGATGAGAAACTGAAGAAAACGCAGCCCCAGCGTCCCCATCCCGAACAGCAGGCCGAATCCCATCACGGCCTGGCTCAGAAACCGACGCCGTCCGAAATCGTCGTGGATAATGGCCATCACAACCCCCGTGAGGCGTGAGGGGTAAGGCGTGAGATGTTGTCAGACATGGGGACTAATCTTTTCATGGGGACTATCCTTGTCTCGTTTCCAACCCCTTACGCCTAACGCCTGACACCTTACGAGTAACCGCGCTCTCCGTGCTGCGCGAGATCCATGCCCATGACCTCCGCTTCCACCTCAACACGGGGTTGCAACACCAGCGGGAGAACCTTCACCAACAGAAACGTCATCAAACCGGCAAAGGCCCAGACCGCCAGCACAGCGACGACTTGGACGAGGAACTGATAAGGATAGCCATAGAACAACCCATCGCTGCCGTCTGGATTCACGGCTGTTGACGCAAAGAGCCCGGTCGCCACCATGCCCCAGGTGCCACCGACCGCGTGCATGCCGAACACATCCAACGAGTCGTCATAGCCGAGGATCGGCCGCACGAAGTTCACGACCATGTAGCAAAGCCCCCCGGCACCGACTCCGATGACGACGGCGGAAAGGGGCGCGACATAGCCGGCAGCCGGCGAAATGGCGACCACGCCCGCCACAACCCCGCTGAGGGTTCCGAGCAACGTGGGCTTCTCGCGCTGAAGCCATTCCACAGTGGTCCAGGCCAAGGCAGCGGCGGCAGCAGCGGCTTGGATCGAGACGAAGGCGCCGGTCACGGTCGTCATCGGAACGACACCGGTTCCTGCCGAGAACCCGCACCAACCGACCAGGAGAAAGGCGGCGCCGCAGACCGAGAGGGGCAAATTGTTGGGCTTCATCTCCGTCCGCCCATAGCCCCTGCGGGGCCCGACCATGACAGCGGCCACTAAGGCCGTCACCCCGGCGCTGATATGAATGACCGCCCCGCCCGCATAGTCGAGGCTCCCCAGGTCGGCCAGCCATCCGCCCCAGAGCCAGTGGGCGATCGGGCTATAGACGACCGAGGACCACAGAAACCCAAAGAGCAGGAAAAATGAAACATGGATGCGCTCGACCAGCGCTCCAGCCACCAGCGCCAACGCGAGAGCGGCGCTCATCATCTGGTAGGCCAGGAGCGGCGAGACAGGACCGAACCGAGCGCCCGTTCCCCCTCCAGGAGCCACAGCCAGCAGATCGCCTCCCACCAACCACAGGATCGAGACCAGCACCAGTGCCAGGAGCGGAAGCCCCATCGTGTTCAGCACGTTCTTCTTGCGGACCATGCCGCCATAAAACAGCGCGACGCCGGGAAGGGTCAACATCACCAGCGTCGTGGAGAGCAGCAGCCAGACCGTGCGATCCGAGTCGGTCATCAGACTTCGAGGACTTCGCTCCGACTGAGCGAAGCTTGATAGTCGCCCCGGTTCGTGCGATGCAGGACAACCCCGCCTGATCGGCTCAGCCGGTCGATCGCCAGGAATACCTGAGGCCAACTCACATCGGGAAGCTCGGCGGCGAGCTGCTCCAGCGTTTTGGTGCCGCCCGCATGCAATGTCGCCACAATCCGTTGCTCAACAGGAGGCTGCTTATCCCGTCCCACTCTCTCCAGGCTGACCCGGTCCGTCACTGTGATCATGACGCTGTCTCCATACCAAGCTTGCTAGAACCGCTCACTTCGATCAGATGTGAGCGGATAGTTTTTGTGCCTCCGGGAAATATTATGGCTCCCGGCAACCATCAAGCAAGGCGCTCTCCGAAAGGGAAACGACCCGAGAGGGATAACAGCAAGTTCGATGCCACGGAGACCTGCTATTTTTCAGTGGTTCTTACGTGCTCGCATAGGCCCTGCGACAATTTTGTAGGAACCAGCACAAAATGGGCGTGGCGACAGGGGTTGCAGCGGACCCCGGAAGGGAAGCGTCAAGGCGAGGCGCCTGCGGCGGACTGTCACCGCAAGCGCCCCGGTGAGCCGATCTTATTTAATGCTATGGCGACCAGCCTTTAACCTTTCGAGAGCAGTCAGAATGTCTTGTACTCCAGCCATTTGCCGTTGAGTGTGATCTTGCAGCGAGCCTCCCCCTGGCTGCCGGTAACCCGTTCCATATCAAGCGTAAAGTCGATCGCGCTCATGATCCCGTCGCCGAACATCTCGTTCGCCATGTCCCGCAGGGCATCGCCATAGACTCCGATGATTTCCAGGAGTCGGTACTTGAACGGATCGGTCGTGTTGGGAAAGTCCGTCCGGACCGGAAATTTACTCAGGAATGCAGTGGTCTCCTTGTCCAGTTCCAGTTCCTTTCCGACTTTCTTGGCCTCCTCATCCGTCAGACGGTGATTTCCGGCCAGAGCCGCCGCCACAAACGTCGGATTTTTGCCGACCGTCTTGGCCAGTTGGGCGATCGTGACCTTCTTCTCGAGGCGCTTCGCCTTGATAATATCCCGAGGCTTCTTCCCTTCCATCGCACCCTCCTTGTGTTTGAAGTGACATGCCTCATTGACTGAGGCATGCATGTCAAAACTTCACAACCAGCGGGGCCGCCCCCCCGGCTTGCTCCGCTCCGCTGCCGGCGTCCGTCTCGCCATGGGACGCATGGCGGACGAGAAAATGAATGATGTGGTTCCTGATCTTGTAGTAGTGCGGGTGCTCAATGATCGTGTCCCGCGAGCGTGGCCGCGGGATCGTCACATCCACAATCTCCGCGATCCTGGCCGAGGGGCCGTTGGTCATCAGCATGATCCGATCCGAGAGCAGGATCGCTTCATCCACGTCATGGGTCACCATGAATACGGTGTTGCGGGTGGCGTTCCACATCTGGACCAGCTCCTCCTGGATCACGCCCCGCGTCAGCGCGTCGATCTGCGCGAAGGGTTCGTCCAGCAGCAGGACCTTGGGCTCGATGGAGAACGCCCGCGCGAGCCCGACTCGTTGCTTCATCCCCCCGGACAGGGCCGTCGGCCGCTTGTCTTCCGCCCCCTTGAGCCCCACCAGACTGATGTACTTGTGAACGTGCGCGGCGATCTTTTCCCTGTCCCAGTCCGGGTAGGCCGCCCGGACCGCCAGGCGGATATTTTCAAACACGGTCATCCAAGGCATCAGAGAAAAATTCTGGAACACCACCATCCGGTCCAGCCCCGGGCCGGTCACCTCCTTGCCGTTGAGGATGATGCCGCCCTCCGTCATCGTTTCCAGCCCGGCGATGATGTTCAGCAAGGTGCTCTTGCCGCAGCCCGAGTGGCCGATGGTGGTCACGAACTCACCCTTCTCGATTTTGATGGTCGCATCCTTAAAGATGCAGACCTGGCCGGACCCAGATGGGCTGGGAAAGTATTTGGTCACGTGGTCGATCTCGAGAAAGGCCATGATGGACTCCGTATAATTGGGCTTTCAGTAATCGGTTCTCAGTTTTCAGCTTGCGATTGAGGACAGCGCCGTCTCTACTGGTGGACGGCTGACAGCTTCTCGGCTTACTCTTGATACGTCACAAGTCCGGCCAGCTTGTTGAACCCCGAATCCAGGACGACCCCCACTACTCCTACGACCAGGATGGCGAAGATGACCCCCGCGATGTCCAGGTTGTTCCATTCGATCCAACTGAGATAGCCCACGCCCAGCTCGCCCAGCAGCATCTCAGCCGGCACCACCGCTACGAGCGCGCTCCCGAACGAGATACGGAGACCGTTCACGATGGTCGGCGCCGCTCCCGGCAGGATGACCTTGAACAGGCGCTTGAACCAGGACAATTGGAGGATGGCGGCCACGTGGAGATAGTCCTTGCGCAGGGAATTGACCCCGAAGGCCGTCGTGGCCAGGGTCGGCCAGAGCGCCGCCATGAACACAACCAGCACGGCGGTCCATTTCGGGTCCTTGACCGTGTAGAGCAGCAAGGGCATCCAGGCCAAGGGGGAGATCGGCTTGAGGATCTGAATATAGGGATTGACCGCTTGGAACAGCACCTTATTGAGGCCGAGCAAGACGCCCAGCATGATGGCCACGACCGAGGCGGCTAGGAAGCCGGCCCCGAAGCGCGTCACCGTGTAGAGCACCAGATAGGCGATCCCATGGTCGTTCGTCCCCTTGATGACGAAGGCCTCTTCCAACTCGGTCCGAGCCTTCTCCAGCACCGACAGGGGACCGGGGACTCCCTTCACTTTCTCTTTTTCAGGATTCCAGACATACCCGCCGTCCGACGTCCGCACGATGTCGCCATTGAACTCCATCGTCATGAGTTGATCTTCCGTGAAACCTTTGGGATCAAAGTCCTGGCGAAGGGTAAACAGGTGCCAGGCGACCAGGAACAGGGTCAGCAATGTTCCTGAAATCAATAAGGCGTCCTTCTTCGTTGCCATCGGTCCTCCGATTATTGTTTGCCTTGCGACCCTGTTCTTCGCTTCCTACGCCATGCTGTGGATTTTGAAACTCTTCACATACGCCTCGGCCCGATTCGGATCGAACACCTTGCCCATGATCGTATGTGAGGTCGAGGTGGCTTTGTGGGTCTGATAGCCCAGTTCCTTGGCTATGCGATCGCAGTCCGCCGCCAGATAGACCTGCTCGGCCACTTGTTTGTAGTTCACGGCTCCCTTCAAATGCCCCCATCGCTTCATCTGGGTCAAGATCCAGACCGCCATCGAGTGCCAGGGGTAGGGATCGAAGTCGATCCGGTCCGGCACCTTTTTGATGGCCCCGAGCCCGTCTGCGTAGGTGCCGGTCAGCACCTGCTCCAGGACGGTCACCGGTTGATTGAGATAGTTCGTGGGCGCGATCGCGGTCGCAATCTCCTTCCGGTGCGCCGGGTTGGAGGCATAGTGCGTCGCGTCCACGATCGCCCGAAAGAGCGCGTTGAACGTGTTGGGATACGTCGTGGCAAACTCCTTGGACACGGTAAAGGCGCAGCAGGGATGGCGGTCCCAGATCTCCTTCGACAGTTTGAAGATGAATCCCACGTTCTCGTACACCGCCCGCTGATTGAACGGGTCAGGCGCCAGGTATCCGTTGACGTTTCCCGCCTTGAGGTTCGCGACCATTTCGGGCGGCGGCACGACGCGAATCTGCACGTCCTTGTCCGGGTGGATCCCGCCCTCCGCCAGGAAGTAGCGGAGCAGATAGTTATGCATGGAGTAATCGAAAGGCACGCAGAACCGGAAGCCTTTCATGTCGGCGGCCGTCTTCGCGTCCTTGTGCTTGATGTGCAGGGTGATGGCCTGCCCGTTGATGTTCTCCACCGCCGGCATGTAGAAGGGAACGGGCACCGAGCCCGCACCGAGCGTGATCGCCAGCGGCATGGGCGTCAGCATATGCGCCGCATCCACCTCCTTGTTGATCGCCCAGTCACGGATCATGGCCCAGCCCGCCGCCCGCTTCACCGATGCGTTCAGCCCGTGCTTCTTGTAGAAGCCCAACGGCTCCGCCATGATGATCGGCGTCGCGCAGGTGATCGGGATGAAGCCGATGCTGAGGTCCTTCTTCTCCGGCTTGCCCACTGGATCAGCCGCAAAGACCTTCAGCCTTCCCAGCGGAAAGACTTCTGCGATCAGCGTCGCCAAGGCCGCCCCTCCCAAGCCGGCGAGGAATTGGCGCCGCGAGGGCCCGGCGGCTCGCAACACTGCTGAGACGACCGCCTGCTCCACCGTCCGGTCAAAATACTCCTCTGAAGTGGGCCGGTGCTCAATAACACTCTTTTCTTCTCTGTGCATGACAGACCTCCATACCAAGCTAGGTCCGCTGCGTTCGATCAACTCGCAGCGGAGAGGTTTTTTGCCACCAGTGAACTATCTGACTCCCTACATTTCACGGCTCACGCTTCACGCTCGCTGATCCCATACTTCTTCATTTTGTACGCCACCTGCCTCGGGGTGAGCCCCAGGGCTCTGGCCGCTTTCGCCTGGACCCATCCGACCCGTTCCAGGCTGGTCAACAGGCGACGCCGCTCGATCTCCTGCAAGCTCTCCCCGAGCGACTGCCCTCCCGCCCAATCCTTCCCGGCTCTTCCCAGAGAACCGCCGGTCACCTGCCGCATGTCGGAAAAGTATCCGCGCAAGGACGGCGGGATCGTGTCGAAGGTCACGAGGCCCTGTCCCGGCTCCACCATGACCACCAGCCGCTCCACGCAATTCTGCAGCTCGCGGACGTTGCCGGGCCAGTGATATCGGCTCATGAGTGTCAGGAGATCACGTCCCAGACGCACCTGCCGGCGATTCTCCCGGTTGAATCGGGAGAGAAAATGCTCGATCAGCAAGGGAATGTCTCCTGCCCGCTCCCGCAGCGGCGGCAAGGTGATCGGCACCACGTTGAGGCGGTAATAGAGGTCTTCCCGGAACGAGCCGGCCCGGACCATCGCCTCCAGGTCCCGATGGGTGGCGGAGATCACCCGCACGTCCACCGACAGAAACCGGCTGCCGCCGACCCGCTCGAAGCCCTTCTCCTGCAAGACCCGCAGGAGTTTGACTTGTGTGGCGAGCGGAATGTCCCCGATTTCGTCCAGAAAGAGGGTCCCGCCGTCGGCCTGCTCGAACTTTCCCTTGCGCTGCGCCACGGCGCCCGTGAAGGCGCCCCGCTCATGTCCGAACAATTCGCTCTCCAGCAACGTCTCCGTCACGGCCGCACAGTGCAGCCTGACAAAGGGTTTCTTCGCCCGTTCCCCGCCCAGATGGATGGCCTTGGCCACCAGCTCCTTGCCGGTCCCGCTCTCCCCCCGGAGCAGGACGGTCGCCTGGCTGTAACTCAGCCGCTTGATTTCCCGGTAGACCTGCTGCATCGCCTCGCTTTGCCCCACCAAGCTGGCGTGCAAGCCCCGGTAGAGGTGCTCCCCAGGCACCCGCTCCGCGGCTGCGCCCGCCATGTCCGCTTCGTCCAAGCCTCCCTTGCCCTGAACCAGCTTGGATTTCACGACCAGCAAGCGATCGCGGATGAGTTGTTTTACCAGATCGAGCCGCTGCTGCTCACCGCCAGGCCCGGCCAAGGCCCCGGCGATCGCCTCCAGCGCAGCACATTCGTCCGTCAGGAAAGCTCGCAGTGAATCTCTCACCTGTTCGCGCGCATCCATTACAACCATTGGAACACCATCGTCGTCGTCCGTGCCCACGCAACAAAACGGCGCCAACAATCGGCCGAAGGGAAGCCTTTGGCTTCTCCCAGCAGAGCTGCTGGCGCCGTTGCCAACTGAACCGTTGCGTTCTGGAAGCAATGGACGCATCGCCCGACGACGTTGTCGGGCTGTCATCACTATCAGCTATTAGCTTTCAGCCGTCAGCTTCCTCGCTGATGACTGACTGCTGACCGCTTTCCGTTACACGTCGTAGTAGAGGAAGAACTCAAAGGGGTGAGGACGCAGCCGCAACTGGTCCACTTCCTTCCCACGCTTATACGCGATCCAGGTCTCGATCACATCCTCCGTGAACACCCCGCCCTTGAGCAGGAATTGATGGTCCTTCTCCAGGTTCCGGATCGCGTCATCCAGGCTCCCCGGCATGGTCGGCACCTTGGCCGCCTCCCTGGGCTCCAGGTCATACAGGTCCTTCTCCATCGGCTCACCCGGGTCGATCTTGTTCTCGATCCCGTCCAACCCTGCCATCAGCATGGCCGAGAAGGCCAGATAGGGATTGCAGGCCGGGTCGGGGAACCGCACTTCGATCCGCTTCGCCTTGGGGCTGGGGGAATACATCGGGATCCGGATGCCGGCAGACCGGTTGCGGCTGGAATAGGCCAGCAGCACCGGTGCTTCGAATCCAGGGGTCAGCCGCTTGTAGGAATTCGTCGTCGGGTTGGTAAACCCCGCCAGCGCAGGGGCATGCTTCAGGATGCCGCCGATGTAGTACAGACAAAGTTGCGAGATGCCGGCATATTCCTTGCCCGCAAACAGCGGTTTTCCGTCTTTCCAAATGCTCTGGTGCGTGTGCATGCCGGAGCCGTTGTCCCCGAAAATCGGCTTGGGCATGAAGGTGACGGTTTTGCCGTGCCGGCGGGCGACGTTCTTGACCACGTACTTGTACATCATCATCTTGTCGGCCATCGTCACGAGCGAATCGAACCGCAGGTCGATCTCGGCCTGGCCGGCCGTCGCCACCTCGTGGTGATGCTTCTCGATCGGGATGCCGGCCTTCTGCATCTCCAGAATCATCTCGCTCCGGATGTCCTGCTGGGTGTCGGTCGGGGCCACCGGGAAATAGCCCTCTTTGTGCCGGATCTTCGAGCCCAGGTTGGCCCCCTCTTTCCCCGCATTCCAAATCCCCTCATCGGAATCGATGAAGTAATAGCCGCTATGGCTGTTCTGATCATAGCGGGCCTGATCGAAGATGAAGAACTCGGCCTCCGGCCCCCAGTAAGAGACGTCGCCGATCTTGGTGCTTTTGAGATACTGCTCGGCTTTTTGGGCGACGTGCCGGGGGTCGCGATCGTAGTTTTCCCTGGTGATCGGGTCCACCACGTTGCCAACTAGGCTCAAGGTGGGCACCGCCGTGAAGGGGTCCAGGCAGGCCGTGACCGGATCGGGCACCACCAGCATGTCGCTGTTGTTGATCGCCTTCCACCCCCGGATGGAGGAGCCGTCCATGCCGGACCCGTCCTTGAAGGTCCCTTCGTTGAGTTCCTCGACCGGAATCGAAAAGTGCTGCCAGGTGCCAAGCAGGTCCACGAACTTCAGGTCCACGATCTGCACCTTGTTCTTCTTGGCAAATTCCAATACCTCGCGGGGATTCATTCCACGCCTCCTTTCAGGTCCGATTTATGATGATCCTGATGATACGCGTTCCGGCGCATCAACTTGCTGGTCCAGAAACCGATCAATCTCCTCTTCGATCACCGTGCGGATCGCCTCCAAGCGCGAGGGGACCTCGATCTTCACCCCCTCCTGGTTCGTCACGTAGAACACATCGGCCACCTGATCCAGCCTGGTTGAAATCCGGGCCGCATGGACCGAGAGACCGAGCTGAAAGATGGCGTGCGTGATGACATACAAGAGCCCCTGCTTGTCATCGGCAAAAACATCGATGATCGTGAACCGATCCGACGTCTCGTTATCGATTTGCACCTCGGTCGCCTGGCGGCTGGTGGGCAGCCGTCGAGCCGACGGCAGGCGGTTGCTGCGGCTTATCAACCGCTCGACCGCTTCCTCGCCCTTCAGGACCTTGACGATGGTGTCAGCTGTGGCTGCCAGACGCTCGACTGGGGGAACGCCAGCGTAGTCGGGATCTGAAACCTGGAAGGTGTCCACCACGACCCCGTCGTGCCTGGTGATGATCTGGGCATCCAGAATCTGAAGCCCCTGGGCCGCCATAACGCCAGCGATCTTTGAAAAGATCCCGGGGGTCAGATCATTGAAGGTAATCACCGTGTACTCGCAGGCGCCTCGTTCCTTGTTGAAGCTCCCCTCGGCCAGCGCCTCCCCGACCTGCAACCGCTTGATCGCCCCCAGATGGGCCGCGATCCGCTTCGGAGCAGTTCCGTACACATAGCGCAAGGGGAACTGACCAAGTTGCGATTCGATCCAGCCAAGACCCCCTGCCGCAACGTCCGCAAGCTCGCGCGCCACCTCGCCGGCCAGCTTCTTGATCCGATCAGGCCCGGCTGCCTCATCCCGCTCGCCCGACACCTCCGGCAGCGTGCGAAGGTAGAGTTCAATAAGCAAGGACTCTTTCCACTTGGTCAAGACGCCTGGTCCCACCGCAGCGATATCGGCGGCGGTTAAAACCAGCAGCTTCCTGAGCACCTCCGGCGTCGCCACCGCTCGCGCGAAGGGCAAGAGGACCTTCTCGTCGTAGGGATCGCGCCGGAAGGCCGTATGGGCCATGAGCAGGTGCCGGTGCACGAGAAAAACCAAGGTCCTGGTTTCCTGCTCGTCGAACCCCAGCCTGGCCGCCGTTTCTTCCGCGATGGCTTTGCCTACTTCGCTATGGTCTTCTTCCCGCCCCTTTCCCAGATCGTGCAGCAAGAGCGCCAAGTGCAGGAGGTCGCGGCGCCTGATCTCCCGGCAGACCTCGCCGATGACGCCCGGATCTTGGGCCAGTGCCTCGGCCTTGGCCACGGCCAAGAGGCTGTGTTCGTCCACCGTGTACTTATGGTACTGGTTGAACTGCATCAGCCCTCGGACTGTAGCAAAGACCGGAATGAGTTTTTCCAGCAGGTGGGCGCGATGCATCGCCTCGAGCGTGCCGGCCACCGCCTCCGGTCCCGCCAGGATCTTCAGAAAGACCCGACTGACCTCGGGAGCTCGGAACGCCTCATCCGACACACCATCCATATGGCGGTGGATTTCATCCAGCAGATCGGTGTCGATCTTGAGGCCCCGAGCCCGCGCCATCTCGAACAGGCGGAGCAACAGATCCGGACTGTCCAGCACCCTCGTCCGCAACTCCGAGGGAACGGTCAAGCGCTGCCCCGCCACCTCGAAATGGCCGTCCACCTTGGTGGCCGGCAAGAAGCGGGTCAAACGACGCCACACAGGCACGGCCCGGCACCGGTCCACAAACCGGACCGAGATCTCATGGAGCCCCATCGTATGCCGATAGTACTGCTGCATGAACTGCTCCACCCCCAGGAGGTGAGGGCGGTCCTGGAACCCGTACAGGGAAGCCAGCCGGATTTGTTCGTCGAACGATAGGATTTCCTGCGCCATGTCGGCCCCAAAGTGCAGAAGGGCCCGCACGCGCCAGAGGAACTCCCTGGCGTCCGTCAGGGAGAGGAAATCCTGCCGGGAAAGGATGCCGCGGCCCGCCAAATCCTGCAGCGTGGCAGCCTGGAACCGGGCCATGCCGGCCCACTGCAACATGTGGAGGTCCCGGAGGCCCCCTTTGCTTTTCTTGACGTTGGGCTCGAGGAGGTAGACGGTCTCTCCGAACTTCTCATATTCTCGACGGCGCTCGTCCATCTTCTGCTCGATGAACCGGTCCGTTCGACGACCAACCACCTGCCGGAAGTACCGGCGATGAAACTCCTGAAACAGTTGCGGGCTCCCGGTCAAGAATCTGGCTTCCATCATAGAGGTGCGGATCGTGAGATCTTTCGCAGCCAGTTCGGTGCAATCATGGATCGTCCGCACGCTATGGCCGACCTGGAATCCCAGGTCCCAGAGGTGATGCAAAACCTCGCGGGACAGGGCCGGTGCCGCCTCCCCGGCCTCCTCGCGATAGAGGAACATGACGTCGATATCGGAATAGGGAGCCAGCTCCCGGCGGCCGTAGCCACCCAGCGCCACCAGGCAGCAGTGCTGGGCTCCTGCCACCTGCGCCTCCTCCCCGGCTTGCCGCATGACGTTGCGGTAGCGGCCGATGATCAAGCCGTCCACGAATTCGGTCAGGGCCGCCATGACCTCGGCCCCCGAGGCGCCCTCCATCAACCGCTGTCGGAGCATCTGCCGGTGCTCAGCCAGCGTGGAGGCTGCGTCGCCCTCCGTTTTTCCCAAGAGGCTCACGAGCGCTCCCCTGTCCGGCACCATCATCACAACGCCGTTTCCCCCGTCTCCCCCGTCCTGATCCGAACCGCCGCACTGAGGTCCCGGACAAAGATCTTGCCGTCCCCGATGCTGCCCGTCTTTGCGCTGCGCGTAATGGTCTCGAGCACGCGCGGCACCAAGCTGTCCGCCACGGCCACTTCGACCTTCACCTTGGGCACGAACTCGATCGTGTACTCGGTACCGCGGTAGGTCTCCTTATGCCCCTTTTGACGGCCGAATCCCTTGACCTCAGTCACCGTCATGCCCTGCACGCCGATCTCCAGCAGGGCGTCCTTGACCTCATCCAGCTTGAAAGGTTTGATAATCGCCTCGATCAATTTCATAACGCCTCCAGAGCAAATGACTGATAGCGTAAGGGAAAAGAGCATATGGCGTATAGCGTATGGTCAGATCCGGTCATGCTATAAGCTATAAGCCATTAGCTCTTCTCTTAAGAATACGCTCTCTCGTTGTGCTGGCTGAGATCCAGACCGGTCACTTCCTCGTCAGGATTCACCCGCAATCCGATGAGACCGTCCACGACTTTCAGGATCACGTAGCTGCCGACGAAGGAGAACAGCGCCACGGCAAAGACCGTCATGGCCTGGATGCCGAACTGGGCGGGATGGCCGGAAAACAGCCCATCCCCCCCCGCGACATTCACGGCCTTGGAGGCCAGCAATCCGGTCACTAGCATCCCGATGGTTCCGCCGACGGCATGGATCCCGACGACATCGAGGGCGTCATCATAGCCCATCTTCCCCTTCCAAACAATGGCGCTGTAGCAGAGCGCACCGCCGGCCAGACCGAATAGGATCGCCTCGATCGGCTCGATGTAGCCGGCCCCGGCCGTGACTGTCGCCATCCCGGCTACCGCGCCGGTGGCCACGCCCAAGAGGGTCGGCTTGCCCCGGTGCATCCACTCCACCACCATCCAAGTCAGAGCCGAGGTCGCCGCGGCAATGTGGGTGGCGACGATGGCCCCGATCGCAATGGCATTCGCTCCCCTGGCGCTTCCTCCATTGAAACCGAACCAGCCGAACCACAACAGTCCCGTGCCGAGCAGGGTGAGGGAAAGGTTGTGGGGGGCCATGTACTCGGTCTGATAGCCGCGCCGACGGCCCAGTGCAAGGGCACAGGCCAGGCTCGCCGCTCCGGAACTGATATGCACAACCGAGCCTCCCGCAAAATCCAGCGCGCCCATTTTGCCGAGCCAGCCCCCGCCCCAGACCCAATGGGCCAGCGGACTATAAATGAAGATGGACCAGAGGGCGACAAACAGCAGCAAGGCACTGAAACGAATGCGCTCGGCAAAGGCCCCGGCGATCAAGGCAGGCGTGAACGCGGCAAACATGAGCTGAAAGAGCATAAAGGCCTCGTGCGGAATCGTCGGCCCGTACTTGGGATGTGGTTCGATTCCGACCCCGCTCAACCCGACCCAATCCAGCCCTCCGATCACGCCTCCTTTATCCGGACCGAACGTCAGGCTGTACCCGAACAAGACCCAGATGACGCTGACAAGACAGAGGATAACGAAGCTGTGCATCATCGTTCCCAGAACATTCTTGCTCCGCACCTGCCCCCCGTAAAAGAGCGCCAAGCCCGGCACGACCATGGCCAGCACCAGGGCCGTCGAGGCCAGGACCCAGGCCGTATCCCCGCTTTCGATCTTCGACAGATCCGGCGGAGAAGGCACGTCCTGGGCCCAGGCCCCACTCGACCAGAGCGCCAGGCCTAGAACAGCCCAGATCACCGCTGAGAGGACCCGGACTCCGTTGTCTATTGGTCTTGTCACAAGCCCCTCCATACCAACCTTCGGTTGAACCGCCTGCTTCGATCACATGCAGGCGGAGAGGCTTTTTGCCTCCAGTGAATACCACCCGCGCTTGCGTGAACCGCCCGGGTACCCGTTGCTCTTGAATGCAACGGGTGATGATCTCATGGGAGCGGAGAGGTTTTTTGCCTCCAGTAAATATCTGTCAAGCTTGCTTGAGCCAGGCACTTCATCACCCGTCGCAGACGAAGAAGCAACGGGTACCCGATGTGCCGGGAGAAGTTTTTTGTCTACGACTTCCCCTCAACTGCTAGAGGTTGCAGTACCCATTCGTGATGGGCATCCGGCGATCCTTCCCAAAAGCCCGGTGCGTGATCTTGATCCCGATCGGTGCCTGGCGCCGCTTGTACTCGCTGCCATCCACCATCGCGATAACCCTGGTCACCGTTTCCTGCTCAAACCCCATCTCTACGATTTCCTCAGGGGCCCGCTCTTCCTCCACATAGGCTTTCAGGATCGGGTCCAGCACCGGGTAGGGCGGCAGGCTATCCTCGTCCTTCTGGTCGGGTTTGAGCTCGGCTGTCGGAGGCCGCTCCAGGACCCGCTTGGGAATAACGGGGGTCTCGCCCCTGCGATTCCGTAGACGTGCCAGGTCATAGACCATGGTCTTGGGGACATCCTTGATCACGGCGAACCCGCCCGCCATGTCGCCATAGAGGGTGGCGTAGCCCACGCTCATCTCGCTTTTGTTGCCGGTGGTCAACACCAGGTGCCCGAACTTGTTCGACAAGGCCATCAAGAAATTCCCGCGGATCCGAGCCTGGAGATTTTCCTCGGTGGCGTCGGCCGGACGGCCTTGAAAAGAGGGAACCATCGCACGTCTGTAACAATCGAACGTCTCCGTGATCGGAATCGTCCGCAGCGGAATCTTGAGGCGCCCGACCAGCTCCATGACGTCTTCGTGACTTTCCCGCGAGGTGTAGGGAGACGGCATGAAGACTCCCAGAACATTGGCGGGCCCCAGCGCATCCACCGCAACCACCGCAGTCAGCGCCGAATCGACCCCGCCGCTCAGCCCGATCACCACCTGCTTGAACCGGTTCTTCCTCACATAATCGCGCACGCCAAGGACCAACGCCTGGTACACCTCTGCTAGCGGATCCAACAGCGCCGCTTGGCTGGGCACGGCACGAGCCCGGGCCTTGGGTCGGTAGGAATCTGATATCACCACCCGGTCAGCCAGGGTCGCTCTCTTGCCGCCCAGCCATTTTTTTCGCCCCTGCGCCACCCTTGCCCGGACCACCGCGTCCATGTTCAGGTCGGCGACCAGGAGGTCCTCTTCAAACGCCCTGCCTCTGGCGATGACCTCTCCGCTCTGGTCCAGAATCAGGCTGTTCCCGTCAAAGACCAGTTCGTCTTGCCCCCCGACCGTATTGGTGTAGGACAGGATCACGCCGTTTTCCCTTGCCCTGGTAGCCAACATCTGCTCCCTCAAGCGGCTCTTGCCGACGTGAAAGGGAGAGGCATTGATATTGACGATCACTTCCGCACCAGCGGCTGCCTGTACCCGGCTGGGTCCCTCCGGAAACCAAATATCTTCGCAGATGTTGACCCCCAGCACCGTCCCGTTGAGCAGGATGACCGGTATCCGGCAGCCGGGATGGAAGTAACGGCTCTCATCGAAGACTCCATAGTTCGGCAAGTACCGCTTGCTATACGACACGGCCAACCGACGATCGGCCATGATCGCCGACGCATTGTAGAGTTCATGCCGGCCCGCCGGTACGACCATCGGACGGCTCGACTTCGGATGAGCTTCTTCCCCTTCCGCGACGTATCCGACCACGGCCGCGATTCCACGGCATTCCTCCATGATCTCGGCAAGAGCCCGGCGCTGATCCTTCAGGAAGCGCGGTTTGAGGAGGAGGTCCTCCGGCGGATAGCCAGTGACGGCCAGCTCCGGGAAGGCCGCCAGATCGGCCTTGGCCTTGCGAGCCTCTTTCAGCCAGGCGATGATGCGCCTGGCATTCCCGTCTAGGTCGCCGACGGTCGGGTTCATCTGGACCATCGCCAGACGGAACCAGCGCACCCCTGTCTGTCCTCCGGCTCTCTTCATCACATGAGCGCTTGCATGACAAAAAAAAACGCCCTCTGCCCCACTCACTCAACGGGGCGGAGGACGTCATCGTCCACGGTACTTCCTGACGGGAAACGTCGTTGTCTCCCTTCGACGAACTGTGCAGTGTTTATATCATCGCCTCGGCAACCCTGTCAAGATTTTTTTAGGTCGGCCTGTCGTTCGATCCCCAGCGCCAGAATGACGGCTTCCGCGATCTCGCGCATGGATTTGCGCGTGTCCATGCTCTGGCGCTGCATGAGACGAAAAGCTTCATCTTCCGAGATTCCCTTGGCCTGCATCAGGCTGCCTTTGGCCCGCTCGACCAGCTTGCGCACTTCGAGCGCCTCTTGCATCTCAAAGGACTTCTCCACCAGCTTGGTGTTTTCAATGGCGATGGCCGCCTGGTTGGCGATGGCCTGCAACACCTTGATTTCCTCCGCCGTAAACGCATGCGGGACGGAAGTGTAGCTGTTGATCACCCCGACGGCCCGATCCCGGATCAGCATCGGCACCGACAACAGCGAGCAGAGGCCTTCCTTCTTGGCCATCTCCGGGTACATATAGTCGTGCTCGCGCGTAACGTCTGGCACAATGATGGGACGGCGTTCTCGCACGGCTCGGCCGCTGATGCTTTGCCCCAGCTTCAGGCTCGGCTTCCGGCGGTATTGCTCACTCAGACTCTGCGTCGCCATGATGCGCAGCTCGCTGGCCTGCGGATCGAGCAACATGATGGAGCAGATTTTGGAGTTCATCATCTGGGCAGTCATGGTCACGATCAGCTGCAGGACATCCTCGATCAGCCGGTTGGAGGCGACGGTCTCCGAGACCTGCGACAAGGTCTCCACTTGCAGCGCCTTGCGTTTCATCTCATCGTAGAGCCGGGCGTTCTCGATTGCCCCACTCACTTGGTTAGCGATCGTGGAGAGCAGCGCCAGCTCGTCCGGCCGGTACTTCCGCGGCCGCTTGTGCTGCACGTTGATGACCCCCACCGCTTCCTTCTTGGCCATGATCGGCACCGAGACGAACGCTTGGTAGCGGTCTTCGGGCAGGTTATGGAAAAACTTGAACCGAGGATCGTCGTTCGCATTACTGGGAATCACCACGCGGGTGCGCTCGCGTGCCACCCAGCCGGTGATGCCTTCCCCCAGTCCGATCGTGATCCGGCCGATCAGCCTGGGGTGCGGGTTTTTGGACGCCCGCAGGATGAGTTCTTCGCGGCTTTCCGAGAGCAGGTAGAGCAGGCAGGCGTCCGCCTTGGTCGCCTCAACCACGACGTCGACAATGTGCTTGAGCACCGCTTCCAGGTCCAACGTGCTGCTGATGGACTCGCTGATCCGATGCAGCACGTCCACCTCGCGCATTTTCTCGCGCAAGGCCTGCTGGAGCTGGACCACGGACTGATGACGTCTGAGCTCCATAACCTATTAACCTATTGGTCTTTCCCCTTGCCCCTACCCCTGCCCCGTCGAACCGCGGCCAATGCGGCTTGCCCCCTCTGGTCCCTTCAGGCCCATGAACCACCGCTTGACCTGCCCCTGCTCGAGGGGAACGATCACCACCTGCCCGACCCGCTTAGGCAGGACGCAATGGAGACGCCCCTGCACCACCTTTTTATCGTGCTGCATCGCGCCCCAGAGCTCGGTGAACCGCACCGGCGGGAGAGTATGGGGGAGCCCGGCCCGGCGGACCAGCTCGCGCTGGCGGACAACCACCTCCGCCGGACAGAGCCCCAAGGACCTGGCCAGATCCGCCTCTTGCACCATGCCGATCGCGACTGCTTCCCCGTGGATCAGCTTTCGGTACCGCCCCAGTGATTCCAGCGCATGGCCGATGGTATGTCCGTAGTTGAGAACCCGCCGCCGGTCCGACTCCCGCTCGTCTTCCTCAACCACCGACGCCTTGATCTGACAGGACCGGGCAATCACATGCGCGACCGGCTCCGGCTGCATCTTGCGCAGATCGTCCACCCGCCCTTCCAGGTAGGCGAAGAAGGCTTCGTCCTCGATCATCCCGTATTTGATCACTTCGGCCAGGCCAGCAACCCATTCACGGGTCGGGAGAGTGCTCAGCGTGTCCGGATCGACGAAGACCACCCGCGGCTGATGGAACGCTCCGATCAGGTTTTTGCCCAGCGGATGGTTGACGCCGGTTTTGCCTCCAACGCTCGAATCCACCTGCGCAACCAGCGTCGTCGGCACTTGGACGAAGGGAATTCCGCGGGCAAGGATCGAGGCTACAAACCCGGCCAGGTCCCCGACCACTCCGCCGCCCAAAGCCAGCACAAGCGATCCCCGTTCGAAGCATTCGCGCACCAGTTCGTCCAGGATCCGGCCGACCCAACGAAGCGACTTGGCCCGCTCTCCCTCCGGAACCAGGATGGTCTTGGCCTGATAGCCGGCGGACCGGAGTGAACGGAGGACAGTCGGCCCGTAAAGCCGACCCACGACCTGGTTTGTAACCACCGCCACCTTGCCGGCCAGGCCCAGCCGTTTGAGGCGTGGACCCACTTCCCCAAGCAACCCGGCCTTGATCAGGATGTCGTAGCTCCTCTCCCCCAGCGAGACGGTCACACATCGCTCCACCGACGCATGCGGCTCCGTTTTCACCATCACAGATCTCCGGTCTTCACCACGCTCATCATGAAGGGCCTGGCACAGGCCGGCCGTGCGCCGACGGCTCATGGGATACCTGCGCCCTGCGGCCACGACCCCAACCAGATCGTTCGAGAGAAGCGGCCCTAGAAAGGGCAACCGACGAGGTAGAACGGCAGGGATGGTAACACAGCGGGCCTGAAACTAAAAGGCTTTCACGTAGGCCTGGTAGGCGTTAAAGTTGCGCTTCATTTCTTCCACGCTGTCGCCTCCGAACTTCTCGATCATGGCATTGGCCATTTCAAAGGCAATCACCGCCTCCCCGACGACGCCGGCCGCCGGGACCGTGCAGATGTCCGACCGTTCGACCGTCGCATCGAAGGGTTCCTTGGTCTGGATGTCCACGCTCTTCTTAGGGCTGTAGAGGGTGGAGATGGGTTTCATCGCCACCCGCAGCACGACGGGCTCACCGTTGGTGATGCCGCCTTCTAAGCCCCCCGCATTGTTGGTCTTGCGGATGAATCGGTGGCCGTCCGATTCGTAATAGATGTCGTCGTGCACCTCGGACCCGAACCGGCGCGCCGCTTCGAACCCCATCCCGATCTCCACGCCCTTCATCGCCTGGATGCTCATGGCCGCCATGGCCAGCCTGGCACCCAGCCGTCGATCCCACTGCGCGTAGCTTCCCAGGCCGATTGGAGGGTTGGTCACAACGACCTCGAACACTCCCCCCAGCGTATCCCCCTTGTGTTTGGCCAGCCGTATCTGCTCGATCATTCGGGCACCGGCCTCAGGGTCGGGAGACCGAACGTCGGAGGTCTCGGCCCGCTCATAGGCTTCCAGCGGATCGTCGCACCGCTTGGCTACGACGCCCCCGATCTCAGTCGTGTAGCTGATGACCCTCATGCCGAACTGGGCCAAGAGTTCCTTGGCGACTCCCCCGACGGCCACGCGGATGGCGGTTTCGCGGGCGCTGGCCTTTTCCAGCACGTTGCGGATGTCACGGTGGCCGTACTTGATGGCCCCAACCAAATCTGCATGACCCGGGCGGGGACGGGTCACGACCTTTTCCGGAGGAACCGGTCCCGGCTCCACCGCCATCACGTCCCGCCAGTTTTCCCAGTCCTTGTTGGCGATCATCAGCCCGACCGGGTTGCCCAGCGTGATCCCCTTGCGAACGCCGCAGGCGAATTCCACCCGGTCCTCCTCGACCCTCATCCGGCCGCCTCGTCCGTAACCCTTCTGGCGCCTGGCCAGATCCTGGTTCACATGGTCAACCCGCAAGGGAAGCCCCGCCGGCACCCCTTCCAGGACGGCCAAGAGATACTTGCCGTGGGACTCGCCTCCGTTCAGATACCGTAGCATGGTGGATTTCCAGGGATCAGCTTTTCACGATGATGGGGGTCAGGAAGATCAGGAGTTCTTTCTTCGAAACGTTCTCGGTTTTGCTCTTGAACAACCAGCCGATCACGGGCAGGCGCGAGAAGAACGGAATCCCGATCACCGTGTTGCTTTGGGCGTCTTCGAGAATCCCTCCAATCACCATAGTCTCCCCGTCGCGCATCTTGAGCAGCTGTTTCAGAGAAGCGAACATCTTCGGCGCCTCGAGTCAGAGCACTCCGCTGCGGGACTTAATGGTCTGCTTGATTTCCTGGATGTTCTGCGCCGTATACACACGCCAGTTGCGCCAATCACGCGGCGGCCCCGATATTAGCCCCTCACGCTCCCACCGAAACAACGTGGCGCGCGAAACATCAAATAGTTTGCAGACTTCGACGGTCTTATACCGCTTCTTTGAGTTACCTTCTAAGTTTGGCATACCCCGCCCCTGTTTCAAAACGAAAAGCCCTCCCCATCTTGTAGCAGGTAAGTATAGTCAATATATTATCCTTGTCAAGCAAACTAGCTTGATTGTACAAGCAGACAGGTGTCCTGAACAAGAAACCGAGAAGGAGAATATCCCCTGGAGAATCGCCGCCCTGGCAGCCGGTCAGGTCCTGTGCAGGTCGCGATGACGAAGGGTCATCTCTCGGCCGGATTTGGCAAATGCGTCGCGCAAATGCATGGCGATGGCAACAGAACGATGGCGCCCGCCCGTGCAGCCGATGGCGATGGTGAGGTAACTGCGCCGCTCGCGTTCATACAGGGGAAGCAGGAAATCGAGCAAGGTTTCAAGGCGTGCGAGAAAGGGCTGGGTATCCGGATCCCCCATCACATGCGCTTGCACACGGGGATCCTCTCCGGTCAGCGATTTGAGCTCTTCCACAAAATTCGGATTTCGCAGAAACCGCACATCAAACAGCAAGTCCGCCTCATAAGGAACGCCGAACTTAAACCCGAAGGTCAGCAGAGACACCGTCATGAGGTGCCTGGCATCCGACTGCCGATAGTCCCGCGCCAACAGGTCTTTGAGCTCATGAACCGTGAGGTCCGACGTGTCGACGATGCGGTCCGCCCGCCGCCTGAGGTCGAGCAGGCGCGCGCGCTCGATCCGCACTCCCTCCAACACAGGGGATTGAGGAAGCAGCGGGTGAGGGCGACGTGACTCGGAGAAACGCCGAACGAGCACATCGTCCCGCGCTTCCAAAAACAGCAGTTCGACGGAATGGCCGAGAGATTTCAAGCGGTCGAGGTTGTCATATAAATCCGCGAAAAATCCCCGCTCCCGGATATCGATACCTAATGCGATGTTGTGGACCTCCCCTCCCTGCTGCAGACAGAGTTCGGCGAACTTGGGAAGCAAGGGCAGGGGCAGATTGTCCACACAATAAAATCCCAGATCCTCGAGGCATTTAATCGCATGGGTTTTCCCCGAGCCGGAGAGACCGCTGACGATGACCAAGTGGAGCGCCTGCATCTATAGTTCATCGCCCCGGTTGAGGATCGATCAGTTCAAGGGCGCCGTCGTCCATGCGCCGCAAAACTTGTAGCCGGTTAGACAAGGCATCGACAAACACCATGGTCGCCGACGACTGCTCACCGAGATGTTCGACGGCTTCGGCCAGCGTCAGGTGGTACAGGGAAGGCCGCACGACTTTGATGTCAACTGGTTTTGCGGCAGCTTCGCGCTCCGTCGATGACGGACTAGAAACAGCCGAGCGCGACGGTTTGTGGCTGACCAGCTTCTCCTTGCGCTTCCTCACCTGGCTGCTAATCTTGTCGACCAACTGATCGATCGAGGCATAGAGGTCCTTGGTGGAGGTCTTCGCTTGAATAACCGTTCCGTTGAGGCTCACGATCACTTCAGACGTATGCCGATACTTCTCGACCCCCAACACGACCTGGACTGCTCCAAGTTTAGGCCCATATCGCGCAAGCCGCTTCATGCGCGTCTCGATGTACCGCCGCAAGGCAGCGGTCACTTCCACGTGCCGACCTGTGATCATCACCTGCATCAAGTGCCCTCTCGGTTGTGCAAGGAAGTCGCCTTTCGGGAGAATCCCGAGGGTTAAAAGAACCGTTTGCGCTGGCTGGCGGATGGAATGTTCTCTTCGGTTCGGTACTTGGCCACCGTGCGGCGGGCGATCAGGATGTTGTTCGCACGGAGCCGCGCTGCAATCTCCTGATCCTTGAGCGGATGCTGGGCATCTTCTTGCGCCACCATACGGCGGATCATGTCACGGACCGTGATGGAAGAGAGCATGTCTTCGGTTTGGTCCGATCGCTGGATGCCGGCGTTGAAAAAGAACTTCAGCTCGAACATTCCTTGCGGGCAGTAGACATATTTGTTGGCGGTGACCCGGCTGATCGTGGATTCATGCATGCCGATATCTTCCGCGACCTGCTTGAGAACAAGAGGCCTGAGAGCCGGCACTCCCTTCTCAAAGAACGGCTCTTGGAACTTGACAATGCTTCCGACCACTTTGATGATGGTCTTGTTGCGCTGCTCGATGCTGCGGATGATCCATTGGGCCCCGCGTAGCTTTTCATCCAGATAAGCTCTGGTCGCCTCGGGCTGATCGCGCTTGCCGGCCATCAACTGCTTGTAGTAGGGGCTGATCCGCAGCCGGGGCAACCCCTCATCGTTGAGCAGCACCACCCACTCGCCTTCGTTCTTCACAACGAAGACGTCGGGCACCACCACATAATTGTCGGAAGAAAAATAAGGGCGGCCGGGCTTCGGCTCAAGCCCCTCGATCACGCGGGTGGCCGCAAAGATCTCCTCGGTCGTCACTCCCAAGGTCTTGGCGATCCGCCCATAGTGCCTCTTTTCAAGATCCTTCAAGTGATTACCGACGATGGACTCGATCAGCGAGCGTTTTAAGGAACCGGCCCGTCCCCCGATCCCCATCGAATCGCGGTCCAAGTGTTCTAGTTGGATCAGCAGGCATTCCCGCAGATCCCGCGCGCCCACGCCGGCCGGATCAAAGGTTTGGATCTGCTTCAACACCCCCTCGACCGCATCCGGCTGGACGTCGGCATCAGCCGCCAGGTCGGTCAGCGACGTTCTGAGATACCCATCCTCGTCCAGATTCCCGATAATGATCCGCCCGATAGCCTTGTCGCGTTCGCTGAGCCCGGAAAACCCCAACTGCCACAGCAGGTGGTCCTCCAGCGAAGTAGGCTTGACGGCGGTCTGGTCGTACGAGGGTAACTCGTCCTGGGCCGCAGAGGGATATTCCACGTCGCCGGCGCGGCGATCGCTGTCAAAGTAGTCGTCCCAGCCGAGCTCATCCGGATTCTCCGGACCCTCGGGTTTGGCCTCGTCGCCCCCTCCGCCTTCCTCGGTTTGCTTGAGCTCCTTTTTTTCCTGGGTCCATTCCTCGGTCGCAGTCGCCTCCCCCTCCTCCGCATCAACCTGCATTTCCTCCAACAGCGGGTTATCCATCAGATGCTGCGTGAGGGTCTGCTGGAGCTCCAGCCTGGACAGTTGCAACAGCTTGATCGCCTGCTGCAACTGCGGCGTCATGATCAGTTTTTGGCCCAGGCGGAGATCAAGGCGCAGTTTCATGCCGACCCTCGATGGAACAGGGCTCCGTCACAAGCGGAACCGCTCGCCTAGGTAGATCGCGCGAGCGGTGGAACTGTTCACGATCGTTTCGGGCGTCCCGGACTCCAGGATCGTCCCTTCGTTGATGATATAGGCCCGGTCCGTGATGGACAGCGTCTCCTGCACATTATGATCGGTAATCAGGATGCCGATCTGTTTCTGCTTCAGCCGGATAATGATCTGCTGGATATCGCCCACTGCGATCGGATCGATGCCGGCGAACGGCTCGTCGAGAAGCAGGAACCGGGGGTGTATCACCAGCGCTCGTGTGATTTCCAGCCTCCGTCGTTCCCCCCCGGACAGCGCATAGGCTTTGCTTTTGCGAAGCGCCGCAAGGTCGAGCTCTTGGAGGAGCGTCTCCAGCCGGAGCGCCCGTTCCTGGGGAGACAGCACGAGCATTTCCAGAATCGCCAGGATGTTGTCCTCCACCGACAGGCGGCGAAACACCGACGACTCCTGAGGCAAGTACCCGATGCCAAGCCTGGCACGCTTGAACATCGGCAGATCGGCGATCCGATTCCCATTGAGCAGGATGGTCCCGGCATCGGGCTGGCACAGCCCTACCATCATATCGAAGATCGTGGTCTTGCCCGCTCCGTTGGGCCCCAAAAGTCCCACGACCTCGCCCGCTTTGACATCCAGGCTGACGCCCTTGACGACCTGCCGCCCCTTAAAGCTCTTTTTCAGACTGCGCGCCTGCAGAAACGGTGGCATCGCCGGAGCGGCCGGGTCCACGCTGAGGGGTGCATCGGTTCGGGTGGTTTGGATCACCGATTGTCTCCCTGACTCGGCTCGATCTGAACGCGCGAGCCCCCTTCCACGACGCTGCGGTCTTCAGCCAGATACATCGTAATCTTCTGCCCGGTCACTCTCGTTCCCTTCTGCCAGGCAGCCGGCTCCCCCGTCAAGACGATTTTCTCTTCGTCGGCAAAGTACATCGCCTTCTGGCTCGTGGCCCGGCCTTCGTCTTTTTCAATCATCACGTGGCCGGTCGCCTCGATCACGCTAACCGACCGGTTCCCCGTCGTAGGCAGTGGACCGGCGCTCGACCTGGCGCCCTCGCCGGACACCCCAGGGCCACCGGGAGCTCCGTTGGCAGAGGCAGTACCCGCCCCGGAAGACGGTTGGTTGCTGGGCCTGAACAGGACGACCATGACGTCCGAGTGCACGATCAACGCCCCCCTGGTCAGCACGACGGTGCCTTCAAAAACGGCCCTGTTCTCTTGATTTTTGACCGTCATCTTCTCGGCCGTGATCGTCGTGCGCTGACTCTCCGAGGACGCCGTCGGGGAGGCAGCCTTGGAGGAGTCCCGCTCCGCCGCCTGCGCGACGACGGCGACCAGCAAGACAACCCCGCCGAGCCTACTGAGTAATGACAACATGGACATCGTGCGCAATTCTGAATTCTTCCATCTCCAGTTTACCGACCAGTCCGCGCCCCTGCACAATCAACCCGTGGCCGGCAATGGTCACCGGGTCAGCCGTCGTCACCTCTCGCTCTTGATCCCCCCAGGCCAGGTGGTTGGTCTTGATCGTATAGCCGCTCTGGAGCCGCACCTCAATCTGGCCCTCATGCTTGACAAGCACGAAGTCCTTTCTGGCGAGGTCAATCGTGCCCTCATCCCCTTCCAGCTTGAGTTCCCACCCCTGCGGGCCGTACAGGGTCACCTGAACCTGCTCAAGCGCGGCGCGATGTTCCGCCTCGAACACGCGGGCTCGTTGAGCCTGCACTTTCCATTGGACAGCCCCGGCGTGGGATTGGATGAACTTGAACTGGTCGATGCCCGCGTCGGAGCGGCCGCGGGGACTCGGGTTCGCCGAAGGGGAGGGAGACACCGATTCTGTGCGAGTAGCCAGGAGGTAGAGGAGGAAGGAGGTCAGCACAATCGTGAGACCCAGCAAGCTGCCACGCACCCAGCGCTGCCACATGAGCCTACCCAAATCAATCGCTTAGCATCGAGCGATCATCCGGGCACGATACTAGCATAGGCATCGAGGCAAGTAAACCGGCGGCCGCCGTAGGTCCCACGGTTTGCCCCATCGGCGACCTTCGAGGTGCTTATGGGAGAGCGCGGGGAGGAATCAATGGAACGCCTAGGAGGCCTTCGAGCCGGACGGAGACGCAGCCTTAGCCGTTTTCTTGTTTCCTTTCTCCGCCTCCGGCGCATCCGCTTTGGCTTGGGGAGCGTCAGTCTTCTTGGCGACCAACTCGATCGCAACGAGGGCCGCCGTATCCCCCACTCGACGGCGGGTCTTGATCAGCCGCGTGTAGCCGCCGGGGCGATCCTGGAACCGAGCCGCCACGTCATCGAATAGCTTCGAGACGACGTCCTTGCTGCGAAGAAAACCCAACGCCCGGCGCCTGGCTGGCAGATCACCTTGCTTACCCAGCGTAATCATCCGTTCGGTGTAGCCACGGATTTCTTTCGCTTTCGCCTCGGTGGTCTCGATCCGCTCGTGGTCCAGCAACGAGGTGACCAGGCTCCGAAACAACGCTCGGCGGTGCTTCGTCTTTCTTCCGAGTTGTCTGCCTTTTTTTCGGTGGCGCACGGCTCCCTCGTTTCCTTATTCGTTCCTGGCGCTTCCCTCCCCGGACGGGAGGGAATCGACTTTCATCCCGAGGCTCAGACCCATCTCGGTGAGGATCTCCTTGATCTCGTTCAAGGATTTCTTGCCGAAGTTCTTAGTCCTGAGCATTTCCATCTCGGTCCGCTGCACCAAGTCGGCAATGGTCTTGATGTTGGCGTTCTTCAAGCAATTGGCCGCTCGGACGGACAGTTCTAACTCGTTCACACTGCGGAACAGGTTCTTGTTGATCTCCCGCCGTTCTTCCTCTTTCCGGGTTGGCTGTTTCGGCTCGCCGAGCTCCTCCGGGTGAATGAAGATGTTCAGGTGGTCACGCAAAATGCCTGCCGAGGTTGAGAGGGCATCCTGAGGAGTGATGCTTCCATCCGTCCAGATCTCGAGCAGCAATTTGTCGTAATCCGTAACCCGGCCAACCCGTGCGTTCTCCACCTGGAAATTGACGCGCTTGACGGGCGAATAGATCGAATCCACGGCGATCACACCGATCGGGAGCCCTTCTTCCTTGTTCCGCTCCGCCGGAACGTAGCCGCGCCCCGGCCTAACCGCCATTTCCATGTCCAGCGTGGCTTCTTTGTCCAACGTGGCGATATGCAGGTCCGGGTTCAGCACGACGACGTCGGCGTCGTGGATGATGTCCGACCCTTTCGCCTCGCCCGGCCCCTTCTTCCTGAGACGGATCGTCTTGGGCTTATCCGTGTGCAGCTTCAACCGGAGGCTTTTGACGTTCAGGATAATGGTGGTCACATCTTCAGTCACGCCGGGGATGGTCGAAAACTCGTGCAGGACCCCTTCGATCCGCACCGTCGTCACCCCGGCGCCGGTCAGGGAGGACAGCAGCACGCGACGCACTGAATTGCCGATGGTCGTCCCGAACCCGCGTTCAAACGGCTCCGCCGTAAATTTGCCGTACGTCGGCGTCACCGTTTCCTTGTCGACTTCGACCCGCATCGGGACTTGAAAGTCCTTCATTGCCTTGATCATAGTTCCCCCTTCGCCTCACCTTCATGACCGGCGCGCCCGGGCCGTCCTGCCGCCGCGCGGCGACGGAGGCGGGCCAGCCGCTACCTGGAATATAACTCCACGACCAACTGCTCGTTCACCGGCAGCGTGATCTCTTCTCTTGTCGGAAGTCCCCGCACCGTCCCCTTGAAGGCCGCGCGGTCCAGCTCCAGCCAGTTCGGGATACCCCGGCCGTCCACCGCCTCCAACGCAGATTGGATCGATGGAATCTCGCGACTCCGCTGGCGGATCTCGATCACATCACCCGCTTTGACGGTATAGGACGGCACATCGGTCTTCCTCCCGTTGAGGAGAATGTGGCCGTGGTTCACGACCTGTCTCGCTTCCTTGCGCGAAGCGGCAAACCCTAGCCGGTACACCACGTTGTCCAACCGACACTCCAACAGCTTGAGCAGGTGCTCGCCCGTGATCCCAGTCTTGCGCTCGGCGCGTCCGAATACCCCGCGGAACTGCTGCTCCTGCAAGCCGTAGATCCGCCGCAGCTTCTGTTTCTCGCGCAACTGCGCGCTATATTCGGAGACTCGCTGGCGTCCTTGCCCGTGCTGGCCCGGCGGATAGCTCCGGCGCTCGATGGCGCATTTCTCGGTCATGCACCGCGAGCCTTTGAGAAACAACTTTTCGCCTTCTCGCCGGCACAACCGACAGACTGGGCCTCTGTACTTCGCCACTGGTTCCTCCTCTTACACACGTGAAACGTGAAAGGCGCGCGGTGAAACGTTATGAGGGGGAAGCGACGTGACTTCCCTCCCAGACGTCTCACTGTTCACCTTTCACTTCTCACGATTAGGTTACACCCGTCTTCGCTTGGGTGGGCGACAGCCGTTATGAGGAATCGGCGTCACATCCCGGATCAGGTTGATGCGGAGGCCGGCCCCCTGCAAGGACCGGATCGCCGACTCCCGGCCCGATCCCGGCCCATTCACGTAGACATCCACCTGTCGCATGCCATGCTCCATCGCCTTCTTGGCCGCAGCCTCCCCCGCCCGTTGGGCCGCGAAAGGCGTGCTTTTGCGAGACCCCTTGAAGCCCTGGTTGCCGGCGCTCGTCCAGACCACCGAGTTGCCGCTCATGTCGGTAATCGTCACAATCGTGTTGTTGAACGAGGCCTGGATATGGGCGATCCCGCTCTGAACGACCTTGCGTTCCTTCTTCTTGCCTTTTTTGACGCTCATGCGCTCCTCTCTGTCGCGTACCTCAGCCTCGAACTAGGCCTTGGCTGGGGCCGGGGCGCCCGCCGGCTTGCGGGCCTTGCCCATCGTCGCCCGCCGGCCCTTGCGTGTCCGCGCGTTGGTCTTGGTCCGCTGCCCCCGGACCGGCAGGCTCTTGCGATGCCGCAATCCGCGGTAGGTCCCCGTATCCACTAGCCGTTTAATGCTCATGGAGACTTCCTTGCGAAGGTCGCCTTCCACCTCGTGATCCCGATCAATGATCTCCCTGAGCTTGACGATCTCGTCCTCGCTGAGGTCCTTGACGCGAGTGGCACCGTCCATCCCGGCCTTTTTGACGATCTGGGCGGCGGTGGAGCGACCAATCCCATAGATATACGTCAGACCGATGTCGACCCGCTTCTCCCGTGGCAAATCCACGCCTGCAATCCGAGCCATGACTCCTCTCCTTTTCCTTACTTCTCTTAAGCGGGCTGGCTGGGCCGGCTTCTACTGCGCGCGTCCAGCGAGCACATTCTGATCGTGCGCGATGCGCGAGCACGGAAGCTGGCCCACCAGCCCGTGCTCCTCACCCCTGCCGTTGTTTGTGCCGCGGGTTTTCGCAGAGCACCCGCACCACCCCCCGGCGGCGGATGACCTTGCACTTCGAACAAATGGGCTTCACAGATGATTTGACTTTCATGACGAAACGCCTCCAGACACAAGTAACAAGTGAACAAGTAGCAAGCGGACAAGTCGCAGAGGATTATCTTGCCACTTCACCTGCCACTTGCTACTTGCCACTTGTCAGCTTTCTCTTTACTTGAACCGATACGTGATCCGCCCCCTGGTCAAGTCGTAGGGCGACATCTCCACCGTCACTTTATCTCCCGGCAGAATCCTGATGAAGTGCATCCGCATCTTCCCGGAGATATGGGCCAGGATGACATGGTCGTTGTCCAACTTAACGCGGAACATGGCGTTCGGAAGCGTCTCCGACACCGTCCCCTGGACCTCGATGACATCCTCTTTCGGCATCTAACCCCGCTTCGCAGCCCGCCCTCGTTACAGCTTCGTCAGGATACGCGGGGGACCGCTCGCCTGGATGGCAATCGTGTGCTCAAAATGTGCCGACAGGCTGCCGTCGTCCGTGACAGCCGTCCACTGATCATCCAGGATGCGTACCCCGCTGGCGCCGAGATTGACCATCGGCTCGATCGCCAGGACCATCCCGACCTGCAGGCGAGGCCCTTGCCCCGGCTTGCCGTGGTTAGGCACCTGCGGCTCCTCGTGCAACTGCCGGCCGATCCCGTGCCCCACAAAGTCAGTCACAACCGAAAAGCCGGCGGCTTCGGCATGACACTGCACGGCGTGCGAGATGTCCGAGAGCCGGTTACCCACCACCGCCTGTTCGATCCCATTGTAGAGTGCCTCTTCCGTCACCCGCAGCAGCTCCGCCACCCTCGGATCAATCGCCCCTACGGGAACGGTCACTGCCGCATCCCCGTAGAATCCCTCCACAATGGCTCCCAGATCCAAGCCGATGATATCGCCTTCCTTCAGGACGCGCCTGGACGGAATCCCGTGCACCACCTGGTCGTTTACCGAGGCGCAGAGCGTCTTCGGGTAGTTGCGATAGCCCTTGAATGCCGGAACGCCGCCCCGCGTCCGGATGAATTCTTCGGCGATCCGGTCCAGCTCATCTGTGGTAACCCCGGGACGAACTTCCCGCTTCAACGCCTGGAGCGTTTCCGCCACCAGCTTGGACGCCCTGGCCATGACCTCGATCTCATCCGGCGTCTTCAGGATGATCATGCCAATCCTCGGGCCGCCAGCAGGTCCAACAACCGCGCATGTACCTCATCGATCGACCCGGATCCGTCCACCTCGGAGAGGGCGTCGCGTTGCCGGTAGTAGGCAATCAAGGGAGCCGTCTGCTCCTCGTAGACCGAGAGCCTGGCTTCCACTGTTTCCTTCCGATCGTCGTTCCGCTGCACAAGCCCGGCTCCACAGCGATCACAGATGCCAGCCTGCTTGGGGGGCGCGCTGTCGACGTGAAAGACCGCCCCGCACTTGGGGCAACTGCGCCGGCCGCTTAAACGCCGCACTACTTCCTCGAGCGAGACGGTAAAGTTCACGACCTGGTCAAGCCGTTGCCCCTGGGTCTTCAGCACCACCGCCAATTCTTCCGCCTGTTTCACGGTCCGGGGAAACCCATCCAGCAGAAACCCGCCGGCACAGCTCGGCTCGGCCAGCTTCTCCTTCACGATGCCGACCACGACGGCATCCGGTACCAGCTTCCCCTGATCCATGCACGCTTTCGCCTCCAGACCCAACGAAGTCTGATTGCGCACCGCTTCCCGGAGGATGTCCCCGGTCGAAATCTTGGGGTGACGGAACCGGGCGGCAATCCGCTCCGCCTGCGTGCCCTTCCCCACCCCCGGGGCCCCCAGAAAGACCAGCCGCATGCCGGGCCTCACCCGCTGCGCCCCCGTAACCGCCCCTTTGCCAGGAAACCTTCGTAGTTCCGCATGAGCATGTGCGATTCGATCTGCTGCGCCGTGTCCAGGCCGACTCCGATTACGATCAAGAGCGACGTACCCCCGAAATAAAAGGGCACGTTCAGCTTGTAAATCAAAAACTCCGGGATGACGCACACCGCCGCCAGATACATGGAACCGGCGGTCGTGATGCGGGTCAAGACGTTGTAAATGTAATCCGAGGTGCGCTGCCCGGGGCGGATGCCGGGAATGAACCCCCCGTACTTTTTCATGTTGTCCGCCATGTCCACCGGATTCAGCACCACCGCCGTATAGAAAAAACAGAAAAACACGATGAGCCCCACGTAGAGCAGCGTGTACAGCAGCGACCCCGGCGCAAGCTGCCCCCCGATCGACTGGACCCACGGCACCTGGATGAACCCCGCGATGGTCGCCGGGAAAGCAATGATCGAGGAGGCGAAGATCGGCGGAATGACCCCGGCCGTGTTGATCTTGAGCGGGATGTGCGTGCTCTGCCCCCCATAGACCCGCCGCCCGATCACGCGCTTGGCATACTGCACCGGCACCTTGCGCCGGCCGCTTTCCAGAAAGACGATGGCCGCAACCACCCCGAACATGACGACGACCAGAACCACCAGAAGCATGAAGCTCAACTGCCCGACCTGGTACAGATCGAAGGTCTGGGCGACCGCGCTCGGCAGCCGCGCCACGATCCCGGCGAAGATGATCAAGGAGATACCGTTGCCGATGCCCCGTTCGGTGATCTGCTCCCCCAGCCACATGAGAAACGCGGTGCCGGCCGTCAGCGTGATCACCGTCATCAGGCGGAAAGCCCAGCCGGGGTTCAGCACGAAGGCGCCCTGGTTCATCCCCTCCAGCCCGACCGCGATGCCGAACCCCTGCACGACCGCGATCCCAATCGTGCCGTATCGCGTGTACTGGATGATCTTCTTTCGCCCGCGCTCCCCCTCCTTCGCCAACTTCGACAGGTGGGGAATCACCACCGTCAACAGTTGGAGAATGATCGACGCGCTGATGTAAGGCATGATGCCCAGCGCGAAAATCGTAAGCCGGGACAGGGCGCCGCCCGAGAAAATGTCCAGAAACCCTAGGAGCGACCCGCCTTTTTCGAGCAGGAACTTCGCCAGCTCATCGTTGTTGATACCGGGGGTCGGGATGTGGGCTCCGATCCGGTACACCCCCAACATCGCAAGCGTGAACAGGATCCGGATGCGCAGCTCCGGTATTTTGAAGATGTTCTGAAAACTCGTGAAGAGTCGCTCAAACACCGCCGATGACCTCAGCCCTCCCGCCGGCGGCCACGATCTTCTCCACCGCCGATTTGCTGAACTTGTGGGCTTGAATCACGACCGGCTTCCCCAGGTCGCCTTGGCCAAGGATCTTGACCGGTTGGAGCTTCCGCTTGACGAGCCCCGCCTCGACCAGAACCTGAGGTGTGATGGGGTCGACCGCGCCCAGGTTGGCCAAGGCTTTGAGGTTCACAATCGAATACTCCGTTCGAAAACAGTTGGTAAACCCGTGCTTCGGCAGGCGACGGATGAGGGGCATCTGGCCTCCCTCGAATCCCGGGCGCTTGCCGCCGCCGGACCGGGCCAGCAATCCCTTGTGGCCCTTCGTGGCCGTCTTGCCGTGGCCGGAGCCGGGCCCTCGTCCGATGCGCTTGCGCTTCTTCTTTGCTCCGACCGCCGGAGCCAGTTCGTGCAGCTTCATAGCGGCTTCACTTCCAACAGATAGAAGATTTTATGGATCATCCCCTGCACCTGAGACGTGTTGGGGCGGACGACTGTCTGGCCGCATTTGCGCAGACCGAGCCCCCGCAAGACCAGGCGATGCGTGGAAGGGGTGCCGATCGGGCTGCGCTTCAGCGTGATCGAAAGCCCCTTATCTGTGGGCCGATTCGTAAGGCGCGCCATGCTTATCCTGTCTTCTCCAGGCCGCTCCGGCGCATCCGCGTGACTTCTTCCGGATTCCGGAGTTGGCACAGACCATCCAGCGTCGCCCGGACCGTGTTGAAGGGATTGCCGCGGCCCAGCGTTTTGGCGATGATGTTGTGAGCCCCCGCCAGCTCGACCACGGCTCGCACCGCCCCGCCCGCAATCACGCCGGTGCCGGCCCCTGCGGGCTTGAGCAGCACGTGCTCGCCGCCGAACAGGCCGTGGACTTCATGCGGGATGGTCCCGTCCTTGAGCGGCACATGCACGAGATGCTTCTTGGCCTGCTCCACCGCCTTGGCGATCGCGACGGGGACTTCGGCAGCTTTGCCCTTCCCGATCCCGACCCACCCGTTGCCGTCTCCCACGGCGACCAGCGCGCAGAAATTGAAACGCTTGCCGCCCTTGACAACCTTGGCGACCCGGTTGATGAACACCACCTTGTCCTTGAGACTAAGTTCTTCAGGGTTGACTCGCACGAAAAACCGCTCCTCTCTCTGGGAAAAGGTTCAGAACGTAAGCCCGCTCTCGCGTGACGCCTCGGCCAGTGCCTTGATGCGGCCGTGATAAAGCCGCCCGCCCCGATCAAAGACCACGGCCCCGACCTTCGCCGCCTTGGCGCGATCGGCCAGGAGCTTCCCGACCGCCTTGGCCGCCTCGATGTTGCTGCATGACTTCAAGGATTTCCGCAAGGTCGCGTCGAGCGTGGAGGCCGCGACGAGCGTGTACCCTTTGGTGTCATCGATGATCTGCGCATAGATGTGCCCCTGGCTCCGATACACATTCAAGCGCGGGCGGGTCGGCGTTCCGAAGACGCGCTGGCGCACCCGCCGATGCCGCCGCGCGATCCTCTCTTGCTTTTCAATACTGCGCATCGATGTTCTCTTACTTTCCGGTCTTGCCTTCCTTCTTCCGAAGCACTTCCCCGGCGTACCGGATCCCCTTCTGTTTGTACACATCGGGCGGCTTGATCCCGCGGAGATTGGCCGCCGTCTGGCCCACCTTCCGCTTGTCGACGCCCTTGATCGTGATGACCGTCTGCTTGTCCACCTTGGCTTCGACACCGGCCGGCAGGGTAAACACGACCGGATGGGTATAGCCGACGTTCACGCTGATATCCCGACCCTGAACCTGCGCCTTGTAGCCGACCCCGGTAATTTCCAACGTCCGCTCGTAGCCCTTCGTCACTCCTAGGATCATGTTGTTGATCTCGGCGCGGGTCAATCCGTGCAGAGCTCTGGCCCTCGGGTCGTTGGATGAGCGGCTGGCTTGCACGTGCCCGTCCGCCACCGCTACGGACACCCCCTGAGCCAGTGACCATTCAAGCCGGCCGAGCGGGCCTTTCACCGACACCACCCGATCGGCGACTTTCACTTCCACCCCCGTAGGAATCGGAACAGGTTTTCGACCCAACCGTGACATAATTCCTCTTCAAGAAGCCGTCAGCGCTCAGCTTGCAACTCCTAAAAAACTGACGGCTGACAGCTGATGGCTTCCTAGCTCCCTCACCAGATGTGGCAGAGCACTTCTCCGCCCAGGCTCGCTTGCCTCGACTCCTGATCCGTCATGAGCCCTCTGGATGTGGACAGGATGGCGAGTCCCATGCCGGCCATGATCGGTTTCACATCCCGACGGCCCACGTAGACCCGCTTCCCCGGCTTGCTCACCCGGCGCATACCGCTGATCACCGGCTGCCCCTCGCCGATGTAGCGCAGTTGGACCTTCAAGGCCGGATGCCCGTCGGCAGTCACCCGCTCGTAGCCGCCGATGAATCCCTCGGCTTTCATGACCCGGAGGAGCTCCGCCTTCAACTTCGAGGCGGGCACCGTTACTGATTCATGGCCTCGGCGGGCTCCATTTTGTATCCGGACCAACAGGTCCGCGATCGGATCAGTCATCATCGTTCAACTCCAGAATTTGGTGATCTGGCGATTTGGTGATCGGCGGATTGAGGCATGACCATAACCCCTTACTTCACCCAATCACGAAATCTCCAAATCGTTACTTTCTTCCGGCTACCAACTGGACTTTGTGACGCCGGGAATCTCGCCACGCAGGCTCAGAAACCGGAAACAAATTCGGCACATCCTGAAGCGCCGCAGAAAGCCGCCGCCGCGCCCACAGAGGGGACACCGGTTGTACCGCCGAACCTTGAATTTTGGTTCGGCTGCCGCTTTGTTCCGCAAGGCTTTACGTGACACTGCTCGTCTTCCTTTCTAAAGGTGCGGTCCGCGTCGCTCAGGTTCGGAACGGCATGCCCAGATGACCCAGGAGAGCCTTCCCCTCGTCGTTCGTCCTGGCCGTGGTGACGATTGTAATATCCATGCCATGAATCGACGCCACGCTGTCATACTTGATCTCGGGAAAAATCAACTGTTCTTTGAGACCCAGCGTATAGTTGCCGCGTCCGTCGAACGCCTTGGGTGAGACCCCGCGAAAATCTCGGATCCGCGGGAGGGCGAGACTCACGAGCCGGTCGAGAAATTCATACATTCGATCGCTCCGGAGCGTCACCTTGGCTCCGATCGGCATCCCCTGACGGAGCTTGAAGCCGGCGATGGCTTTCTTGGCACGGGTGATGACCGGTTTCTGTCCCGTGATGACGCCCAGTTCGGAGGTGGCGCTCTCCAGCAGCTTCACATTCTGAATCGCCTCACCCATCCCCACGTTCAGCACGATGCGCTCGAGCTTGGGGACTTGCATCGGGTTCTTGTACCCGAATTCCTTCATCAAGGCCGGCACCACCTGGTCGCGGTACGATTCCTTGAGGCGCGGCGGGATCTTGGGTCCCGCCGGGGCGGCCCTGGGCGCCTTCGGAGCAGCCGGTTCCTTGGCGGACGGCGCCGCCTCTTTTTTGGGGGCCTTGGCTGTCGGCTTCTTCTCCGCCTTCTTCTCGTGCCCCGCCTCAGCCGCCCCTTTCTCCACCTTCGCCATCGTCGGTATCCTCTAAGCCTTTTCGATAATTTCCTTGCACTTCTGGCAAGCCCGGACGCGCCGCCCATCCGCCAGGACTTTCACGCCGACCCGCACGGGCTTCTGGCAGTTCGCGCAGAACACCATCACGTTGGACAGCGCCAGCGGCGCCTCCCGCTCCAGAATTCCGCCCTGCCGCTGCTTCTGGTTCGGCTTGGTGTGACGCTTGATCACGTTTAATTTTTCAACGATGACTTTCCCTTCGGTCAGGTGAAGAGCCAACACCTTGCCCGTCTTGCCGCGTTCCCGCCCGGCGATCACCATCACGGTGTCGCCTTTTCTGACTTTTGCTTTCTGGACCGCCTGCACCGCTATCGCCTCCGCCTGCTTGACCTACAGGACTTCCGGGGCCAAGGAAATGATTTTCATGAACTTTTTCCAGCGTAATTCCCGGGCCACCGGACCGAAGATCCGGGTCCCGATCGGTTCGCCCTGGGCGTTGATTAGCACGCAGGCGTTCCGGTCGAACTTGATGTAGGAGCCATCGTCCCGCCGGACCCCCTTGGTCGTCCGCACGATCACTGCCTTGCTCACGTCGCCCTTTTTGACCGTGGCTTGAGGAATGGCCTCCTTCACCGCCACGACCACGACATCGCCCAGCGAACCGTACCGCCGCTTCGAGCCTCCCAGAACGTGGAAACACATGACTTGCTTCGCGCCGGAGTTGTCGGCCACGTCCATGTATGTATAGTTCTGGATCATGATCTCTACGCGTTATCAGCCAACTAAAAATTCATAACTCAACACTCATCACTGCTTTTCGTCAGGCCGGCTGCCCCCGCTCCACGATCTGAACGACGCGCCAGTGCTTCTCCTTGCTGATCGGCCTGGTCTCGATCACCCGCACCCGATCGCCCACCTGGCAAGCGTTCTGCTCGTCATGAGCCTTGAGCTTGGTCACCCGCCGCAAGACCTTGCGATAGAACGGATGTCTCACGAATCGATCCACGGCGATAACCACCGTCTTGTTCATCTTGTTGCTGACGACGCGGCCCACCCACTCCCGTCGTTTTTCTGATCGTTCCGCCATCACGTCATCCCTTGCTGTGAGCGGTTTTCTGCCGCATGATCGTCTTCACCCGAGCCAGGTCCCGGCGGGTCTGGCGGATCTTCATGGGGTTTTCGATGCGTCCGGTCGCCAGCTGGAAGCGCAAGTTGAACACCTCCTGCGTCAGCTGCCGCTCCTTCTCAACCAGCTCGGTGAGTTCCATACCCCTGAGCTCTTTCACGTCCATCAGACGGTCCTTCCCGTTCGATCACACCGCTAGATCGCGCCCCGGGCCACGAATTTCGTCGCCACCGGCAGCTTGTAGGCCGCCAGCCGCAACGCCTCCTTCGCCACCTCGGGCGTCACCCCGTCCATTTCATAGAGAATCCGGCCGGGCTTGACCACCGCCACCCAATATTCGGGATTCCCCTTGCCCTTACCCATCCGGGTTTCAGCCGGCTTCTTGGTAATGGGCTTGTCCGGGAACACGCGCGTCCAGACCTGCCCTCCGCGTTTGACGTAGCGGGTAATCGCGATGCGAGCCGCCTCGATCTGACGGCTTGTGAGCCATCCCGGCTCCAGCGTTTTCAGACCGAACTCACCGATCGTGATCTGTCCCCCGCGGTACGCCTTGCCGCGCATCCGCCCCTTCTGCATCTTCCTGAACTTGACTTTCTTCGGTGCCAGCACAGACCTGCTCCTTCCGCCGCGTGCTTATCGTTCTGGCCGACGCTCGAACCCCAGATCTGCCTTCTCTGGTTGAACAGGGACCGTCTCACCGCGATAGATCCAGGTCTTGACCCCGATCTGCCCCATGGTCGTATGGGCTTCTGCAAAGCCGAAGTCGATATCGGCACGCAGGGTATGGAGCGGCACGCGTCCCTCGCGATACCATTCGGTTCTCGCGATCTCGGCCCCTCCCAAGCGCCCGGCGCAGGTGACCCGGATGCCCTGGGCTCCCAACCTGAGCGCCGCCGCCACGCTGCGCTTCATGGCCCGGCGGAAGGCCACGCGCTTTTCCAGCTGCACGGCGATGTTCTCGCTCACCAGTTGCGCGTCCAATTCGGGCTTCTTGATTTCCTTGACCGTGATGTACACCTGGCTGCCGTACTGCTTCTCCAGGGTCGCCTTCAGCTTGTCCACCTCCGCGCCCTTGCGCCCGATGATGATTCCGGGGCGGGCGGTATGGATGATCACCCTCGTCTGATCCCCCGACCGCTCAATCTCGATCCGGGCGACGCCGGCGTGATAGAGTTTCGCTTTGACCATCTTCCGGATCTTGATGTCTTCATGGAGCAGCTTGGGAAAATCCTTCTTGCTCGCATACCACCGGGATCCCCAGGTGCGGGTGTATCCCAACCGATATCCAACCGGATGCGTTTTCTGTCCCATGAGTTCCCTTTTTAGCCTGCGCGCTGAGCCATACCGCTACTTGGCCGGTGCGGCGTCCGGCGCGGACACCACCACCGTGATATGGCTGGTCCGCTTGTGAATGGAGTTGGCGCGCCCCATCGACCTGGCCCGGAACCGCTTGTAGGTGGGGCCGCAATCCACGTGGGCCCGCGAGATCCACATAGCCTCGCTCTCCCCCAAGTCCTTCTGCTCCGCGTTCGCCACCGCCGACCGCAGCACCTTCTCGACCACCTTGGCCGCCGCGCGGGGCGTATACTTGAGCAGACTCAGGGCCTGCGGCACCCGCTGCCCGCGGATCATGTCCACCACCACGCGCGCCTTCCGCGGCGCGACCCGCACGAATCTCAAGATCGCTTTTGCCTCTGCCATCTCGTCACCTACAAGAGCCATCAGCTTTCAGCTCTCAGCTCTCAGCATTCAGGAAAAAGCTGACTGCTGATTGCTAACAGCTGATTGCTTATTTCAGCGCCACTGCTTTCTCGGTCCTAACGGCTCCGTGCCCCTTGAAGAACCGGGTCGGAGAAAACTCCCCCAACTTGTGGCCGACCATGTTCTCCGTGACGAAGACCGGGATGAATTTCTTCCCGTTGTGGACCGCGAAGGTGTGGCCGATCATGTCGGGCACCACGGTCGAGCGGCGTGACCAGGTCTTGATAATCTTCCGGTCCTTCACTTCGTTCATCTGCTCCACCTTTTTGAGCAGATGGGCATCGACGAAGGCTCCTTTGCTGACTGATCTGGGCATCGGATTCTCCCCGCCTAAGACTAGCGGACGCCTTTCTTGCGCCGCGTAATGATGAACTTGTCGGTACGCTTGTTCTGCCGAGTCTTGTAGCCCTTGGTCGGTAATCCCCAAGGGGAGACGGGGTGCGGGTTACCTTGCCCCGACTTTCCCTCGCCGCCCCCGTGTGGATGGTCGACCGGATTCATCACGACCCCGCGCACGTGCGGCCGCCAGGCCCGCCAACGTGACCGCCCCGCTTTGCCCACCGACTCGTTTTCATGGTCTAGATTTCCCACCTGTCCCACCGTGGCCATGCAGGTGGCCAGGATCCGCCGCATCTCCCCCGACTTGAGACGGACCTGGACGTACAACCCGTCGCGTCCCATTACCTGCGCGAAGCCGCCGGCGCTGCGGATCAACTGACCACCCTTGCCCGGCTTCAATTCGATGTTGTGGATCGTCGTGCCCAGGGGCATGTTGGCCAGCGGCAGCGCATTACCGGGCCGGACCTCGGCAGCGGGACCGGACTGGACCGGATCATTCACCGCCAGGCCCTGGGGAGCCAGAATGTACCGTTTCTCTCCGTCCGCGTACTGCAACAGGGCGATCCGGGCTGACCGGTTCGGATCGTACTCGATGGCTGTCACCCGAGCCGGCACGCCCGCCTTGCTCCGCTTAAAGTCAACCAGACGATAGAGCCGCTTATGTCCACCCCCGCGAAAACGGATGGTCATCCGGCCGTCGTTGTTCCGCCCGCCGGAGCGGATATGAAACTTGGTCAGGCCCTTCTCCGGTTTTTTCTTGGTCAGGTCTTCCCCCGTCACGGCGGTCATACCCCGTCGCCCCGGCGAGGTCGGTCTATATTGCTTCAATCCCATGATCTCTCCAGCTATCAGCTATTCGCTATCAGCTCTTGCGCCACGTTACGCGCTCTCATAGAGCTCCAGCTTTTCGCCTTCCTTCAAGGTCACAATGGCTTTCTTCCAGTCGGACCGCTTGCCGACGAACCGACCGAGCCGCTTCTTCTTACCCCTCACGTTGAGGATGTTCACCCGTTCGACCCGCACCTTCAAGGCCGACTCCACCGCTCGCTTGACCTCGATCCGATTGGCGTCCTTGTTCACCAAAAATCCCACCTTGTTGGCACCTTCCCGCATGGCCGTGATTTTCTCGGTCAACAGGGGCTGGATCAGGACTTCGAACGCACCTCGCTTCATGAGCAACCTCTTACGACCAGAACTCGTTGATGCGCGCCAGCTCCCGCTCGGGAATCAGGATCGAGTCAAACCGCAGCACGTCGTAGACATTCAATTGATCCGGCCTGACCAGCTTCACATCAGCCAGGTTTCGAGCCGCCTGCTCGAGGTCCGTGCGTGTCTCGCCCGCCACGATCAGGGTCATGGCGGTCAGACCCAAGTGGGCCAGGGTCTTGGCCAAGAGCTTGGTCTTGGGCTCAGCCACGGTCAGGTCGGCCACCACGAGGATGCCCCCGGCGGCCAGCTTGGCGGAAAGCGCGCTGCGCAGGGCTTCTCGATACTTTTTCTTCGGCATGGCCGAGGCGTAACTGCGCGGCTTGGGACCGAACACCGTACCCCCATGGCGCCACACAGGCGAGCGGATCGAGCCGACCCTGGCGCGCCCCGTGTGTTTCTGCTTCCAGGGCTTCTTGCCGGAACCGCTGACTTCGCCGCGCCGCAGGGTTGAGGCGGTCCCCTGCCTGGCACAGGCCCGCTGCATCACCACGGCCTCATGCACCAGCCCCCCATGCACCTCCGCCCCGAACAGCGAATCCCGGAGTTCTACCGACCCCACTTTTCGTTTCTGGCTGTCCAGCACATCCACAGTCGGCATGGCTAGCTCTTCTTCGACTTTCTGACGACCACCATCCCCCCGGTCGCCCCCGGCACCGCGCCGCTGACGAACAGCAGATTTTCGTCCGGTCGGGCCTCCACCACTCGCAGCCGTTGAACGGTGACCTTCTCGCTGCCCATGTGGCCGGGAAGAGTTTTGCCCTTCCACACTCTCGACGGGTAGGAGCTGCTTCCAATGGACCCCGGCGCGCGGTGGAACATAGAGCCGTGCGTTTCAGGCCCGCCGCGGTAGTGGTGGCGCTTGACGACGCCCTGAAAGCCCTTTCCTTTCGAGGTTCCCTCTACATCGACCCATTCGCCCTTTTGAAACAAGTCCGCCTTGACGACCTGGCCAACCTGCGCCTCGCCGAGCTTCTTGAACTCCCGCAAATGGCGCGCAGCCGGCACCTGCTGCTTCTTCAGGTGCCCCAGCTCGGCTTGGGTGAGCTTGCGCTCCGCCACCTCGCCGAACGTCAACTGGATCGCCTCGTAGCCATGACGGTCACGGGTCTTGACCTGCGCCACCCGGCAGGGTCCCGCCTCGATCACCGTCACCGGGATCAGCCGCCCCTCTCCATCATAAACCTGGGTCATACCCAGTTTTTTTCCCAACAATCCGTTCGTCATGTCTCTACCGTCAGTGATAAATGCCGAATGATGAGTGATGGAATGGGGAACGTTTCTTTCGAACTCATCATTCATTACCCCGCACTCATCACTCGTTCAGAGTTTGATTTCCACATCCACGCCGGCTGCCAAATTCAGCTTCATCAACGCGTCCATCGTCTCAGGAGTGGGCTCCATGATATCCAGCAGTCGTTTGTGGGTCCTGATCTCGAACTGCTCACGGGATTTTTTATCCACGTGGGTCGAGCGCTGCACCGTGAACTTTTCGATCCTCGTGGGCAGCGGGATAGGTCCGGCCACCCGGGCCCCGCTGCGCCTGACCGTCTCCACAATCTCGGCCACCGATTGGTCGAGGACGCGGTAATCGAACCCCTTCAACCTGACCCTGATGCGCTGATCAACCTTCACAGTCACTACCTTTCCAGATGCAAGCGAGCAAGTTGCAAGCTGACAAGTTCAGCTCCAGCTTGTCTACTTGTCACTTGTCCACTTGGTTCCTTGTCAGCTTCCTTCTACGCCAGGATTTCGGTGACGACGCCCGAGCCGACGGTTTTGCCGCCCTCGCGCACCGCAAACCGCAGCCCCTGGTCCATCGCAATCGGGCTGATCAACTCCGCCGTCACCGCCACGTTGTCCCCCGGCATCACCATCTCCACCCCCGGATTCAGCTGCATCACCCCCGTCACATCCGTCGTCCGGAAGTAGAACTGCGGCCGGTACCCGTTGAAAAACGGCGTGTGCCGCCCGCCTTCTTCTTTGGTGAGCACGTAGATCTCCGCCTTGAACTTCGTGTGCGGCGTGATGCTCTTGGGCTTCGCCAGCACCATCCCCCGCTCCACCTCTTCTTTCTTGGTGCCCCGCAGCAACACCCCAATGTTATCGCCCGCCTGCCCCTCATCCAACACCTTGCGGAACATCTCCACCCCCGTCACCACCGTCGTCTGCGTCGGCCGCAACCCCACGATCTCCACCTCATCGCCGACCTTCACCACCCCCCGCTCGCACCGCCCCGTCACCACCGTCCCCCGCCCGCTGATCGTAAAGACATCCTCGATCGGCATCAAAAACGGCTTCTCGATCGGCCGCGCCGGCGTCGGAATGTAGCTGTCCACCGCCTCCAACAGCTTGAGAATCGCCGGCACCCCGATCGGGCTCTGATCCCCCTCCATCGCCTTGATCGCCGAGCCCGTGATGATCGGAATCTTGTCCCCCGGAAACTCATACTTCGTCAGCAGCTCCCGCACCTCCAACTCCACCAGGTCCAAGAGCTCCTTGTCGTCCACCTTGTCCGCCTTGTTCAAAAACACCACGATATAGGGCACCCCCACCTGCCGGGCCAGCAAAATATGCTCCCGCGTCTGCGGCATCGGACCGTCCGCCGCCGACACCACCAGGATCGCCCCGTCCATCTGCGCCGCCCCCGTGATCATGTTCTTGACGTAGTCCGCGTGCCCCGGACAATCCACGTGCGCGTAGTGGCGCTTGTCGCTCTCGTACTCCACGTGGCTGATGGCAATCGTCAGAATCTTGGTCGCATCCCGCCGCCCCTGCGACTCGCTCGCCTTGGCCACCTCGTCGTAGCTGATGAACTTGGCCATCCCCCGGTCACTGCACACCTTCGTCAGCGCCGAGGTGAGCGTCGTCTTCCCATGATCCACGTGCCCGATCGTCCCAATGTTCACGTGGGGCTTGCGCCGCTCAAATTTCGCCTTCGCCATAACGCCTCCTCAACAGGCCATCATTCGCTGTCCGCCATCGGCAGACAGCTCTGGCTTTTCCGCATCCTCACGCTTGACGAATGACTCATCACGCTTCTCTATTCTCCGCGGTTCTTCGCGATAATCGTCTCGGCGATCTGCTTGGGCACCGCTTCGTATCGCTCGAATTCCATGCTGTAGGTGGCGCGACCCTGCGTCCGCGAGCGCAGGTCCGTCGCGTAGCCGAACATCTCGCTCAGGGGCACTGCGGCCTCGATGGCTTGCGAGCCGGCCCGCACTTTGATCCCGTGCACCTTGCCACGCCGCCCGTTGAGGTTACCGATGACGTCGCCCATGAATTCCTGGGGGACCAGCACCTCCACTTTCATGATCGGCTCAAGCAGGACCGGATTGGCCTTCTTGCAGGCATCCTGAAACCCCATCGAGCCGGCGATCTTGAAGGCCATTTCGTTGGAGTCGACATCGTGATAAGACCCATCGATGACCGTGACCCGTACGTCACGTACCGGGTACCCGGCGAGGACCCCCGACTCCATCCGCTCCTTGACGCCCTTTTCGATGGCTGGGATGTATTCCCTCGGGATCGCGCCCCCCACGACCTTGTTCACGAACTCAAACCCGACTCCCGGCTCGCTTGGCTCCACCGTCAACACGACGTGTCCGTACTGGCCGCGACCGCCGGTTTGCTTGATGTACTTCGCTTCCGCCTCGGCAGATCCTCGGATGGTTTCCCGATAGGCCACTTCCGGTTTCCCGACGTTGGCCTCTACCTTGAACTCGCGGAGCAGTCGGTCCACGATAATCTCCAGATGGAGCTCACCCATTCCGGCAATGATGGTCTGAGCGGTCTCCTCGTCCGTATGCACCCGGAAGGAGGGATCCTCCTGCGTCAGCTTTTGCAGCGAGAAACCAAGTTTTTCCTGGTCCTGCTTGGTCTTAGGCTCGATGGCCATGGCGATAACCGGCTCGGGAAACTTCATGACCTCCAAGAGCACCGGCTTCTTTTCATCGCACAGGGTATCGCCCGTCGTCGCCCCCTTCAGGCCCACCGCCGCGGCGATGTCGCCGGCGTATACGATATCAATGTCTTCGCGCTTGTTCGCGTGCATTTTCAGTAGTCGGCCCACGCGCTCCTTCGTGTCTTTGGTGATGTTATAGACGGAGGTTCCGGTTTTGAGCGTGCCGGAGTAGACCCGGAAATACGTCAACTGCCCGGCGAACGGGTCGGTCATGATCTTGAAGGCCAGCGCCGCGAAGGGCTCCCCGTCGCTCGCCTGCCGCTTGACTTCCTTGTCGGTCGTCGGCTCGATCCCCAGCACCGGCGGAATGTCCAGCGGCGAAGGCAGGTAGTCCACCACCCCGTCCAGAAGCTGCTGCACGCCCTTGTTCTTGAACGCAGACCCGCACAGTACCGGGATCACTTTGATGGCGATCGTGCCGGCCCGGATGGCCCGCATGATCTCCTCTTCCGTGAGCGATTCCCCGTTCAAATAGCGCTCGAGCGCCCGCTCATCGTGCTCCGCCACGGCCTCGATCATCTTTTCGCGGTAGCTCTTGGCCAACTCCTGCATGTCGGAAGGGATGTCCTCGATCTTGTACTTCGCGCCCAGGGACTCATCGTCATAGAGAAAGGCCTTCATCGTGACCAGGTCCACGGAACCCCGAAACTCTGCCTCCCGTCCGATCGGCAACTGGATCGGAACCGGGTTGGCTCCCAGGCGATCCACGATGGACTTGACGCCAGCATAGAAATCGGCCCCGATCCGGTCCATCTTGTTCATGAAAGCAATGCGGGGAACGCGATATTTATCCGCTTGACGCCAGACCGTCTCCGACTGCGGCTCTACGCCCTGGACCGAATCGAAGACCGCCACCGCCCCGTCCAGCACCCGGAGGGAGCGCTCGACTTCGATCGTAAAATCCACGTGGCCGGGCGTATCGATGATATTAATCCGGTGGTCGCGCCAGAAGCAGGTCGTCGCGGCGGCGGTGATGGTGATGCCCCGTTCCCGCTCTTGCTCCATCCAGTCCATTGTGGCGGCACCATCGTGCACCTCACCCATGCGGTGCGACACCCCGGTGTAATACAGGATGCGCTCCGTCGTGGTTGTCTTGCCGGCATCGATGTGCGCCATGATGCCGATATTTCTGGTGCGCTCGAGCGGAACCTGCCGGGCCAATTCACCCTCCAAAAACAACCGTGCTGCAGCACCACGACCACGTCAGGCTACGTCACGTGGCCCAACTGCAGCACGAGAACCTCTAGTTACCAGCGATAGTGGGCAAAGGCCTTGTTGGCCTCCGCCATCCGGTGCGTGTCCTCCCGTTTCTTGACCGACGCACCGGTATTGTTCGACGCATCGAGTAACTCGCCGGCCAACTTCTCGCACATGCTCTTGCCGCCCCTGGCCTTGGCATACTCGGCGATCCAGCGTAAGGCCAGGGTCATCCGACGCACGGGCCTGATCTCCACCGGCACCTGGTAGGACGCCCCGCCCACACGGCGCGACTTCACCTCCACGACCGGCTTGACGTTGTCGATGGCCGACTTAAACACTTTGAGCGGATCATTGCCCGTCTTCTGCTGGATCATCTCGAAGGCTCCGAAGCAAACCCGCTCCGCCGTGCTCTTCTTGCCCGCCTTCATCAGGATATTGACGAATTTCCCGACCAGCTTGTCGCGGAAACGCGGGTCCGGCTGAATTTCCCTCTGTCCGAAAATGCGCCGCCTTGGCATCGCGTCCTTTAGTTAGCTATGGCTTCCAGCTGTCGACTTTTATTTCGGCCGCTTGGCCCCGTACTTCGACCGACTCTGCTTACGATTCGCCACCCCGACTGCATCCAGCGCGCCCCGCACGATATGATACCGAACGCCCGGCAGGTCCTTCACCCGGCCGCCGCGCACGAGTACGATCGAGTGTTCCTGCAGATTATGCCCCTCACCGGGAATGTACGAGGTCACTTCCATGCTGTTCGTCAAGCGCACCCGAGCCACCTTCCGCAGCGCCGAGTTCGGCTTCTTGGGCGTCGTGGTATAGACGCGGATGCAGACCCCGCGCTTCTGCGGACAGCGCCGCAGGGCCGGGCTTTTAGTTTTCCATTTGGTCAGCGTACGTCCATGCCGGACCAACTGATTGATGGTTGGCATTGTCCCTCCACACGTGTTACGTGTTCGCTTCTTCCTGCCGCTCCTCGACGATCCGTTCAAGGAGCGCTTAGGAAACCTACGGATTATAATGAGCGAGATGCTAGCTGTCAAGAACAATTCGGGCTGCTAATTTACTCGCCAGCCGCCTCGGCCTCCACCCGTTGCCCTTCCTGCCCGATTCCAACCGGCTCGCCCGCCAGCGCCGGGGGCGTTTCCTTCTTGGGGCTGATCACAAAGGTGTCGCGGTAGACCTCGAAGCCGGTGCCGGCCGGGATCAGCCGACCTACAATCACGTTCTCCTTGAGCCCCAACAGACTGTCCTCCTTGCCGTTGATCGCCGCTTCAGTCAAGACCCGCGTCGTTTCCTGGAAGGACGCAGCCGAAACGAAGCTGTCGGTCGTCAGCGCGGCCTTCGTGATGCCGAGGAGTACCGGCTTGCCAAGCGCCGGACGGCCGCCTTTGGCCATCACCCGTTCGTTCTCGTCGTCGAAGGCGAACTTGCTGACCTGGCTGCCCGGAAGAAACTCGGTGTCGCCTGGGTCTTCGATCCTGACCTTGCGCAGCATCTGCCGCACGATGATCTCGATGTGCTTATCGTTGATCGAGACGCCTTGCAGCCGATACACGTCTTGCACCTCGTCCACGAGGTACTTCTGCAGTTCCTTGGGCCCCAACACATCCAAGATGTCGTGCGGATTGGCGGATCCGTCCATCAAGGGATCACCGGCCCGGACCCAATCCCCTTCGTGCACATTCACGTGCTTGCCCTTGGGAATCAGGTACTCCTTCACGTCTCCCATCTTGTTGTCCACCAGCACCTTGCGCATGCCCTTGACGAACCCGCCGTAGGACACTTCGCCGTCGATCTCGCTGATGACCGCCTGTTCCTTGGGCTTTCTGGCTTCGAAGAGCTCGGCCACCCGGGGCAGACCGCCGGTGATGTCCTTCGTCTTGGTGGTTTCGCGAGGGATCTTCGCCAGCACGTCGCCTGGGTGGACCGCGTGGCCCTTCTCCACGAAAATGTGCGCGCCCACCGGCAGCAGGTACCGAGCCACGGCGGCCACGTTTGAGACCTTGGCAGTCTTGCCCCCCTCGTCCTTGATCGAGATGCGCGGCCGTAGGGTGGCGCCCGCATGCTCGATCACCACCTTGCGCGACAGGCCCGTCACCTCGTCGAATTCGTCCTTCATGGTGACGCCTTCGACGATGTCTCCGTAGGCTACCTTGCCCCCGACTTCCGTCAAGATCAGGATTGAGTAGGGATCCCACTCGACCAGCTTCTGGCCCATCTCCACGCGTTCCCCGTCCTTGAGTTTGATCTTGGCTCCATACATCACCGGGTACTTCTCGCGTTCGCGGCCGGTCTCGTCGTAGATGGCGACCTTCGCATTGCGATTCATGACGACCCACTCGCCTTCCTTATTCCTGACTGCAATCCCACTGTTGTGGACGTCGGCATTCTTCTTTGCATCGATGCTCAGGAACCGGATGGTCCCGGCGTGCTTAGCCTCCAGCACCGTCTGTTCAACTACCTTGCTGGCGGTACCGCCGATGTGGAACGTCCGCATCGTCAACTGGGTGCCCGGCTCGCCGATCGATTGGGCCGCGATCACGCCCACCGGCTCGCCCCTCTCGACCAGCTTGCCACGCGACAGGTCACGCCCGTAGCACTTGACGCACACACCTCGCCTGGACTGGCAGGTAAGCACCGACCGGATCTTGACCCGATCCACGCCGGCTTCCACGACCCCTTTGGCACGTTCTTCGTCAACCTCCTCGTCGGCCTTCACGATGATCTCACCGGTCACCGGATCGCGGATATCCTCGGCAGCCAGGCGGCCCAGGATCCGTTCCTCGATGGGCTGAATGACCTCCCCGCCCTCGACTAGCGCGGCAACCACGATCCCGTCGTTGGTCCGGCAATCTTCTTCGCTGATGATCATATCCTGCGAGATGTCCACGAGCCGCCTGGTCAGGTAGCCGGAGTTGGCGGTCTTCAAGGCCGTGTCGGCCAGCCCCTTGCGGGCTCCGTGCGTGGAGATGAAGTATTGCAGCACGGTCAGGCCTTCTCGGAAATTGGCCGTGATCGGCGTCTCGATGATCTCGCCGGAGGGCTTGGCCATCAACCCGCGCATCCCGCCCAACTGACGGATCTGCTGCGAGCTGCCGCGGGCTCCGGAATCCGCCATCATGAAAATGGGGTTGAAAGCCTCCGGCGCCTTCGGATCGCCGCCGGCACCCAACTCTTTCATCATCTCGCCCGCCACCTGCTCGGTCACGTGGGCCCAGATGTCGATCACTTTGTTGTAACGCTCACCGTTGGTGATGAGCCCCTCGCCGTACTGCTTCTCGATTTCGTTGACTTCCCGTTGCGCCTTCGAGATCAGCTCTTCCTTCTTGGTCGGAATATGCATGTTGTCGATACAGATCGACACCCCGGCCTTGGTCGCGTAGGTGAAGCCGACATCCTTGATCTTGTCCAGCAGTGTGACGGTCTCGCGGAGCCCGGCTTGGCGATAGACCGCATCGACGAGCTTGGTCATTTCCTTCTTGGTCATGAGCTGGTTGGCGGAGGAGAACGGAATCGACGGCGGCAGGATCTCGCCCAGCAACACCCGTCCAACCGTGGTCGACACCAGGGAGCCGTTCACCCGGACCTTGATCCGCGCATGCTCTTCCACTTCGCGGGCATCATAGGCAATCCGGACTTCTTCCGGTGAGGCAAAGATCTTCCCTTCGCCCCTAGCACCGGCCCGCTCCTTGGTCAACCAGTAGCACCCAAGAACCATGTCCTGCGAGGGCACGGCGATCGGCTTCCCATTGGCCGGCGAAAGGACGTTATTGATCGACATCATCAACACTCGGGCCTCAACCTGCGCCTCGACGGACAGCGGGACGTGGACCGCCATCTGGTCGCCGTCGAAATCTGCGTTGAAGGCGGCGCAGACCAAGGGATGCAGGCGGATGGCCTTGCCTTCCACCAAGACCGGGTCGAAGGCTTGGATGCCGAGCCGGTGCAGGGTGGGTGCCCGGTTCAGCAGGACCGGGTGCTCGCGGATCACCTCATCCAGCACATCCCACACCTCCGGCCGCTCCTTTTCGACCAGGCGCTTGGCGCTCTTGATCGTGGTCGCCGCCCCGCGCTCCTCCAGCTTGTGGAAGATGAACGGCTTGAACAGTTCCAGGGCCATCTTCTTCGGCAACCCGCACTGATGCAGGCGGAGTTCAGGCCCCACCACGATGACCGACCGGCCGGAGTAATCCACCCGCTTCCCGAGCAGATTTTGGCGGAAGCGACCCTGTTTACCTTTGAGCATGTCGCTCAGCGATTTGAGGGGCCGCTTGTTGGGCCCCCGGATGGCCCGGCCGCGCCGCCCGTTGTCAAACAGCGCGTCCACCGCTTCCTGGAGCATCCGCATTTCGTTGCGGATGATCACGCCCGGCGCCTTAAGTTCCATGAGCCGCTTGAGCCGATTATTCCGGTTGATCACCCGCCGATAGAGGTCGTTGAGATCCGACGTCGCAAAGCGGCCGCCGTCCAGCGGCACCAGCGGCCGGAGCTCCGGCGGCAGAACCGGGATCACATCCATGACCATCCACTCGGGCTTGTTACCCGACTTCCGGAACGCCTCAAGCACTTTCAATCGCTTGGCGTACTTTTTCTTCAAGGCGGCCGACGCGGACACCTTGGACTTGGCGTGCAGGTCGTCCCACAGCTCGTTGATGTCGATCTTCCGCAGCAGGTCCCGGATCGCCTCCGCCCCGATGCCGGCCTTGAACGCGCTCAGCCCGTGCTCCTCCTGCAGGCTGCGCAGCTTGTCCTCGGTCAGCAACTCCTTCTCGCGGAGCGACGTCTCGCCCGGATCCGTGACCACGTAGCTTTCAAAATAGAGGATCTTCTCCAGGTGCTTGAGACTCATGTCCAGGAGCGTTCCGATGCGGCTGGGCACGCCTTTCAGAAACCAGATATGCGCGACCGGAGCCGCCAACTCGATGTGCCCCATCCGCTCTCGGCGCACCTTGGATTGGATCACCTCGACGCCGCACTTGTCGCAGACGATGCCGCGGTGCTTCATTCGCTTGTACTTGCCGCAGTTGCATTCCCAATCTTTGATCGGACCGAAGATCTTGGCGCAGAAGAGTCCGTCCTTCTCGGGCTTGAAGGAGCGATAGTTGATCGTTTCTGGCTTCTTCACCTCGCCGTAGGACCAGGACCGGATCTTGTCCGGTGAGGCGATCCGGATACGCATGGCGTCAAACGACACGGCGTCGCGCGGCTTTTCAAACAGCGTGTAGATGCCTTCCAAGGTAATACCTCCCCCCTCTAAAGGGTGGAATCCTGAACGATGAATGCAGAATGCTGAATGGTTAAGAACATCACGCCCTCATATCCCCACTCATCTCCCCACTCATCGTTCATCATTCAGCGTTCACGTTTGCTTAATCAGTCTTTCGCCTTGATCAGATCGACGTCCAAACCCAGACTCTGCAGCTCCTTGACCAGCACGTTGAACGACTCGGGCAGGCCTGGCTCCAGGAAGTTTTCGCCCTTCACGATCGCCTCGTAAATCCGGGACCGGCCCGGGACATCGTCCGACTTCACGGTCAGAAATTCCTGGAGCGTGGAGGCAGCGCCGTAGGCCTGCAAAGCCCACACCTCCATCTCGCCCAGCCGCTGTCCGCCGAATTGCGCCTTGCCGCCCAGCGGCTGCTGGGTGACGAGCGAGTAAGGCCCGATTGAGCGGGCATGAATCTTATCGTCCACCAGGTGGTGCAGCTTCAACATGTACATATAACCGACCGTGACGGGGCTTCCGAAGGGCTCGCCGGTCCGTCCGTCGTAGACGGTGGACTGGCCGCTGGGCGACAGCTTGCCCTTTTTCAGCAGCTCCTTGATTTCCTTTTCCGACGCTCCGTCGAAGACCGGGCTGGACACGCGCAGGCCGAGGGCCCTGGCCGCCATGCCCAGGTGGGCCTCCAGGATCTGCCCGACGTTCATGCGTGATGGCACGCCCAGCGGGTTCAAGACGATCTCGACCGGCGTGCCATCCGGCAGGTAGGGCATGTCCTCCTCCGGCAGAATCCGCGAGACGACACCCTTGTTCCCGTGCCGGCCGGCCATCTTGTCCCCGACCGAAACCTTGCGCTTCATCGCGATGTAGACTTTCACCAGCTTGATGACGCCGGGCGGCAACTCATCGCCGCGCTTCAGACGTCCGACTTTCTCGTCGTAGAGGGTCTGGAGAATCTCGCTCTGGTCCTTGGCGAAGCGCTCAATCTCCTCCAAGGCCTTTTGTTCGTCTGGATCGCTCAGGATGATGTGCCGGACGTTGTCATCCGACAGTTTCTTGAGGATCTCGGCGGTCAGCTTTCCCTTCTTCTTGAGGATCACGTCGCCGCTCTCGGGATCCATGAGGTCGCGCCCGACGACCTTCCCCAGAAGCAGCTTGCGCATCTTTTTGTTCTTTTCTTCCTCAATGATGCGCAGCTCGTCTTGGTGATCCCGCTGCAACTTGAGCACATCGTCGCTTTCGATGCTCTTGGACCGCTCGTCCTTGTCCAGTCCCTTGCGGGAAAAGATCTTGACGTCGACCACGATCCCTTCCACCCCGGGGGGTACCTGCAACGATGTGTCCTTCACATCGCCGGCTTTCTCGCCAAAGATTGCGCGCAGGAGCTTCTCCTCCGGAGTCAGCTGGGTTTCGCCCTTGGGCGTAACCTTTCCGACCAGGATGTCCCCCGGCTTGACCTCCGCCCCGATGCGGATGATGCCACTCTCGTCCAGGTTCCGGAGGGCCTCCTCGCCGATGTTCGGGATATCGCGGGTGATGTCCTCCTTGCCCAGCTTGGTGTCGCGGGCCTCAACCTCGAACTCCTCGATGTGGATGGAGGTGAAGGCATCTTCCCGCACCAGCTTCTCGCTGATCAGGATGGCGTCTTCGAAATTGAACCCGCCCCAAGGCATGAACGCCACCAGCACGTTCCGGCCCAGGGCCAATTCGCCCTGGTCGATGGCCGGTCCGTCGGCCAACACCTGGCCCTTCTTGACCGGCTGCCCAACCCGCACCACCGGCTTCTGTGTGACGCAGGTGTTCTGGTTGGACCGCTGGAACTTGATCAGGTTGTACACGTCCAGACCCGCGTCGCGCTTGCGGCCTCCCTCTTCCTTTTTCCGGTGCTCCGCCCGCATGACGATCCGGGTAGCATCGACGCTTTCGACGACCCCGCCCCGCTTCGCCTGGACGACATAGCCGGAGTCCCGCGCCACAACCGCCTCCATACCGGTGCCCACCAGGGGTGCCTCCGTGCTGATCAAGGGCACCGCCTGTCGTTGCATATTCGAGCCCATCAGCGCGCGATTGGCATCGTCATGCTCCAGGAAGGGCACCAGCGCCGTGGCAACACTCACCACCTGCTTCGGGGACACGTCCATGTACTCAACCTTATCCGGCGTCGCCGTGATAAAGTCGCCCCCGTACCGGGCGGAGACCGTTTCGGAGACCAGCCGGTTCGAAGCGTCCAGTTTCGAGTTGGCCTGCGCGATGATGTATTTTTCCCCCTCGATGGCCGAGAGATACTCGATCTCGTCGGTCACCCGCCCCTTACGCACCCGGCGGTACGGGGCTTCGATGAACCCGAAGTCGTTGATGCGCGCGTAGGTCGCGAGCGACGTGATTAACCCGATGTTGGGGCCTTCCGGTGTCTCGATCGGACAGATGCGACTGTAGTGCGAGGGGTGCACATCGCGCACCTCGAACCCGGCCCGCTCCCTGGTCAAGCCACCCGGGCCCAGCGCGGACAGCCGGCGCTTGTGGGTGATCTCCGCCAGCGGGTTCGTCTGATCCATGAACTGGGAGAGCTGGCTGCTGCTGAAAAACTCCTTGATCGCCGCCACGACCGGCTTGGCATTGATCAGATCGTGCGGGAGCACGGTCTCCATATCCAGCAGGTTCATCCGCTCCTTGATGCTCCGCTCCATCCTGGCGAGACCGATGCGGAACTGGTTTTCCAGCAACTCGCCCACCGATCGGACCCGCCGGTTGCCCAAATGGTCGATGTCGTCGATTTCACCCTTGCCCATCTTGAGATTCACCAGGTAGCGGATCACCTCGACGATGTCCTGCGGCACCAACGTGCGCTGCTCGAGCGGCAGGTCTAACCCCAGCTTCTTGTTCAGCTTCAGCCGCCCGACCGGTGAGAGGTCGTAGCGCTTGGAGCTGCTGAACAGACTGTCGAAGAGCACGCGAGCCGTTTCGATCGAGGGCGTCTCGCCGGGCCTGAGGCGCTTGTAGATCTCGACCATGGCCTCTTCCTTGGAGCCGGTCCGCTCCATCTCGAGCGTATCCAGGATCACCGGCGTGGCGGTCGCCGCATCCAGATAGATGACCTTGAAGCTCTCCACGTGGCTGTCGAGAATTTTTTCGAGCGTCGCCGGCGTGAGCTTATGGTTCTTGTCGAGGATCTTCTCCTTACTGACCGGATCCACCAACTCGGTCAGCACGGCCCGACCCGTCAGCTCGGCGATGCTGACGGGAATCTCCTTCACCCCCGCCGCTTTGATACGGGCGATCAAGGCCTTGGTCAGCTTCGCGCCCTCCCGGACGACCGGCTCCTTGCTGCCTTTCTCCGTGACCTCGATGGGGCACTTGAGCCCGTGATGGATCTCCGGGTCCAGCTTGCGCAGAAGCTTGCCCTTGGCCACCCGAATCTCTTCCACCGGGTAGTACATCTTGAGCAGGTCATCGGTGGAAAACCCGAAGGCTTTGAGGAGAATCGTGACCGGCATCTTCCGGCGACGATCGATCCGGACATAGAGGATGTCCCGCGCGTCGAACTCGAAGTCCAGCCAGGAGCCACGGTATGGAATGATGCGGGCGGAGTAGAGGACCTTCCCGCTCGCGTGCGTCCGTCCCTTGTCGTGCGTGAAGGACGCGCCGGGCGACCGATGCAACTGGCTTACCACCACACGCTCTGTCCCGTTCACGATGAACGTGCCCCGCTCCGTCATGAGCGGCAGCTCGCCGACGTAGACCTCCTGCTCGCGCACATCGAGCACTTTTTTCTTGGGTCCTTTGTCCTCCTTGTCAAAGACCACAAGCCGGACCCGTACTTTCAAGGGCACGGCGAACGTCATCCCCTGTTCGAGGCACTCCCGCACATCGTACTTCGGCGTGCCCAGGGAGTAACTCGAGAACTCCAGGATCGCCGTGTTGTTGTAGTCGGCGATCGGAAAAACGCCGGTCAGCGCCGCTTGGAGCCCCTTGTCTTCGCGCCGGTCCGGTTCGCGCTCCATCTGGAGAAATTGCTCGTAGGACCGTTTCTGGATTTCGATCAGGTCGGGGATGTCAATGTTCGCACGAATCTTGGAAAAATCTTTCCGTTCGATCATCCCATTGCCAGTCGATTCGGACATGCTCTTCCCCTCCCTCGGTAGAAGAACGTCATTCGTCATTGGTCATTCGTTATTCGTGCTTGAAGAACGAGTTTCGGATGACGAGTGACGATTTACGGGCCCCTTACTTCACCTCGATCTTGGCGCCGCTCTCTTCCAGTTTCTTCTTCATGGTCTCAGCTTCTTCCTTGGTAACCCCGGTCTTGACAGGCTTGGGCGCGCCCTCCACCAGATCCTTGGCTTCCTTGAGGCCCAGGCTGGTGAGCTCGCGCACCACCTTAATCACTTGGATCTTCTTGTCCGCCGCGGCGCTGGCCAGGATCACGTCGAACGACGTCTTTTCCTCCGCGGCCGCCGCCGCAGCCCCGCCGCCAGCCGGAGCGGCCGCCACAGCCACCGGCGCCGCTGCCGTCACGCCGAATCGGGCCTCCAAGCCCTTGACCAGCTCCGACAGCTCCAGCACGGTCATGCTCTCGATCGCCTTGATGAATTCCTCCTGAGACAGTTTTCCTTCTGTTGCCGGCATGTTTCCCTCTCCTTTCTTCTTGTCCGAGATAGCCACCATCACGCCCACCAGCTCCCGCACGAGGCCGCTCAGCGCATAGACCAGGCCGCGGGCCGGTCCCTGCATGGCCGAGAGGAGCATGGAGAGCAACACCGGTTTGGTCGGCAGAGTGGCCACAGCCACCAACTGGGCGGGCTTGAGCAGCTTACCCTCCAGCACCCCGACCATCATTTTCATCTTCTCGTCGTGCTTTTCTTTTCCGATGAAATCACGAAGGATCTTCGTCGGCAGCACGGGATCGTCGTAGCCGATCATCACAGCCAGCGGCCCCTTGAAGTGGGGCTTGGCATCGGCCAGTGAGGTCCCCTCGACGGCCCTTGCGGCGAGCGTGTTTTTGACGACCTTGAATTCCGCCTTGGCTCCCCGCAACTGCTTGCGCAGCTCGGTGACCTCGTTCACAGACAGCCCGCAGCATTCGGTCATGATCGCGAGCTTGGCCTGCGAAAACTTCTCGTGCAGCTCCGCAACCGCCGTGGCCTTCTCATCCTTTTTCATCCGTTCCACTCCCCCCTTTCTGGGATGGCAGAAGTGATTTTAACTGCGCGCATCGAGCGAGCACCTTCTGAGCGTGCGCGCTCTGCGAGCACACAAATCACTTCTGCCATCCCAAACTCACCTAGCTCCACTGCTTGCTAATCGCCACGGTGTCAAGCTTGACGCCCGGCCCCATCGTACTGGAGATCGTGGCGCTCTTGAGGTACCGGCCTTTGCAAGAGGCCGGCTTGGCTTTCATCACCGCTTCCAGGATTACGTGGGCGTTCTCATAGAGCCGCTGCTCATCGAACGACACCTTGCCGACCGGAACCTGGACGATTCCGGCCTTTTCAACCTTGTACTCCACCCGTCCCTTTCTGATCTCGGCGACGGCTTTTGCCACATCGAAGGTCACGGTCCCGGTCTTGGGATTCGGCATCAGTCCGCGCGGGCCCAGAACTTTTCCGAGCTTGCCCACCGCTCCCATCAAGTCGGGAGTCGCGATCGCCTGGTCGAACTCCATCCACCCGCCCTTGATCTTCTCCATCAACTCATCGGCTCCGACGTAATCCGCACCGGCCGCGCGGGCCTCCTGTTCCTTTTCGCCCTTCGCAAAGACCAGCACCCTCACCTTTTTCCCCGTACCGTGCGGCAGAACCGATGTACCGCGCACCATCTGGTCGGCCCGCTTGGGATCCACACCCAACCGAAGTGCCAGATCTACCGACTCATCGAACTTCGCGTAGGCGGCCTGCTTAACAAGCGCGACGGCCTCCTTTAACCCATGGACCCGCAGCTCCACTTTGGCCGCCGCGTTTCTCATTTTCTTGCCCATGACCCGCTCCTTGAATCGTGAATTGTTAACCGTGAAACGTGAATCGTAAACGCAGCCGGAGTCTCTCCTGCAGCATCTTCTCGTTTAACGTTTCACGATGAACATTGCCGCTAGCCCTGGATGACGATCCCCATGCTGCGTGCGGTCCCCTCGACAATATTCATCGCACCCTCCACATCCGCCGCATTGAGATCAGCCATCTTCTTGGTGGCAATTTCCTTGAGCTGCGCCTTCGTAATCTTGCCCACCTTGTCCTTGTGGGGAACACCGGACCCCTTGATGATCCCCGAGGCTTTCTTGAGGAGATCGGATGCCGGCGGGGTCCGCGTCACGAAGGTGAAGGTCCGGTCTTTGTAGACTGTGATCACGACCGGAATGATACTGTCGCCCTCCTTCTGGGTCCTGGCATTGAACTGTTTGCAGAACTCCATAATGTTCACGCCGTGCTGGCCCAGCGAGGGACCAACGGGAGGCGCTGGGTTGGCTTTTCCAGCAGGAATCTGCAGCTTGATATAGCCAGTGATCTCTTTCGCCATTGATCGCTCCTTCAAACAGCCAAGAAGCCTTCAGCAATCAGCTTTCAGCGAAGGCTCTTCTTCCAAGCTGACGGCTGATAGCTGATGGCTCAAATCCTCTCTACTTGCAGAAACCCCAGCTCCACCGGCGTCGAGCGACCGAAGATGCTGACCAGTACTTTGACCCGGCTGTGGTCCTGGTCCACTTCGTCCACGAGGCCGTTGAAGCCCAGGAAGGGGCCGTCGATGATCCGGACATTATCACCCTTGATGAAGCGGACTTGCTCGCGGGGGGCCGCCGTCCCCGAGTCCACCTGCTTCAACATGGATTGGGCTTCTTCCTCAGTCAGAGGGAGGGGCCTAATCCCTCCACCGATGAAGCCGGTGACCTTGGGAGTCTCTTTGATCATCTGCAGGGCACCGTCGGTGATCGGAGATTCCAGCTCCACAAGCACGTAGCCGGGAAAGAATTTGCGTTTCGACGTCCGGCGTTTGCCGTCCTTGATCTCGATCACGTCCTCGGTTGGAACCAACACCTGCCCGAGTTGCTCGACCAGCCCCATCTGACTGGCACGCTCCACGATGCTGGCCTTCACCCGTCCCTCGAACCCGGCATAGGTATGGATCACATACCAACTCTTGCTCATCGTCATCCCTCAAACACCAGCGTCATGAACAGGGTCTTCCCAGCGTCTCTTTACTCTCGCCGCGATGCGCGGCTCTCAGATTACCTTGCCGACCAGCCAGACCAAAAACGAATCGGCCATCGACAGAAAGATCGACATGATCAGACAGAAAACAATGACGACCATGGTGGACCCGATGGTCTCAGCCTTCGACGGAAAGGACACTTTCTTGACCTCGGCTTTGACATCGGTCACAAACTCACTCGTGGAGTGCCACAGTTTCGTCAACATTGATCGCTTTCCACCGCGTTAGCCGAGCACGCGAGGTCTCATCCCATTGGGCAGGCGTGGCATGGCAGGGGCACCAGGAATCGAACCCGGACCTTCGGTTTTGGAGACCGACGTGCTAGCCGTTGAACACCATGCCCCTGTGCTCGGTTTCAAGTTACGTTATGGTGAATTTTGAGTTCACGCGACGAGCCTCTCCCCAACTCAAAACTCACCACTCAAAACTACTTCACTTCTTTATGGGGCGTGTGCTTGCGGCACGTCCGGCAGTACCTGTTCCGTTCCAGACGGTCCGGATCGTTCTTCTTATTCTTCATCGTCGAATAGTTTCGTTCTTTGCAGACGGTACATGCCATTGCAATAATGTCCCGCATCTCTTTTCTCCAAGAAGCTCTCAGCTTTCAGCCGTCAGCCACTCTCGAAAAGCTGATTGCTGAGGGCTGCGGCTTCTTTCTACGCCAGGATTTCGGTGACGACGCCCGAGCCGACGGTTTTGCCGCCCTCGCGCACCGCAAACCGCAGCCCCTGGTCCATCGCAATCGGGCTGATCAACTCCGCCGTCACCGCCACGTTGTCCCCCGGCATCACCATCTCCACCCCCGGATTCAGCTGCATCACCCCCGTCACATCCGTCGTCCGGAAGTAGAACTGCGGCCGGTACCCGTTGAAAAACGGCGTGTGCCGCCCGCCTTCTTCTTTGGTGAGCACGTAGATCTCCGCCTTGAACTTCGTGTGCGGCGTGATGCTCTTGGGCTTCGCCAGCACCATCCCCCGCTCCACCTCTTCTTTCTTGGTGCCCCGCAGCAACACCCCAATGTTATCGCCCGCCTGCCCCTCATCCAACACCTTGCGGAACATCTCCACCCCCGTCACCACCGTCGTCTGCGTCGGCCGCAACCCCACGATCTCCACCTCATCGCCGACCTTCACCACCCCCCGCTCGCACCGCCCCGTCACCACCGTCCCCCGCCCGCTGATCGTAAAGACATCCTCGATCGGCATCAAAAACGGCTTCTCGATCGGCCGCGCCGGCGTCGGAATGTAGCTGTCCACCGCCTCCAACAGCTTGAGAATCGCCGGCACCCCGATCGGGCTCTGATCCCCCTCCATCGCCTTGATCGCCGAGCCCGTGATGATCGGAATCTTGTCCCCCGGAAACTCATACTTCGTCAGCAGCTCCCGCACCTCCAACTCCACCAGGTCCAAGAGCTCCTTGTCGTCCACCTTGTCCGCCTTGTTCAAAAACACCACGATATAGGGCACCCCCACCTGCCGGGCCAGCAAAATATGCTCCCGCGTCTGCGGCATCGGACCGTCCGCCGCCGACACCACCAGGATCGCCCCGTCCATCTGCGCCGCCCCCGTGATCATGTTCTTGACGTAGTCCGCGTGCCCCGGACAATCCACGTGCGCGTAGTGGCGCTTGTCGCTCTCGTACTCCACGTGGCTGATGGCAATCGTCAGAATCTTGGTCGCATCCCGCCGCCCCTGCGACTCGCTCGCCTTGGCCACCTCGTCGTAGCTGATGAACTTGGCCATCCCCCGGTCACTGCACACCTTCGTCAGCGCCGAGGTGAGCGTCGTCTTCCCATGATCCACGTGCCCGATCGTCCCAATGTTCACGTGGGGCTTGCGCCGCTCAAATTTCGCCTTCGCCATAATCCACTCCTTGGTTATTGTGCCGTTATGACTGGAAGCCGTGTTCTAGCAAACTTGGTATGGAGCCCACGACGCGGATCGAACGCGTGACCTCGTCCTTACCAAGGACGTGCTCTGCCAACTGAGCTACGTGGGCGTTTTTCTCGTGAACCGTGATAAGGTGAAACGTGACAGGCGGGCCTCCTGCACACTCCCTGCGCTTCGCCTTTCACGTTTAACGTTTCACGCCTCACGCTACGTTTCACGTCTTCCTAGAGCGGGCGACGGGATTTGAACCACGCTCCGTCGCCGAGTCGGCCCTGACGCCTGTCTCCTCGGCTCCCGCTGAGGGGGCCAGCCCCCTCGCGCGAAGACCCGGCCGGCTCACCGTCTCGCCGGCGTCCGCAAACGTGACGCTCGTTATTCCTCGCGTCGCGGACCCCACGAAGGGGGCACACCCCCTTCGGAACCCCCACTGTCGCGGGTTCCACCAACCTCAACTGGAGCGGGCGACGGGATTTGAACCCGCGACAGCCAGCTTGGAAGGCTGGAACTCTACCACTGAGCTACGCCCGCCAAATTCAGACCAAGTCAAACGAACTATCCGCCCACCTTTGACCCGTCGAGAGCCTCTGGGTCGAACGATCGAAGTGGGCGGTACTCGCAAGCGCATAACGCTTAAATTTCCTTGCGGCAAAAAACTTCTCCCGGCACAGTTGATCGAAGTGCCCGGTTCAAGCAAGCTTGGTATGGTGGGCAGGCAAGGATTCGAACCTTGGAAGCCGATGGCAACAGATTTACAGTCTGCCCCCTTTGTCCACTTGGGTACCTGCCCGCCGACCCCATAAAACAGGCCTGTCAACAAGACAATGGGTCCTGAAACAAGAGCAAACCACCCCACGACAGTTCTCCAGCCCATCACGCGATGAAGCCGGGTGACTGACTCAGGGTGGGAAATATGTGCCTCAGGGAACGTTACATATTATGAGGGAAGTAACTGAATGTCAAGATGAAGTTTTCAAAAATATCATGGGTGATCAGGAACCCTACAGAAGCTCTTGAGTGACTGCATTTGGCTGAACAGCGCACCACAATTTCCTCTGCGGAACTCCATTTCTTCGTGGCCATCGTTTATGGCTCATCGTTGCAAGGCAGGCTCTCCTTAAAAAAGGGCCTATTTTGTTCCATAACGGCCGCGGCGCGTCTGGCTTCCTTACTCATGACACCAAACACTACTTCAAGGAGAATCCTTACCTCGTAGGGCGTGATCCGGTGGGAGGGAGCGAGGTAGCGTTTCTGAGCCACCTGCCTTTCAACCGGATCCTCAGGCTCATAGTACCCCACCAAGTCTCCATCGCGGTCAGCCTTCTTCAACCGTTTGAGCCAACTCTCAGTTACGAGCCGGCTCGATGGTTTCTGCCCATGTATCTCAGCCTGTTCCAGCTTGGACCAGACGGTCCAGCCGACGAACACGGCCCAGGTTTCGTTGAGGGCTTCCCATGCCTCGTGCTCACTGAGAAAACGGACCTCGGTAGCCGACTTCCTTTGGACCACAGGGGTGATACTCACCGCTTGGTACCGGCAACGCTGTTGGTCCCTGAGAAAAACCAATAAACGGGCGATGTCGGGGCTCGATGCGACCGCCTCAGGCTTCACCTGGATATAGTCCATGTAGGCGTGAAAGAGCTCATGATAGAAGGTGGCCACCTCTCGGTGCGTCAGGCGCGCCAGAGGCCGCAGCATTCCCCCGGCTGCATTGAAGGAGAGGGCCCGGTTCAGCACCATGCGGTGTTCCTGCGGATGGTACTCTGCGGCAAAAACGTGCAAGTCCTCGAATTCCAGGGCGACAAAGTCCGGTGGGATTGCGCGGATGAAGCGCGTCGGGAGGCCGAGTTCCTCTGCTTGGGCCATCACCGAGGTCCAGGGATTCTTGCCCTCTTGACTCCGCGTCGCTTGGGTCGCCTGTACCTCTTGCGCGTCGGCAGCCGTCCCTGTCCCCACCCCTAATAAGGCAAGCCAGAGCAGCAGGGCCAACCCCTTCAGTCTCTTCCCCATCGCGAGGCGTCAGTCCCACTCGCGGGATTCCCATTCCCGCGAACCTTCTTCCTCGACAAGTCCCCAGGTCTCGAGCAGGGAGGGCGACACGTCATCGAGGAACCGGGACGGCTTCGAAAGGATTGTGCCGGTCGCCTTGTCATACTCATTGATAGGATAGGTCAGGTACAGGTGCTGCTTTGCACGGGTCACCGCCACGTAGAAAAGCCGCCGTTCCTCTTCCAATTCTTCTTCGGTCGCAAACGAATAGGCGGACGGGAAGCGTCCATCCACCACCCAAAGCATGAAGACACATTGCCACTCCAGCCCCTTGGCCGAATGGATCGTCGAGAGGACCAGGCGTTCGTCGTTTCGATCCGCAGCTTCCACATCTGCCGCGCTCTCATCGGGCGGCTCCAGGGCCATATCGGCCAGAAAATCATCCAGCCGCTCATAGCGCTCCGCCATCGTGTAGAGATGTTCCAAGTCCCGCATCCGCTTGGGATAGTCGTCATGCTGTTCCTTCAGAATCGGCAAGTAGTACGTATAGACTTCGTTCACCTGCTCGGCCGGAGTCATCGCACGGGCCCTTCCTGCTTCTTCCAGCACGCGGGCCAAATCCTTCAACCCACGCCCTGACCGGCCGCTGACATCGCGCAGGACATCAATGGCACGCCGTTCAGGCTCCCGGTCCGGCCGCTCCGTCTTCACGAATGAGGCGATCAGGTCCTGGGCCTTTTTGGGCCCCACCCCTTCGACCAGCAGGAGGATGCGGTTCCAGCTCACCGCGTCCAGGGGGTTCTCCAGCACGCGCAGGTGGGCGATAAGATCCTTGACATGGGCCGTCTCGATGAACTTGAACCCGCCCCGCTTCACAAAAGGCAGGTCCCGTCGGGACAGTTCGATTTCCAGGTCAAACGAATGGAAGCTGGACCTGAACAGCACCGCGATCTCGTCCAGCGGAACCCCTTCCTCCCGCAGCTCCAGAATCTTCTGCGCCACGAAGCGCGACTGGGCGTTCTCCCCGGCCGCTTGAATGAGCGCCGGCAGCGGCCCGTCTAATTTTCTGGTGAAGAGGTGCTTACTGTACTTCTCCGCTGCGCCCTGGATAATCTCGTTGGCCAGGTTCAGAATCGGCTGGGTGCTCCGGTAGTTCTCCTCCAGCTTGTAGATCCTGGCCCCGGGAAACAGCGTCGGGAAGTCCATGATGTTCCGGAACGTAGCGCCGCGGAACCCGTAAATCGACTGTGCATCATCCCCCACAGCCATCACGTTATCGTGTGTGGCGGCCAGCTTCCTGACAAGATCAGCCTGGAGCCGGTTCGTATCCTGATACTCATCCACCAGGATGGTGCGGAAGCTGCTGGAGATGGCCCGACTGGCCCCTTCGTCCTTGCCCAGGAGTTCCCGCAGCTTCACCAGCAAGTCGTCATAATCCAGCAACTGCCGCTGCCGCTTGGCCTCTGCGTATGCTCGCTTGAGTTGATCCAATGCCTCCAGGTGCTCCGAGAAGTGCGCAAACTCCGACAAGACGACATCGTCAAGATTCTGCAGCGTGTTCTCGCACTTGCTGAAGATTTCGGCGATCGTCCCCTTGCGCGGAAACCGCTTGTCCTTCTCGTTCATGCCGAGCTGGGCGCGCAGCAGATTGATCAAATCTTCGGCGTCGCTCCGGTCCAGGATGGTAAAGCCTGGCTCCAGCCCGATCGGCCGCCCGTAGCGCCGCAGAAGCAGGTTGGCCACGGAGTGGAAAGTCCCGCCGAAGACCCGCTCGCTCCGCGCTCCGATCAGCAGTCCGGCCCGGTGCAGCATCTCCTGAGCTGCCTTACGCGTGAAGGTAAGGAGCAGGATGGAAGCAGGATCGACTCCCTTATCGATCAAATAGGCCACCCGATAGACCAACGTGCGGGTCTTCCCGCTCCCGGCTCCCGCGATCACCAGCGAGGGTCCCTCCCCCGCCGTCACTGCCGCCAACTGCTGAGGGTTCAATTCCTTCGCATAGTCCCGCGACAGTTTGGCCGGCGCCAGTTCCTCCGCCGTCCGCTTGAGCACATAGGGCTTGATCTCGCGTTCCATCTTGCCTTTACACCCTTTTCTGCAACCTACGATGGCTTTTCGCTGAGGCTCATTTCTGTTTTCTTATTTTTCTGAATCTCCTCGGCGCCCATGAGGCAGAGAGATAGCACAGGGCCCTACCGGTTGCAATGACCTTCGGCACCCCTACTGCATCTTGGAGTCTCACCTCGGCTTGTGTATAATGGGCACCGTTGCGGAGGTGTCCATGAGCGCGTCAACAGCCCCCTATTCCAACCTACTCCGGGAGCTGGCCTCCCTGATGGTCGCGGTGGCGGGGGAATCCGTCACGATGGTCAAGCGGGGTGCGCCGGATCGAGCCCTCGCGCTCAAGAAAACGCAGGAATGGGACATCTACCTGGAATTTTTGAAAATCTTGTTCAACCTGGCCGACCGTCTGTCGGTCCACTACCTGCCCATCAAGGAGCAACCCCTCTTCATGGATAGTCTGGAGGACACGGTCACCCAGCAACTGCAAACGGTCCTGGCTCCAGCCCTCGGCCCCGGCAGCGACCCGATGGAGGTCACCCTCGCGATCGGCAAGGCAGTGGCCAGCAGTCGAGAACGGTACGAGCGGTTCAAGTTTGTGGTCACCGAGGAGAGTAAGGCGAAGGAGGAGTTTCTCAAGCTCCTCGCCGAACACATCGCCCAACTCATGGGCGCAACCGGCAACGGTATGGTGCTCTCGGCGGCCACGCTCTGCGCCAGTTCCGCCATCGCGGCTATGAAGGCGGCCTTCGAAGGCGCCGTTTCCCAGGCAACCCTCAACCGGGCAGGTGCTCCGGTTGGCACTCAAGGTTACCCGGCCGGGCAGCACCGCGCAGCGGCCAGTCCGGTCAGAACCGGTACGGAGATCAAACTGGTCAGCGTCATGGCCACGGTACAGGGTGAAGAGGTGGAAACTCGCTGGGGCCTCCATCCACGCTTCCGGCAGGATCTGCGACCGGACGAAGCCCAGGAGCTGACCAAGCTCATGAACCGCATGACTCAGGTGCTGGGCCAGCGCTTTGCCTCAGTGGCCTTCTCGTCGGAGTGGCAGGCTTGGCAAATCGGCCACGCATAAGTTTGAAGAATTCTCTGCTGTCAGCATTCAGCTATCAGCTTGGTATGGAGGCGGCGTGAACGTCGGCGACAATGTAGGTGAACCGTCCGGCTCAGCCCAGGTAGCCTTGTTCCGGCTTGAGGAACTCGCGCAGAACCTCTGGTGGAGCTGGACACCGGGTGCGCGGAGCCTGTTTGAAGCGATCGACCCGACCCTCTGGAGACTTTCCCATCATAATCCGGTCAAGCTGCTCCTCGAGTTGAAAGCAGAGCGCTTGGAGGCCCTGGCCGAAGACCCGGCCTTTGTCCGCCAGTACTCCGCCGTCCTGAAGTCCTTCGACGCGTACATGGCCGGGAAGAACAACTGGACGGCCACCCAGCATCCAGGCCTCAGCACAAACATCGTCGCCTATTTCTCTGCGGAATTCGGGCTCCACAATTCGGTTCCCATTTATAGCGGCGGGCTCGGTATCCTGGCAGGCGACCACTGCAAGGAGGCCAGCGATCTCGGGCTTCCCATCGTGGGGATCGGCTTCATGTATCCCCAAGGCTACTTTCACCAGCGGATCACCCCGGACGGGTGGCAGGAGGCTGAGTACGAACCTTTCAATCGGCTGGAATCCCCGTGCCGCCAAGTCCTGGGTCCGGACGGCAGCCCCTGCCGGATCACGGTCGAGATCGGCAACCGACAAGTCTACGCCGCGGTCTGGAGGATCCAGGCAGGGCGGGTCCCCCTGTACTTGATCGACGCGGACGTCCCGGAGAACGAGCCTAGTGACCGAGAGCTCTCGGCCAGACTCTACGGAGGCAACCATGAGACGCGCCTGCGCCAGGAAATCTTGCTGGGCATTGGCGGCGTACGCGTCGTGCGAGCGCTCGGTCTCTCGCCGGGCGTCTGGCACGTCAACGAGGGTCATTCGGCCTTTCTGACGCTGGAACAAGTCCGGGAATTGGTCCAGGCGGGCCAGTCTCACGCCGACGCCGCCGAGCAGGTGCGCCGCAGCACGGTCTTCACGACCCACACCCCGGTCCCAGCCGGTCATGATGTGTTTCCCAGCTACATGATCGAACATTATTTCAACGGTTACTGGGAGCAGATCGGCCTGTCACGCGAAGCGTTTTTGCAGTTGGGCCAGCATCCGGACATGCCGGGCGCCGGCTTTAATATGACGGCCCTGGCCATGCGGATGGCCGCCCATCTCAACGGCGTCAGCCGTGAGCACAGCTCCGTCACACGCAGGATGTGGAAGCCTCTCTGGCCGGGGCTTCCTGAGGATCTGATCCCGATCCGAAGCGTGACGAACGGGGTTCATGTCCCGACCTGGATCGCGCCCGAACTGAACCACCTCTACAGCAAATACCTGGGGCCGGACTGGGCGGACCGTAGCGATGACCCGGCAATCTGGCACCGGGTGACGGACATTCCGGACGGCGAGCTGTGGGCGGTTCGACAGCACCTGAAACGCAAGCTCATGAGCTTCATCCGGGAGCGCGCCCGTGCCGGTTGGGTGCAGAGCCACCTTGAGCCTGCCCAGGTGCTGGCCGCCGGCACGCTCCTTGATCCCGAGGCCCTGACCATCGGGTTCGCACGCCGCTTCGCGACCTATAAGCGGGCGACGCTGATCTTCCGGGCCCTGCACCGGCTCCAGCACCTGCTGCAGGACCGCTGGCGGCCGGTCCAGATCGTCTTCGCCGGCAAAGCCCACCCGGCGGACGAGCCGGGGCGGCAGTTCATCCACCAGATCTACACGTTCTGCAAGGACCACCGGTTCGGCGGCCAGGTGGTGTTCTTGAAGAACTACGACATGCATCTGGCCAAGTTCTTGGTCCAGGGCGTCGATGTCTGGCTCAATACCCCGAGACCTCCCATGGAAGCCAGCGGGACGAGCGGCCAGAAGGCGGCGCTCAACGGCGTGCCGCACCTGAGCGTGCTGGACGGCTGGTGGCACGAAGGCTACGACGGGGCCAACGGGTGGGCCATCCCCCTCCCGAACCATCCCCTGGAGACGGAGCAACATGACGACCATGACGCCGAGCATCTCTACCGCATCCTGGAGCGGGATGTCGTGCCCCTCTATTACGCAAGGGACCGGGACGGGATTCCGCGAGGATGGATGCAGGTTGTCAAGGACGCGATCCGCACCATTGCCCCGCGGTTCTGCGCCCGTCGGATGGTGAAGGAGTACACCGAGTTCTTGTATGCGCCCGCCGCATCTCCCGGTCCTCGCGCCTGGTAGTCACGGCCTATTGGCGCATGCGGGTGATGCCACGATCGCCACGGTCCCTCTCAGCCTGGCTGCCGGTCCTGCTTCTCCTCACCGCCCCGGCTTCATCAGCCGCCTCTTCCACGACGACAGGAGGCCCCCCCGTTCACGAGCGCGAGTCCACCGCGGCATTCAACCGAGCGCAGTACGACCGGGTCACCAACCTGTTCGAAACGCTGCCGCCTGAGCCCCCCCCTTCGACCGAATTCCTGCGGGTCGCCATGCTGAGTTATCTGCGCCTCGGCCAGGCCGACGCAGCCTGGAACCTCTATGCCCGTTTGGTACCACCCGGGCAGCCGGACAAGCCTCGTTGGCTGCGCGACGTGGCTGTGTCCTTCCTTACCAGCCGCGTGCGCGATGCCCAGGAATACATCCGCATCACCGCCTACAGCGCCTTGGCGGACCTTGCCAGCAGCGACATGGTTCCCCTATTGGAAGACGGGTTGCTCGACTCGTCCGTCTTGGTCCGCGCCAAGGCCGTCGAAGGGTTGGGCCGGGTCAGTGAGCAAACCAAGCGTTCCAAGGAGACCGGGCAGGCTACGCGAGCCACCCAGGCTAACCCCGCCAGGGCCAGCCTCAAGCGCGCGCTGGACGATGCCGCCCCAACTGTGCGGATCGCGGCGCTCAACGCCCTGGGCGACTTGAAAGACTCCACCGCCCTGGATCGAATCGCCCGCATCGCACGGATTGAAGAGGGAGCGGTCCATGTATTCGCCCTGGCGGCCCTGGTCAAGTTGGGCCGGTCGGAGGCACTGGGGGAAATCCTGAGCGCCGCGACGTTGCCGGACCAGGACTCCCGCATGGCGGCGCTGGGCGTGTTGGGCCGACTCAAGCGGCCCTCCAGCCTGTCGTTGCTGGGCCAATCCGTCTATGACCCGGACCCGTCCGTCCGGGCGTTTGCAGCGGGGGCCTTGGGAGAGTTCGGTGACCCTCAGGCGCTCTCGTCGCTCACACACGCGTTGGGAGATGAGAACCCGCGCGTCCGCAGCGTCGCTGCCGCCAGCCTGGGACGGTTGAAGCTGGCCCAAACCAAGCCGCTCCTGAAGCAGGCGGCGCGCGATCCGGTCGAACTGGCCCGGGCCGGAGCCATCGAGGGCCTGCTCAGGCTGGGAGACAGCGAAGCCGTCCTCTTGGCCGCCGACCTGGCGAAGCATGGAGACCCTTCGGTCCGCAGCGCCGCCGCCCTGGCCCTGGGACTGGCGGGGAATCGGAAAGCCCTGCCGGTCCTGGAACTGCTGCTCCAGGACCAGCAGCCGCAGCCTCGCTTGACGGCGGCCCGTGCTTTGGGCAAACTCGGCGGGCAGGCCGTGGTCCCGTGGCTGAAGAGGGCCCTTGCCGACACGGATCTGGCGGTCCGCATCACTGCCGCCGGGAGTCTGGCGCAGATTCTGTCACGCCCGCTTCGAAAACCAAGGGGTAGATCATAGATCGTCGAGGGGGGGAACGATGTTCAAGTTGCTCGGTTGGCTGATCCTGTTCGTCGCCGGTTTTACTGCCGGATACTACGCAGGCCAGAATCCGGTTGAAGAACTGCAACGATCGGTGTCTGATCTGACGCGGAGCGTCCTGGATGTCAGCACGGGGCTCCAACGGACCGTCCGGCTGCGCCACGGGCTCGTGGACGGCAAGGCCCATGTGGTCGAAGCAAAAGCGGAGCTTCTCGATAAGAATTACGGAAACGCCGCCACGGCCCTGGCGCAGGCCATCGAGAGCCTGGAGAGAGCCAGCGCGGTTGAGCGGGAGACCCGAGGCACGCAGAAGGTCAGGCCGTTGCTGGAGAAGGTTCGAGAAGTCCATCTCGAGCTCTCCATGGGACGGCCGATTCCGCGAACCAAGCTGGATGACATTCAAAAGGAACTGGACGCCCTGCTCGCTCCGCCGCCGCCGAAAGAGGCGAAAGCAGCCAAGGAACGGAAGGAGTCCAGAGAAAGAGAGTAAGCGGGCGGCTCAGGCGTTTGCGGCGCGTTTCTTCCAGGCGGCGAGAATCCGCTCGACCCGCATCCGCACCACCAAATCCGGATCCTTCATGAGCGGCTTGATCGCCTCACGCCCCCGCTCGTCGCCGATCTTCTCCAGCGCGGCCGCGGCGGTCAGGCGGATGTACCAGTCCTTCTCCTGCAGCATCTCGATGAGGGGATCGATGGCTTTCTCGTTCTTGATGCGACCGAGGGCGATGACCGCCTGCTTGCGGATCAGCTCGTCTTTGTCCCGCAACGAGGCCACCAACTTCTCAATGGCCGGCTCCCCCAGCTCGACCAGAGCATCGGTTGTTTCTTCCTGGAACTCATCGCTCCGCAACTGGGCGACCAGGGGGTCCAGCACCCGTTCGTCCTTGATCTTGCCCAACGCCCGAATGACAGCCCTCCGGCTGTCCCAGTCTCGAAGCCGCTTGATGAGCCCCTCGACCGCCGGTGAGCCGACCATCCCCAGCGCTTCGACAGCCGCTTCGCGCACCTGCCAATCCCCGTCTCGGAGGGCGCGCAGCAGGGGCTCAACGCAGCGCTCGTCCCCCATCTCGCCCAGGGTGATGACCGCCTCACGGCGCACGACCCAGTCGGTATCCTTCAACAGGTCGATCTGGATTTCAATCTCGTCCTTAACCTTCTCTTCATCCAGAACAACCTCTTCCGTCTGGTCGATGGCCGTGGCTTCCTCCGTCGCAGGAGCCTCGGCCATAGCCATGGCATCCGAGACCTGATCGGTCAGGGCGTCATCCCCTTCGCTCTCCGGATTTTCAGGCGGGGACAGATCAGTCACTTTTTTCTCGTCATCGACCATGAGCCATTCTCCTCCATCCAGATCCTCTCGTCCTTAGTCCCTATCGTTCAGGCAAGAACAGCCGGAGCAAATTGATTGCTACCCGCCGGTCGCCGCTTCAGCCTTGGGCTCAGCCTTCCCGGCCTCTGTCCTCTTTCCAGCCGCATGGCGGAGCCTGATGGCCAAACTACGCCGCTTCCGCTGCGCCCGCTTGAGTCGTTTGTGCAGTGCGCGCAGGGCTGCGTTCCCTTCCGGGTTCTCCGTGCCGATCAGTCGTTCCCGAACCTTCTTTTTCAGCCGCGCTTCATCAGTCTCCACGGGGGTCTTCTTTGCCATAAGATCATACTCCTCCATTGTCAGGACTCGTCATCGATCCACTGGTGCGAGAGAAGTTCTCAGTGTAGTGGAGACCCGTCAAGGCTGTCAACCGGAGCAGGATCGGGAAGAAAAACGATCGGGGGAGGACTAGGGAACGTAGAGCGACGCCACCTGGGAGACCCAGTGATCATCGGCAGACCAGTGGTCGTCCGTCAGTAAGTCGGCGATCCGGCGAGCGCGTCGTTCGCGCAGCAGATCGCCAGGGAACAGAGGCAAGGCGCGCGCGCCGCGCGCATCGTGCCCGCGAGCGGGTGACTCAGGATATTCGTGCAGGGGAATGAGGGAACGTCCGCCTTTCGCCGCCAGCCCGTCCGCCGCAAGGAGGTAGCCGCCGTGGCTCCCGATCACCTCGAGGGAGACCGCTGAGATTCCGTCCTCCATCATGCCCAGTTCCTCGGCCGCTGCATGGGAGAGGTCGATGATCCGGCCGTTCACATAGGGGCCCCGGTCATTGATGCGCACCTGCACCTGTTTCCCGTTCTTCACATTCGTCACCCGCACCACCGTCCCCAAAGGCAGCGTCCGATGAGCGCCGGTCAGCGCCTCCATGTCATAGGTTTCGCCGCTGGCCGTCAGCCAGCCGTTGAAGTCCTGCCCGTACCAGGAGGCGATGCCCCGCTCTTTCATTCCCACATCCAGATCGGCCTGTCCTTTCGGAAGGCAGGTGCAGGCAGCCAGCAGCAAACCGACTAGAGAAACCATCATCCACCTGGTACAGAACTCAACGCTTGGACTCACAAGGTCCTCCTCTTCGCGATAACCCCTGTTCCCTGTCCCCACAGCGCCCCGGATTACATCAGGGGGGTCAGGGCTGAACCAACTCGATACTTGGGATACGCCTGACGACTGGGGATAAGTCGAGGATGAACGAAGTGGGTGGACTATAGCAATGGCCCGTCGGCAAGTCAAGTTGAAACTTGAGATAAAAATAAAGCTGAAATATTTTCAATGCCTTATGAATGCTTTAGAAAGAGAATTCCCAATGGTGGAAGAGTCAGGGATAAGGAATAAGGGAGTCCATGGCAGGGGATAGCCTCAGCCAGAACCTCTCCGCCGTTTCCTTGGTTACTCCCCCCATAGGCCGATGCATCGCTGTTGAGCAGCTCCCGGTACCGGCCAGAAACCGGGACCCCAATCCGATAGCCATATCTGGGGACCGGCGTGAAGTTGCCGACGCAGAGGACCGAATCGGCTGGGTCCTGGGCTTGGCGGAGGAATGAGACGACGGACTGCTCGGCATCGCTGAAATCAAGCCACCGGAAGCCAGACCAGTCGAAATCCACCTGCCACAAGGAGGGTTCCGCCCTATAGAGTCGATTGAGGGCTCGGACATAGCGTAGCAGCCCTTGGTGGGGATGATACTCGAGCAGATGCCAGGACAGGCTCTCATCATGGTTCCATTCCCGCCATTGCCCGAATTCCCCCCCCATAAACAGCACCTTTTTGCCAGGATGCCCGTACATGTAGCCAAGCAGGGCCCGGAGGTTGGCGAATTTCTGCCAATCATCCCCCGGCATCTTGGCCAGCAACGCCTGCTTGCCGTAGACGACCTCGTCGTGCGAGAGGACCAGGACGAAGTTCTCACTGAAGGCATAGACCAAGCCGAACGTGAGCTTGTCCTGATGGTACTTGCGGTGGACAGGGTCCAGGTGAAAATACTCCAGGATGTCGTGCATCCAGCCCATGTTCCACTTGAGGCTGAAGCCCAACCCCCCCACATAGGTGGGGCGGGAAACCCCCGGCCAAGCGGTGGACTCCTCAGCGATGGTCAGGACACCCGGGTATTCCCGGTGCACCACGGTATTGAACTCTTTTAAGAATTCGACGGCCTCCAGGTTCTCGTGGCCGCCGTAGCAATTCGGGATCCATTCACCCGGCTGTCTCGCATAATCCAGGTAGAGCAGGGAGGCCACAGCGTCCACGCGCAGGCCGTCGATGTGGTACCGGTCCAGCCAAAAGAGGGCGCTGTTCAAGAGAAAATTGCGCACCTCCACCCGGCCGAAGTTGAAAATCCGGCTGTGCCATTCCGGATGGTAGCCGAGGCGCGGGTCAGCATGGTCATAGAGTTGAGTCCCATCGAACCAGGCCAGCCCATGAGGATCATCGGGAAAATGAGCCGGCACCCAGTCCATGATGACCCCGAGGCCCGCCCGGTGGCAGGCGTCCACAAAAGCCATGAACTCTTCCGGCTGGCCGTAGCGGCTGGTGGGGGCAAAGTAGCCGGTCGTCTGGTATCCCCAGGACCCATCAAAGGGATATTCGGTGATCGGCATCAATTCCAGGTGGGTATAGCCCAGGTCCTTCACATAGGGGATAAGTTTGGCTGCCAGCTCCAGATAGGTCAACCAGCGGTTGCCTTCTTCCGGGACCCGCATCCAGGACCCGAGATGGACCTCATAGAAGGATAGGGGGCCGCGTAACGGATCGCCGGAGGCTCGCGCCTCCATCCAATCGTGATCGCCCCACCGATACCCGGACAGGCTCCGCACGATCGAGGCGGTCTTAGGCCGGAGTTCCGCCGCAAAAGCATAGGGATCGGCCTTCAGGAAGGAGGCTCCCTGCTCCCGCGGCCTGATCTCGTACTTGTAGGCGGTCTCCTCGGGGACGTCCGGAATGAAGAGCTCCCAGAGGCCGGTCTGCCCCCGATTCCGCATGGCATGGCGTCGGCCGTCCCAGCCGTTGAAGTCACCGACGACGCTCACGCGTAGGGCGTTCGGAGCCCAGACGGCAAAGCGCACGCCGGCAACCCCCTCGATCGTCAGGGTCTGCGCGCCGAGCATCTCGTAAGCTCGGTAGTGGCGGCCTTCGGCGAACAGGTGCAGATCAAAGTCTGTGAACAGAGGCGGATAGGAATAGGGATCGTGGCGGTCCGTGACAGCCCCCCCCCGCTCCGCCACCCTGAGCTTGTATCGAACCTGCCCAATGGCGGCCGACACCGTTGCCTCATACAGCCCTGCCTCATGGACAGGCTCCATTGGAATCGGGCTCCCCTGGCCGCCTTCCGGCAGGAGGCTGACCGACCGTGCTTCCGGCAAAAAGGCACGGACCACCGTGGCCGGCGCGCCGTTTCGTGAAACCGGATGGGGTCCCAGGAGGGCAAAGGGGTCCCAGTGCTCTGCCTTCACCAGCCGTTCGATATGGTCGGCGAGGTCATCCATCGGATGTTACTGTATCCGATCTGCGGATGAGAGGCAATGAACCGCAGGAATCCGATCGTGCCATCGAGTGGACGCCCCAACTGAACATGTCATCTTGACACACTTGGGCCACTCCCCTAACATCGCCGACAATCCGATGGCCGTTTAGCCGGCCGGCAATCAAACCGTCAACCTCCGCATTGAGACAATGCCCACCAAAGGCTCACCTGACTTTGTTCGCCTCCTGATCGCGCTGGCGGTCTTCGTCGGGATGGCTGGCCTCACGATGGGACTCCGCCACCTGGCCTTCCGCGCGTTGCACCGCTGGGGGTCGAGGACCAGCACGGTTATGGACAGCGTCATCTTCAAGAGCCTCCGCCTCCCCTCCATCGCCTGGTGTATCTTGATCGGACTGTATAGTGCGTTGGACCAGGCGCGCCTGCCCCCGCGGCCGAGCGCGCTGGCCCTCAATCTCGTGTACGGTCTGCTGGTCCTGTCAGTGACTGCCGCCATCGCCAACCTCTCCAGCGCCACGTTGAGCCATACCCTGACGGAACACCGGCTCCCGATCCCGGCAACGGGGCTCTCGCTGATGATCTTCAAGGTCACCATCTGGGTCCTTGGCGGTCTGGTGCTCCTCAGCAGCCTGGGCGTCTCGATCACCCCAATTCTGACCGCCCTGGGAGTGGGAGGACTGGCGGTCGCCCTGGCTTTGCAAGAAACTCTCTCCAACCTCTTCGCCGGCCTGCACCTGTTGATCTCACAGCCGATCCGGGTCGGAGACTTCGTCAGGCTTGAAACAGGGTTGGAGGGGTACGTGGCCGACATCGGATGGCGGGCGACGAAACTCAGGACTCTGCCGAATAACGTCATCGTGGTGCCGAACAGCAAGATGGCCCAATCCATCCTGGTTAATTACTACTTGCCGGAGCCGAAAATGGCGATCTCCATTCAGGTCGGGACCAGCTACAATGCGGACCCTGAGCAGGTGGAGCGAGTGCTCCTTGAAGAAACCTCCAAGGCGATCGGCCAGGTTCCAGGGCTTCTGATCGAGCCAAGCCCGACCGTCCGGTTCATCCCCGGCTTCGGGGAGTCTTCTTTAGACTTCACCGTGACCTGCCACGTGCGACAGTTCGAAGACCAGTACCTCGTCCAGCATGAACTCCGAAAACGTATTCTGAAGCGCTTCCGCGAAGAAGGGATCGAGATTCCTTTTCCCCACCGTATCGTCCGTCTGGAGGCCGCCCAGGCCGGGTCAGCAGACCGCCCCCCACGGGCAGCATCGGCAGAAGAAGCGATCCCGTGACCGCGTTATCGCTCCGGACACGCACCTCTGGCGCGGCACGTTCCGAGACAGGAGGCCCTGCCTGGGCGGCGGTTTTATCCTACGCCCTGTCTCCCTTGCATCGACACCTGGTATGTGCGACCGGAGAACGCCGGACGCTCAGCGCGCGGCTGATATGTCTGCTCCTCACCATCAGGTTGATCCTTCCCCTCGTCTCCCTCTCCTTCCTCATCGGCGACGAGCTGACGCGGGCCTATACGGCGATCGGAGGGCTGGCCGAGCGGGCAGCCAAGGGGGAGTCCCTCCTGCCGGATCAGTGGCGTCAATATCCCATGATGGTGGCGGCGATCGAGCGGTTGGATGAGTACGAGCGGCTCACCGGGAAAATGTTCGAGCCGACCTCATCGAGAACTTGGCGGACCTGGGAAAGTTGCTTCTAGGTGAACTCACCAGATTGGCGACGAACGTGCTCGTGGGAGTGATCGAACTGCTGTTCCTCCCTCTCTGCTGCTTTTTCTTTTTCGGGACGGGGACCGCTTGGCGGCCTGGCTGCAGGACGTCCTGCCGTTCTCACGGAAACGGCAGCGGCAGGCAATACAACGTTTCGACGAGATCGTGACCGGGTCCATTTACGGCAACGCCGTCGTCGCGCTCGTAGTCGGAAGCGTGGGCGGACTCGCGTTTTTCGCGGTCGGGTTTCATTTACCGTTCCTGTGGGAGCGGCAATGGGAATGCTGGTCTACCTGCCGATTCCCGGCGTGTCGCTGGTCTGGGTCCCGGGCGCCCTCTACCTGTTTTTTCAGTCGGCCTACCTCAAGACAGCCGTTCCCTGCATGGCCGGCGCGGTCATCCTTTTTCTCGACCATGTCGTCAAAAACCTGTTGGCTGTCGGCCGGGTGAAGCTGCATCCGCTGCTGGTGATCTTCAGCGTCCTGGGTGGGCTCAAACTGTTCGGGCTGCTGGGGCTGGTGGCCGGGCCGCTCACCGTCGCCATGTCGATGGCTTTGCTGGACGTCTATCGCATCGGACGGGCGGAAAGCTCGGGAAAGGAAGGGGGTGACCTAAGGAGAGACCGGAGCGTGACACGCTCCGGTCGTCATAGACCTCGCCACGGACAACGAGCCTGCACCGTGATGGTTACTTCAGCCGCAGGAGGTTGTTGTCCACCTTCGTGTTCATCAGTAGCTTGTCAAGGCTGTCGGTGAGGACTTCGCTGGCAAGTTCCTGCGCGTCTTCCGGATCAAACCAAAAGACCTTCTGCATGCCGTCCCCGTTCAACGTCATACGGACGATGCTCCCATCCGCTTTGTTCGTGCCTTCCACCACCAGCTTGGTTCTGACCGTGATCTCCGTGTGCGCAAAGCGGCTCTCGGCGTTCACCGATAAATTCAGCAGCTTGCCGGAGAATGTCACATCCGGGCTCCCTTCCACGCGCCAGCCTTTCCGCTTGAGATAGTCGGCCATGACCTTTGCCACCACGTCTCCCGGCTTGCCGCCCGGCACGTTGAAGGTCGTCTCGCCACCCCAGAGATGATGCCGCACGCCCAGCCGGTCCTTCTCAGGCCTCGCGTCTTCAAAGGACGCCACCGTGCCGGTGAGGCTGTCGGCCTTCTTCTGCGGCGCTTCGGAGGAGGACGGCACCGCCTGCAAATCCAGATTGACCGCTCCTTTGGTCGCGCAACCGGCCAAGGCCAGCAGCGCTACCGTGAGCACTGCCAGATATGTCTGTCGCTGAGTCCTCCTGTTCACGAGTGCCTCCATACCAACCTTCGGTTGAGCCGCCGCGTTCGATCAAATCGCGGCGGATAGTTTTTTGCCTCCAGCGTCCTTTTCGCCCCTGATTGGCTGGCAGACTCTTCCCGAACCCTGAGCCGCCTTCGCCGAAAAACTTATTGCAAGGCCAGGTGCGCCCGCCGGTTCTTCTGCCAGCAGTCCTTATTGTGCTCCGTGCAGAACGGCTTCTCCTTGCCGTAGCTGGTAACCTGGATCTGGGCCGTCGGCACCCCCAGGTCGCCCAGGTACCGCATGGCCGCCTGAGCGCGACGCTCTCCCAAGACCAGGTTGTAGGCCAACGTACCGCGTTCGTCACAGTGACCGGAGATCAGCAGCTTCCAGCCGTTCTCTGACTTAAGCAGGCTGGCATCCTGCTCCAACGTCGCTTTCCCGTCGTTTCGGATCGCGGCTCGGTCATAGTCGAAGAACACATCTGCGAGCTTGGAAGCCAGTTCGGCCAACCGGTCCGTCGCGGCAGGGGCCGCTTCAGTCGGGGCCTGCCTAGCCACCAGCGGAGGCGCTTCCGGCTCCGCCACGCGGGCCTCCGGCGGAGCCTCCGGCTTGCCGAAGCCCATCTCTTCGCGGGA
>Ga0194121_10000351_pt1 | contig 81912 bp, 88 predicted proteins | sample TA2MahCa50mmetaG_FD_148609 | JGI IMG/M metagenome (GOLD analysis project Ga0194121, IMG submission 148609) | Freshwater microbial communities from Lake Tanganyika, Tanzania - TA2015020 Mahale Deep Cast 50m | ecosystem: Environmental > Aquatic > Freshwater > Lake | place: Tanzania: Lake... | reverse complement strand
ATTTGTCGGGTCGCGAGGTACTGCGCAGCCTACCGGTTGCGGGCACCACGGAGCTTGACTTGTCTGTCCAGCGCGACGGAGTCTACATGCTTGAGGTTCGCCTCAGCGACCGCACAGAGCAAATCCGCTTGGTGCTCCGTCGCTAAATGTTTTGAAGGGGTGAAGCTGATGTGAATCCCCTGTGAAATCTTTACAGAGTCCCGGTGTTTAGTAATCGTCCCACCCAACCGGTGGGGCGATTTTTTTTGCTGTTCGTTTGGAATTAGTGGTTATTCTTGCACAGGTTTAAGCTTGGTAAATGAATTTTACGATAGGAATATTAAAGGAGTACCTTCCAGAACGAAGGGTTGCAGTTGTGCCTGAAGGAATTGCTGAGTGGGTGGCTTCTGGGATCAGTGTATGTTTCGAATCCGATTGTGGTTGGGCGTCAGGTTATTCTCATGTGGCCTATGAGCAAGCTGGTGCCAAATCGCTTGAGCGTGCTGAGTTGTTGAGTTCATCACATCTAATCTGTGGGGTTCAACCGATTGAATCGTCTGATCTGACTTATTTGCAACGCCAGCAAATACTGCTCGGACTCTACCAGCCGTTGTCGCGCCGACCTGCCATCGAGGAGTTTGCGAAAGCGGGTCTCACACTATTGTCGCTCGACGCCATCCCGCGGATCACTCGTGCGCAGGCTATGGATGTTCTGTCTGGTCAATCCTCCCTTGCGGGCTATCAGGCCGTATTAAAGGCAGCGACCTTGTTGCCGCGTGTATTTCCGATGATGATGACGGCAGCGGGTACGCTGTCGCCTGCCCGAGTTTTGGTGGTGGGGGCAGGTGTGGCCGGACTACAAGCCATAGCCACGGCCAAAAGGTTGGGTGCGGTCGTGTCGGCCTTCGACACCCGTGCTTCGGTGAAGGAGCAGGTCGAAAGTTTGGGCGCATCATTTGTGGAGGTTGAAGGTGCCAGAGAGGATCGCTCTGCAGGAGGATATGCCGTTGAACAAGATGCCGATTATCAAAGGCGTCAGCAGGCGGCTTTAGCTGATCGGGTTCGGCAATCGGATGTGGTAATCACCACGGCGCTCATACCAGGTAGGCCGGCACCGAGACTCATCGATCAGGAAATGGTGGAGTCGATGCGTCCCGGGAGTGTGGTGGTAGATTTGGCCAGTGCTGCGGGCGGGAATTGTTCGCTAACCGCCGATGAATCGGTCGTAGTGCATACAGGGGTATCCATCATAGGCAGCAGTTTACTGGCGGCAGAAAAGGCACAAGATGCCAGCCGCGTGTTCTCAAGGAATGTCGAGCGACTTGTGTCTATGAATTTGGGTAAGGAGGGTTTCGCACTTAATCGCGATGATGAGATTATTGCCGGATGTTTGGTCACGTACGGGGGGGAAGTGGTTTGGCCAGGGTATCGTTAATTTTCGCATATGGATACGTTTTTTCAACTGTTTGATCAGAACAAAGAGATTCTGTATATACTGATTCTCTCTGTCTTTTTGGGCATAGAGGTAATCGGTAAGGTGCCTCAAGTCTTACATACCCCGCTGATGTCTGGATCCAATGCCTTATCGGGTGTCGTAATATTGGGCTGTTTGTTGCTTTTGGGTCAGACGACTTCCGATGACATCTCGGTGCTAATTTTGGGTTGGTTGGCGCTTGTTCTGGCTACTATCAATGTGGTTGGTGGATTCGCTGTCACCAACCGAATGCTGGAGATGTTTAAAAGCAAGAAGAAGGACAATGGATAGTTTCTTCGGGGTGGGACTGTTTATGGTGGATCTGGGTTATATGCTTTCCGTGGTGCTGTTCATCCTCGGAATGAAGTGGATGAGTCACCCCTCCACTGCGCGCAAGGGTAATTTTACGACCGCCCTGGGTATGGGAATTGCGGTTGTGTCAACTCTTTTGTCGGCGGGTATGAAAAATTATGTGTCGGGGGGTACGGGAAATTATGTATGGATTGTAAGTGGACTTCTCCTGGGGTCCTTGTTGGGATTGCGCTTGTCGTCGCGCGTGAAAATGACCGAAATGCCGCAAATGGTGTCGCTGCTCAATGGCTTCGGCGGTGCAGCCGCTATGTTAATTGTTTTGGCTGAGGTATTTGGCAAGGGGAATGGTGGTCAGCTGTTCGATCCCGGGTCTTTTGATGTTATTAGGGGTGGTGAGAATACCGGGCGGGCGGAACGAATGAGCGCGATATTTTATCACATACTCTTATTATTGAATTTGGTGGCCGGTGCTATCTCATTCACCGGGAGTGTTGTGGCCATGGGTAAATTACAGGGATTTGTGACAGGGGGATCGGTCCGCTGGCCCATGCAGCGGTTCACCAACAACGGATTGCTGTTGATGATGCTTCTGGGCATTGTTGTATTTTTTCAGGCGGGCGATGGGCAGATGGCTGTTGCTTTGTTGCTCTGTGCCGCCGCCTTGTTGTTTGGGGTGTTGTTTGTGCTGCCGATCGGGGGAGCGGATATGCCGGTGGTGATCTCGCTGCTCAATTCTATTACGGGACTCACCTCAGCGCTCACGGGATTTCTATACGACAACCAGGCCATGGTTATGGGGGGTGTGCTTGTTGGAGCGAGTGGCTTACTGCTCACCATTCTTATGTGCAAAGCGATGAATCGTTCGCTCGGAGCCGTGTTGTTGGGGGTCTTTCAGTCGGGGGGCGAATCGTCGGGTGAACGAACGATCGACACCACCATCCGGGAGTTGTCGCTGCACGATGCCGCGGTTTTAATGGCCTATGCCCGCAGGGTGGCGATTATTCCTGGTTATGGACTGGCGGTTGCACAGGCCCAGCATACCGTACACGAACTCGAATTGCAACTCGAAGGTCGGGGGGTCGAAGTCACATACGGCATACACCCTGTGGCGGGACGAATGCCGGGGCATATGAATGTCCTGCTGGCGGAATCAGATGTGGCCTACGAGAAACTGCTTGAAATGGAACGAATCAACCCCGAGTTTCCGAAGGTGGATGTGGTTTTGGTAATCGGGGCCAACGATGTGGTGAATCCGGCCGCCGAGCGCGACCCGGGGAGCCCAATCTATGGTATGCCCATCCTACAGGTGGATCGGGCTGCAGCGGTACTTGTGGTGAAGCGCTCTATGAGCGCTGGCTATGCTGGAATTGAGAATGAGCTCTTCTACGACCCCAAAACCCGCATGTTGTTTGGCGACGCCAAAAGTGTACTGCAAAAATTGAATTTAGCCATCAAAGAGGTGTAGAGGTCATTTTTTTGTATTTTTGTAGGAATCCATTCAGATTCCTCTGTCTGCCTATTTCTGTCTGTCTTTTTCCTTCTGTCTAAATTTTTCATATCTCAACCATAGTCCCATTATCCCCTTTGATTTATGTCCGACACAGTCGAACTGCACCTGGGTAGCGAGCGATTCAGTTACCCCATCCTCACAGGAACCGAGAACGAGCACGCCGTTGACATCACCAAGCTCCGCGATGAAACCGGGCTCATTACTCTGGATCTGGCCTACAAGAATACGGGGGCAACTAAGAGTGCCATCACATTTATTGACGGTGATCTGGGAATTCTGCGCTACCGGGGCTATCCGATTGAGCAGTTGGCAGAGCATTCTACGTTTATTGAGGTCAGTTATCTTCTTCTGTACGGCGAATTGCCATCGGGCGTGCAATTGGAACAGTTCAACCAGTCGATCATACGCCGCACGCTGGTCCATGAAAACATAAAGAAATTTTTGGATGCCTATCCTGGCGGAACACACCCCATGGGCGTATTGATGAGTACCATCGCCTCTCTTTCGAGTTTTTATCCCAATTCGTTGATTCCCAATCGGTCAGCCGAAGATGTTGACCGCACCATCCATCGGCTGATCGCCAAAATGGCAACCATCGCCGCTTGGACATACAAAAAAGCGATCGGGCATCCTTATATGTACCCGAACAATAAATACGACTACGTTTCCAATTTCCTGATGATGATGTTTGGTCACCGCACAGAAGAATATGTGCCCGATCCTGTGGTGGTGGATGCGCTCAACAAATTGCTGATTCTGCATGCCGACCACGAACAGAATTGCTCTACTTCGACCGTTCGCATCGTGGGCTCCTCCCATGCCAATATTTACGCATCGGTAGCGGCTGGTATTGGAGCCTTGTGGGGCCCCCTGCATGGTGGAGCTAACCAGGCGGTCATAGAGATGCTGGAGGCCATAAAGGACGATGGGGGCGATGCCCAAAAGTATATTGCCAAAGCCAAAGACAAGAACGATCCCTTCCGCCTGATGGGCTTCGGACACCGGGTGTATAAGAATTTCGACCCGCGTGCCAAAATCATCAAGGTGGCCTGCGATCAGGTGCTGAATCGCCTTGGCATCAACGACCCAATCCTGGACATCGCCAAGCAATTGGAGGAGTCGGCGCTCAACGACGAGTATTTTGTGGAGCGCAAGCTCTATCCGAATGTCGATTTCTACTCGGGCATTATTTATCGGGCGATTGGCATTCCAACGGATATGTTCACCGTCATGTTTGCTTTGGGTCGCCTTCCGGGCTGGATCAGTCAATGGAAGGAAATGCGTGAATCGAATGAGCCGATTGGAAGACCCCGACAACTATATATCGGTCACCCCGAGCGCGAGTATGTCCCGATAGGGAAACGGAAGGGTTAATTAGAGGGGGTTGGATTCCTCTTCTATGAATTCATCCACTCCTCTATTTCCTCAGTCTCTATCGGTATGCCTTCCATGAGGTTCATGGGTCCGCTGGCGGTGATCAGGATGTCGTTTTCAATTCTGATTCCTATACCTTCTTCTCCTATGTAAATACCCGGCTCGCAGGTGATGACCATCCCCTCGTCGAGTTTTCCATGGCGTTCTCCGATGTCGTGTACATCAATACCCAGGAAATGCCCGGTGCCGTGGGGGAAGTATTTTTTATAGGCCGGTGAATCCGTTGGGGCACGGTTCACGTCGTCGCGTGTAATGAGCCCCAAACTCAGCAACTCTTCCTGCATGATCAGGGCCGACTCGCGGTTATACTCGTCGAGCGTGCGACCCACAACGAGCAGGCGTGTGGCGGCAGCTTGTACCCGCAAAACCGCGTCATACAATTGCTTTTGTCGCCCAGAAAACCGTCCACTCGCCGGCACACATCGGGTCATATCGCCTGCGTAATGCCCATAATCAGCACCAAAATCCATTAATATCAAATCGCCCTCGTTGCAGATGCGGTCGTTGTGGGTATAGTGGAGTATACAGGCCGATGCGCCCGCTGCTATAATGGGTGAGAATGAAAAACCCTGGGCGCGGTCTTTTAGGATAGAGCGGATGAGTTCCGCCTCAATCTCAAACTCCCACATTCCGGGTTTAATTTTAGGGAGCAGTTCAGTAAAGGCATCGCCGGTGATTTTGACGGCCTTTCTGAGCATGTCAATTTCTTCCGGTTGCTTGCGTGCACGAAGTTGTGCGAACAGAGGAGCCGCACGGTGGTAGTTGTGGAGCGGGTAACGATTCTGGAGCTTGCTGGCCAGACGCAGGGAGGAATCCGGGAGAAAATTACCAAGTCGGTCGTTTTCATTGGTATTGAGGTAGCAGCCCTTTGCATAGGTCATAAGCGGATGCAGTTGCGCATCAAATACCGAGCTCCAGCGGATGACGGTGATGCCCGACAATTCCCGAGCTCGCTCTTTACTGTGCTTGGGTCCTTCCCAAATGGTCAGATCTTCGCTGGTCTCACGAATAAAAAGCACCTCCCGCAATTCATCCACCGGGCAATCCGGAAATAGAATCAGATGGGTGTCCTCCTGGTCGATTCCTGTGAGCCAGTAGAGCTCACTATTGGGCCGGAAGGCGTAATCGTCGTCGGCATTTCTTGGGAACGAATCGTTGGTGCTGAATACGGCGATGCAGCCGGGCTGCATACGCTCGGCAAAGCGTCGGCGGTTGTTCACAAACAACTGGGCATTGGCAGGGCCGTACTTCATTTTGAAGGCAATTTAGAGTCGAAAAATACGGATTTTATGGCTTCGTATTTTTTTTCTCCGCTGTTTGGTCATGTTCTCTGTTTTCACTACCTTTGCACTCCCTCAAAGTGGGGGTCTATTTGTTTATACCAACCGCGCACGTTTAGCTTATGCCCACTATTCAACAACTAGTACGCCTCGGCCGGGAACACAAGGGCGACAAGAGCAAATCGCCCGCTCTTGATTCTTGTCCACAGCGCCGCGGGGTTTGCACCCGTGTTTACACCACTACCCCCAAGAAGCCGAATTCAGCTATGCGCAAGGTGGCCCGTGTACGCCTGACCAATCAAAAGGAGGTCAACGCCTACATTCCGGGAGAAGGACACAATCTGCAGGAGCACTCGATCGTGTTGATCCGCGGAGGTCGTGTGAAAGATTTGCCCGGCGTTCGTTACCACATCATTCGGGGAGCTTTGGACACCGCGGGTGTGAACAATCGCAAACAGGGGCGTTCTAAGTATGGTGCGAAAGCTAAGCAAGCCGCTCCGACAGCCAAAAAGAAATAACAATCGACATGAGAAAGACCAGAGCCAAAAGAAGGATAGTAGAGCCTGATCCCAGGTTTCAGGATGTGACGGTCACCCGGTTCATCAACAATATGATGTTTGAGGGTCGTAAAAGTACAGCTGCCACCATATTCTACACAGCCATGGAAGTCGTGGAAAAGAAAACTAGCGAAAATGGTTTGGAGGTTTGGCGCCGCGCCATGGGCAATGTGATGCCCGCGGTGGAAGTGAAAAGCCGCCGTGTGGGTGGTGCCACCTATCAGGTTCCGATCGAGGTGAACCCTGTACGCAAGCAGGCACTGGGTATGCGTTGGCTCATCAACTACGCCCGCAAGCGCAACGAAAAGACAATGGTCGACCGATTGGCGGCCGAGGTGATCGCCGCTGCGAAGGGCGAGGGTGCCGCTGTGAAAAAGAAGGAAGATACCTACAAAATGGCCGAAGCCAATAAGGCGTTTTCACATTTCAGATTCTGATACAATGGCCCAGAAAGACCTAAAATTTGTTCGAAACATCGGTATTGCCGCGCACATCGATGCGGGTAAAACCACGACTACGGAAAGAATCCTATACTATACGGGCATGACCCACAAAATTGGCGAGGTGCATGATGGGGCGGCGACGATGGACTGGATGGCACAGGAGCAGGAGCGTGGTATCACGATTACATCTGCGGCCACTAAAACCACGTGGAACTGGCAAAATACCGATTACGCCATTAATATTATCGACACGCCGGGTCACGTTGACTTCACCGTGGAGGTGAATCGCTCGTTAAGGGTTTTGGACGGACTGGTGTTTTTGTTTTCGGCCGTGGATGGTGTTGAGCCCCAGTCGGAAACCAACTGGCGATTGGCCGACAACTATGGTGTTCCACGTATTGGCTTTGTAAACAAAATGGATCGTCAGGGAGCCGACTTCTTCGCGGTTTGTAACCAGGTTCGTGAAATGCTCGGTTCCGTAGCCATCCCGCTTCAGGTCCCCATAGGATCAGAGGAGCATTTCAAAGGTGTTGTTGACCTTATCACCAACAAAGCCATTGTATGGGACGAGGATACCAAGGGAATGACCTACAAGGAAATTCCGATTCCTGAGGATCTCATAGATCTTACGAATGAGAGCCGCCAAAAATTAGTGGAAATCTGCGCGGAGTATGATATTGATCTGATGGAGAAGTTTTTCGATAATCCAGACTCCATTACCGAAGAGGAAATGCGCGTGGCCATCCGGAGCGCGGTTATCGATGGCAAGTTTGTACCCATGATGTGCGGTTCGTCCTTCAAGAACAAAGGAGTTCAGGCTGTACTGGATGCTGTTTGTTCCTATATGCCTTCACCGGTCGATACAGAAGCGGTTAAGGGTATAGATCCAAAGACCGATGCTGATTTGTCGCGCAAGCCATCGGTTGTTGAGCCATTCTGCGCCCTTGCCTTTAAAGTGGCGACCGACCCTTTCGTGGGGCGTTTGGTTTTCTTCCGTGTCTATTCAGGTCGTTTGGAGGCGGGTTCCTATGTTTCAAAAGTTCGTAGCGATGCCGATAAGGGCATTTTGATAGAGAAAGAGCGGATTTCACGCTTGTTTCAGATGCATGCCAATGACCGCAAAGCAATCGAGTTTGTAGAAGCGGGAGATATCTGCGCAGCTGTCGGCTTCAAGGACATCAAAACGGGCGACACCCTGTGCGACGAAAAGGCACTGATTCTGCTGGAAGCTATGCAGTTTCCCGAGCCGGTGATCGGTTTGGCGGTTGAGCCCAAGACGCAGGCCGACTCAGATAAGTTGGGTAATGCTCTGGCAAAACTGGCAGAGGAGGATCCCACTTTCCGGGTACATACCGATGAGGATACCGGTCAGACCATCATTCAGGGTATGGGGGAACTTCATCTGGAGATCATCGTTGATCGCTTGCGTCGTGAGTTCAAAGTGGAATGCAACCAGGGCGCACCTCAGGTGAATTACAAAGAGGCGATTACCACACCCGTTGTGCACCGCGAGGTCTACAAAAAACAAACAGGCGGTCGCGGTAAATTTGCCGACATTCAGGTGGAACTCATGCCGGGTGACCCTGAAAAGCCGGGTTTGGAGTTTGTGAACGAGATTGTAGGCGGTGCCATTCCCCGGGAGTTTATTCCTTCAGTTGAAAAGGGTTTCGCGGCGGCTATGTCGACTGGTGTATTGGCAGGGTTTAATATCGACAACCTGAAAGTCCGCTTGTTCGATGGGTCGTTTCACGCGGTAGACTCCGACTCATTGTCGTTTGAAATTGCTGCAAGGAGTGCCTTTCGTGAGGCTTGTCGCAAAGCCAATCCCATTCTTCTGGAGCCGATCATGAAGATAGAGGTTATCACGCCAGAGGAATACATGGGTGATGTGATTGGTGACCTCAATAAGCGAAGGGGACAAATGCAGGGTATGGATAGCCGAAACGGTGCTCAGGTTATCAAGGCTCAGGTGCCGCTGGCAGAAATGTTCGGATATGTAACGGTGCTCCGCACACTCACTTCCGGTCGTGCCACTTCTACAATGGAGTTTTCGCACTACACCGAAACACCCAAGAATATCTCCGATGATGTTTTGGCCAAATACAAGGCCATGAAAGCCGAAAAGAATTAAACCGCTTCAGCTTATGAGCCAGAGAATTCGCATAAAACTTAAATCGTTTGACTACAATCTGGTCGATAAAACGGCCGATAAGATTGTAAAAACGGTTAAAATGACCAGCGCTGTGGTCATTGGCCCCATTCCATTGCCTACCCGTAAAAAGATTTTTACGGTTTTGAAGTCACCGCACGTCAACAAAAAGGCAAGGGAACAATTCCAATTGTGTACCTACCGCAGGATTTTGGATATCCATGGTTCCAGTGCTAAGACAGTGGACGCTTTGATGAAGTTGGAGCTGCCCAGTGGTGTTGAAGTAGAAATTAAAGTATAACGATATGTCTGGAATTATTGGAAAGAAAGTGGGTATGACCAGCATTTTTGGTGCAGATGGAAAGATGCTTCCCTGCACTGTGCTGGAAACAGGCCCCTGTGTGATCACTCAGGTGAAGACAGAGGATAAAGAGGGCTATTCGGCCATACAGTTGGCTTTTGGTGAACGGAAAGAGAAAAATACGCCCAATGCTCTGGTGGGGCACTTCCGCCGGGCGGGCACCACGTCTAAAAGGAAGGTAGTGGAATTCCGTGGCGATTCAGGGAACGCTGCACTCGGTGGTTTGGTGAATGTTTCCATTTTTGAGCCGGGTGACTCTGTCGATGTGGTAGGGATCAGCAAGGGTAAGGGTTTTCAGGGCGTAGTCAAGCGCCATGGCTTTGGTGGTGTGGGTGGACAAACACATGGTCAGCACAACCGCCTCAGAGCCCCTGGGTCATTGGGTGCATCTTCTTTCCCAAGTAAGGTATTCAAAGGCATGCGGATGGCGGGTCGCACAGGTGGTGCACGTGTAAAAGTGCAGAATCTGGAGGTGGTCAAGGTTTATGCGGATAAAAATTTACTGGTGGTGAAGGGATCCGTTCCCGGACCCAAGGGGTCATTCGTAATCGTTGAGAAATAGTATGTTGGTCAAAGTTTATAATAAAGAGGGCCAGGAAACGGCCGCAACGATTGAGTTGCCGGAAGCAGTTTTCGGAATTGAGCCCAATACCCACGCGATTTACCTCGACGTGAAGCAGTACCTCACTCAACAGCGCCAGGGCACCCACAAGGCTAAGGAACGCAGTGAGATGTCGGGTTCAACCCGCAAGCTCCACAAGCAAAAAGGCACAGGTGGCTCACGTAAGGGGGATATCAAAAACCCCTTGTACAAAGGCGGAGCCCGCGTTTTTGGTCCTAAGCCACGCGACTACAGTTTTAAGCTAAATAAAAAGGTTAAAGCCCTGGCACGCCGATCTGCCTTATCTCAAAAGGCTGCTGGCAGCCAAATCACTGTTCTTGAAGATTTCTCTTTCGACGCCCCAAAGACCAGTGCATTTGTCCGCTTTCTCAATGATTTTCAGGCTTCTAACCAGCGCGTTTTGGTTGTCACTTCCGAGAAGAATGAGGCCTTGGTGTTGTCGAGTCGTAATCTTCAAAAAGCACGTGTTGTGCGTGCCGAAGATTTGAATACTTATGAATTGATGAAGGCATCGCGTCTTCTTATTATGAGTTCTTCCGTGGGTAAAATCAGTCAGCAATTAAATCCTTGATATGGAAATCCTAAGGAAACCAATTATATCCGAGAAAATGACCGTGCTCGGAGAAAAGCGCAGACAATATGCTTTTCGGGTAGACCCAAGAGCCAACAAAATCCAAATACGGATGGCCATTGAGCAGATGTATGGTGTGGGTATCGAAACTGTGAACACTATGCGTTGTCGCGGCGATCGTAAAAGGCGTTTTACCAAATCAGGAACTCTCGCTGGTATGACCGCTTCCTACAAGAAAGCTATAGTTACCCTAAAGGAGGGTGATGTCATCGATTTTTACAGCAATATCTAAGTCATGCCTGTTAAAAGATTCAGACCCTTAACCCCGTCGCTGCGATTCAAGATTGCCGGCGACCGCTCACAGTTGAGTAAGGCAGCTCCCGAAAAAAGCTTGTTGATTCCTACCAGTAAAACTGGTGGCCGGAACAGCAATGGTAAGATGACCATGCGCTACAGGGGTGGCGGACACAAGCAGATGTTGCGGGTAATCGATTTCAAGAGAAATAAGCATAACATACCGGCTCGTGTTGCGAGCCTTGAGTATGATCCGAACCGCACGGCATGGGTAGCGCTGCTGCACTATAATGACGGGGAAAAAAGATATATCCTTGCCCCTAGCGGAATTAAGGTGGGTCAGACCGTGATGAGTGGCCCGAGTGCAGCCCCGGATTTGGGAAATGCCATGTTGTTGAAAGATATTCCGCTCGGTTCTGCTATTCACAACATTGAGATTCAGCCGGGGAAAGGTGGGCAAATGGTGCGCAGTGCAGGGTCTAGTGCAGTTTTGGCAGCACGCGACGATAAGTATGCCACAATTAAGCTGCCCAGCGGTGAAACGCGTATGGTACTTCAGTCTTGTCTGGCCACCGTGGGCAGCCTGGGCAACGAGGATCACCTTTTGGTCATCAGTGGTAAGGCTGGCCGTAGTCGCTGGTTGGGCCGTCGTCCCCGCGTGCGTGGTGTGGCCATGAACCCGGTGGATCACCCAATGGGTGGAGGTGAGGGAAGGGCATCTGGTGGTCATCCCCGTTCCCGCAAGGGTTTGTTGGCGAAAGGCTTCAAAACCCGTGCGCCACGTAAGTCTTCTGATCGTTTGATAGTTAACCGCAGGAAATCCTAAATATGGCTCGTTCACTTAAAAAGGGTCCTTTCGTCGAGTATACCCTGGAAAATAAGGTTACGGTGATGAATAACGCAACCCGAAAAACCGTCATTAAGACTTGGTCGCGTCGTTCCATGATCATTCCCGAATTCGTAGGTCACACGTTTGCCGTTCATAATGGGAATAAGTTTATTCCTGTTTATGTAACGGAAAATATGGTGGGTCACAAACTCGGGGAATTCTCTCCTACCCGTACGTTCCGTGGTCACTCCAACAAAAAAGATAAAGTCAAAAAATAATGGAAGCTCTAGCCATCCTCCGCGATTGTTCCACCTCGCCCCGCAAAATGCGCCTGTTGGCCGACCTCATCAGGGGCCAGCAAATCGATCGGGCCACGGGAATTCTTCGTTTTTCGAAGAAGCATGCCTCGATCAATATGGAAAAATTGCTGCTTTCAGCTATTTCGAACTGGGAGAAATCGAATTCAGATACGTCGCTTGAAGAGGCAGGTCTCTATGTGAAGAGGGTTCAGGTCGACGAGGGTCGTATGTTGAAGCGCCTTCGTCCCGCCCCTCAGGGTCGCGGTCATCGGATTCGCAAGCGCTCAAACCACATAACTCTGGTTGTGGATGCACGGCCTGCTAAAGTAGAATAATAGATATGGGACAAAAAACAAATCCGGTCAGCCTTCGTTTGGGCTATATCAGAGGATGGGAATCCAACTGGTATGGCGGAAAGAAATTCTCCGAAAAATTGATTGGCGATGAGAAGATTCGAAAGTATATCAATGCACGTATTGATAACTCCGGCATCGCACGGATCATTATCGAGCGTTCGTTCCAGAAGATTACGGTAACGATCCACACGAGCCGTCCAGGCATCGTGATTGGTAAAGGTGGGGCTGAAATTGAAAAAATCAGGGAGGAGTTGAAGAAACTCACTCAATCGGATGTGGCGTTGAATGTTTATGAAATTCGGCGCCCCGAAATGGATGCAGCGCTGGTGGCTGAAGGCATAGCTCGTCAATTGGAAGCCCGGGTATCATTTCGGCGTGCTATGAAGATGTCTATTGCTTCCACGATGCGTACGAGTGCTGAAGGGGTTAAAGTAATGGTTTCTGGCCGTTTAGGTGGAGCCGAGATTGCCCGATCTGAACAATATAAAGAAGGAAGAATCCCGCTACATACCTTGCGCGCTGATATAGATTATGCTTTGCGTGAAGCTCAGACGGTTTATGGAAAGATTGGCGTTAAGGTTTGGATTTTCAGGGGCGAGGTTTTTGGTAAGCGTGACTTATCTCCCGCAACCGGTTCATCAACCGGTGGTGGCGGTGGTCGCGGTGGAGATCGTCCGGGCGCTCGCGACGGGCGCGGGGAGAGAAGAGGAGGCAGAAGCGACCGTGGCGATCGCGGAAATCGCTTAGATCGTGGAGGTGACCGCAGAGGGGGTGGAAGACCTGGAGGTGGACGTCCAAGGGCGGGAGCGTAATTGAATTTATTTGTCATAGAGAACCGATATGTTACAGCCGAAGAGAACCCGATTTAGAAAGACCCATAAGGGTAGGATACATGGTATGGCTACACGTGGAGCAGAGATTTCGTTTGGCAGTTTTGGCCTGAAATCACTTGAAGCCAAATGGATTACATCCCGACAGATTGAGGCGGCCCGTATTGCGGTGACCCGTTTCATGAAGCGTGAAGGACAGGTGTGGATCAGGATTTTTCCGGATAAGCCCATCACCAAGAAGCCTGCTGAGGTTCGTATGGGTAAGGGTAAGGGTGCACCCGAATACTGGGTGGCCGTTGTGAAACCCGGAACTTTGATTTTTGAAGCGGATGGAGTACCTTTGCACGTCGCCAAGGAGGCCATGCGTCTTGCAGCCCAGAAGTTGCCCGTGAGCACTTCTTTTATTGTTAAGCGCGATTATTCTGAATAAACTACGGTATGAAAGATTTAGCCATTAAGGACTTTTCGTCGACCGAGCTCGTTGAGCGGGTTGCAGAGGAACGCAGAAACCTGACCCGGTTGCGCTTTGGTAATGCATTGTCCGCTGCTGAGAGCACGGCCAAGATTTGTCAAACCAGAAGATTCATCGCCCGCATGCTCACGGAGATTCGTCGCCGTGAGTTGGAAAATCTGACCGCTCATTTATAAAATCAGAGATCACATGGAATTGGAAAGAAAATTCAGAAAGGAGCGCGTAGGTAACGTGATTTCCAGCAAGATGGAAAAAACCATCACGGTTGTGGTTGAGCGTAAGCTGAAGCACCCGATTTATGGAAAGTTCATGAAGAGTACCAAGAAGTTTCACGCCCACGATGAGAAGAACGAGTGCGGTGTGGGCGATGTGGTTCGAATCATGGAAACCCGGCCGTTGAGCAAACTCAAGCGCTGGAGACTGGTGGAAATAATCGAAAAGGCTAAATAAAATGGTACAGCAGGAAAGTAGAATGAGTGTGGCCGACAACAGTGGGGCCAAAGAGGTACTGGTAATCCGGGTATTGGGTGGAACGGGTCGCCGTTATGCCTCTATTGGCGACAAAGTGGTGGTTTCGGTGAAATACGCCATTCCCTCCGGCAATGCGAAGAAGGGTAGTGTTTCCAAGGCAGTAGTAGTTCGTACCCGCAAAGAGGTACGCCGTCGTGATGGATCCTATATTCGTTTTGATGACAACGCCGTGGTATTGCTGAATGCCCAGGATGAGCCTCGTGGCACACGTATTTTTGGCCCTGTGGCCCGCGAACTTCGTGAGAAGTTGTTCATGAAGATTGTTTCACTTGCCCCTGAGGTACTCTAAATATTACTCCCATGTCACGAACAAAATGGAAAATCAAAAAGGGCGATACCATTAAAGTCATTGGTGGTGACGATAAAGGAAAGACGGGTCGGGTGCTTCAAATGCTACCTGATGAGGGCAAGGCTCTTGTGGAAGGGATTCGGATTATTTCTCGCCACACTAAGCCCAACGCCACCTCTCCCAATGGAAGCATTGTGAAGAAAGAGTCGCCGATCGACTTATCGAACCTGATGTTGGTGGTGGGGAAAACGCCAACAAAAGTGGGTCGGAAGTTGGATACGCAAGGAAATTTGGTTCGCTTTTCAAAGAAAACAGGTGAAATAATTAAGTGATGAGCTACGAAATCAGATTAAAAAAGAAGTACCGGGAGCAGATTGTGCCAGCTTTAAAAGAGAAGTTCGGCTACAAGAATGCCATGGAGGTTCCTCGCCTTGTGAAAATATCGATCAATCAGGGTGTGGGCGCGGCGGTATCGGATAAGAAATTGGTGGACTCAGCGGTTCAGGAGATGAGCCTGATAGTCGGACAAAAAGCCGTTCCTACCAAATCCAAGAAGGCTATATCGAACTTCAAGTTGAGGGAGAATTTGCCTATTGGCGCCAAGGTTACCTTGCGCAGTGATCGTATGTACGAATTCATGGATCGCCTGACCTCAGTTGCCCTTCCCCGGGTACGCGATTTCCGTGGTATAAATCCCAAGGGCTTTGATGGCCGCGGGAATTACACAATGGGGGTGACAGAGCATATTATTTTCCCGGAAATCAATATCGATAAGGTGAGTCGGATTACCGGGATGGACATCACCTTTGTTACTACGGCGAAAAGCGACGAAGAAGCCAGGACTTTATTGACTGAAATGGGGATGCCGTTCAAATCTTCCAAAAATTAATCACACATATCATGGCCAAAGAATGTATTAAGGCGAGAGACCGTAAGAAACTGGCGTTGGTGACCCGATATGCAGCCAAAAGAGCCAAACTCAAGGCGGAAGGCGATTTTCTGGGGCTTCAGAAATTGCCCAAAAGTGCATCGCCAGTTCGTTTGCACAACCGTTGTATGATCTCGGGTCGACCACGCGGATTTATGCGACAGTTCGGTATTTCCCGCGTGTTGTTTCGGAAAATGGCTTCTGAAGGTAAAATCCCTGGTGTAACAAAGGGTAGTTGGTAATCAGTTCAACAATTTATACATGACAGATCCCATAGCAGATTATCTTACGCGTTTGCGTAACGCCCTCAAGGCAAACCACAGAGTTGTAGAGGTGCCTGCATCCAATACCAAAAGGGAAATTACCAGGGTATTGTATGAAAAAGGCTACATCAGTCAATACAAATTTGTTGATGACGGAGTGCAGGGTTCCATTAAAATCGCTCTGAAGTACCTTCCAGGTACCAACGATCCCGTGATCCGGCAGCTTCGCCGTGTAAGCCGACCCGGACTTCGTAAGTATTCGGGTGCCGATGAATTGCCACGTGTCATCAATGGTTTGGGAATTGCCATTATATCAACATCAAGGGGTGTAATGGCCGATAAGGAGGCCCGGCAAATGAATGTGGGTGGAGAGGTATTGTGTTATGTATACTAATTTGGAATTGATATGTCACGCATAGGAAAGCAACCCATACCCATACCTGTTGGGGTAAGCGTTCAGGTAACGGACCACAATGCTGTTACGATAAAAGGACCGAAGGGTGAATTAAAACGTTTGGTAGATCCGGATATGCAGGTTATGGTAGAAGACGGTTCCCTATTGGTTACCCGCCCTTCCGACAGCAAGCGTCACAAGGCCCTTCATGGTCTGTATCGTGCATTACTGAACAATATGGTGATTGGTGTGAGTACAGGCTACACCATTACTCAGGAGTTAGTGGGTGTAGGTTTTCGCGCGAACGCGAACGGTTCACTGCTTGAATTGTCATTGGGTTATTCTCATGACATTGTTATGCAGATCCCAAAGGAATTGTCGCTGCAAACTGAGACGGTTAAGGGAAAGAACCCCACTATAACTTTGAAGGGAAACGACAAGGAGTTGATCGGCCAGGTAGCGGCGAAAATCCGGTCACTTCGTAGTCCTGAGCCGTACAAGGGCAAGGGTATTCGTTTCCAAAATGAAATTCTACGCAGTAAAGCCGGTAAGTCCGCCTCCAAGAATCAATAACAGAAAATGCTAACCAAACAACTCAGAAGAAATAGAATTCGCCGCGGTATCCGCAAACGGATGTCCGGCGATGCTTTTCGTCCTCGCTTGTCGGTGTTCAGGAGCAACAATGAAATTTATGCTCAGATCATCGATGACAAAGCGGGAACCACCTTGGCCGCGGCCTGCAGCAAGGACAAATCTCTTTCGCTCAATGGTTTACGCAGGGTAGAGGCTTCAGCGTTGGTTGGAAAGTTATTGGCTGAACGCGCTTTACAGGCTGGGGTTTCGCAGGTTGTATTTGACCGGAATGGTTACCTCTACCACGGCCGTGTGAAGGGGTTGGCGGAAGGAGCCCGTGAGGGAGGTTTGGATTTTTAATCTTTAAGAAATATGTCAACCAGTAATATCAGAAGTGTTAAGGCCAGTGAAATCGAACTCAAAGACCGTTTGGTGGGGGTTCAGCGTGTGGCTAAGGTGACTAAAGGGGGTCGCACGTTCAGTTTTTCAGCCATTGTAGTGGTGGGTGACGAGAATGGAATTGTGGGTTATGGTTTAGGAAAGGCAAAGGAAGTTTCTGAAGCCATTGCCAAAGGAATCGATGATGCGAAAAAATCCCTCATTAAAGTCCCAGTTTTGAAGGGTACTATTCCCCACGAGTCAGAGGGTAAATTTGGGGGTGGTCTCGTCTACATCAAACCTGCTTCTCACGGAACGGGTGTAATTGCAGGTGGAGCTATGCGTGCGGTATTGGAGAGTGCGGGAATTACCGACGTTTTAGCAAAGTCGAAGGGGTCTTCCAATCCTCACAATGTGGTGAAGGCTACCATCGATGCGCTGGCGAATCTCCGTGACCCGGCCACGGTTGCCCACCACAGAGGAATGAATTTGTCGCGTGTGTTTAACGGATAAGAACAGAAATATGTCACAGATCAGAATCACACAGGTAAAGAGTGGCATCGGTCGCCCCGAACGCCAGAAGAGAACTCTTCATGCCCTTGGTTTACGCCATCCGCATGCAGTGGCGGTTCACCACTCTAACCCCCAAATTCTGGGGATGGTGGCCAAAGTGGCTCATTTGGTAAAAGTAGAAGCTATTTAATATGGAACTTTTCGATTTGAAACCTTCCGCGGGTAGCGTTAGGAAAAACAAGAGGATGGGTAGAGGACAAGGAAGCGGTCGCGGTGGTACCTCAACCCGTGGTCACAAGGGTGATCAGAGCCGGAGTGGTTACCGCACAAAACCGGGTTTTGAAGGGGGTCAAATGCCTCTGAAACTGCGCGTCCCCAAATTTGGTTTCAAGAACCATTTCCGTGTCTCCTACAGCCCCATCAATCTGGATTTGTTGGATGCCCTAGCGGATCAGTATGGAGTGCACGTTGTAGATCCCGGGTTTTTGTCGACCCACGGTGTGTTAGATTCATCGGCCCGCATCAAAATTTTAGCCCGCGGTGCAGTTTCCAAGAGTTTGACTGTGAAAGCCCATGCGTTCAGCGCCGGAGCCAAAGCGGCTATTGAGCAAGCGGGTGGTTCTGTTGAAATTTTGTCCTGATCCGTAACGACAACCGGCTATGAAAGGCTTTATTGACACCATCAGGAACATCTTTCGGATTGAAGAACTTAGGTCCAGGATACTCACAACCTTGGGACTTCTCCTGATTTACCGATTGGGTTCATATGTGGTTTTACCCGGGATTGATCCGATAATGCTCGAGGAGTTGAATCCTCAGGGTACGGCGGCCGGGCTCACTGGCCTCATCGATTTGTTTGCCGGTGGCGCTTTTTCGCGTGCATCCATCTTCGCTCTGGGGATTATGCCCTACATATCTGCATCCATTGTGGTCCAGTTATTGGGCATGGTGGTACCATCCTTCCAAAAACTAATGAAGGAGGGGGAGAGCGGTCGCAACCAGATCAACCAGATTACCCGTTATCTAACCATTCTGATAACCGCAGCTCAGGCCATGGGTTTTCTGATCAATTTGAAGGCCCAGTCTATGGATGCGATTATCCTTCGCAATGGTGATTCGCTCCATTTTAGTTTTATGATTTCCACCGTGGCCGTGCTCACAGCCGGAACGATGTTGGTGATGTGGTTGGGTGAAAAGATTACAGATAAGGGTCTCGGAAATGGAATATCATTGATTATTATGGTGGGAATCATTGCTCGGCTACCCGATTCCCTCATTGCCGAGTTCCAGTTCCGAGTGGGTTCTGGTGGTGGAGGGTTAGTTCCCTTCCTCACAGAGTTGGTTATTCTTGCAGTGATTGTCGGATTTTCTATTCTTTTGGTTCAGGGAACCCGTAAGATTCCCATTCAGGTGGCTAAAAGAGTTGTGGGCAACAGAATGTATGGTGGAACGCGTCAGTATGTGCCTCTGAAGGTGAATGCTGCGGGAGTTATGCCGATCATTTTTGCACAAGCTATTATGTTCCTTCCTGCAACTGTTGCTCAGTTTTTCCCCAATAGTGATGTAAGCCAAGGAATTGTATCGGCATTTGTGGATTTCACCAGTGTTACATACAATATTGTATTGGCTTTATTGATAATTGTATTCACCTATTTCTACACATCATTGGCTGTCAACTCAAACCAGATGTCGGAGGATTTGAAACGGAATGGTGCATTCATACCAGGTGTCAAGCCAGGTAGGGCAACCATGGAGTACTTGGATGATATTCTTGCGCGCATCACACTTCCAGGATCGGTTTTTTTAGCAATTGTCGCCATTTTACCTGCGTTGGCCACGATTGCAGGTGTTAATGGCCAATTTGCTCAATTTTATGGGGGAACTTCCCTTTTGATTATGGTGGGGGTAGTGTTGGACACTCTGCAGCAGATCGAAAGTCATTTATTAATGCGGAAATACGACGGACTTATGAAAACGGGTCGAATTAAAGGTCGTATGCCAGCAGGCGTTCCTGTGGGATAATATGGCGAAGCAAACCTCCATAAAACAAGATGGCACCATTCTGGAAGCGTTATCCAATGCGATGTTTCGTGTTGAGCTCGAGAATGGTCACCAGATTATCTGTCACATCTCCGGAAAAATGCGCATGAACTACATCAAGATTTTGCCTGGCGACAAAGTACAGGTGGAGATGTCACCCTACGATCTGACCAAGGGTAGAATTAGTTATCGTTTTTAAATTATATAGCGTTATGAAAGTCACGGCATCGGTAAAGAAAAGAAGCGAGGACTGCATTCTGGTTCGTCGCAAGGGCAAACTCTTTGTGATCAACAAAAAGAACCCGAAGTACAAGCAAAGACAAGGTTAAACCGAGTATTAATATTTTATGGCAAGAATATCTGGAATTGATTTGCCCCGCAACAAAAGAGGGGAGATTGGACTGACCTATATTTACGGAATAGGTCGTTCGACAGCACGCACCATTTTGGATCGCTGCGGGGTTCATTATGATGTAAAAGTAGGGGAGTGGACCGATGAACAGGCAACCCGTATTCGTACTCTGGTCACGGAAACCTTCAAAACTGAGGGTGAACTTCGATCCGAGGTACAGTTGAATATCAAGCGACTGCTGGATATCGGGTGTTATCGTGGATTACGCCACCGCAAAGGTCTTCCCGTGCGTGGTCAGCGTACCAAAAACAATTCCAGAACCCGTAAGGGCAAGCGGAAGACGATTGCCAACAAGAAAAAAGCTACTAAATAAACCGATAGTTCATGGCAAAATCAACCAAAGTTGTCAAGAAAAGAGTGGTGCGAGTAGATGCCAGCGGGCAGATGCATGTACACTCAACTTTCAACAACATCATCATTTCGATAACCAACAACGATGGACAGGTAATCTCCTGGTCTTCTGCCGGAAAATCCGGTTTCCGTGGTTCCAAAAAAAATACCCCCTACGCAGCACAGGTTTCTGCTCAAGATTGCGGTAAGATTGCATACGACGCCGGATTGCGCAGAGTTGAGGTATTCGTTAAAGGTCCGGGCGCTGGCCGGGAGGCAGCGATTCGCGGTTTGGCCGGTTTGGGAATTGAGGTGACCACTATCACCGACATTACCCCGATGCCTCATAATGGATGCCGTCCACCCAAGCGTAGAAGGGTATAAATTATTAATCAATTATCATGGCAAGATATACAGGTCCAAAAAGTAAGATTGCACGTAAGTTTAAAGAAGCCATTTTTGGCCCGGATAAAGCGTTGCAGCGTAAGAACTATGCTCCCGGTCAACATGGTCAATCGAAGCGCAGTCCGAAAAAGTCGGAATATGCAATTCAGTTGATGGAAAAGCAGAAAGCCAAGTACACCTACGGAGTCCTGGAGCGTCAGTTCAGAAAGACGTTCGAAAAGGCGAACCGCCGTAAGGGGACAACGGGTGAGAACCTCTTGAAATTTCTGGAGGCTCGACTTGATAACACAGTTTTCCGCTTGGGAATTGCCCCTACACGTGATGGTGCCCGTCAGTTGGTATCGCACCGCCACATCACCGTGAATGATCATGTGGTGAACATACCCTCCTATGAGGTACGTCCAGGTGATCGTGTGGGAGTGCGTGAGCGTTCCAAGAATCTGGAGGCTATCGTGAATGCCGTAGGAGGTAAACAAAAATCCGGCTTCCCCTGGCTCGAGTGGGACCACAGTCGCATGGAAGGTAAGTTGTTGAATTTGCCCGAACGTGATCAGATTCCCGAGAATATCCGTGAACAACTGATTGTAGAATTGTACTCTAAATAATAACAGAATGGCCATATTAACATTCCAAAAGCCTGAAAAGGTCTTAATGCAGCAGTCGTCTGCTTTTGAAGGTACATTTGAATTCAAGCCCCTGGAGCCCGGTTTTGGGGTAACCATCGGCAATGCTTTTCGACGAATACTATTATCCTCTTTAGAGGGCTATGCCATAACTTCCATCCGCATCCCTGGTGTCGACCATGAGTTCTCGACCATCAAAGGAGTTGTGGAGGACGTGGTGGAAATCATATTGAATTTGAAACAGATTCGATTTCGTTCGCTCGACAACGGTCAGGATTCTGAAAAGATCTATGCTTCTGTTAAAGGGAAAACGGAAATTACGGCCGGCGATTTGGGAAGTCACTGTGTTGGCTTTGAAGTGTTGAACCCAGATCTGGTTATTTGCCATGTTGAGCATGGGGTGACTTTCGATATGGAGTTGACTTTGGAGAAGGGCCGTGGTTATGTCCCATCTGAAGAGAATAAGAACGCAGACGCCAATTTGGGTGTAATTCCCATCGACAGTGTCTTCACGCCTATCGTGTCGGTAAATTATTCGGTTGAAAACACTAGGGTGGAGCAAAAGACCGACTACGAGAAGCTCATTATTTCGGTGAGAACCGATGGATCCATCAATCCGGAAGAAGCACTGAAGCAGGCTGCCTATATTCTCATCCAGCACTTCGTATTGTTCTCGGATGAGTCCATTACCCTCGAAACCAAACAGCGTGAAGCGCCTTTGGAAGTTGACGAAAATACCGTCGCCATCCGCAAGCTTCTGAAGACCTCTCTGTCCGATTTGGATTTATCAGTTCGGGCATTCAACTGTCTCAAGGCAGCTGAAATTCGCACTCTGGGTGATTTGATAAAGTTTGAAATTGCTGACCTGCTCCGATTCAGGAATTTTGGTCGGAAATCACTGACTGAATTGGAAGAGCTGGTGCGTGAAAAAGGACTAAATTTTGGATTTGATGTTACCCGCTATCGCCTCGATGAAGATTAAGAAAAAATAATATGCGCCACGGAAAAACCATCAATCACCTCGGCCGGATGGCCGCCCACCGCGTTGCCCTGCTTCAAAATTTGGCAGTATCGCTGATAATGAACAAGCGAATCAACACCACGGTGGCCAAGGCTAAGGCTCTGCGTCGTTTTGTTGAGCCCATTATTACGCGTTCCAAAGACGATTCCATGCACAATCGCAGAACGGCTTTCGCCTGTCTGCAGGATAAACATGCTGTTAAGGAACTCTTTGCAACGGTTGGTGATAAAGTAGCCAATCGTCCGGGGGGTTACACCCGAATCATCCGTACCGGCTTTCGCCTGGGTGATGCTGCGGAAATGTGTATGATCGAGCTGGTCGACTTTAACGAACTAATGTTGGCCGACACGCAGTCGAGAAAGACCAAAACCCGTCGCTCCCGTTCGGGTAAGAAATCCCAGGGCACTGGTTCTACAAGCTCCCCTGCATCAGTAAATGATGCAACATCTACTCTGGCTGCCACTGCTGTGGCTGCCACAGCAGTGGCGTCAACTGATGAGGCTGAAATTTTCGAAGATACCCGGTTGGATTCAGATGACACTTCTTCAGGTGTAGAGACAGAGAACGTGGTGGAAGCCGAAATGCCGGACGCAGTTTCCACGGATAACCCGGGCCATACAGATGTTGATTCTGGAGACAGCGGATCGGATGAGGCATCCTGTGATTCCGGTTCTGCAGATGCTTCTACAGATTCCCCTGCTGATTAATCAGAAAATCTGAAGTGAAGGACGCGCCCCGGCACGTCCTTTTTGTATGGGGCGTGGTGATTTCAGAATCGTCTGAGTCACTGGTTTGAGGCTATCTGTTGTGTTGCATCTGAATTATTCCACGGTATTTCTGAGGGCTGCCTGTAGATATTGATCGTATTTTCTTGCCATCCTGCCAAGGCTTGCGTAGATTTACACGCTTTATTTTATGAATCCAGCCCCAACACACCACGAACTGATCCGCAATGGGCGCCTGATCTTATCCGATGGAACATATTTTACAGGTAGAAGTGTCGGATTCGCGGGAACAGCTTTCGGGGAATTGTGTTTCAATACGGGTATGACAGGATATCAGGAGGTCTTCACAGACCCGTCCTATCTCGGCCAAATAATGGTGATGACCGCTGCCCACATTGGCAACTATGGGGTCAGAAGCAGCGATCAGGAATCCGGCCGGGTGCAGATATCCGGACTAATCGTTCGAAATCTGGCGCACACCTGGTCACGAAAGAAGGGCGACGGCGGGCTGTCAGACTACCTCATCAGCAAACGATGTGTGACCATGGCGGATGTCGACACGCGCGCACTCGTTCAGCACATCCGAAGCCGCGGAAGCATGAATGCGGTGATCAGTGATGAAACGCTCTCAAATGAAGAACTGATCAGGCAGTTGAATGAGGTGCCCTCAATGGAGGGACTGGATTTAAGTAAACGTGCAGGCACTGGGGAACCCTATGTTTTTGAGCCCGATTCAGGTGATTTGCCCTCCAAAACAGTTGTGGTGGTTGACTATGGCACCAAAACAAATATACTTCGTCTCTTGAAATCAGCGGGGTTCAAGGTGGTTGTGGCGCCTTTCAATTCCTCGAGCGCAGATATATTCAGTCACCAACCTGACGGGATTTTGTTGAGCAACGGACCGGGCGACCCTGCTGCCATGAAAGGGCAAACCGAGGTGATCCGGGAGCTGATTCAGCGCGATCTGCCCGTTATGGGTATTTGTCTAGGGCATCAGCTTTTGGCTCGGGCACTGGGTGTGGGTACCTTTAAAATGCACCATGGCCACCGGGGCATCAACCACCCCGTTCAGAACCTATTGAATGGGCGCAGCGAAATTACAAGCCAAAATCATGGATTTGGGGTGGATCCGGTAGGACTAAAAGACAACCCGGACCTGCAAATCACCCACATCAACCTAAACGACAAAACGGTGGAAGGTTTTCGCCACCGAACCAAACCCCTGTTTAGCGTTCAGCATCACCCTGAGGCTTGTCCCGGCCCCCAAGATTCCCGCTACCTCTTCGATGAATTCGCCCGAATTGTGGGACGCGTACAATGAAATCTTTTTATCTAAAGTATATGGCAGATCTTTTCTCCTGGTGGCCAAAGTCTAAATTGTTTCTTAAGTAACCATACCCATTAAATCCTAAAAATGTCTGTAATAGAAGAAGTATATGCTCGTCAGATTCTGGATTCGCGTGGCAATCCAACCATAGAAGTGGACGTCATTACCAGCGATGGATCTACCGGGAGAGCCGCTGTGCCATCCGGGGCATCGACCGGAATCCATGAGGCCATCGAATTACGCGATGGTGATCCGGCGCAATATATGGGCAAGGGCGTAACCCGTGCCATTAATCACGTCAATGATATAATTGCCGAAGCGCTTATTGGGGTTAACGTTTATGATCAGGTTCAAATAGATCGGCTTATGCTGGAGCTGGATGGAACGGCCAACAAATCGCGACTCGGTGCCAATGCTATATTGGGTGTATCGCTCGCCACCGCGCGTGCCGCCGCCTCTTCCTGTGGAATGCCCCTCTATCGATATGTAGGGGGCTTATCGGCAAATCTGCTACCCATACCGATGATGAATATTTTGAACGGCGGCGCGCATGGCGACAACAACATCGACTTTCAGGAATTTATGGTGATGGCTGTTGGGGCTACCTGCTTTTCAGATGCACTGCGGATGGGTACGGAAGTCTTTCATCATTTAAAGCAGGTCCTCAAAAAGCAGGGCCTCAGCACAAATGTGGGCGATGAAGGTGGATTTGCCCCGAACATTCGCTCGAATGAAGAGGCCATTGAAACCGTGCTGAACGCCATTGAAGCCGCCGGTTATCGTCCGGGTGAGGATTTGTATATAGCCATGGACGCTGCCGCGACTGAATTTTATGACCAGGAATCCGGACAGTACATATTCCGTAAATCCGATGGTGCCCGCCGTACGTCAGCTGAGATGGTTGCCTATTGGAGTGAATGGGTATCTCGCTACCCCATCATCAGCATAGAGGATGGATTGGCGGAGGATGACTGGGACGGTTGGAAGGCATTAACCGTGTTGTTGGGCAACCGCATACAACTGGTGGGCGACGATTTGTTTGTTACCAACAGCAAGCGATTGAAAAAGGGAATCGAAACGGGGGTTGCCAACTCCATTTTGGTGAAGGTCAACCAGGTTGGAAGCCTCACCGAGACGATGGAAGCCGTGCAAATAGCCCATTCATCCTCTTACACCTCTGTGATGAGTCACCGCTCCGGGGAGACCGAGGACAGCACCATCGCTGACCTCGCAGTGGCCCTTCGCAGCGGTCAAATCAAAACCGGATCCGCTTCCCGATCCGAACGGATGGCCAAATACAACCAATTGCTGCGTATCGAAGAAGAATTGGGCGATAGTGCCGATTTTACGGGTAAGAAATTCAGGTTTGCATGAAGGAATTTCTCTACAGCACCCTACAGATCCTGAAAATCCGCTATGTGTGGGTGGGTTTGGCCTTGTTGCTGTGGATGATTTTTTTTGATCGCGATGACCTCATTACCGGGCGAAGAATAACCCTTGAGTTGAAAAAGCTTGAGGAGAGCAAGGCGAGTTACATAGAAAAAGTTGATCGGGTGCGTCAGGATCGTGACGGTCTGCTGGGTGATACTGTGCTTCTGATGCGTTTTGGTCGCGAACAATTCGGATTGTTACGGGAAGGGGAGGTGGTGTTTAAGGTCGACGAGGATCGACTGCTTGAAGCGCGTGAAAATGACTGATTGAACGCTCACCGTAGGTCGATAGCATCGAATTTGGTCGCTGAAGTCACGCGAATAGGATTGAGTGTACATTCGGTGGGGTTATGTGTGGTGCATGAAAAAAATGGATTGTGCTGAGTTGTAAAGCGGTTGCCAGATGCCCGCGAAAATGGATGATCGACTCTTTCACTGGGGGTCGATTACTTGTAGTACAAGAAAATAATCGGGTATTTCTGAAACGGTACGCGTGCGCCAGGGGCATGCGAACCGGATTGGGCGGTGATTCACTATAGCCCCGAAATCAAAAATCAAATTCGTAAACACATTTCCCGGAATGAGTTGAAGAATGAACATGCGATTTCAATAAATACCTGCATAGCGACGCAGCATCCACTCTGCGGATAGGAACAACCCTAAAAGAATCAGGAGTATTTCTAGGCTGATCAATTCGCTTAGCGTGCGCTCCAGATAGGTCACGGCGGTAGAAGAAACATCCTTTCTCAGGTCATTAAACAAAGACATTCCGTCACCGCCCGCCACGAATCGTCCGCCGCTTTTAGCCGAAAGTTGCGAGAGAAATTCGTGATCGGCCGCTGTTCGGGTTTGCTCGAGGTTGACTCGCTCCACTGCAAATGCTCCCTCCGCTTCGAAACGCTCACCGGCAAGCGAAGCTGTGCCCCTGTAGCGGTAATTACCCGCTGCCAGTCCACCCACATTCAGACGATAGCCTTTCCCACTTTTTCCCATCATATAGGAATACTGTTGTCCCTCCTCACTGATCAAGTTCACCTGCACATCAGACTCATTCACCTGCTCGCGGTTTTTGTTGTACAACACCCCTTCAAAAACCACATCGTCCTGTTCGCGAAAGAGCCTCTGTATCGTACGCAGTTGAAACGGGCGATCGTCGGGTTTCACTGATAAAAACTGGGTAGTGCGGCGCACCAACTCCCCCAATGCATCCATTTCGCTTAGCTTCTCAGCCTGCGCCAAACGCCAACGCCAGATACCCTCTCCGAGAAGGAAGGCCTGGCGTGGACGAGCATTCGGGGCGAGCGCCCACAATGGCATGTCGGTCGACATAGACCCTACTTTCTGATTCAGGAGGGACACCGCAGCCGGGCCCTTGGAATAAGTTCCAAATGGCACCTCCAGAGGGGGCATGCCAACGATGGCCTTTTTCAATTCATCTTCGAGGGTAAACAGCGCAAAATCGGGTATCACTGAGGGCAGAACACTGTTCACTCCTCCACGTTGTGTGGTGATCCGCACAAGTGCCTGTGCACTATTGAGTAGGGATATGTTGCTGTAAGCCCCCGCGATAAACCAAACCGGTAGTCCCGAGCCTTCAATTTGTTTCATCCAGGCCGCGCTGCCTGACGATGATGAGGGAAGCTGGTGCACAATGACCGCTTCCGTACCCGCTTTGATTTGGGGCTGATCGAAGGAATAGGCGGTGTTGACTTCAAAAAGGGGCGATTTTTCGAGCGCCTCCCGAATGCATCCCATGTCAGGGTGAGCACCATGCCCGAGCAATAGGATTGAGGTGCGCGCATCCACGACCTCTACGAAGAACTCGCGCACATCGTTGGCAGATAGCTCATCACCCCCCTTGGCAACAGCACGAATGCGGTAGCGGTGCATACCAGCCTGACCGGACGGAGCGGTAAAAAGTACATTTTCAAAATAGCGGCCTGAGTTGATATTAAATGACCTTTTGTCGATGAGTATACCCTTTCCAGCCTCGACTTTTTCCAGCGAAACCTCTGCCTCTGCCCCCTGCATCAGCGAAGCTTGCAGGTCGACAGATATCGGAAATTCGGTTCCCACAAAGGAGGTGCGGTTCACCCGGAGGTCCATAATGCTCAAGTCACGGGGTTGATGGGTATCGCCCAATCCGAAGCAATAGAGGGACACATTTAAACGCGACGATTGGGAAAGGGGTTCGGCCCCCTGGTTGTATATGCCATCGCTGGCCAGGAGAATGGCCGCCAGTCGTTGACCCGCATAACGATCCTCTATGCGCTGAAACAAGCGGGAGAAATCAGTTGCTTGTTGGTCGAATCGCCATCGGATGCTGTCCCCCGCCTCATCCCCGAAACCCATGATCCTAAGATCAAAATCTCCTTCCAATCGATTTTTGGCCTCAGCAAGCCAGTTTTGTAAGCGCTTTACCTGTTGGAGGCTGTCGGTGTGAAACAGCATCGATCGGCTCTGGTCGATGGCCACCACCAGCAAAGGGCGATCCACCCTTTTGCGCTGGGTCTTCAGAAATGGGTTCAGCAACATCAAGACGAGGATGGTAACCACGATCCCCCTGAAAATGACCAACGGATAGAGATACCAGGCCCGACTGAGTTTGTTACGGGTGTCTCTATAAAATAGCCACGCAAACAAAACCCCACTCAAAGGGGCTAACAAAAGCCACAAAGGTGAGTAATTCGTTAGAAACTCAGGCATATTGAAAAATCAAAGACCATATGGTAGAAAAAACCGCTGGTCTATCCATGTGTCTGCAACCCTCCACACACATTAATGACCTGCCCTGTAATGTAGGCACTATCGTCGGAAGCTAGAAAAACGCAAAGGGCTGCTACATCCGCCACACTTCCGGGTCGGCCCAATGGAATCGACTTTTTCCATATGTCGATGGTCGTCTCGTCGAGGATACCAGTCATCTCGGTTTCGATAAAACCCGGGGCTACAGCGTTGCAACGAATGTTACGTGCGCCCAATTCGCGGGCAATGCTCTGGGTAAAGCCAATAACCCCCGCCTTGGATGCGGCGTAGTTCGCCTGCCCCGCATTTCCGTTGCGCCCAACTACGGAGGTCATGTTGATCAAAGAGCCCCGCCGCTGCTTCATCATGTGTCTGGATACGAAGCGGGTTATATTATACACCGATTTTAAATTGGTATGTATTACTTCATCCCATTGGGCTTCGCTCATGCGCAGCAATAAGCCGTCGCGTGTGATTCCGGCGTTGTTCACCAAAATATGGAGGTCACCAAAATCACTGAGCACCGAGTTCACCAAGACCTCAGCGGCCGCATGGTCGCCCGCATCCGAACAATAACCCTTGCATTGAACGCCCATTGAGCGCATTTCTTCCTCAAGGGCAAGCGCCTTATCGGCAGATTGCATATACGTGAAAGCCACATGAGCTCCCTCTGCTGCGAAACGTAGGGCAATGCCGCGACCAATACCCCGGGTGGCACCCGTAATCAGGGCAACCTGACCTTCCAATTTGAGTCTATTCATGTTTAATAACTCTTTTTAAAATAACTTCGTGGGATCAAGAAGCAAAAAGCGGGAGATGATTCATTTTTTGATGCACTTCCTTCCCGATTCTGGCCAGATGTACCTCATTTTCCGGGTCTTTGAGCACGGAATCAATCCATTCCACAATCTGGACCATATCGGCGGTACCCAATCCTCGTGTCGTGATTGCGGGTGTGCCTACCCGAATGCCACTGGTGATTATGGGTGACTGGTTGTCGTAGGGCACCATATTTTTATTGAGGGTGATCTCGGCCTTCACCAAAGCTTTTTCAGCCAGCTTGCCGGTAACACCTTTGTTGCGCAGATCGATCAGCATCAGGTGGTTGTCGGTGCCCCCCGACACAATATCATACCCCAATGCCGTGAAGGCAACCGCCATCGCCTGAGCATTGTCGCGCACACGACGGGTATATTCTGTGAATGAGGGTTGAAGGGCCTCGCCGAAGGCCACGGCCTTGGCCGCGATGATGTGCTCAAGGGGCCCACCCTGCGTGCCCGGGAAAACCCCAAGATCGAGAAGGGCCGAGAGTTGACGAACATCACCTTTTGGACTGGTGATTCCCATGGGGTTGGGCATATCGGCGCCCATCATAATGATTCCGCCCCGTGGTCCCCGCAGAGTTTTATGGGTTGTACTGCTCACGATATGGCAGTGCATCATGGGGTTGTTGAGCAGTCCTGTGGCTATGAGCCCCGATGGATGGGAGATGTCGGCGAGCAGGAGTGCCCCAACTTCATCAGCAATCGCACGAAGGCGAGGGTAGTCCCAATCGCGACTATAGGCAGAGGCACCGCAAATGATGAGTTTTGGTTGCGCCTCGCGTGCCTTTTCGGCCACCCGATCGTAGTTGATTCTCCCCGTTTCCTGATTCACCCCGTAAAAGTGGGGGCGATACAATTTACCGCTGTAATTGACAGCCGACCCGTGGGTCAGGTGGCCGCCATGGCTCAAATCGAAGCCGAGGATTGCATCACCGGGCTCCAAAGTGGCAAGCATGATTGCCGCATTGGCCTGAGCACCGGAATGGGGTTGTACGTTCGCCCATTCGGCGCCGAACAGCTGACACAATCGGCTAATCGCCAGACGTTCCACCTCATCCACCACCTCGCATCCCCCATAATAGCGTCGGCCGGGCAATCCTTCTGCGTATTTATGGGTGAGGACGGAGCCCGCGGCCTCACGTACTTGTTCACTCACGAAGTTCTCGGAAGCGATCAGTTCAACCCCGCGTTTTTGTCGGTCGTGTTCCTGTTCGATCAGGTCAAAGAGTAGGGTATCGCGCATGGGACAAAAATAGGGTTTACGAGCTTATTGACGGGTGTTGTGGGATTGCGATAAAGCCTGCTCCCAGGCCCAGGCTGTGCGGAGCATATCTTGAAGTGAATAAAGGGTCGACCAACCCAATTGTTCCCGTGCTTTTCGGTTGTCGGCATACACCGCCACCACATCGCCCGTTCTGCGTTCGCCGAAGGTGTAGGTCAAAGGGGTACCGGTCACTTCTTCGAAGGCCTGCACCATCTCCAAAACGGTTTGCCCGACCCCGCTCCCCAAATTAAAAACATCGAAAGGGGGGGCATCCGTGTGCCGTTCCAGGTGCTTTAAGGCTGCGACGTGTGCCAGAGCCACATCACATACATGCAGGTAATCGCGTACACAGGTGCCATCGCGGGTTGGGTAGTCGCGACCATAGATCGTGAGGCGTTCCCGTATGCCCGCTGCTGTCTGGGTGATGTATGGCAGGAGATTTTCGGGTACACCGCGACTAAACTCACCAATCAGGGCCGAGGGGTGTGCACCCACCGGATTGAAATATCTGAGCGCCGCCACTCGGGTAGGGCATACCAGTACCCAATCGCGCAAGAAGGCTTCTCCAATCAACTTGGTACGGCCATAGGGCGATTCAGGCTCGAGGAGTGGACTGCTTTCGGTAACGGGCAGCGATTCGGGGTTGCCGTATACGGTGCAACTCGATGAAAACACAAAATGCGGGATGTTGTATTGATCTACACAGCGCATCAGGTTGATCTGCCCCACGAGGTTGTTTTCGAAATAGAGGAGGGGATTGGCGACCGATTCACCGACTGCCTTGTAGGCTGCGAAATGAATGACCCCCGTGATCCCCGTGTGTTCATTGCAGAAAAAATCCTCCAAAGTGGCCCGATCCACTAGATTGATGCGGTGGTTCACCACCTCTGTGCCGGTAATCTGTTTGATCCGATCCATGATGAAGTCGTGCGACCGGGAATGGTCGTCGATGCTAACCACCTCATAGCCAGCTTCCAGTAGAGCCACCACCGTATGCGACCCGATGTATCCGGATCCGCCAGTCACCAATATTCTGCCCATAGTAAATTTAGTGTTACGTATTGATAAGTGAAATCACTTTATCATGTTGAGGAGGTACTGTCCGTATCCACTTTTAACCAGGGGCTGGGCAAGCGATTCAAGCTGTGCAGCATCGATGTAGCCCATGTTGTAAGCGATTTCTTCTATGCATCCGATTTTGAGTCCCTGCCGCTCCTCGATGACTTGCACAAACTGGCCGGCCTGCATGAGTGAGGCGAAGGTGCCGGTATCGAGCCAGGCCGTTCCACGGTCCAGCATCCCCACTTTCAGCTGTCCCGCCTCCAGATAGGCGCGGTTTACATCGGTAATTTCGTATTCGCCACGGGGGGAGGGGCGTAGGTTTTTGGCAATTTCCACCACCTGTTGGTCGTAGAAATAGAGGCCCGGAACGGCATAATTGGATTTGGGTTGCTTGGGTTTTTCTTCAATGCTGAGGGCGCGCATCTGTGGGTCGAATTCCACCACCCCATAACGCTCAGGGTCAGACACATGGTAGGCGAAGACCACTGCCCCGTCGGGGTTATTGTTTTCCTGTAGGAGGCGGCCCATCCTTGATCCGTAGAAAATGTTATCACCCAAAACTAGAGCTGACTTGTCACCATCAATAAAATCGGCACCAATCACAAAAGCCTGGGCCAGTCCGTTGGGCACCTCTTGTACCCGATATGCGAAACGGCAGCCCAGACGTTCACCATCGCCGAGCAGGCGCTCGAAATGGGGTAGGTCGTGGGGGGTAGAAATGATCTGTATTTCCCGTATTCCAGCCATCATAAGTACCGAAAGAGGGTAGTAGATCATAGGTTTGTCGTATACCGGCATAAGTTGTTTACTCATGGCGAGGGTCAGGGGATGCAGACGAGTGCCGGAGCCTCCGGCCAAAACAATACCTTTCATAATACGGAATGCACAAAAATAGCCAATATGTTCCTCATTATCTCCCGGCCTTATATCTTTGCAGCCGAAAATTGAAGTTCAGACCATGAGAGAAATTCAGATGCGTGAGGCGCTGCGTGAGGCTATGCAGGAGGAGATGCGCCGCGATGATTCGGTGTTCCTGATGGGTGAAGAGGTTGCACTCTACAACGGAGCTTATAAGGTGAGTCAGGGTATGCTCGATGAATTCGGGGCCAAGCGTGTGATCGATACGCCGATTGCCGAACTCGGGTTTGCGGGCATCGGCGTAGGTGCGGCTATGAATGGCCTTCGTCCGATCGTGGAGTTTATGACCTTCAACTTTTCACTGGTGGCCATCGACCAGGTCATTAATTCAGCCGCAAAGATGCTGAGTATGTCGGGCGGACAATATGGGGTGCCCATCGTGTTCAGAGGTCCTTCTGGTTCGGCAGGCACGTTGGCTGCTCAACACTCGCAGGTCTTCGAAAGCTGGTATGCGCAGGTGCCCGGGCTCAAAGTGGTTTCCCCATCCAATCCATATGATGCCAAGGGATTGCTGAAATCCGCTATACGCGACAATGACCCTGTCATTTTCATGGAGTCGGAGCAGATGTATGGCGATAAAGGCGAGGTGCCCGAGGGTGAGTACCTCATTCCCATTGGAAAGGCCGACTTGAAGCGTTCCGGAACGGACGTCACACTGGTCTCGTACAATAAAATGATGAAGTTGGTGATGGAAGCAGCCCATTTACTGGAGGCGGAGGGCATTTCCGCGGAGGTCATTGACCTACGCAGTATTCGTCCACTCGACCACCAGACCATCCTCGACAGTATCCGCAAAACCAATCGACTGGTTGTGGTGGATGAGAGCTGGCCGTTTGCCTCGGTTTCTTCAGAAATCGCATATCGAGTCCAGAGAGATGCGTTTGATTACTTGGATGCACCCGTTTTGCGTGTAAACGGAGCGGATGTTCCGATGCCCTATACCCTTCCCCTCGTGCAAGCTTATCTACCCTCAGTGGAAAAAGTCATAAAGGCGGTAAAAGAAGTGATGTATTTGGCAAAGTTCTGATTGCGACCCTCCGGATTGGTATGCACGTGACGTTCGGGTGATCGATTCTCATTTTTTTGCTCTGGGGAGTAAACCTACAACCTTCGGGCGCGTCCAAAGCCGGGCTATGAATAAAGGCGAATCAACTCCGGTACAAGACCCGGTGGAGCTGGAAATCATCCGACTATTCGGGGCAGGCGAGGGTGATTCGGCTTTGCGGTTGATGATGCGCACCTATCAGCAGATACTCTACAAACACATCCGGCGAATGGTGGTAGACCACGACGCGGCTGATGACCTACTGCAGGTCACCTTCATTAAAGCCTGGCAAAATTTGGGAAATTTCCGTGGTGAGGCCCGATTGAAAACCTGGTTGTACACGATTGCGAGTAACCAGTGCCTGAGTTATCTTAAAAAAAAGCGTCGGGTGTTCTTTTTGTCGATTCACGATATCGAACCCGAACTGAACAGGCAGTTGAAGGCTGGGACGGATGTGATTGATGGCGATGAAATATCCCTGGTATTGCAGACGGCCGTGCTGAAGTTGCCCGACAAACAAAGGCTCGTGTTCAATATGAAATATTACGATGATCTCGATTATGAGACCATGTCGCGGATCACCGGAACTTCTGTGGGGGCGCTCAAGGCATCCTACCACCATGCGGTTCAGAAAATTCAAAAACAAATTAAGAGTTCCGATTAAACCTAATAGATTACACTTTGTCTTAATCCTTTGTTGTATGGACTTCAAGTTCGACCTTCTTCCCCCGCCAAACGATTCGTTTTCAGCGCCCTACGGCTATTATGAAAACCTGCCGGAGCGCACTTTGACCCGTTTGCATCGGGATGTTCATGCGAATCGGCAACCCTCACCACTTTTGCGTTTTAGATGGAGTGGTCTCGCCTTTTTGTTTGTAGTTACATTGCTGATCTGGGGTCAGTTGAGTGATTGGGGTGCTCGAATATCGGAAGATGGCAACGCTGCTCCGCTTGAAGCAGCATTGGTCGACTTGCCCGAATCGGTTCGGATAGAGTATCTTCTGGCTCACTCCCCGTCACCGGATCTACAGTGGTTAACCTCATCCGAAATGAATAGTATGCCCATAATCGAATCGGAAGTTGCGGCGGAACTTTTGGAACAGAGTTCTGCTGCTTCCTGGTCCTCCGATTATGAGTTGGATTTGATAGCCGAAACCGAATTTATAGATACACCATGAAAAAAGTATTTATTTATTTATTGTTCTTATTGATTTTCTCCACATTAGGCGCCTTACGGACTGAAGCCCAGAAAGCCATAGGACATGAAATGAGGGAAATGGGTAAGGAGGAGCGACAAGAGCGCATAAAAGCCCTGAAAGTGGCCTACATCACCCGTGAATTGTCGCTAACCGAGCGCGAGGCTCAAGCCTTTTGGCCGGTCTACAACAAGCATTCGGAGCTGAGAGAGCAAAAACTGAAGGCGTTAATGCAGTCGCGTGCCGGTGGATACGGGGTGCAGAGCAATTCAGGGGAGTCCGTAAAAATGCTAGATGAGTATTTCAGGCTACGCCAGGAAGAATTGGAAACCGAACGGCAGTGCTACCGAGCCATTCGGGAGGTGTTGCCTGAGCCGAAAGTAGCCTTGCTGCTGCAGGCAGAGCATAAATTTCATCGGGAAGTGCTGTCGAGCCTAAAGGCCGGGGCGCAAAACCCATTCCCAGGCCGCCCGATGCCGCCAAGGAAATAATCTCAGATCTGCTTTTTTCTGTTGAAGAGCCGAACTCGGATCTACCTATTTTCTCCCGCCTCCCGGTTTTAGGGGTCTGATTTCTACATCAACCGTTAGAAAGTTGGAGGAGGTTTCCAGCAGTTCGCACAACAAATTGGCCACGTCCTCCGGTTGCAACATATGCTCGTTGGGTTCGATCCCGGGAATGCGGTCAAAAAAATTAGTGGCCACCGACCCAGGGTATACGCAGCTCACCTTAATGCCAAATTCCCTGAGTTCGGCACACAGAGAATGCGAAAACCCACGCACAGCATATTTGGTGGCACAATAAGCACTTGCCTGTGCCAATGCCTGCAATCCGGCGATGGAACTGATGTTGATGATGTGTCCCGAGCCATTCTGTTTGAGAATGGGAACTACAGCGCGGGTAGCCAGCATCAGCCCGTGAACGTTAGTTTTGAACATCCGGTACCAGTCGTCGGTCGGGAGCTCTTCTATGCGGCCGAAGAGACCAAAGCCGGCATTGTTGATGAGTCCATAGACTTCCGCCGACCCCCATAGGTTCAGGGTCTGTTCGAGCGCAGCCTTCACCTGAGCGGAATCGGCCACATCGCAGGAGAAAAAGCGAAATGAGGTATGTTCGAAGTCGGGGGCGGTTCTTCCCCATCCGGCAACACGATAACCCAGGCTACACAATAACTCCACGGTGGCACAACCAATGCCTTTGCTCACGCCCGTAACAATGATGACCCGATTTGCGCGCATAATGATGGTTTTGTGGACATAAAAATAGTCTATTGGGTCGACACAGGTATGGATGTGTAGGATTACTTAGGTGTTTCTCTGCCATGCTCAGGTCATCTGTTTCCGCAGCTGGTTTATCGCGTCTCCATCGCAAAATCCTGTGAAAACGCAGTGGCCAGTCCCGATTTATGCCGATTACTGCGTTGGATGGCTTCGAAGTCGATTTCAAATAAGAGTTCAGGCGACACGATCAGTACCGACCCGAATTTTTCAATGGTATGAGCCTTGATCCAGATGTCGACTTCCCGTATTTCTGTGTCTGTTAACCCACTATAAACTAGAGCGATGGGGAGCAGTCGCGTTCGCTCGTGGTTTTGGGAATGGGCGATGTAGTGTCTATGGCCAAAACGAGCGTGGTCGGCATGGGCATGGGTGAGCAGCGCGCGTTCCACTTTGCCCCAGGGGTCGATGTGCACCCCGGCTTGGGGGTATTCGATGCCGTTGGGCCCGAATCGGAGTAAATTCATCCCCAAATATAGCTTTCCGATTTTGCTTGTTTTTGACCCCGATATTTTGTAATTTTGCGCCCGTAAAAATTTTCACAACAGTCATTTTTATTTGATTTTCCCAAACACTACCAATATTTGTTATGCAGCACACGGGTAAAATTTCCCAGATTATCGGACCAGTTATAGATGTGAGTTTTGAAACGGGAGCCAAACTCCCAAAGATTTATCACGCTTTGTATGTGGAGCGGCCCGGCGGGCAAAAAGTTGTGTTGGAGTGCCAACAGCATTTGGGTGAAGACAGTGTGCGTACCGTTGCCATGGATTCCACGGAGGGACTGGTGCGGGGCATGGCGGTTGTGGATATGGGCGAGGCCATTCAAATGCCGTTAGGTGGACAAGTCAAAGGCCGGCTGTTCAATGTGGTCGGCGATGCCATCGACGGACTTAGGCCGGTTAAACGCGACAAAGGTCTGCCCATCCATCGTCCCGCCCCTAGATTTGAGGACCTGAGTACATCCGAAGAGGTGTTGTATACTGGAATTAAAGTAATCGACCTGATTGAGCCTTATGTAAAGGGTGGTAAAATCGGGTTATTTGGAGGTGCTGGTGTGGGCAAGACTGTTTTGATTATGGAGCTTATCAACAACATCGCCAAGGGATACGACGGAATGTCGGTATTCGCCGGTGTGGGTGAGCGCACCCGCGAAGGAAATGACCTACTGCGTGAAATGATTGAATCTGGTGTCGTGCGCTATGGAGATGACTTTCGTCACGATATGGAAGAGGGCAAGTGGTCGCTCGACAAGGTCGACTACAATCAATTGGAGGAGTCCAGAATTGCCCTTGTGTTCGGACAAATGAACGAACCACCCGGAGCCCGTGCACGGGTGGCTTTGTCGGGACTCACCCTGGCAGAGCATCTGCGCGATGGGGATGAGTCAGACGCCCAAGGCCGCGATATCCTGTTTTTCATCGACAATATCTTCCGTTTTACACAGGCGGGATCCGAAGTTTCGGCTCTCCTCGGTCGTATGCCGTCGGCCGTGGGCTACCAGCCAACACTCGCCACTGAAATGGGATTGATGCAAGAACGAATTACGTCCACCAAAAGAGGTTCTATTACATCCGTGCAAGCCGTTTACGTGCCCGCGGATGACTTGACCGACCCTGCGCCAGCTACTACATTTGCGCACTTGGACGCTACCACAGTTTTGAGTAGAAAAATTGCTGAGTTGGGTATTTACCCAGCCGTGGATCCCCTCGACTCTACTTCAAGGATCCTCACGCGCGACATCGTAGGCGATGCCCACTACTCCTGTGCCATGCGGGTGAAGCAAATCTTGCAGCGCTACAAAGAACTCCAAGATATCATCGCCATTTTGGGTATGGATGAATTGAGCGAGGAAGACAAGCGCGTGGTGTACAGAGCGCGGAAGGTACAGCGATTCTTGTCGCAACCCCTCCACGTAGCTGAGCAGTTTACAGGATTGAAAGGTGTTCTGGTGCCCATCGAAGAAACCATCCGTGGATTCAATATGATCATGGACGGGGAACTCGATGAATATCCAGAAGCGGCCTTCAACCTGAAGGGCTCTATCGATGATGTCATCGAAGCTGGTAAAAAACTCATGTCCGAACTGGCTTGATGCTCGAAATCGTATGGCCATGACACTCGAAATTCTCACACCCGAAAAAAGCCTGTTTGAGGGAGAAGTCACCTCGGTGAAAGTACCAGGAACTGAAGGCGGTTTCGAAATCCTGAACAACCACGCGCCTATCATCGCTACTTTAATGCCCAAGGGTGAGGTTCGAATCGTACAGCCCGGACAAAAAGAACAGGTTTTTCCAGTGAAAGGCGGCGTTGTGGAAGTGCTCCGTAACCATATTGTGATCCTCACAGAGGCCTAAACGCCTTTTCAGCAATCTAAAAGTCGATTTCTCGACCACTTCGCTCGCGTTTAATACGATAGACGAGAATATCCTTTGGCAGGTCGATGCCAATACACTATTTTTCGGCCATGACAGAACGCAACCAGCCCCGGGTAATCCGGGCATGGTGTATGTATGATTGGGCCAATAGTGCTTACAACCTCTGCATCACATCAGCGATTTTCCCGGTCTACTACTCTTCAGTGACGAAAGCGGCGGTCTTGAAGAGTGGTATTGGACTGGATGGTACGAGTACTGAAGACGCTCCTGTGCGCTTGGCTGGAATGGAACTGCCTGCCTCGGTGGCCTTTTCCTACGCCCTCTCCGCCGCCTATCTTCTAATTGTGATCATTTCGCCCTTCTTGGGTGGCCAGGCTGATTATGGTGGACTCAAAAAACGGATGATGGCGCTCTTTGCTGGCTTAGGGTCCATCAGCTGCATGGCACTCTTCTTTTTTACAGACGAGTATGTGGCACCCGGACTCATTTTGTTCATGCTTGCCGCAGTGGGCTGGGCCGGCGCATCCATATTCTATAACGCCTTTCTGCCGGAAATCGCCACACCCGATCGATTCGATCAAGTGAGCGCTCAGGGCTTTTCTTATGGCTACATCGGGAGCGTGACCCTCCTCCTTTTGAATTTGGTGATGATCATGTTCCCAGGTCTCTTGTTCGATGTAGGCGGTATGGCCCAGTTGCTCCAGGATAATAATGGAATGGATCAGGAGGCAGCTTTAGAACAGGCTCAGAGCCACTACAAATCGTTGGCTACCCGATGGAGTTTTGTGGCGGTTGGCGTCTGGTGGATGGGATTCGCATTTTATACCCTAAAGCATCTCCCTCCTGAAACAACTTTAGGGCAGGGCCGTGGAGTGAGTTTGTGGTCGAGGGGCTATGATGAGTTCTGCCGTGTGTGGAAACGTGTTCGCCTGATGCCCACACTCTTACGGTATCTGCTCGCCTATTTTTTCACGAGTTGTGGCCTGCAAACCATTATGGTGCTGGCCACCATTTTTGCATCCAAAGAATTGGAAATGGGCAGTGAGGAGCTGATCGCTACGGTTTTGCTTATTCAGTTGATCGCCATTGCTGGGGCGCATGCCTTCTCCTATGGTGCTTGGCGGATGGGTAATTTGCCGATGTTAATGTGGGGCATTCTGGTCTGGATCGGAATCTGCCTGACCGCCTACCTGGTGAGTACTTCCACGCAATTTTATCTTTTGGCTGCCGTAGTTGGTATTGTTATGGGTGGTACGCAATCGCTGTTGCGAAGCACCTATGCAAAGCTCATTCCTACCGATACAAGGAGCCACGCTTCGTTTTTTTCCTTCTACGATGTGACCGAAAAACTCGCCATAGTATTTGGTACTTTTGCTTTTGGCTACATCAACCTGATTACCGGCAGTATGCGCAATTCCGCCCTCATGCTGAGTCTCTTTTTTATGTTAGGTATGATGTGCATGTTTGGCTTGCTGAAGAGGCATAAGGAATTAGGTATATAGATAGTATACGTTTTGGGGTTAATGGAATTAAATGGAAGTAATATTGTTTGCGGGTTGCGTAGTGGATCAGTTTTTTCCCGAAACGGGATTTAACGCAATCAAGGTTATGGAGCGCATGGGTTGCACGGTACGCATACCGGGCGCTGCGGGTTGTTGTGGTTCGCCAGCCTGGCAGCATGCGCAAGAGGAAATAGCCTGTGAAGTGGCGGGTCGGTGTGTCACAGAGCTTTCGGGCGAGGTCCCGGTGGTCGCCTTATCCTCCGACTGCTCAGCCATGTTTTTGACGCACGTGCCCCAGTTGTTGCACAATGGGTCGGCCCACCATGAGGCGCGAGCCATGCAGAAGAGGGTCCACACCTTCTCCCAGTGGGTTAGTCAACACTCGCAGCTTCCTATGGGCAAGGTCAGGGGCATCACAACCAGGGTGGCATGCCATGTGGCATGTTGCGTTCAACATGAGGGTATTGCCCAGTCGTTACCGTCCCTTTTAAGTGATTGGGGCGGTTTTACCTGTGTTGATGTTCCTCAGTTCTCGGTTTGTTGCGGATATGGCGGGGGGATGCACAGGTCAAATCCGGAGTTGTCTGAACGGATGTCGGCCGACAAACTTCGGGCGGCCCGCGCCGAAGGGGTTGAGTACATCGTGACGGAAGACATGGGTTGCCTCATGCAACTGCGCTCTGTAGCCGTTCAACAGCCCGATCTCTCCTGGAAGCCGGAGCGTATTGTGCATTTGGCCGACCTATTGACGGAGGGATGGTGAGCCAGGCGATAAGCAATTCAGGGGTTTCTTATTTCGTGGAGTCGGAGCTCCGCACTTTTACGGAGGCTGTGTTTTTGAAGATGGGCTGTTCCATGCCAGATGCCAGACAGGCCTCAGATGTTTTACTCGCAGCTGATCTTCGGGGTGTCGACTCACACGGTGTGGCGCGATTGCCAGGCTATGTTCGCCTTTTGGAGGCAGGACGTGTATCGGTGAAGCCTGAGATTACAATCGTTCACCAAACTGCTTCAACGGCAGGCATAAATGCAGGAGGGGCGTTGGGACTCGTTTCGGCGCCCTGGGCCATGGACCTTGCCATAAAGAAGGCCTCCGAGGTGGGTTCATCTGTCGTTACGGTTTCCCACTCCAACCACTATGGAATCGCAGCCTATCACGCCATGCGGGCCATTCCCCACAACATGATTGGGTGGAGCATGACCAATGCTAGTCCACTCGTGGTGCCCACGGGCGGACGGGAACGTATGTTGGGCACTAATCCGATGTGCTGGGCATTTCCTGCTGGTCAGTACCCTGCGATTGTGGTGGACACAGCTACATCCGCAGCTGCCAACGGTAAGTTGGAAATGGCTGAGCGTAAAGGGAAAGCGATTCCTGAAGGTTGGGCGTTAGACCGTGAGGGAGAGGTGTCCACCCAAGCGCATGTGCTTCGTGAGGGGGGGAGCCTACTACCATTGGGCAGCGTGGGTAAGCAGGCGGGTCACAAGGGTTATGCCTTGGGCAGTGCGGTTGATTTGTTGGCGGGCGTACTATCCGGCGCAGGTTTCGGCCCATGGGTACCTCCTTTTGTTTCATTTTTGCCCATGCCGGAAAATCCACCAGGGCACGGAATCGGACATATTTTTGGGGCCATACGGGTCGACGCTTTTCGCAGCGCCGATCAGTATTTTAGGGCAATAGATCGATGGATTAAGCGTTTCAAAAGTTGTGATCCTGTAGATGAAAGCCAACCGGTTCTCGTTCCGGGTGAACCGGAGCTTCGGGCGCATGAAATGAGGTTGTCGACAGGCATTCCCCTCACTAAGGCCGTTGCAGGTCAACTAGCTGTTTTAGCCGATCGATGGAGTCTGCCAGTACCAGTGCCTCTGCGGTGAACCGCATGTTTTTGGCTATATTTAGGGCAAAATAACTCTATGTTTGACTTATTCGGAATGATGGACAAAATCGGCAAGCTGAAAGAAGCAGTCGAAGATGTCAAAACAAAGTGTGACGGAATTTCGGTCAGAGCCACATCGTCTGATGGTAGGGTAACAGTTGTTGCATCGGCCAACAAGCATATCCGGGAAGTACGGATTGAGTCGGATGCCCTGCAAAAATCTTCTGCGGCGGAACTGGAGGCAGCGGTTTTGTCGGCCGTCAACGACACCCTCAGGGAGGCTCACCGAACCTACAAATCAGAGTTTAAGCAGGCCACGGAGGGACTCATCCCCAACATTCCGGGCTTGGACCTGTCGAAATTTATGGGTTAATATGCTGGGTCGCCTCCATCCGTTTTTTGTGCATTTTCCCATTGCCCTGCTCATGTCTGCTTTGGTTGCCCACATTCTGTTTTGGTGGAGGAAACACCCCTCATTTTTGTTGTTTAGTAGGTTTTTGCTGGTGGGTGCCGCTTTAGGTGCTCTGTTGGCTGCGCTCAGTGGCGGATGGGCCGAAGATGCCGCTGGTGATTTGAGTGCCGAGATCCATGAGGCCATAGAACAACATGAGACCCTGGGGTATGTTCAGGCCTGGTTGCTACCTATCCTGGCCATATGGGGCGTGTCGCGTAGGAAAACGATGCTGGAGCGGGAGTTGAGTATTTTTTTCGGGGTCATGATGCTGGCATCGGTCCTCATGCTCTATACAGGCTATCTGGGTGGCGGATTGGTGTACGACCAGGGTGTGGGGGTGGAACGGTCCATATGGAGCGCTTCAACTGATACCAGTACAATATTGGAAAACCCATAACGAGCGATCTAATATTGTTTCTAAAATTGAAATCAATGAAGCAGATGCCAGTACAAACTTGGAAACCCCATAATTAGAGATCAACTATTATCCCTAAAATCGAATTGAATGAATTGGAAATTCTGGAAACGAGGCAAAGCCAAGGCAAAAAAGAAATCGGCCACCCGTGAGTGGATAGAGGCCATTGTTTTTGCACTGATTGCCGCTGGCCTGATCCGCACATTTGCCATGGAGGCCTACACCATCCCCACACCCTCCATGGAAAAGAGCCTGATGGTGGGCGATTTTCTGGTTGTGAGCAAGGTGAGTTACGGCGCTCGACTCCCTATGACGCCTATCGCTTTTCCATTAGCCCATAACACTCTACCCTTGTTGAAGATCAAATCGTATGTCGACGGCATTCAGTGGAAGTACAGGCGGCTGCCCGGACTCGGGAAAATCAAGAACAATGATGTGGTGGTGTTTAATTATCCGATGGAGGACTGGCGACCAGTCGACCGGCGCGACAACTACATCAAACGCTGCGTTGGGATCGCAGGCGATACTCTGGTCATACGCAATCGGGTTGTGTACATCAACGGAAAGGCTATCGACCAGCCCGTAGGTTTGCAGCACCAATTCCTGGTGCGAACCGACGGCAGCAGTTTCAATCCTAAAACATTGGAAAAAATGGATGTCACCGAAGGCGGCGCCTTTTCTGCCCAAGGCGATTTTAGGTTCAACCTAACCGAAGAAAACGCCGATAAAATGAAGCAATTCGGAAATGTTCGCATGTTGGAACCGTATGTGATGCCCCGGGGCGTGTATACAGAGGAGATTTTTCCCCACCATGAGCATTACCCCTGGAATTTGGATTCCTACGGCCCAATAGTTATTCCGGCCCAAGGAGTGCGTATGCCCTTAAACGTCCACAACATACACATCTACCGCAGAGCCATTGAGATCTATGAAAAGCAGAAAGTGGATGTGAAAGGGAACGCCATTTACATCAACGATAAGCCTGCAGATGGGTATACCTTTCAGATGGACTACTACTGGATGATGGGAGATAACCGACACAATAGTCTCGACTCGCGCTATTGGGGGTTTGTGTCGGAGGACCACATTGTGGGGAAGGCTATTTTTGTTTGGCTGAGCCTTGACTACAACAAACCCCTATTCAGAAAGATTCGCTTCAGCCGCACCTTCCGAAGCATCCGATAAGAAATTACTGTATGCGGTATTTTACGGATTTAGACACGGACTTTCAATATAGAATTCTGATTAGGTGATTTGCCAAAGCATCTGCTTAGCTATTACTGTTTGCGGTTGGGTTACCGGACATTAGTTGGGGTTTCAAAAGAAAAATCCACAATTAGGTCAGTTGATGATTCGAATTAGGATTTTTTGGAAGAAAACCCATTATAAATCAACTATCGTAATCGCCATTCTGTAAATGGGTTGACCGAAATCCTCAAACACCCTTCATGGATAAGGTAACAAAGAGTTCATCCATTGTAGCGGAGTTGAATTCCCCATGTCCGCGGGGGGCCTATGTTCCCGGGAACGATCATATAATCGCGGTTGCCAGCATTTCGAATCAAAAAACTGATGCTCAAATCGCTGCGCAGGTCATAACTCATCCTTAGGTCGATAATCAGATCGCCTGATGCCCGTCGGGAACGAAAGGGGGCCACACCGGGAATGAGGGTTTCAAATTCTGAGTCGATGGCTGTCATGAAACTGTTGAATCGCAGGTTCGATCCAGTGGTGAATCGTCCGTTCCGTAGTTCCAAATCGGATCGGAAAATGTGCGGGGTACGGTATTTCAAATTCTCTTTCAGCAGAATGTCGGGCCTGTCGGGAACGGGTTGATACCATTCGATTGGTTGTATGTAGGTGTAGCCCAATTGACCATTGAACTTGAATCTTCGCCAGGATCCTGTGGCGCCGGTTGTGAATTCGATTCCACGAATCATGCTGGAGCGGTTTTCTAAATTACGGGCCTGAAAACCCGCACCCCCTGGGAAGAAGCCAAAACGAAATTCGATCATATTTTCGTACTGTGTCCAGAAAAGGGCGAGGTCGGTGAGACCGGTAAATGACCCCCATTTCCAGATTTGCCTGATACCTGTTTCAGCACTCCATCCCCGTTCGGTGGAAAGGCTCGGATTTGGAAAGACTTGTACGGGTCCGGCAGCGCCACTCACGTATCGCTCGGCGATGGAAGGGGTGCGGAAACCCTGACCAAAAGAAGAGCGGATCCACGTGTAGGGTGCTACATGATAGTTGAGGCCGAGTCGTACGACGGGATAGCGGAGAGGTGGACCACTGTCGATCACAAATTGTTCGAGCCGCACGCCTATCGAATAATTGAATCGGCCGATTTTGTGGTCGGCCTGCATATAGACGGCCAGATTACGGCTGCTGCGCAGGCCAAAGAGTATTCCGCTGTTTACGTAGTTGTATTGATGAAACAGACCAGCCGTGGCCACGAGCCCCGGAAGGATTGTGCGTTGGTGTTGCAATTCGGATAAATACACCTCGCCTCGGGTATTCCTCGAACTATCACCCCTATTTTCTGTCAGATAAAAACGGTTGCGCAGGGTGGTTTTCTGACCATTCAACCCATAAAAATAAATGCATGGATCGAGAGTCCAGCGCAACGAACGCTGGGTGTCATTGGTGCCAGGCGAGGGAAAGAAAGCGAGGGTGTCGTTTTCCCAGAAGAAAAAGTTACCGAAGGTGTCGGTCATGGCGTTCGTGCTCATACTGAGACTGATTCGATCGCTCAAACGGAGGCGCCAGTTGAGGTTGCCACGCAGGCGCTGGCTGAATTCACCGATTCGATAACCCCGATCTTCAACCACAAATAAACCGATGGTGATGTCGTTTCGACCAATTTGCCGGCTGTGCAATAGCCCAAATCCTGACTGATTGCGTCCGTCTGAGATACGATAAGGAGTTTTAAAGAAATCTCTCGGGGCGTCATGGAGGTAGCTGAACAGTTGGGCCTCTGTTCGGGGTGTTTCGGTGGGGTAGGCGGTACGCAGATTTACGATGCCTCCAAGAGCAGCGCTACCATAGAGGGCGGAGGCTGCGCCTTTTACCACCTCGATCTGTGAGATGTTTTCGATGGGTATGAAGTTCCATTTTACATCCCCCGCATCTCCGGCGAGCAGTGGCATATCGTCAACCATTACCTGTACCCTACTGCCAATACCGTAGCTGAAGCCGCTGGTTCCTCGAATGTTCAACTGGCCGTTTACAATCTGCACCCCCGGAACACGGTCGAGGGCGTCGTCGAATCGGGTGATGGCATTGCGATGCAGGGCTGAAGGGCGCACCACCTCCATACTCACGGTAACCTCTTCTGTTCTTTGTTCAAACCGGCCAGCGGTCACCACTACGGCTGTTAGCTCGTCGGTCGATGTCCGCAGGGCCACGTCGATGGTGGTGTTTCGACTGATTTCTCCCTGAAGTGACTGGCTTTCAAAGCCTACATAGCTGAACCGGATTACATAGCGCCCCTTTGGCAGCATAAGCTCGTAGCGACCTTGAGCATCGGTGGTCGTGCCCTGTGATTGTTGCGTTATGACTGCCTGTACCCACACTGTGACTCCAGGTAAGGGTGATTTCTTACCAGCTTCCTCGGTGACTGTCCCACTGAGTTTGTGGCGGGTTATGGGGGATGGATCCTGCGACAAGGCGGTAATCGTAGTGCTTAGGTGGAGCAGTAATGCGATTAACATAGGGCCGAATCGGCCGAGTATAACTTGATTTTTAGGCATATGTGTGGGGTTTGTTGCGAATGTGTTACGGATGTGATACGTTTATAAGACAGAGGTGATACGATAATATTTTAAAAACGGCCTGTGAGTTGAAGGATGACGTTGCGCTGTTCGCCGATGTTGCCGGGCAAGGGCATCCAGCTGCGGTTGCCCAGATTCCGTACCACCAGATTGAGTCGCCAGTCGCCATATACCTTCTTTCCAAAGCGCAGGTCGGTCAGGAGATCACCCTTTATACTTCTGATTCGGTAGTCGATCAGTCCAGGCATAAACCGGTAGAAGTCCTCATCGATGTTCAGAATCACGCTGTTGTATCGAGTGTTAACCCCAAGAGACCACGATTTCCATTCCACGGCCAGATCGGTGCGCAGCAGATGGAGGTATCTGTATTTTAAATACTGGCGGAGGTCAACCAGTAGCGATAGTCCAGTCGTGTCATAACGGGGATTTGTAGACGGCTTTAGGTTGATGGGCAATGTGTAGGTGTATCCCGCTTGCCACCGGAGTCCCCAGTGACCCCATCGTCCGGCTGCACCCACCACGGCCTCCAAACCAGTGATTCTGGCCTCTACAATATTGGCTGGCTGAAAGCGGGCGTATTTTTGAGCAATGGCACCCCAGTTTTTTTCACTCAGCCAAATGGAGTCTTGAGTGTCCCATCTCTGTGGGATATAGACCCCAAAACTGTATTCAATCATGCTGTCGTAGCGCGATTGGAACCACGCAAAGTCAAAATAACCCTGCAATTTTTCGATGCTGAACTGCTGGATGCTGAACTGCTGGTGTATGCCCAACTCAATGGACCGGCTGAGTTCGGCGCCTAAATTGGGATCACTGGCCAAACGAACCGATCCTACGAAGGTGTTGGAGTACATTTCGGCGACGGATGGACTGCGGAAACCCTGACCTGCCGATGCACGGAAGTTACCGGATGCGCTGTACGCGAAGTTAAGTCCGCCACGTACCACCGGCTGAAACAGCTTATGTGTGCCGTTGACCAAAAACCACTCGCCGCGGGCACCAATACTGGCCTCCAGACGACCCTGTTGCCAGTCACCCTCTGCGTAGATAGAGCGGTTGATGGTTTGCTGGTTGCCATACAATCGATCACTTCTGATTTGTCCGGTTTGCTGCACGAGTCCACCTGTAAACTTCAGGTGACGACCAAGACTTCCCGCAGGGCGATACCTGGTCTGGGCTTCGCTATAGTACATCAATCCCAAGCTAAAATCCTCGTTGTTGTAGTTGGTGTAGCTGCGGTAGAATCGATTTTTGAGGCTGAAGCTGAACCGTTCCCCCTCGTATTCCATATAAGGGTCGGCCATGGTGCGGTGGTTGAGTTGTGGATTGGTGCTGCCCGGATAGGGCATAAAGGCGCTGGTATCGCTTTGCCAAAATGTATAGAGACGGGTGGAATCGGTGAGGTGATTCACATGAAGCCCGGCTGTCCACCCCCTTCCCAATTGCTGGCGCACATGCAGGGTGCCTCTAATGCGGCGACTGGGTTCCCCGACCCGATACCCATCGTCCGTCACCCCATTGAGGGAAGCAACTATGCCCGTACGACCAAAGCTCTGCCTGTACGATACGCTGATGCCTGCTTTTCCAGGTGTAGGTCCACCAGCCCAGGGGTCGGTATGGTAGCCGGGTGGACGATCAAAGCGACCCCGAAATGCCGTGATTTCCGTAGCGGGTCGGTCACCAGGCATCACACTCCTTAGGTTGATGACCCCGCCCAGGGCTCCTGAGCCGTAGAGGGCTGAACCCGGACCCTTGATTACCTCCATCTGGGATGTATTTTCTATGGGTAAAAAATTCCATAGAATCTCGCTGCTTTCGGCAGTGAGTAGGGGTAGTCCGTCGAGCAGCATCATAACGCGACTACCTACACCGAGGGTGTAGCCACTGCTGCCTCGAATGGAGATTTGACCTCGGATCACATGCACTCCAGGGGAGCGGTTGAGCGCATCATCGGGTGTTACCGAATTATTGGCGGTCAGATCCCTGAGTTGAAGTACACCAGTTGAGATCTGGGCCTGACTGAGCATTTGCTCTTGTCGACCTGCTGTCACGATCACCGGATTCAGCTCCTGGTTTTGGGGTCTGAGCTGGATATCGAGAGGCAGCCGTTCGGCGCAGGGTCTTAGAATCGTGATTTGTAGAGGCTCATAGCCTAAAAAAGTGAATTGTAATGTTATTGATGTATCTTTTGGAAGGCTCCAAGAGAATTCCCCTTCCGCATTGCTGATCACGCCCCCTCCATCGGTCTGTATGGCCACGCCCCAGAGTCCTTGTCGCGTCAGGGCATCGCGTATTTGTCCCCTCAAAACACATTGGGCATGTGAGCATTCGGGAAGGAGCGTGAGCAAGCTGAAAACATGTATGATTTTTAGAAGTGGCAGACGATTCATCGGGACTATGGGGCGGGTTTGGGCGATTGAATTTGGCATTTAAGGGTGAAAATAGGACAGAGGTTTAATTTCTTCAGTTTGTGGAGTTTGGTGAGCAGTAGTTTGTTTTGATGCGAAGGTGCTCAAATTGAAGATTAACAACAAACAAAGGTAGATTCTGCCGTCTATGGCGGCGGGTGAAAAGGCTCTAATTTAGCGATGTGAACACCAACCAACAAAAGGAAATCGTGTGCCTGATGTCGCTGCTGGAGGTGGAAGGCGTTGGATGCACTCTTGCACGCAAAATAGTGGAGACTTTGGGTTCTGCTTCAGCAGCTTTTGGTAGTGAGCGGCGCTTTTTACACACGGTGGATGGGGTCGGCCACAAAACGGCAGTGGCAATACAGTCGTTCAAAGATTTCGGACGAATGGAGTTTATGCTCCAGAGACAATTGAAAATGGGTGCCAAGGTTTATCCCTACAACCATCCCGAATTCCCTGCTCGCTTGCGTCAATGCCCCGATCATCCCCTGCTTTTGTTTGGAATCGGTCGATTGCCGCTGAATGGAAGGCGCGTATTGGCCATTGTGGGGACCCGATCTGCCACTACTTACGGCCGGCAAATCACCGAACAACTGGTTCGGGAATTGGCAGCGTTGAACGTGGTAGTGTTGAGTGGACTCGCTCTGGGGATCGATGGGCATGCTCATGAGGCAGCGGTTCGACACCGCTTACCAACTATTGCGGTGCTTGGGCATGGACTGGGACGGATCTACCCACAACAGCACCGGCAACTGGCAGAAAGAATGTTGGCTGAGGGGGGATTGCTTTCGGAATTTACATTCGACACCCCTCCTGAACGCGAAAATTTCCCCAAACGAAACCGAATCGTCGCCGGAATGGCCGACGCTGTGGTGGTGGTTGAGGCTGGTCGCGATGGGGGCGCCCTCATTACGGCCTCATTCGCAAATGACTATAACCGTGATGTTTTTGCCTTTCCGGGTAGGGTTGGGGATCGGTTTTCGGAGGGTTGCCATGACTTGATCCGGTCCCATCGTGCCGCCATCATCACATCTGCTGCGCAATTAGTGGAGGCCATGGGATGGCAGCAGGCCCTATCCGAAGCTGGAGGGATTCAGGCACAACTCTTCCCGGAATTGGACGCTGATGAACAAAAAGTCCTCGAATTGATGCGGACGGAAGGAGTAGAAGGCCTCGACCAGTTAATCATTCGCTCCCGTGTTCCCTTGTCACGCCTCTATCAGGCGACGGTCGGGCTGGAAATCAAGGGACTGGTGAGGCGACTGCCCGGACGAAAACTGGAGTTGGTGGAGCGCATGCAGGGTTTTGGGGTGTGAGACACGATTTTGTTTCGTAAACCCCTGAAAGAAAAAAGGAGCCTTTCGGCTCCCCTCCCCTGTTAAAACACTATGATTGAACAAACAACCGACTACGCATTTCAAGACTTGTGCCAAATTTATGCCGAACAGAAAATCAGTCAAATTGTGCAGGTTTCAGTGTTTATGGCTTGCAATCGGGAGGATCCGAAGTGTAGATAAAAAGAACTGTATTCAAAAGGGTACAAAAGGAAAAGGCAGGTGTACACAAAGTTGTACAGCCTCTTGATTCCTAATCGGTCTTCGACAAGTCGATGAGGGACCTCATCCCTTCGTGTTCCGTTGGCTCATTGCTGGCCACCAGCAACAGCACTTCACCCAGAAACGGCTGACTGAGAAGGGAGTGGTACCAGTCGAATCCCTGCTGATCGAGGTGACTACAGGGCTCGTCGAGCAGGAGAACGGGCGCCGCACACCCAAAAGCCAATAGCAAACGCAGTTTTTGTCGCTGCCCACTACTCAACTGCGCTGTTTTTTTATATAAATGGCCATTTAGCCCACTTAAACCGAGCTGCTCCGCCGGATTCCATCCCAAGCGGACCCCTTTGAGTTGCTGGTGAAAATGGAAGAGCTCCGAAATGGTAAGTGATGCCGGAAGGTCGAGGTAGGGCGAAGCAAGCACCGTAAACCTACTGATTTGCACGTCGGGCCAGTCGCGTCCCGAACACCGCAGCGAAATCCTTCCCTCAGTTAACTCAATATATCCCCCCAGCGATAAAAGCAAGGTGCTCTTTCCCGAACCGTTCGGCCCGGTGATGGCCCACCGTTCTGATGCTCTGCCGATGAAATTCAGATTTTTGAACAGCCAACCACGTTCGAATCGTTTGCTACCCCCGTTCAGTCGGAGATCAAAGGTCGGTTCACTGCCTGATTCAACCATAAGCTTATTCCAGCATCCCCTTGATGACACCCAGTCGCGATGTTTTGATGAACTTGAGGATGCGGTCACGCTCTGCACTGGCTATGGTTTCTTGTTCGACCAATTCAATGGCCTTCGACATATTATGCCCCCGCACGTAAATCAAACGATAGATATCCTCGATCTTCCGTATGCTCTCTTCCGAAAAGCCACGACGGCGCAACCCAATTACATTCACGCCCGCGAAGGAAAGAGGCTCTTTGGCACACTTCACATATGGGGGCACATCTTTGCGCACAAGTGAACCTCCGCCGATAAAGGTATGTTCACCAATGGTAATAAATTGCTGTACGGCCACCATGCCTTCCAATATGGCCCAGTCATGGATTCGAATGTGTCCGGCCAATGTGGCCAAATTTGCGAGGATTACATGATCGCCAATCAGACAATCGTGAGCCACATGGGTGTAGGCCATCAAGAGGCAGTGTGCGCCCACCCGGGTTTCGTTGCGATCCGCCGTCCCTCGATTGATGGTGGCACATTCCCGTATGGTGGTGTCTTTCCCGATAAAAGTGAGTGTCGTTTCGCCATTGTATTTCAGATCCTGGGGTACTGCCGAAACAACGGCACCCGGGAAAACGCGTACACGATCACCCAAACGAGCGCCATCCATGAGGGTTGCGTTGGGACCAATCCAGCAATTCTTGCCAATCACCACGTTGGCCGCTATGGTGGAAAAGGCGGATATTTCTGTACCTTCTCCGATTTGAGCATCGGGATGCACCAGGGCCTGGGGATGTATCATAGGTCTTTGCGAACAAGCTGTGCCGTCATATCGGCTTCTGCCACCAAACGGCTACCCACAAAGGCCTTCCCGGTCATCTGACAAAGGCCCCGACGAATGGGCTCCTTTAGGGTGAGGTGAAACAACAGGGTATCGCCCGGAACGACTTTTTCCTTAAACCGAACATTTTGCAGACGCGCAAAATAGGTCCAATAGTCGGAGGGCTTGTCCATTTTGCCCAAGCACAGTACCCCGCCGGTTTGTGCCATTCCTTCAACAATCAATACCCCGGGCATAACGGGATTGCTAGGGAAGTGCCCCCGGAAAAAATCCTCATTGATACTTACATTTTTGCAACCTATTATGCTGTCTTCGGTTAGACTCATGATTTTATCGACCATGAGGAAGGGTGTGCGGTGAGGCAGAAAACCGGTTATGCCTTCACTATCGTATAGGGGACACGCCCGCATGTCTACTTGAGGCGGTAGGTCACGGGAAGTGGCTGCGATCGATTCCAGATGTTTTTTGAGTGCCAGGGCACAGGCGACGTTGCTGCTGTGTCCAGGTTTATTGGCGATGATGTGCGCCCTGATGGGTTGTCCGAGTAGTGCCATATCGCCCAACACGTCCAATAATTTATGACGAGCGGGTTCGTTGGCATACCGCAGTTGAACATTATTCAGAATGCCGTATTCCGTTACCTGAATATTCGGGGTTTGGAATGCCTTCCGCAACCGATTCAGTTCGGGTTCGGCTACCACCTTATCGACAACAACAATCGCATTGTTGAGATCGCCTCCCTTTATCAGATTGTGCTCAAGCAGAGTTTCCAATTCGTGCAAAAAACAAAAGGTGCGGCTCTGGGCAATTTCCGAAGCAAAATGTTTGATTTCTGAGAGGTGGGCGTGCTGCGTGCCCAGTACGGGGGAGTCATAATCGACCAGCACAGTAATTCGGGTTTTGCTGTCGGGGATTATGTTGATTTCGCAGTCCTTTTCCGGGTCATAATAACGGAAGGATGAATCCAACTTCAGATAGTTTCGTTGTGCATCCTGTATTTGTAGGCCTGCTTCCCTGATGATGTCAACAAAAGGTTTGGAGCTGCCATCTGCAATCGGGCATTCCGGTCCATTCAAAGAAATCAATACATTATCGAGGCGCATGCCGACCAAAGCAGCGAGTACATGTTCGGTGGTGTGGATTTCGGCACCCTCCCGAGAAAGGGTTGTACCGCGACTGGTATCAGACACATATTCTACCTGTGCCGGCACTAGAGGCATGCCCGGTAGATCATCGCGCCGGAATACCAATCCGTGGTTTACTGGGGTGGGGATGAGGCGCAGGTTAACTTCGGCCCCTGTGTGAATGCCTACTCCTATTAAGCCGACCTCGCGGGTTAGCGTATGCTGCTGTTCCATCTTGTATTTTTCATTCTTTGCTACCATCATTTGCCAGCCGCTTTTCTAGTTCTTCAAGGCGTTTGAGTAGTTCAGGCAATCGGCGCGCCACACTGTTTCTTCGTTGACTCTCCATATATGTGGCAACCGGCGTCCCGTTCCATTTCAGACCTGGTTCTTTCAGGGAGTGGGTCACCCCGGTTTGACCGCCAATCTGTGATCCGGGAGCAACGTATACATGTCCCGCAAAACCAACCTGTCCCGCAACAACGCAATTTTTGTCGATGTGGGTGCTACCCGATACACCTGTTTGTGCAGCTATTACCGTATGTGCCCCCACTTCCACATTATGTGCAATGTGCACCAGATTATCGAGCTTCACACCCTTTCTAATGCGTGTGGCACTGATTGTGGCCCTGTCTATGGTGCAGCAAGCTCCTATTTCTACGTGATCTTCAATAATAACAATGCCATTTTGGGCAACTTTTGTGTAATAACCTTCCTTTTGGGGTGCAAATCCGAACCCATCAGACCCCACCACCGTGTTGGCATGTATGACGCAGTGGTTGCCGACCTCGCAATCATGGAGAATACGGACACCATTGTGTATTTGGGTATGGGCCCCAATTTTAGTTCCTGCACCTACAAATGCCTGCTCCATAATGATGGAGCCGGTCCCAATTTGGGCGTCACAGCCTATGTAGGCGAATGCGCCTACCATGACATCCATTCCGATCTGAGCCCCTGCCGATATGTGTGCCAATGGGTGTACACCCGTTTTGATGGGCTGACGCGATTGAAAAATCTGCTGACACTTGCTGAAGGCGGAATAGGGGTCATCGACCACCACAAACGTGCTCTGGGGGGAATGGTGGGCATTGGCTATGTCGTGGCTTACAATCAATACTGAAGCTTCCGTGGTCTCGAGGTAGCTCAGGTATTTGGGATTCGACAAAAAACTAAGGTCGCCCGCGCGGGCGTTCTCAATTTCTGCCAGACGGGTTACGGGCACATCAGATTTGCCTAGCAACCGACCTCCAGTAAGCTCTGCAATCTGGGCAGAGGTTAGCGTCATAGAAGCGTCAGGTTTCAGAAAGGGGTGATCAAAAGGGAATCAAACGGCAAATAACTGAAAAAAGACGTGAAAATCACAGAAAATCTTTGGGTGCGTATAGGTAATGTTTTTCAACCGAGCCTGTCAGGGCTTTCAGGTGTGGGTTCTGACTCGCTTCGGTAATTTCTTTTACGGAACGATTCTTTCCCAATATGTATATGGGCTCTCTGTCGGTGTGTAAGGCGTGGTTGACAATGCTGCCAGTCCCCAGAAAATAACGGCTTTCGCCGGCGCTGATCCCGTAGGAATCACAAATTCGGTTTCGAATCTGCTCGACCCGCGATGGATATGGTTTTTCTATGGTGAGCAATACCCGATTGAGTTTGCGGTTGAGCAAATTTTGGCATAAGGTCAACAAGATCCAGTCGCTGCTGCGGCTCCATTCTTTGACCGCGGTGATAAAGTCATGGTCGTCCGTTTCCGCATACGCCGTCAGTAAGTCACCCCGTCTTTCTTGGGTAGCGGCCTCCTTTTGCTTTAAGAGCAGGATTAGAGCATCGGAGCCCGTCAGTTTGTGGCCACCCGATAACAACTCCCGGGCACGTTCCACAATGTGTCGCATGAGGAATTCGGCCGATAGAACGGTCTTGTGCTGGTAGACCTGCCAGTACATCAGCCGGCGGGCGAGCAGGAATTTCTCGACCGAATAAATCCCCTTTTCCTCCACAACCAACTGACCCTGGTGTACGTGCATCATCTGAATGAGGCGGTCCCACCCCACTATTCCTTCACTCACGCCGGTAAAAAAGCTATCGCGGTTTAGGTAATCAAGGCGATCCACATCGAGTTGAGAGGAAACGAGTTGATGAAGGAACGGCAGCGGATGAGCGCCCTCAAATATATCAATCGCCTCAGACAGTACACCCCCACTGGAAGCATTCAGGTGCTCCATCATCATACGGGTCCAATATTCATGGCTTACAGGACCCCCGACCAGATGCTCCAGTGCGTGTGAGAAAGGACCATGGCCAACATCATGCAGCAAAATGGCCGCGCAGGCCGATGTGCCAGTGGGGTGTGGAATGTCGATTCCCTTGTCCCGCAATATGTTGATGACTTGCTGCATCAGGTGCATAGCGCCTAGAGCATGGGCCAAACGGCTGTGCGTGGCACCAGGATACACCAGGTAGCTCATTCCCAATTGCCGAATTTCCCGGAGTCGCTGCACCAGAGGGTGCTCCAAAAGGTCAAAAAGCAGGGGATCGTTGAGCCGGATGAAGCCGTAGATCGGGTCGTTGATGATCTTGTGTTTGTTCACGTGAATTTTTTTTTTCAGTCAGCACACCGAACGCTCGGCCCTTTCGTTTATGTTGCGTAAAAATACAATGACAGCACAGCAAATATCCATTTTGTGGACGGATGATGAAATCGACTTGCTGAAAGCTCAGATTTTGTTTCTGGGGAGCAAGGGCTACCGTATCGTGGCCGTTGGTAGCGGGGCCGAGGCTCTCGAAAAAGTAAGATCGGAGTCCTTCGATCTGGTGTTTCTCGATGAGCATATGCCGGGACTTACCGGTTTGGAGGTGCTTCCACGCATCAAAGCGGTTCGCCCACAGCTACCCGTGGTGATGATCACCAAAAACGAAGAGGAGAACCTGATGGAGGAGGCCATAGGTTCACAAATTGCCGATTACCTGATTAAGCCAATCAATCCCAACCAAATTCTGCTGTGCATAAAAAAAATTCTGGATCAAAAGCGACTGGTTGGGGAAAAAACCACCTCGGAATACCAGCAGGATTTCCGCAACCTGGGCCTTGCGTTCAACGACGATTTGTCGCCCCATGGCTGGATGGATACCTACGCGAAACTGGTGTATTGGGATGTTGAACTGGAAAAAAGTAAGGACGAAGGCATGAGGGAAGTGCTGGCGATGCAGCTTGCCGAAGCCAATCGACAATTCACCCGGTTCATCAAAAGTGAGTACCTCGACTGGTTCAAAAATCCATCCGAGGAAATCCCGCTCCTTTCGCATAATCTGTTGCGGAAAAAGCTCTTTCCCCTGCTTGAAAAAAATCGCCCTATATTTTTGTTTGTGATCGACAACTTTCGACTCGACCAGCTGAGGGTAATCGAAAACATCATTTCGGAGTATTTCCAGACCGGAGAGAGTGGCACTTACATGAGCATACTTCCCACATCAACGGAATTTGCCAGAAACGCTCTTTTTGCCGGGCTGATGCCGCTCGACATCAAAAACCGGTACCCCGACAAATGGGTTTCACCCACCGAGGAGGAGGGGAGTCGGAATATGCATGAGGCCTTTTTCCTTCAGGAGCACCTAAAGCGATCCGGGCATGAACTGCGGATGTCTTATCACAAAATAACCCAACTGCAACAGGGCAAGCAACTGGCCGAGAATGCAAGTAATTTGTTTGGGCATGATCTGGTGGTGGTGGTGTATAATTTTGTAGATATGCTCAGCCATGCACGCAGTGAGATGAATGTAATCAAGGAGTTGGCCGACGATGAGGTCTCATACCGTTCCATCACCCGTTCCTGGTTTGAACATTCTCCCCTTTGGGAGCTGATGCGCAGGGTGGCCGATAAGAAATGTCCAATGTTTGTTACCACCGATCACGGTACTGTGCGGGTTGCAGAGCCAGTTCGAATTATGGGTGACCGGAACACCAATACGAACCTGCGATTCAAGGAGGGGAAGAACCTGAGCTACGACGACGATGATCTGTTTGTGATTGAAAAACCTGAGGATGCACGTCTGATTCGTCATTCGCTCAGCAGCTCATATGTGTTCGGGGGATGCGATCAGTATTTCTGCTACCCCAATAACTACCACCACTACGTAAATCTATACCGACACACCTTTCAGCATGGTGGCGTTTCATTGGAGGAGATGATCATACCCTGGGCGCATTATACACCGCGTTAGGTTCGAGGCGCTGCCAGGCTGATGTTGGTCCTTGCCATAAATTGGTTAGTTTTGCAGCATGGCGCGCTGGCTGTTAAAATCGGAACCGTTTGTCTATAGTTTTTCCGATTTAATGCGCGATGGCGAGGGCGTCTGGGATGGGGTGCGCAACTATCAGGCACGCAACAACCTCTTGGCCATGAAACCCTGCGATGATGCGTTGTTTTATCATTCCAACCATGGCAAAGAGGTGGTGGGACTTATGCAGATTGTATCCGACCCCTTTCCCGAGGATGGTTTTCCGAAGGGCCCATGGGTTGGAGTGCGGGTGAAGCCCATACGTTCGTTTCTTCACCCGGTTTCTCTCGCGCGTATGCGAATGCACCCGGCTCTGTACGACCTCCCCTTGATCCGCCACAGTCGCTTGTCGGTCATTTTCCTAACCGACCTTCATTTTGACACGATATTAGCACTCGAATACGAAAATGAAAAGATGAAAGAAGAGACAGGCGCAAATTCCGTGATAACTAGTCCCCCAAAAACCCTGCGATGAGCACCGAAAGCCGTGTGATTGTGCAACCCACGCATCTGACGCTCATATTGCAGCGACTCAGTGAGGAATTGTTGGAACGACACCCGGGTTTTCACAATACAGTGCTCATTGGTCTGCAACCCCGTGGCGTATTTTTCCTTAACCGCCTGACCACGGTTTTGCAGGCGCGGATTTCTGGCCTATCGGGTGAAATGGCTGTGGTGGGTGACGCATCTGACGCTGGATTGAATGGAGACGCGCATGTGAATATGCCTGCTCAGGGTGCATTGGACGTTACATTTTACCGGGATGACTTCCGTCACCGTACGGAACCTTTATCTGCTCACGCCACCCAGCTTCCATTCAGCCTGGAAGGGAAAAAGGTTGTTTTGGTTGATGATGTATTGTTCACAGGAAGAACGATCCGGGCGGGGTTGGACGCTCTGTTGGATTTTGGTCGCCCCAATCGGGTAGAATTGATGGTACTGGTGTCGCGCAGATTCCGACAAGAGTTTCCTATTCATCCCGACTACTACGGAATAGAGGTCAATACACACGATGATGAGCGTGTCCGTGTGTGCTGGGACGAGCCAGATGGCGCGCAAATTACCCTGATTAAATCGAACGGATGAAGGCACTCTCCCATCCCAACCTGATCAGCATCCGCGACCTGAGCGCGCAGGAAATAGAACTGGTCTTCTTCACGGCCGATCATTTTAAGGAGGTCATCAACCGACCCATTAAGAAAGTGCCCTCATTGCGCGACACCACCATTGCTAATCTATTTTTTGAAAGCTCGACGCGCACTAGGCTCTCATTCGAACTCGCAGAAAAGCGTCTGTCGGCCGACGTCGTCAACTTCTCGGCATCTGGTAGTTCTGTGTCGAAAGGTGAAACCCTGATTGATACGGTTCGAAATATTCTAGCCATGAAGGTGGATATGGTGGTGATGCGCCACCCCGATGCTGGCGCTTGTCAATTTTTGACTCGTCATATCGACTGCCCTATCGTGAATGCAGGTGATGGTGCTCACGAGCACCCCACGCAGGCACTCTTAGATGCATTTTCTATCCGAGAGAAAATGGGTTCTGTACAAGGAAAGCGTGTGGCTATATTCGGAGATATTCTCCACTCAAGGGTAGCGCTGTCTAATATTTTTTGTTTGAAAGCATTGGGTGCTGAGGTCATGTTGTGCGGACCGGCCACCCTCATGCCTAGGGGTATAGAAGAACTAGGTGTGGGGGTTACCAACAAGGTGCGCGAGGCCCTTGAGTGGTGCGATGTGGCTAATGTACTGCGCATTCAGCTAGAGCGACAGCAAACACGGTATTTTCCCTCACTCCGCGAATACACCCGCGAGTTTGGTATCAACCGAAAAGTGCTCGATGAAATCAAAAAGGAAATCGTGATTATGCATCCGGGTCCTATCAACCGAGGGGTAGAATTGTCGTCTGATGTGGCCGACTCTGGTCGTTCTATCATCCTACAGCAGGTAGAAAATGGGGTGGCCATACGCATGGCGGTGTTGTACCTATTGGCAACGCGCCCCCAGTTGATCGAATAGATTTTTTGTGTCTTTATAGGTCTCTGGGTTGATTTGATCTTAAATGAGATTCAAGTTCCTTTGGTCTTTATCGTTTTGAATCTAGAGGTGATAACAGTATTGGCAACAGTAAGCCTAAGCCTAGTGGCAGAAAGGAGATGTCGAATGTACAGATTCGGTCTGAACGTGACTCCCCGACCTGTTTTGTTTAGCCGACTTAGTAGCGGGATGCCTAGCCCCATTCCCCTAAGAAGCATTCAGATTCCGAGTAATAGGGGTAGCACTGCACCGAAATAGGCAGAACCGCGTAACGTACCAAAGCGGAGCGGCTTTTTAGAATCGAAAAAATCAATAATCCGGGCATGGCCGTAAAGGCTGCCAATCTACTCGAAAAGACCCCAGAACAGTCCGATGGTGCGCTACATTGGAAGTTGTTGACTGGCAGAAATGCCATGCTTAAAATCTCGGTCTATGGAATCTGCGACGAAGACGGCTGGCATATCATCAACTATTTGCGAACGCTGACTGAGGCTTAAGACTCGAGATTTAAATTCTCAAGCGACCAAGGATTTCTCAGGTCCATCAGGGTTTATGTCGATTGGCATGTAAAGACCATATTCTAAACGGGTCGTTGCATTTCCCGCGCATAATTGTATTTTTGCGCCACTTTTGAATAAACCAATCTTTTTTATGAATTTAACAAATGCCTTGTTGTACCTGATACCTGTAACTGGTGTTTTAGGACTACTCTACACGTTTTATCGTTCCTCTTGGGTTGCCAAGCAGGATCCGGGCAACGAAAAAATGCAAAAAATCGCAGGCCACATTGCTGAAGGTGCCATGGCATTTTTGAAGGCCGAATATAAAATTCTTATCTGGTTTGTGGTGGCTGTGGCTGGATTATTGGCCTTAACTGCCAACTCAGAGCTATCGCACCCGATGGTTGGTTTGTCATTTGTGGTGGGTGCTTTATGCTCAGCACTTGCCGGCTTCATCGGAATGAAAGTAGCAACCAAAGCCAATGTGCGCACGGCCAACGCAGCCCGTGCCGGCTTGGGTAAAGCCCTGGAAATTGCATTTGCTGGAGGTTCAGTTATGGGAATGGGTGTTGTTGGCCTAGGAGTTCTCGGTTTGGGGACCCTCTTCCTGATCTTCCACATCATGTTTGGAACGGATACCGCAAATGACCTGAATAGGGTCATTACTATTTTAACGGGCTTCTCGTTTGGCGCCTCATCCATTGCCTTGTTTGCGCGTGTAGGTGGTGGCATTTACACCAAAGCAGCCGATGTGGGTGCCGATCTGGTTGGTAAGGTTGAAGCTGGTATTCCTGAGGATCACCCCCTCAATCCTGCGACCATAGCAGATAATGTGGGTGACAATGTGGGTGATGTGGCGGGTATGGGCGCCGATTTGTTCGAATCATTTGTGGGCTCAATTATCGGAACTATGGTTTTGGGCGCAGCTTTCATGGCTGGCGAATTTGCTGAAAAGGATGGTTTCAATGGATTATCGGGAGTTATCCTTCCCTTGCTACTTGCCGGTACAGGTATTTTGATGTCGATTATCGGGACTTTCTTTGTTCGCACCCGGGAAGGTGGAAACCCTCAGAAAGCTCTAAATATGGGTGAGTTCCTATCGTCTGGTCTGATGATCGTGGCCTCTTACTTCATCATTAATTGGATGTTGCCGGCTGAATGGTGGTTCAAAGATCCTCTTTATGTTTCTGAGGATCCTCGTGGACACCACTATACTGCAATGGGTATTTTTTATTCCACCATTATTGGTTTGGTGGCCGGTGTTTTGGTAGGCTTAATTACCGAGTATTACACGGGCACGGGGAAAAAGCCGGTTTTATCGATAGTTCGGCAGTCTTCTACGGGTGCGGCCACTAATATTATCGCTGGTTTGGGCGTAGGCATGATGTCCACCGCTATCCCCATTTTGTTGATTGCTGCAAGTATTGTTGGAGCATTTTATTTTGGAGGTCTTTACGGTATAGCGATTGCAGCGGTTGGGATGTTGGCTAATACTGGAATTCAACTAGCAGTGGATGCTTATGGTCCAATTTCGGATAATGCAGGCGGTATTGCTGAAATGAGCGAATTACCAAAAGAAGTCCGTCAACGCACCGACAAATTGGATGCGGTGGGTAATACTACCGCTGCAATCGGTAAAGGATTTGCAATCGCCTCGGCAGCTCTAACCGCTTTGGCTCTTTTCGGCGCTTATATGTCAACGGCTGGTATTAGAAGTATTGATATTTCCCAGGCCAACGTAATGGCCTGCTTATTTATCGGAGCCATGCTACCCTTCGTATTCTCGGCAATGGCCATGGGTGCTGTTGGACGTGCTGCTATGTCTATGATTGAAGAGGTTCGTCGGCAGTTCAACTCAATCCCAGCGCTCAAAGCAGCTTTAGACGCCATGCGTCGTAACGGTGATAAAGAGCTAAAGGATTGGTCCGCTGAAGATCAAGTCATCTTTCAAAAGGCTGATGGTGTAGCAGAGTACGGCAAATGTGTCGAAATTTCCACTAAAGCAGCTATACGCGAAATGGTACTACCGGGTCTTATGGCTGTCTTGGTTCCTGTAGTGGTGGGGTTTGTTTTTAAGGCTGAAGCATTGGGTGGTATGCTAGCTGGAGTGACAGTGTCGGGCGTACTTATGGCGATTTTCCAATCCAACGCCGGCGGCGCGTGGGATAACGCCAAAAAGATGTTTGAAGAAGGTGTGGTGATTAACGGACAGACCTACTATAAGAAGTCGGACCCGCATAAAGCTGCTGTGGTTGGTGACACGGTAGGGGATCCATTTAAAGACACCTCCGGACCTTCGCTGAATATCTTGTTGAAATTGATATCGGTAGTGGCCCTGGTTATCGCGCCCCTGTTGCATTAATCTATTTCCTTACAGACAGCTTCGGGATCTATTCCTGACAGATAAAGCATCTCTAGTTCTTTAAGACGCGCTCCGGCGCGTCTTTTTTATTTATTGTTCGCTGGGAAACAGCCCGTGCAACTGGGCGTCTATACGCGATATGATCTGCCCTAAATCCTCGGGTTTATCGGCAAAATTTAACTGGTCTACATCCACCACCAATAGGTTGCCGAGGGTGTAGGAGTCGATCCACGCCTCATAGCGCTCATTGAGCTTGCGAAGATAGTCGAGACGAATGCCATCTTCGTAATCCCTGCCGCGGCGCTGAATCTGGCGGACCAAGGTCGGTACCGATGCCCGCAAATACACTAGTAAATCGGGCGGACGAATAAGGTTGCCGATGGAGTCAAACAGGCTCCGGTAGTTTTCGTAGTCGCGTCCCGACATAAGGCCCATGGTGTGCAGGTTGGGTGCGAAAATATGGGCGTCTTCGTAGATGGTTCGGTCCTGTACCACAGCCTCAGTTCCCTTGCGGATTTCAATCAGTTGACGAAACCGGGTGTTCAGGAAGTAGATCTGCAGGTTGAACGACCACCGCTGCATGTCTTCATAAAAATCATTGAGGTACGGATTTCCGTCCACATCCTCAAAATGGGTTTGCCATTGATAATGTTTCCCCAGTAAGCCGGTGAGCGTGGTCTTGCCGGAACCAATATTACCGGCTATGGCTATGTGTCTTCCCATAATTTATGTATTAAAACCCATCAGCTCACGAACAGTCCGCAGGGTATACCCAGCACTCTGACGGGCTTTTTCGGCGCCTTCGTTCAGCACTCGCTTGAGTTGAGCTTCGTCGGCCTCCAGCACCTTGATTTGCTCCTGAATGGGAGTTAAAAAAGCGATGATATCTTCTGCCAGTTGCTTTTTTAAGTCACCATACCGGATGCTGCATTGGGCGTAGGTGTCCAGATAGTGTTGTACCACATCCGGAGGGCTGACCAATTCCAAGAGCTGAAAAAGGTGAGATATAGTGTCGGCTATGGGTGCATTTTCTGTGGTTGGGCCGCTGTCCGTGACGGCGCGCATCACCTTTTTGCGAACAAGAGTTGGATCGTCGGATAGGAAAATGGCCTGTGCTTCCCCATCCGATTTACCCATTTTGCCCGATCCATCGAGGCCGGGTACCTTCACCATTTGTCCGTCGCTCTGCCGAAAAGGATATGGTTCGGGGAAAAAGTCGGTACCATATAGGCGGTTGAACCGTTGAACAAAATTCCGGGCCATTTCCAGGTGTTGTTCCTGATCCTTGCCCACTGGCACCCAGCGGGCACGATGGATAATAATATCGGCCGTCATCAGTACCGGGTAGGTCAGCAGGCCTGCATTCACATTGCCGGGTTGCTTCCTTACTTTTTCCTTGAACGACGCCACACGCTCCAGTTCGCCCACATAGGCATGCATATTCAACAGCATATACAGCTCCGGAATTTCCGGAATATCGCTTTGGCGGTAGATGACTGCTTTACCAGGATCGATTCCGCATGCCATGTACTCGATCAGCACCTGACGGGTAGACGCTCTAAGGGCCGCCGGATCCGGATGAGTGGTGAGTGAATGGTAATCGGCAATAAAAAAATAACATTGGTGGGTGCGTTGCATACCCAAAAATTGCCGTACAGCACCAAAATAATTCCCCAAATGAAGGCGACCCGTGGAGCGAATGCCCGAAACAACGATATCCATGACTGGCTCGCAAAATACGAAATTCAATGAGCTTGTGTTAGTTTTGCAGACTATGAAAGAAACGGGCGGGATCAGCTATTGGGTAGGTAGACTGGGGGCTTTTTGGTTTCTTCTGATTTTCTGCCTTATTTTTTTCATTCAATATCCCGCTTATTGGATTCTGCTTCGTTCATCCAAGGGCTACCCATCTGTTAACCGCTTGCGTCGTACCTGGGCGCGACTATTGTTTGGGTTTACCGGTGTCGGGTGGACGCTCGAACGCTTGCCGGGTAGCCAGGTGAGCGGCCCCTGCGTGTTCTGCGCCAACCACCATTCCTACATCGATATTCCGCTGATGGCACTCGCGGCCAATGACCATTATCATTTTATGGCCAAGGTTGAGTTGCTCTTTATTCCAGTCTTTCGTCTTTTTTTCAAAACGATCGACATACCTGTACCACGCGAAAGAAAATTAGGATCGCACGAGGCCTTCGTGAAGGCCTGTCAGTGGCTTAAAAAGGGCGACAGCCTGGTGGTGTTTCCGGAGGGCGGTATTTTACCCAATCCGCCTCTACCCAAGGCTTTTCGGATGGGGGCATTCCGTGCAGCCATCAACGCCAACGTACCTATAATTCCGGTATCTTTGCACAATTCCTGGTGGGTAATGAGCGACGAGGCTTGGCCCCGCTATCGTTGGGGTCGGTGTCGCGTGGTTTGTCACCCCGCACTCTACCCGGCCGACTACGATTTCAATGAAAAAAAACTTGCTGAAGTCACCCGAAACATCATAATTCAATCCATTAAGCAGCATGATGAACATCGACAGCGAAACCATCCGACGAGTAGCCCACTTGGCGCGACTTGATTTTGATCCCCAAGCGGAAGCGGAAATGCTCCATGATATGAATCGTTTCCTCGAATATGCTGCCATGCTCGACGAGCTAGACATTACCGGTATTGAGCCTTTGGTCTATATGAACGAGGATCCGGGCCGTCTGCGTGACGATCAGGTGAGACAGGAAATCAGCCATGAGGAGGCCTTGAAGAATGCCCCTCGCTGCGATAGCGATTATTTCCGTGTGGCCAAAGTAATCGATCAGCGTGAATGAAAACTGTCATCGACCTTCGTGGAATTGGAAGATCATACGTCATGGGCCAGGAACACATTCACGCCTTGAGTTCTATCACACTTAACATTGCCCGTGGCGAATATGTAGCGCTCATGGGGCCCTCCGGATCGGGCAAGTCGACCCTCATGAACCTCATCGGTTGTTTGGATTCCCCCACCAGGGGCGCGTATTTTTTGAGTGGACAAGAAGTAAGCCGTATGAACGACCGGCAGTTGGCTGAAGTGCGCAACCGGGAAATCGGCTTCGTGTTTCAGACATTTAACCTACTGCCCCGACTCTCGGCCCTCGAAAATGTGGCCATGCCTTTGGTTTACGCTGGTGTATCCCGCACAGAACGACTCGAAAGGGCGGCAGAAGTACTGGATCGGGTCGGACTCGCCTCCCGGATGAGGCACAAACCGAATGAGTTGTCGGGCGGTCAGCGTCAAAGGGTTGCGTTAGCCAGGGCTCTGGTCAACCGTCCATCCATTCTGCTCGCCGATGAGCCCACAGGTAACCTCGACACCAAAACGTCAATCGATATCATGGGGTTGTTTTCCGACATTCACGCCCAGGGAAATACGATTGTTCTGGTTACACATGAGGAAGAAATTGCCCGTTACGCGCACAGAATTGTGCGACTTAGGGACGGAAATATTGAGTCGGATCAGGTGGAAACTATGCCATTCGGGTATCAATCGACCCAAATTGATGCCGGAGCCCAAGCATAATTGGGTATATGCCGGGTTGAATTAGGTAAAAGAGCTATGAAGATATACACAAAAGGGGGGGATGGTGGACAAACCTCCTTATATGGAGGTCGCCGACTTCCCAAATCGCACCTGCGCATTGAAGTATATGGAACAGTAGATGAACTCAATAGCTGGCTAGGTAAATTGACCGCTGAGGGAATACCAGACAATTGCGCCCATTTTTTGAATGCCATCCAGCAGGATTTGTTTTTGATGGGATCACACCTGGCAGCAACCGAGGAGGTCAGGCATAATCTGCCTGTTTGGTCCGAACAGGCGGAACTGAAAATAGAGAAGGAAATCGACCTAATGGATGCTGTGCTTCCTCCTCTCATGAATTTTATCTTGCCTGGGGGCACCCCGTCTTCCGCAACCGCCCATCTATGTCGTTGCGTTTGTCGCCGTGCTGAACGTTTGCTGGTTGCCCTTTCAGTGGATGAAGCGGTTTCACCCGGGTTGCTCCGATATCTGAATCGCTTGTCGGACTACCTGTTCACGCTAGCGCGTTTTCTTATGCACTCGGCAGGAGCCAAAGAGCAAGCCTGGCGTCCATCCAAATAGGAGCCTAATTCCTATTTGTTGTTTAAAAATAGATTTTACCTTTGCAGAAAAATTGAAGCCATGTATTGGACACTAGAATTGGCCTCGCATCTCGAGGATGCCCCATGGCCTGCCACCAAAGAGGAGCTAATTGATTATGCAATTCGTTCCGGTGCCCCGCTGGAAGTAATAGAGAATCTGCAGGAATTGGAGGACGACGGCGAGCCCTATGAAACTATTGAGGAAATCTGGCCCGATTATCCTACAAAGGATGATTTCTTCTTTAACGAAGACGAATATTAGATTAAAGGACATTTGGATAACTCTTCTTGGTCATCCGCCTGGAGAAAAGATTCCGCAGAAAAATTCATTTTTCCGTTCGAACAGGAGTTTTTGGGAGCGATTTAATTCTTATAAAATCAGCATGGCATCTCCGTAGGTGTAGAATCTGTATTTTTCCTTTATCGCCACTGCATAGGCTTCACGAAGGAACTCAGTACCTGCAAAAGCACTCGCCATCATCAGCATGATCGACTCCGGAAGATGGAAATTAGTAATCATAGAACGGGCAATGTTGAAGTGGTAGGGAGGGAAAATAAATCGATCCGTCCACCCACTCAGAGGTTTTAAGGTCTGTTGGGCCGATACAGCCGACTCCAGTGTCCGCATGGAGGTGGTACCCACAGCGCAAACCATTTTTTGTCGACCTATAGCCCCATTCACCAGATCGCATGCTTCATCTGAGATTTCAAAATATTCACTTTCCGATTTGTGTTTGGTTAGGTCCTCTACTTCCACTTGACGGAAGGAACTCAATCCAACATGCAGAGTAATTTCTGCAAGGTCAACTCCTTTTAATACCAAACGCTTCATGAGTTCGCGACTAAAATGAAGTCCGGCCGATGGTGCAGCCACCGCACCGATGCGTGAGGCAAATACCGTTTGAAAGCGCACCCGATCGTCATCATCCGCTTGCCGACCCAGTAAATGCGGAATAGGCGTTTCACCCATAGTATTTAGCGTTTGGGTCAGCTCCTCGTGGGTGCCGTCAAACAAAAAACGAATCGTGCGGCCCCGGGATGTCGTGTTGTCGATGACCTCAGCCACGAGCGACTCGTCCTCCCCGAAGTACAGTTTATTCCCAACCCGGATTTTGCGCGCCGGATCTACCAAAACATCCCAAAGTCTAAGTTCCGCATTCAGTTCCCTGAGTAAGAAAACCTCAATCACAGCGCCCGTACGTTCCTTATTGCCATACATTCGGGCAGGAAAAACCTGAGTGTTGTTGAGAACGAGCACATCTCCCTCGGAAAAAATATGCAGAATATCTTTGAATATTTTGTGTTCAATCGTTCCTGTGCCACGGTTTATGACCATCAGCCTTGACTCATCCCGGATGGGTAAGGGGCGAGAGGCAATTAAACTGGGTGGTAAATCGAACCGAAACTCAGATAATTTCATACAAAAAGTAAAAAGAACAAAAAAAAATGGAAAGTCACGTATTACGGGGTGCGAATATAGAGTAAAATCAATCATTCATCATCCGGCTCATTTTGATTAGGTTTGTATTCATTAAAATCGCAATCTTGGCTAAAACATTTTTGGGTTCTTTTACATTGATTCTGCACCTGACCAGAGAGGGTATTCGATTTGCCTTACATGCCCTCTGGAGCAACAGATTGCGCACATTTTTATCGCTTTTGGGCATAACCATTGGCATTTTTGCCGTTATATCGGTTTTCACTTTTGTAGACTCCTGGAACCGAAAAATCCGCTCCAGTCTCGCCAATTTGGGGGATGATGTGGTTTATATCGAGAAATGGCCATGGGAGTTTGGTGGTGATTACCCTTGGTGGAAGTACATGAATCGTCCTTCTGCACAATTTCGGGAGATGGAGTGGCTGCGGGAGCGTACCCGATCGGCTCGGGCTGTCACCATGACCTATAATTTGGATGGGGGAACGGCAACGGTTGGTGAATTAGGCATGAATGCTGCCTCGGTGCGGGCAGTTGCATCGGAATACCACCTTCTTCGGGCATTTGAATTGGAAGTCGGACGATACTTTCACAGCAGTGAGCTGGATAGGGGTAGTAGGTCGCTTGTTCTGGGTGCGCGGGCGGCGGGTGAGTTGTTTCCCGATGGTGATGCGGTAGGAAAACAGGTGAAGGTGATGGGTCAGCAACTCAAGGTGGTTGGGGTGCTGTCAGCGGAAGGCAATAACGCTTTGGGCACTAGTCTCGATGAGGAGTTTCTGGTACCGCTCAACCTAGTTCGGCGGGTGAATGGGGGCAGCCTTGATGAAGTGAACCCACTGATTTTGGCCGGTCCGGTTGAAGGTATACCCGTGGCCGAGTTAAAGGCTGAATTGCGGAGCCATCTCAGGGCATTCCGCCGCCTAAAACCGACACAGGAAGACAACTTTGCCATCAACCAGGTTTCTTTTTTGGCCAATCAACTCGATATGCTTTTCGCCAGCATGCGCTTGATTGGATGGCTGATCGGCGGATTTTCGATGCTGGTAGGCGGTTTTGGCATCGCCAACATCATGTTCGTTTCCGTATTCGAGCGAATCGGACAGATCGGAATTCAAAAAGCAATGGGTGCCCGCAACGGTTTTATCATGTGGCAGTTCCTGGTTGAATCGATGATTTTGAGCCTATTGGGCGGATTTCTGGGTGTAATTTTGGTTGAAATAATGGCACGCCTGGCCGCCATGTTGATGGAAGAAGAACTCAGCCTCACATTCGACAACGTGGTGCTTGCCCTGGTTGTTTCAACTATAATTGGGATAGCGGCTGGACTGCTACCTGCGCTTCGGGCCGCCCGTCTCGATCCGGTCGAGGCCATCCGTATGGGGTAATGAATTACCCCACCAAAATATGCGAGCGCGGGTAGCGATATGCGGTAGAGGCTGAGCGTGAAGCCAGTGAAAAGGCCAGCGTTAGGGTACCGACCCGGCCAATAAACATGGAGAGCATCAGCACGATCTGAGCTGGTACGCCAAGGCCGGGGGTAATCCCCCTCGTGAGTCCCACCGTACAAAATGCAGAGACCTCCTCAAAAACCAGATCCAAAACGGGTATGGCTGGTTCGAACCATACCAGAAAGAACACCGATATGAGAATAAAGGAGGAGGAAAATACGAAAATCGTATAGGCTTTGTTCAGTAGATCGAACGAAATGCTTCGCCCGCTGAGTTCAAGACTGTTTTTGCCCCGTACTGTGGCACTAATGGCCAATAGAATCACCATAAAAGTGGACGTCTTGATACCTCCTGCAGTGGATCCAGAGGACCCTCCGATAAACATAAGAAAAATGACTAGAATGACTGTAGGAGCGGCGAGGGCCCCCGTGTCGACCGTGTTGAAGCCAGCTGTGCGGGGTGTAACCGATTGAAAAATGGCATGAGCCCATTTATTGGGGCCATTGAGGCCTGTCAACACCCCGCTTCGCTCCAATAGGAAGAATACCAATGCACCAAAAATAATCAGGGCAACCGATGAAAAGAAAGCGATTCGGGTCGACAACTTCCATGGCTTCCAAGGGGTTTGTATTCTCTGACGCATATTGCGCAATCCAAAGATGTCTTTTAGCGCTGGAAAGCCGAGACTGCCCAAAAAAATGGTTGCGGCCAAAAGCATATGAATCGACAGGCGATCTCTCAACCAGTTTTGGTACAAGCCTTGAGGTATCGTGGAGAAGCCGGCATTACAAAAGGCGGATATGCTGTGAAATAGTGACTGAAACGCTTTTTCCACCGGTTCATGATAAAATGGGGCCCTAGCATCCCATAAAATATACAGACCAATGGCAGCAGCCGCTTCAATAAAAAAGGTGAAGAAAATGATGCGCCCGAGCATACTTTTGGCATCGAAAAGGTTGTCCTCCGACATAAAGTCGCGGATCATGGCCTGCTGATTTATCCCAATGCCTTTTTTGAGAAACAGCGCGAAAAAGGTAGCAAACGTCAGGATTCCCAGTCCCCCAATCTGAATCAGCATCAGGATTACTACTTGACCGCGCACACTGAAATGGATTCCAATATCGACTGTCGATAAGCCCGTAATGCACGATGCACTCACAGAAGTAAATAGGGCTTGCATAAAAGTAGCGGGCTTGCCCCCAGCCCCCATTTCGGGCATCATAAGCAAAAGTGTGCCGCCCAAGATGAGAATAGCAAATGAGGCAAGGAATGTCGTTGCCGGTTTCAGTTTGAAGGTGAGTACATCCGACCCCAGTCGGGTCGACTCCATCAGAACAATCACCATCAGATACATTTGTACAAAAAAAGTATAGGCCGGCAACAGGTTTTCGAGCTCCAAAGCCATGAGCAAATTCTGAATAAACGGATACCCGGCCACAAGTCCCGCCACGTCGAGCAACAACATTCCGATTACGATGGCTTCAAACATCGTTTCTTTGATATAGCGCCAGGCGTGCATAGAAAAAAACGCCCTGATTAGATAACTGAAAACGAAAAATCCAAACATCGACTGGGTCAGAAAAATCAAGGTGGCTGCCCCCGTCGGTGAATGTGGAAATCCGTAATAGAATACAACGAGAAACAACGAAATAAGGCTGGCCAATACCCGGAGTCCGGTCAAACTCCGAAGGATTGGCTCTGAATAGCGGAAAATCCTAAGGCGAATAAGTTGCCGAGTCCCTTGCTGGTTCATAAGGTTGGGGGAAGAGAGCGCATATAATCGAAGGGGATGCAGATAATCATGTGATGACGGGTGTAGCTATCGTTTTGGCAGCGGAACGAAGAGACTGGAGGGTAACCGGACAAACTCCGGGTTGGGTGCAGGCCAAGCCGCCGGCCAGGTTCGACAAGGCGGCCACTGTTTCAATGGGTAATTGCGCGGCAATGGCACTGGCCGCAACCGCAATCACCGTGTCTCCGGCACCTGAAACATCTGCGATCTCCACTGTTTGCGCGGGTATGTGCCCTTTAAGGGTGCCTTGATCGAATAAAATGCCTTCCTCCGACAAGGTCAGCAGCATCGATTCAGCATTGATCCGTTCAAGACATTCCCGCATCAAGCCTTGTAAGACCACTAGATCTGTCTTCGGCACTACCCGATTCATGGCTTCGCACAATTCCCTGTGGTTGGGCTTGAACAGCGCCACATTTTTGAAGGAGAAAAAATTCTGTTTTTTTGGGTCTACAGCCACAGGAATGGAGCGCTCACGGGCAAGATCGAGGGCAAAGCGAATGATAGATTTGCTCAGCACACCCTTGTTGTAGTCCTGCAAAATGAGCACATCAATTCCCACGCAGGCCTCCAACAATGCCCTTTTCAACAATTCTTCCTCATCCGGATCAACATCTTGTGCATCCTCCTCATCGAGACGCGCCAGGTGGCTTTGGTTTTCGATGACGCGGTGCTTTAGGGTGGTTCGGCGTGTGGTAGACGTTGTTACAAAACGATCATCCAATCCCTGTTCATTCATGAGCGAACGTAGCACCACTGCGTCGGCATCACGACCTGCCAGGCCCACCAGCCGTACCTGGCAACCCAGCGTTTTCAGATTCAGGGCAACGTGCCCGGCTCCCCCGAGGCGCGACTCGCGGTGCACTAAATCCCATACCGGAACAGGTGCCTCGGGCGACATCCGTTCATGCCGGACGTAGGAGTAGCGGTCAACCATAACGTCGCCCAAAACCAGCGGTCTGATCCGCGGTAAACGATCAAAAAATTTGTCCAGTTCGATAGCGCTCATGTTTCAAGGGCAGAAAGGGCACGGGCCATTCGCTCGATGGCCTCACGAATGCGAACCTCACTGGCGGCATACGAAATCCTGAGACATCCAGGCGCTCCAAATGCATCACCCGCCACCAGAGCCACATGTGCCTCGTTCAAAAGATAATCGCAAAGAGCACTGGAGTTCCGTATGGGTTGCCCGTTGAAAGTACGACCCAGATAGTGCGAGATGTCTGGAAACAAATAAAAAGCGCCGTCCGGACGATTGCAACGAATTCCTTCTATGGAAAGCAGGCTGTCCAAGGCCAAATCGCGGCGCTTGCGAAATGCATCGCGCATGGCATGGGTGGGTGACAGGCTTCCGGTGAGCGCGGCGATGGCTGCCCTTTGGGTGATGCTGCAGGTGGCGCTGGTGAATTGTCCCTGCAGTTTGGTGCAGGATGTAGCGATTTCCTGGCTGGCAGCTAGATAACCGAAGCGCCAACCGGTCATGGAAAATCCTTTCGACAGCCCATTAATCAATACGGAGCGCTCTTGCATGCCTGAGCACTGCAAAATGCTGTCGTGTTGCGGAAGGAAATTGATGTATTCATAGATTTCGTCGGAAATGACCACGATATCAGGGTATTTTCTGAAAACACGTGCCATGGCCTCGAGCTCAGAGGCCGTATAAACACTGCCGGTAGGGTTGCAGGGCGATGAAAATAAAAATGCACGCGTTTTAGGTGTGATGCCTGCCTCAATCTGCTCCGGGGGCACCTTATATGACTGATCTACCCCGCTGGGCAGCACAACAGGAGTGCCCGAGGCCCATTTGATCATACTCAGGTAGCTCACCCAATACGGCGCCGGGAGCAGCACCTCATCACCCGGATTCAATATGCATAACAATAAATTGATGATCGATTGTTTGGCGCCCGTACTGCATACAATTTGTTCCTGTTTATATTCAAGGTGGTTGTCGCGCCGCAATTTGTCGACAATCGCCTGTCGTGTATCCGCATAACCCGCAACCGGGGTATAGAAGGTGAAGTTATTTCGGATGGCCTCATGGGCCGCCTCCTGTATATGTAGGGGTGTCGGAAAATCGGGCTCACCGAGACTCAAATTAATCACGGAAAAGCCTTGTGCGGCCAAATTCCGACTGCGCGCGGCCATTGCAAGGGTTTCCGAATCACGCAGTTCAAGAATTTTTTGGGAGAGTTTCGTCATACGTTAAGCCCCAAAAATAGCCAAAAAACAAATCAGCAGAAATTTGTGCATATTTGTATGTTACGATTGATTCAGATCTTCCAGATTGTACCAACATAAGTGTTCTGGTTGAATCCAGTCATAGTGCGGGAACTATATTTTATGAGTAAAAATTTTCTCGGCAGCATTCTTTTGGTATTTCTTTTGTCGTCGTGTCTTAAAGAACGATACCATCCCGATCAGTGGGTTAAGCCCGATTGGGAGCCTGAGTTGGGTCTGCCGGTGGGCACTTTTTATCTGAATATGCGGGATGTGGTACTCGATTATCCCGAGGTTGAATCCGATTCGGTTGATGGATTTTTACGGATGACATACCGCAATGACACCCTGTTGCGGTTATCCGCTGAAGAGTATCTCAGAATTCCGGCCCAGCCCATTCAAAGTGTCGGGTTGAATCTGGGGATCCTCCAGATCGATTCGCTTCATTTCCGCAGGAGTATTCCAATTGGGGAGCTGGCAGATCGACTGGATGCGCAGACGTCTGGATTAATTCAGCAGGCCATACAGAGCGGACAATCAGTACCTCTGCCCGCTATTCCCCCGCAATCAGCCGGCAATTTTTCAACCGACACCAATCCATCACTGCAATCACTTGAATTCAGTGAGGGAACCCTTAGACTGGCGGTGCACAACGGACTCCCAATGGCGCTCGATTCGCTCGTAATGGAAGTGCAGACCGTGAATCCGGCGGGAGGACCTGCCGTCACCCTGGGGATATTTCGGCTCGGGGGAATAGCCTCAGGTGCCCAGTCAGTATCCGGATTCTCACTCGCCGGCTCCACGGTCTACTCGAGCATCAAAATCAATCTAAGTAAGATTCAGTCAAACCCCCAGGGCATTTCAGCCATCATTCCGCCGTCAGCATCACTGAACTTCGAATTCGTAGCCGATTCCCTGCAAGTTGTGCGGGGAGTGGGAAAATTACCCCGGCAGACATTCGACACAGATACAGCAATATTTGAATTCACACTGCAAGACACCAGCCTACAGTTGCACCAAATTCGGTTGCAATCCGGCCAATTGAACATACAAGCCATCCACAACCTGTCCCTGAATGGAAATATAGCCGTGGAATTACCCGATTTGATAGGCCCTGGCGGTCAACCTACAACGATGTTCATCCCCATCACGACATGCTTCCCTTCGTCGGCCACCCAGCCATTGGCTGGTGCCTGGCTATATTTGGATCGGGATATCGTAAGACCATGGAATCGATTCCGTTATAGGGTGACCGGACAAATCGACAGCAGTCAGGGCTTAATCAGCATCGACTCATCGCAGTCAATCCAGATATTTTGCGACTTCCAGCAACCCGAATTCGAGGAGGTAGTGGGTGCGCTCGGACAAAGAACCATAGATCTGCCCAAGACCCGAGTGGGACTCGATTTGAGCTTTTTCGACCGGGTCGATGGGAGTTTTTTCCTGGCCAATCCCTCATTCTCGATCGAATCGCGCAATTCTGTCGGTGTTTCCTCTGAGTTGTTTCTCGATATGCAGGCGAAAAGTACTGATGGACGGGTTGACAGCCTGGCGGCCAGCCCGGCACGACAACCCATACAGCACCCCTCGGTGCCCGGACAAACCGCGGTCACAGTGCTTTCCTACAACCGCAACAATTCTCGACTACCATACCTAATCAGCCTTCCCCCCGATACCCTTTCTTTGTCGGGACATGTTAACATCAACCCCAACCCGGGTCCGCAAACGAACTTTATTAGATCAGATAGCAGACTGGAAGTGGGACTGACATTCGATCTGCCCTTTGAATTGAGTCTAACCAATCTGGGGTTTACCGATACCCTGGAGGCTCCAAAGGATCTGTTTAAAGATGTTTTGGATGCCCGGTTCAACTTTCAGGCCATGAGCACCTTTCCCTTTCAGCTTGATTTGAAGATGATATTTCTCGATTCCCTCGGTTCGCCCCTGCATGAAGAGGACATAACCCTGATTCCACCCGCATCCGTGGATGCCCAGGGACGGGTGGTTAGTCCCACCACCGGCCGCTCTGTGCTCGCAATTGACAGAACGGAGATAGATAGAGTGCGTTCGGCAACCCATTGGGTGCTGGGCGTACGGCTGAATACCAGCGGACAAGGCACGGTCCCGGTTCGGCTCTACAGCGATTATTTTCTGCGGTTGAAAACCGGTGTGGAGCTTCGTACACAATTTTAAGCGATGACGCAGGGTATTTTAAATAGTAATGCATCACGTTTATTGCTTACACTTTTGAGCGGGCTGCTGGCTACACCCGTGTGTGCTCAGTTTGGCCACGGGCTCTATGAATTCGCCGCACTGCCGCAATCGTGGCAATTGAATCCCGCTCTGCGACCCGATGCACGCCTTTTTGTGGCCTTACCCGGAGGCACCGCCAGTTTCCATGCACCCACGTTTACCCTGTCCGATGTCCTTCTGCCAGTAAACAACAACCAGTCACGTCCCGATTTCACATCGGTTTTTGAAAAAAAGTCGGGTCGCCCAATGGATTTTTCCTTCTCCGCTCAGGCTGATTGGATGCAGATCGGATTCGCAATTCCCGGAAATTGCTACATAGGTATAGGCAGTGGAATCGTGCTGCAGGGCAACATACAGTTGCCGATCGACCTGCTTCGCATGGCACAGAAAGGCAATGCGGATAATTACTTTGAGCAGAACAGCCTCAATATGAGCGGAATGGGTCTCAGCGCCATGGCTTATCGCCAACATCATCTGGCCTATAGCCACATGTTCAACAAAAACTGGCGCTTAGGAGGCAGACTGAAATACTTGCAGGGGATGGTTGCTTTCAATAGCCGCGACAGTCGTTTTATATTGAATGCCTCATCGGACAGCATCCGACTCGAATCGGATGTCCGGATTCAGACCGCTGGTCTGCCCATTTTGTTGAGCGATTCGGGTGGACTCGATTCGAATTTGAGCCTTGTCCCATCCGATCTTGTTCAGCCCTCCAGGGGCTCCGGAGCAGGATTCGACCTGGGTGCATCCTTTGCGCCCGGCGACAGGCTGAACTTTTCCTTTTCACTCACAGATGTGGGCAGCATAAATTGGAAAAATGATCTGCAGGCCTATGGGGGTGGGCCGAATACCTACACCTTTTCGGGCCTCAATTATTATGTAGCCTTAGATAGCCTCAATAACTTTGACGAGCAGATTCAGGCCTCAGCCGATTCCTTTTTAAACACACTAAAGATTAAAAAAGTAGCACCGGAGACCTTTCGCACCGCACTGCGTACCGGTTTTCACCTGGCCGCATCCTACCAGCCTTCCCCCCGTCTGCAGTGTGGTGGCGTATTTTCAACGATGCGGGCTGCTTCTGGTCTTCGTTCCGCATTTTCATCCTATCTTCAGTGGAATCCCGGTCGCTTTTTGAAGATCCGCACATCCTACACCTTTTCTGAGGGTGCCACCGCTCACCTCGGAGGTGGTTTGTGCATCAAAATGGGCCCACTGCAGTGTTATTTGATATCGGACAATTGGTCGCTGCTTTTTCTGCCCGAACGCTCTACTCTTGTACATGCCCAATCCGGGATCAACTTGCTCATTGGATCCGGTACGTCACGCCGAACCGATTAAGGGTACATGAATTTGGTTAAAGAATTGGGTTTATTCAGGCCCATTCTCAGCACCACGCCACCGAACCCCGACCTTGATTTTCCAAAAAAGCGTTGGCTCGACTAAAATGACCACTCCCAAACCAGCCTCTGTGTGCCGATAGGGGGGATGGATGAGGCGCTTCCAGAATCAGGTGTTTTCCCGAATCAATCAGGGGCCGCTTCGATTGGGCAAAACTACCCCAGAGCATAAAAACGGTCGGTTGGTGGTTTTGGCTGATTCGTGCGATCACCGTGTCCGTAAACCGCTCCCAACCGATATTTCGGTGAGAACCCGGACCCCCATCGCGGACGGTCAGAATGCTGTTTAGCAGCAGAACACCCTGTGCCGCCCAATGCGACAAATCTCCTCCGCGGTTCGATGGCCATTTGACCCCCAGGTCGCGCTCCGTTTCCTCGATGATGTTGCGAAGTGAGGGGGGGAGGGGAGTGCCCGGTAGTACGGAGAAGGCAAGGCCGTGTGCCTGATCCAGGCCATGGTAGGGGTCCTGTCCAATTACCACCACACGCACATCCGAGGGCTCGGTATGGTCGAAGGCCGCAAACCAGCGTTGCGCTGGCGGATAAATTCGAACTCCCGAACGGATCTCGAATAATAAATTCCTCTTTAGATTGAGAAAATAGGGTTCCGCAAAGCAATCACCGATCAACGCCCGCCAGGACGGGGAAAGTCTGATGCGATCCGGGGGCAGGATGGTAAGGGTATCTTGCTCAGAAGGGCGAAGGCTCGTCATCCGGGTCACTCATATGGTTCATGCGCGATGGCATGGTGCGCATGGAAATTCCACCCGTGCCTCTGCCCCCTTTGTCCCCGCCATCCGAACGGACCGGAAACGGAGAAGACCCGAATTCATCCGACCAGTCCACGAACTTGGCAAACCTGTTCAGGAATTTCAGGGAAACCTCGCCGGTTTGTCCGTTTCGGTGCTTGGCCAAGATGATTTGGGTGGAACCTGGAGGTGTCGTATCATCCTCCATACCGTAGTAATCCGGCCTGAAAATAAACATCACAATATCAGCGTCCTGTTCGATGGAGCCCGATTCGCGCAGGTCCGACAGCATCGGCTTTTTGGTTCCACCACGGGTTTCAACGGCGCGACTCAGCTGCGATAAAGCAATAACAGGTATGTCGAGTTCCTTGGAAAGGGCTTTCAAACCTCTGGAAATACTGGCGATCACCTGCTCGCGGTTATTGCCCTGTGACTCCGAACCCCCACTCATTAGCTGAAGGTAGTCGATCAGCACCATTTGTATGTCATGCTGGGCCTTGAGCCGCCTGCATTTGGCACGCAACTCAAAAAGGGTGATTTGCGGTGTGTCATCAATAAAAAAGGGTGCCGCCGAAAGTTGGGTGATTCGGGTGTTCAACTGCGCCCACTCGTGAGGCTCCAACTTGCCTTTTTTGATTTTCCCGGCCTCGATTTCTGTCTCCGATGAGATCAAACGATTCACAAGCTCAACGTTGCTCATCTCAAGGGAAAAGAACGCAATCGGTTTTTTGAAATCAACCGTCGCGTTGCGTGCCAAACCCAATACAAATGCCGTTTTACCCATGGCCGGACGGGCAGCGATGATGTTGAGTGTGGCCCGCTGCCAGCCGTTGGTCAGCCTGTCGAGACCCGCGAAGCCCGAGGGAATGCCCGACATCCCGTCCTCCGTTTTTCCCACTTCTTCGATTTGCCGGATGGCACGGGCCACCAAAGTGCTCATGCGTTCACTGTTGCGGCGGATGTGCTGATCGGCCACGGCAAATAAATCCGACTCCGCTTTATCGAGGAGTTCAAAAACATCGGTGGTTTCATCGAAAGCCAGTCGCGTCACCTCGCCCGAAAGCCGAATCAACTCGCGCAATATGTGCTTTTCGAGTAAAACACGCGCGTGGTATTCCACGTGCGCAGCCGACCCCACACGATTGGTTAGCTCAGCCACGTGAAACGCCCCACCCACTTCGTCCAATTTGCCTAGTTGACGAAGTTCCTGGGTAACCGTAAGCAAGTCGACAGGCTTCGACTGCTCAAACAGTCGCTGGATGGCTTCATAGACCCGCTGGTTTTTGGGGACATAAAATACCTCTGGCTTCAATACATCGATCACGGCCGATAGGGCTTCCTTTTCCAACATGAGCGCACCCAAAACGGCCTCTTCCAATTCAACTGATTGAGGCGGTACTTTGCTTGCAGCCATCTGGCTCACTTCCCGCATCAAAGAAGCCGGCGTAGTTGTCGCGCGTCCCCTGCGGTTCTTGTATTGATTCAGTTCCATCCCTGCAATAATAGCAAGGCTTGTTTACCCGAGCGATGCCTTACGCTATAAATAAATTTGCACCAGTTATACCCATTTTTACCTTTCCTCGAGAAATTGGTGGATAAAAGGTGGATAACTTAGCACCCCGAGAGCGATGAAGCCGAAATATTCCCGAAAAACAGGGGCTTCCAAAAGGAAGATGCGTTCTGTTCCCAACTCATTGTCTGTAGTGAAGGTGGATGCTGCCACGGCCGCCGATCCGCAACACTTGTCGGCCCACCTCATCGCTCTTAGTCCATTTGGGGCGGGCGTTCCCGTGCGCATCACCAAAAGAAGTTTGGATGCGCGCCACGGACGGGCAAGTTGGAATTATACGTTGGAGGACGGTACCTTGCCTGCTGATTCCTTTGGTGAGCCGATCCACAAACCTGTGCATCAGGCGCAACCCGTGCACATTTTAGGTGCAGGACCATCGGGCTTGTTTGCAGCAATCGAGTGCATTGCGTTGGGCTACAGACCTGTCATCCTTGAGCGGGGCAAAGTCGTCCGCGAGCGTCGGCGCGACCTCGTGCAGATTACCCGCGAGGGCATCGTGCCCCCGCATTCGAATTATTGTTTCGGTGAAGGAGGTGCCGGCACATTTTCCGACGGGAAACTCTACACCCGCTCCATTAAGCGGGGCGAATTACGGCCGATTCTCGATGCCCTGGTGTATTTCGGCGCACCGCGTGACATCCTGATCGATGCCCACCCACATATCGGTACCAACAAATTGCCCGATGTGCTGTCACGCATGCGTTTGTTCATTGAGTCGTGCGGGGGCGAATACCATTTCAATACATGGGTGACCGGAATCGAGCGCGACACCCGCAAGATTAGAATGCTGAAAACGAATGATGGGCAGCGAATCCCAGTCGATACACTCCTATTGGCCACCGGACACAGCGCGCGCGATGTATTTGAGTTACTTCATCGATCTGGTGTGGCACTCCTGGCCAAGCCATTTGCCTTGGGCGTTCGCATGGAGCACCCCCAGGAACTTATTAACCGGACACAATACCGGCGAACCGATAATCATGGTCTGCTGCCGCCCGCGGGCTACAAGCTCATAGAGCAAAGCGACGGCCGGGGTGTTTTCTCCTTTTGCATGTGCCCTGGCGGCATCATAGCGCCCTGTGCTACGGGGAACGAAGAAATTGTGACTAACGGCTGGTCACCTAGTCGCCGCAATAATCCGTATGCCAATTCGGGCTGGGTGACTGAAATCAGAGTGTCCGACTATCCCGATTCGGCCCAAAATCCACTTGCTTTAATGAAAGCACAAGCGGCTGTGGAGCGGGCGGCCTGGTTGGCGGGGGGTGGACTACAAAAAGCACCTGCGCAGCGTTTGACTGATTTTTTGGAGCAGCGAGTTTCTGCGAGCCTCCCCGTATGCTCCTACCACCCAGGTGTAACGCCTTCCAACCTGTATGAGGTGCTCCCCAAGTGGGTGTCGATGCGGTTGGCCGACGGTTTAAACCAGTTGGGGAGGTCTATGCCCTCCTTTTTGACGGAAGAGGCTATTTTGGTGGCACCTGAGTCGCGCACATCGTCGCCCGTCCGCATTCCCCGTAATCCGGAAACGCGTGCGCACCCCCAGGTGGATAATCTATTTCCCGTGGGGGAAGGGGCTGGTTATGCAGGCGGGATAATGAGCGCCTCCATCGATGGGCGCAACAGTATGCAGGCCATTGCACGTTACTTATCTCAATCGATTTAGGGGTTTTCAGTGCTTTAAGGGAGTTATCAGGTCTTTTATGGGTTTCACAGGCCTTGTAGGTGTCACAAAGGGATTTATGACGTTCAATAGCGTTTTAGGTTGTATAACTGTATACCAGACGTAGCCCTTTTCAACCGCTTTTAGGAAAGAATGTGCTTATATTACCGTTATGATAACGCCCATCCAATCTAATATCCTCGTTTTGGGGGCAAGTGAACAGCCGCACCGTTATTCGAATCAGGCCGCTCGTCGGCTCATGGAGGCTGGCTACCCCGTTTGGCTGTTAGGTAATCGGCCGGGCATGATCGAGGGCCGGCCCGTCACCACTGAATGGCCAGGTAAAGAGGTGATGATCCATACCATCACTGTTTATTTGAGTCCCGATCGTCTTGAAAGTCAACTCGATGCCATTTGCTCTTTAAGGCCACAGCGCGTTATTTTAAATCCCGGAACGGAGCATTCGGGTCATACGCAAAGGCTTTTGGTTGCAGGAATTTGTGTTGAGGAGGCGTGCACCTTGGTGCTCTTGAACACTGGGCAATTTTGATCCAGATATTTTTTAAATCACAGTTGACTGTTTGTTTTTTTTCTCTATCTTTGCGACCTCATTCAGCTACCCTTTTTTTTGGTTATTGATTGAAGCAAGTTCCCGGGAGGGAATTTTTACAAGTTCATTGACATACTGGATACCTGAGAGACAGGAGAGGGGGGGTGAGATGGATTGTGGAGGAGGGGTGCGGAGGGCACGTCAAGGACAAAAAAAGAATAGATGAAAGTCTAGAGATTAAACTTTAC